>Ga0209025_1000624_pt1 | contig 62814 bp, 60 predicted proteins | sample AraplaMF_Col_mLB_FD_184256 | JGI IMG/M metagenome (GOLD analysis project Ga0209025, IMG submission 184256) | Arabidopsis root microbial communities from the University of North Carolina, USA - plate scrape MF_Col_mLB (SPAdes) (version 2) | ecosystem: Host-associated > Plants > Roots > Endosphere... | reverse complement strand
CACGTGGCCTCGGTGATGGACGAGGTCAAGCACTTCGCCGACCTCGGCGTGAGCTTCGCCGCGCCCACGGTCGACCGCGCCAAGCTGCTGGGCCACAAGAACAAGGTGGTGGGCAAGCTCACGAGCGGCCTCACCGCCATGGCCAAGATGCGCAAGGTCACGGTGCTGCGCGGCGTGGGCAACTTCGTCGACCCGCATCACCTCGAGGTCGAGGAGACCTCGGGCACCGGCTGGGACACCACCGGCAGCAAGCAGACCGTGAAGTTCCGCAGCGCCATCATCGCCGCCGGCTCGCAGGCCGTGAGCCTGCCCTTCATGCCGAAGGACCCGCGCGTGGTCGACTCCACCGGCGCGCTCGAGCTCGGCACCGATCCCAAGCGCATGCTGATCCTGGGCGGCGGCATCATCGGCCTCGAGATGGGCACGGTGTATTCCTCGCTGGGCGCGCGCCTGGACGTGGTCGAGATGCTCGACGGCCTGATGCAGGGCGCCGACCGCGACCTGGTGAAGGTCTGGCAGAAGATGAACGCGCCGCGCTTCGACAACCTCATGCTCAAGACCAAAACGGTCGGCGCCGAGGCCACGAAGGAGGGCATCAAGGTCACCTTCGAGGGCGAGAACGCGCCCAAGGAACCGCAGGTCTACGACCTGGTGCTGCAGGCGGTGGGCCGCAGCCCCAACGGCAAGAAGATCGGCGCCGAGAAGGCCGGCGTGGCCGTGGGCGAGCGCGGCTTCATCCCGGTCGACATCCAGATGCGCACCAACGTGCCGCACATCTTCGCCATCGGCGACATCGTCGGCCAGCCGATGCTGGCCCACAAGGCGGTGCACGAAGCGCACGTGGCGGCCGAGGTGATCGCGGGCGAGCTCAAGGGCGACAAGGACCTGGCGAGCGCGGCCTTCAATGCCCGCGTGATCCCGAGCGTGGCCTACACCGATCCCGAGGTGGCGTGGGTGGGCCTGACCGAGGACCAGGCGAAGGCCGAGGGCGTGAAGGTCAAGAAGGGCCTGTTCCCCTGGACCGCCTCGGGCCGCGCGATCGCCAACGGCCGCGACGAGGGCTTCACCAAGCTGCTGTTCGACGCCGAGACGCACCGCATCCTCGGCGGCGGCATCGTGGGCACCCATGCGGGCGACATGATCGGCGAGATCGCGCTGGCCATCGAGATGGGCGCCGACGAGATCGACATCGGCAAGACCATCCATCCGCATCCGACGCTGGGCGAGAGCATCGGCATGGCGGCGGAAGTGGCGCACGGCACCTGCACCGACCTGCCGCCGCAGAAGCGCTGAAGGATCGGGGGCCGCGTTGCGGCCTTCGCCCCAAAGAAAAAATCCCGCGGCTGCGGGATTTTTTTTCGTCCGGGCCCCTGTGCGAAACGGGCCGAAGAAGGGGAAATTCAGTCGCCGGTGCGGGCCGACGCCGCGGCGGCGCGGATCTCGTCGTTCGATCCGCCGCCGAGCACGCGGCGGGCGCCGTCGAAGCGGCGGCTCCAGTAGCTGCCGTTCATGTCTTCCACGCGCACCTGGGCGCCCGAGCGCGGCGAGTGGATGAACTTGCCTTCGCCGACGTAGATGCCGACATGGCTGAAGGCGCGGCGCATGGTGTTGAAGAACACGAGGTCGCCGGGCTTGAGTTCGCTGCGGTCGATCTTCTCGGTGGCGGCAGCCTGTTCTTCCGCGCGGCGCGGCAGCATGTGGCCGACCGTCTGGTTGTACATGGCGCGCACGAAGCCGCTGCAATCGAAGCCGGTGTCCTCCGAATTACCGCCGCGGCGGTACGGAACACCGAGGAAGCCGATGGCGGTCATCACGAGGTCGGAGGTGCGCTCGGTGACGGTCTGGCGGACTTGCCTCAGTTGCCCCACCAGGCCCTTTTCGGCCAGCAGTTGGCCGACTTCGTCGGACCGGTCCGGTGGTTGGGGAGCTGCGTGGGCAGCGACGGCAATCAGGAGGGACGCGGGTAGGACGAAAAAACGCATGGCGCGTAGGATATTGATGACGGCTGGCGCTGTCAATTTGAGATGAATTAGAGATTGTGCCGCCAACCCGTTGATTTACTTGGAAATTTTGAATCATCGGACAACTAAAATGTAACGGTTGACCGGTGATGCCGGATAAGCAGTTCGGCCTCCAAGACCCTTCGAAGTCGACAACTGTCTTCATGTGGGTTTGAAAAACCGCCAAGATCATTCGTTTTGCGGGGAAAACACATGAAATCGCTCTCGAAGCCCTCCCGGCGCGTCCTCGGTCGTGTCGTCGTCATGTCGGGTTTGATCTTTGGCGCGGCCGCCATGGCGCAAGGGCGATCTGAGACGGTGGCTTCGGGGCTCGAGAGTCCCTGGGGCGTGGGCTTCCTGCCGGGCGATCGTTTCGTGGTCACCGAGAAGCCGGGGCGCATGCGCATCGTCGCGAAGGACGGCAAGCTGGGCGCGCCGCTGGCGGGCCTGCCGGCCATTGCGGCGGGCGGGCAGGGCGGTCTGCTCGACGTGCTCGTCGACGCGGACTTCCGCAGCAACCGCACGCTGTACTTCTGCTTCTCGGAGCCCGATGCCGGCGGCAGCGCCAACAGCACCGCGCTCGCGCGGGCGCGGCTGTCGTCCGACGACACGCGGCTCGAGAACCTGCAGATCATCTTCAGCCAGAAACCCAAGGTCGCGAGCCGCGCCCACTTCGGCTGCCGCATCGTCGACGGCGGCGACGGCACGCTCTACCTCACGCTCGGCGACCGCTTCAGCCGCAAGGAGGACGCCCAGAAGCTCGACAACCATCTCGGCAAGATCGTGCGCATCGGCAAGGACGGCAGCGTGCCGAAGGACAACCCCTTCGTCGGCCGGCCCGGCGCGCTGCCCGAGATCTGGAGCTACGGCCACCGCAACGGACAGGGCGCCACGCTCGGCCCCGACGGCCGTCTGTGGATGACCGAGCACGGCCCGCAGGGCGGTGACGAGATCAACATCGCGCAGGCCGGCCGCAACCACGGCTGGCCTGTCATCACCTACGGCGAGAACTACGGCGGCGGCAAGATCGGCGACGGCATCACGGCCAAGGAAGGCATGGAGCAACCGCTGCACTACTGGGTGCCGTCGATCGCGACCTCGGGCATGGCCTTCCTGACCAGCGATCGCTACGGCGCCGCGTGGAAGGGCAATCTCTTCGTCGGCTCGCTCAAGTTCGGCTACCTCGACCGCATCGAACTCAAGAACGGCAAGGTGGTGGCCGAGCACAAGCTGCTCGAGGACGGGCGCGCGCGCATCCGCGACGTGAAGCAGGGGCCCGACGGCCTGCTCTACGTGCTGACCGACGAGTCGAACGGCAAGCTGCTGCGGCTGCGGCCGAATTGAGATTCAGCCGGGGCAGCCGGGCAGCGACAGCGTCGGCAGCAGCCGCTGCCACAGGCGCCGCCATTCGGGCCAGTCGTGGCCGCCCTCGGTGGTGACAACGCGTTCGGCCGGCAGCACGCCCGCCAGCAGCCGGTGGCTGAAGGCGAAGCGGTCGTCGAGCGCGTAGCCCAGGTACAGCGGCGGCCGCGCGCCGGCCGTCTGCGTGTGGCCCGCGTAGCCGCGCAGCCATTGCCACAACTGGGTTTCGTTCGGCGTGCGCGGAATGCCGGCGCCGCTGTCGAGCGGCCCGTTCCATTTCGCGAGTCCGCCCGCGTTGGCGATGTCGGTGCTCAGCGTGCGTTCGCCCAGGTAGGGCGCGATCGCCACCACGCCGGCCAGTTCGCCCGGATGCGTCTGCGCATAGAGCAGGCCGCCGAATCCGCCGAGCGAGATGCCGACGATCCAGATCTGGCGGTAGCCCTGGCGCCGCGCGGGTGCGATCACGTCGGCCTCCAGCCGCTCGAGCACGCTCCTGTCGTTGTAGTAGCCGAGGTGCGCATCGACCAGCATCACGTCGACCGCGAGCCGGTTCTCGCGCACCGCCTCGACGAAGCCCTCGCGCTCGAACTCGTCGGGCGTCGAATGGACGCCCGGAAGCATCACGAGCAGGGTGTCGGCCTGGCGCGTGCAGCGCTGGGTCTCGAGCACGGTCGCCAGCGGCACCGTGCTCTTGCGCACGCCGCCGCAACCGGCCAGCAGCAGCGCGGCACCGACACCGAGGGCCGCGAGGCAGAGCCGCTTCGTCAGGACTTTCATCCCGCCGAGTCTAGGCGGGGGCGCTGGGCGAGGTGGGGCTTGGGCAGTTCGACCATCACCGGCTGCCCAGGCGTGGTGCAGCCCGTGTCGCAGCACTTGCCGGGCTGGCGGTTGCGCGTGATCGCGCGCTGCGGATCGTGCGGCGCGGCCGCGGGCGAGCCGTCGGCGGCGATGCCGCGCTCGAGCAGCCGCTCGACCAGCTCCACCTTCGAGCCCACCGGGTAGTGGCGCCAGATCTCCTGCTTCATCGCCGCCGGCGAGCCGCCGCCATGCAGGCTGATCACGCTGTACCAGCCGCCCTGGTAGCCGGCCGTCAGGTCCTCGATGAAGCGGGCCGCCTCGATGCGCTGCTCGTAGGGCACGGCCGGATTGGCGCGCAGCACGTCCGACAGCCGCGCCGCGGTCTCGGGGTTGTGGTCCTCGTCGGGGCCGGGCAGGGTGACGATCAGGCCGCCGCTCACGGTGTGGGCGATGCGGTGCATGTCGTAGATCTTGGTCGCCAGCAGCAGCTTGCCGATGTTGCTGAACACCGGGTCGGGCATGAAGACCGGGCAGTGCTCGTCGGCCTTGCCGTAGACGCTGGCGGCCACGCCGCAGGCGAAGAAGCCCTCGGTGATGCTGATGAGCTCGACCATCTGCTCGCGCAGGTGGCTCTCCTTGCCCGGGTCGAAGCCGTTGGCCTCGCACATCAGCGCGCCGGCGCCGATCAGCAGATCGCCGAAGCCGGCGCGCGCGCCGATGCAGCTGTGGCGGTGGTGGGTGGCGTAGCTGTAGGTGAGGTGGCCCGAATGTTCCCAGGTGCCGTCGGAGCCGTCGTAGAACACGCACTCCCACGGCACCAGCACGCGGTCGAAGATGCACACGCCGGTGCTCTGGCCGTACTTGCGGCTGAACAGGGCGTCGCCGTGCTCCAGCTTCTCGCCGGGCCGCCCGGCCGGTCGCGCCACGATGGTCAGGCCCGGCGCGTCCAGCGGCACCGCGCAGCAGACGGCGAAGTCGGCATCCTCGCGGCCCATGTTGCGGCAGGGCATGACCAGCAGCTCGTGCACGTAGGGCGCGCCGGTCACGATGGCCTTGGTGCCCGAGATCACGATGCCGCGCGCGTTGCGCTCCACCACGTGCACGTAGCTGTCGACGTTGGCCTGCTCGTGCGGCCGGCGGCTGCGGTCGCCCTTGGCGTCGGTCATGGCCACGCCCAGCGTCAGGTCCTGGTCCTGGACGCGGTGCAGGTATTCATGAAAGCGCGCCGTGTGCTCGCCGCCGCCGCGCGCGTCGTCGATGCGCGCCGACACCTGGGCGATCGCGTTGAGCGCGTCGTGCGTGAGGTAGCGCTGCGCGCAACCGGTTTCCTGGCACACCAGCCGCACCGCCTCGAGCTTGTTGAGCAGGTCGCCGGCGCTGGTGTTGAGGTGCGATAGCCGGTTCACGCGCTTGCCGCTGGTGTGCTGCACCGCGGTCATCAGCGGTTCGTACTGAGCCTTCAGCGCATGGTCGTAGGTCAGGGCGATGGCGTTGATGCCGGGGCGGAACGCGGGCTCGTCGGCCACGCTCTCGACCCGCCGGCCGTCGACGTAGACGACGGGCTTGTAGCGGCGCAGCGATTCGCGGTAGTCGGCGCCGGACATCAGCGCGGCCGAGGGGAGCGGGGCGTTCATCGTGGGTGTCTCCGGTGGTTGTCGTGCGGGCCGGATCGGGCCGGCTTCGCGAAATTTAAACACTGTTCAAAAAATTGATCAACCGTGAAGAAAAATGATCAACGCTTAAAAGAAGGGCTACAGTCCAGCCCATGCAGGCCAAGCTCCAACGACGACAGACCCTGAGCGACGCGCGCCGCGCGCTGGTGCTCGACGCGGCGCGGGCCGTGTTCTCCGAGGCCGGCATCGAGGGCGCGAGCATTCGCGAGATCGCGCGCCGCGCGGGCTACACGCCGGGCGCCATCTATTCGTATTTCGAGAGCAAGGAGGCGATCTACGCCGCGCTGCTCGACGAATCGCTGCTGCGCCTGTGCACCGCGGTGGCCGAGGCCGAGGCCTTCGCGGACCGGCCCGCGCTGACATTGGCGTCCAAGGCGCGGGCCTGGTTCGGCTTCTACGCGGCCCATCCGCGCGAGCTCGACCTCGGCTTCTACCTGGTGCACGGCATGCGGCCGCGCGGCCTGACCAGCGAGCTCGACCATGCGCTCAACGACCAGTTGAAGGAAGCGCTCAACCCCTGCGAGGAAGCGCTGCGCGCGATGGGGCTCGATGCCGCCGACGCGCTGCGCGAGAACACCGCGCTGTTCGCGCACGGCGTGGGCCTGCTGCTGATGCGGCACACCGGGCGCATCCGCATGTTCGGGCAGTCGGCCGATGCGCTGTTCGAGGCCTACATCGGGCAGCTTGTGGACCGCGTCGGGGCGTCGGCCGCCTGAGCCGGTCCGCGCGCCGGTGCTTTGGTGTTAGTTTCCAGGGTTTCGGGCGCACGGCCGCCCCGTAACCCTCGTCAGAAGAAAGAACCCCGCCCATGCTGCTCGACGCATCCCAATCCCAACTCGTGCTGGTCGACTATCAGGCCCGACTGATGCCGGCGATCTTCGAGTCGGAGGCGGTGGCGCAGAACGCGGTCCGCCTCGGCAAGATGGCCCGGCTGTTCGACGTGCCCGTCTTCGGCACCGAGCACAACCCGTCCAAGCTCGGCGAGAACCTGCCCGACATCCGCACGCTGTGCCGTCGCACGCTGCCGAAGATGCACTTCAGCGGCGTCGAGGAAGGCCTGGGCGAATGGCTGCGCGTGCCGGCCAAGGCGCCGCAGGGCAATGCGCGCAGCCTGCCCAAGCATCTGCAGAAGCCGGCCGCGGCCGCCGAGGAGCGCAACACCATCGTCATCGCCGGCTGCGAAGCCCATGTCTGCCTGCTGCAGACGGCGCTCGACCTGCTCGAGGACGAGTTCGAGGTCTGGGTCGTCACCGATGCCTGCGGTTCGCGCACCGAGCGCAACCGCGACGCCGCCTTCGACCGCCTGGCCGGCGCCGGCGCCGAACTGGTGACGACGGAGATGGTCGGCTTCGAATGGCTGCGCACAGCCGAGCATCCGGCCTTTCCGGAGCTGCTCGCGCTGGTTCGCTGAGCGGGCCGGGCACCTTCCAACTGATAGAAGAGGGGCGGCAGCCGGCCGGCCCTGGTTTCATCCGCTTGTGGTGCGCGTCAGCCTGCTGCAAGATCGGTCTCCATAATTATGAATTCAGTTTCGACGCCAGCCGCTCGCGGGGCCGGCGCCGGACCGATTTCCAAAGATCAGGAGACAACACCGATGAGCCGCTACGAAGATTTCCATCGCCAATCGATCGACGCGCCCGAGGCCTTCTGGGCCGAGCAGGCCCGGCTCATCGACTGGCAGAGCCCGCCGCAGCAGATCCTCGACGCCAGCCAGCCGCCGTTCGCGCGCTGGTTCGTCGGCGGCACCACCAACCTGTGCCACAACGCCGTCGACCGCCACCTCGCGGAGCGCGGCGACCAGCCGGCGCTGATCTTCGTCTCGACCGAGACCGGCACCGAGAAGAGCTACAGCTTCCGCGAGCTGCATGCCGAGGTGCAGCGCACCGCCGCCAGCCTGGTCGACCTGGGCGTGGGCCGCGGCGACCGCGTGCTGATCTACATGCCGATGATTCCCGAGGCCGCGTTCGCGATGCTGGCCTGCGCGCGCATCGGCGCCATCCACTGTGTGGTGTTCGGCGGCTTCGCGAGCGGCTCGCTGGCCACGCGCATCGAGGACGCCGAGCCCAAGGTGGTGGTGAGCGCCGACGCCGGCTCGCGCGGCGGCAAGGTGATCGCGTACAAGCAGCTGCTTGACGAGGCGATCCGCCTGTCGAAGCACAAGCCCGACGCGGTGCTGCTGACCGACCGCGGCCTGGCCCCGATGGCGCTGGTGGCGGGGCGCGACCACTTGGCGAGCGAGCTGCGGCAGAAGCACCTCGACGCGCAGGTGCCCTGCACCTGGCTCGAGTCGACCGAGATCAGCTACACCATCTACACCAGCGGCACCACCGGCAAGCCCAAGGGCGTGCAGCGCGACGTGGGCGGCTACGCGGTGGCCCTGGCCGCGAGCATGAAGCACATCTTCGACGGCCGGCCCGGCGAGACCTACTTCTCCACCAGCGACATCGGCTGGGTCGTGGGCCACAGCTACATCGTCTACGGCCCGCTGATCGCCGGCATGGCGACGGTGATGTACGAGGGGCTGCCCACGCAGGGGCTCGATGGCCAGCCCGACGGCGGCACCTGGTGGCGGTTGGTCGAGAAGTACAAGGTGACGGTGATGTTCAGCGCGCCGACCGCGGTGCGCGTGCTCAAGAAGCAGGACCCGGCGCTGCTCAAGACCTACGACCTCTCCACCTTGCGCGCGCTGTTCCTGGCCGGCGAGCCGCTCGACGAGCCCACGGGCCGCTGGATCGCCGAGGGCCTGGGCGTGCCGATCATCGACAACTACTGGCAGACCGAATCGGGCTGGCCGATCATCACCATCGCCAACGGCATCGAGAAGAAGCCCAGCAAGTTCGGCAGCCCCGGCGTGCCGATGTACGGCTACAAGGTGAAGATCCTGCACGAGTCGACCGGCGAAGAGCTCACGGCGCCGAACGAGAAGGGCGTGGTCGTGGTCGAGGGCCCGACGCCGCCGGGCTTCATGCAGACCATCTGGAAGGACGACGCGCGCTTCGTCAACACCTACTGGAAGAGCGTGCCCGGCAAGATGGTCTATTCGACCTTCGACTGGGGCATCCGCGACGAGGACGGCTATTTCTACATCCTCGGGCGCACCGACGACGTGATCAACGTGGCCGGCCACCGGCTCGGCACGCGCGAGATCGAGGAGAGCATCTCGGGCCACGCCGGCGTGGCCGAGGTGGCCGTGGTGGGCGTGGCCGATGCGCTCAAGGGCCAGGTCGCGATGGCCTTCGTGGTGCCCAAGGACGGGCAGGCCGTGAGCGACGAGGCGGTGGCGCTCAAGCTCGAGGGCGAGATCATGAAGACCGTGGCCGACCAGCTCGGCGCGCTGGCCCGGCCGGCACGGGTGCGCTTCGTCGGCGGGCTGCCCAAGACCCGCAGCGGCAAATTGCTGCGCCGCGCCATCCAGGCGGTCTGCGAGGGCCGCGATCCGGGCGACCTGACCACCATCGACGACCCCGCCACGCTGCAGCAGATCAAGCTGTTGCTCAACCCGGCCTGAGCCCTTGCCTGGGGGGTTGTGCATCCGCTTTCAACCGTCATATGGTTGGCGTGGCACAATCGCTCGGTACTCAGGCCCTTCCCAGCCACAGTCGCATCCGCCAATCGGTTCAGCCGTGTCGCGGAAGGTTTCTTAAACCAGCTCGTGCTTCCCACAGGGAAGCGAAGGTCAGCGCAATATGAGCGATTCATCGACTCCATCGGTGTATGCCGCCTACCAAGGCAACACCTATCTCTTCGGCGGCAACGCGCCCTATGTCGAGGAGATGTACGAAAACTACCTCGCCAACCCCGGCAGCGTGCCCGACAACTGGCGCACATACTTCGACGCGCTGCAGCACGTCCCCGCCGCCGACGGCACCAACACCCGCGACGTTCCGCACCAGCCGGTCATCAACGCTTTCGCCGAACTGGCGAAGCAGGGTACGACCAAGGTCGTGCAGGCCAGCGGCGCCGATTCCGAACTCGGCCGCAAGCGCACCGCCGTCCAGCAGCTGATCGCCGCCTACCGGAACGTCGGCGCCCGCTGGGCCGACCTCGATCCGCTCAAGCGCGCCGAGCGTCCCGCCATTCCCGAACTCGAGCCCTCGTTCTACGGCTTCACCGACGCCGACCTCGAGACGGTGTTCAACACCAGCAACACCTTCTTCGGCAAGGACACCATGTCCTTGCGCGACCTGCTCAACGCACTGCGCGAAACGTACTGCGGCACCATGGGTGCCGAGTACATGTACACCACCGACCAGAACCACAAGCGCTGGTGGCAGCAGCGGCTCGAGAGCGCCCGCACCAACCCCAAGCTCAGCGCCGAGCAGAAGAAGCACGTGCTCAACCGCCTGACCGCGGCCGAGGGCCTCGAGCGCTTCCTGCACACCAAGTACGTCGGCCAGAAGCGCTTCTCGCTCGAAGGCGGCGAGAGCTTCATCGTCTCGATGGACGAGCTGATCAACCAGGCCGGCGCCAAGGGCGTGCAGGAAATCGTGATCGGCATGGCCCACCGCGGCCGCCTCAACGTGCTCGTGAATTCGCTCGGCAAGATGCCGGCCGACCTGTTCGCCGAGTTCGACCACACCGCCCCTGAAGACCTGCCCAGCGGCGACGTCAAGTACCACCAGGGCTTCAGCTCGGACGTGACCACCCCCGGCGGCCCGGTCCACCTGAGCCTCGCGTTCAACCCCTCGCACCTCGAGATCGTGAACCCCGTGGTCGAAGGCTCGGTGCGCGCGCGCATGGACCGCCGCGCCGACCCGCTGGGCAAGCAGGTGCTGCCCGTGATCGTGCACGGCGACGCCGCCTTCGCGGGCCAGGGCGTCGTGATGGAAACGCTGGCGCTGGCCGAGACCCGTGGCTACTCCACGGGCGGCACGGTGCACATCGTCATCAACAACCAGATCGGCTTCACCACCAGCGACCCGCGCGACAGCCGCTCGACGCTGTATTGCACCGACATCGTCAAGATGATCGAGGCGCCGGTGCTGCACGTGAACGGCGACGATCCCGAAGCCGTGGTGCTCGCCACCCAGATCGCGCTGGACTTCCGCATGGAATTCCAGAAGGACGTGGTCGTGGACATCATCTGCTTCCGCAAGCTGGGCCACAACGAGCAGGACACCCCCTCGCTGACCCAGCCGCTGATGTACAAGAAGATCGCCCAGCATCCCGGCACGCGCAAGCTGTACGCCGACAAGCTGGCCGCGCAAGGCCTGGGCGACACGCTCGGCGACGACATGGTCAAGGCGCAGCGCGCCGCCTTCGACGAAGGCAAGAACACGGTCGACCCGGTGCTGACCAACTTCAAGAGCAAGTACGCCGTCGACTGGAGCCCGTACCTCAACAAGAAGTGGACCGACGCCGGCGACACCGCGATCCCCTCGAGCGAGTGGAAGCGCCTGGCCGAGAAGATCACCACCGTGCCGCAAGGCTTCACGGTGCATCCGCTTGTCAAGAAGGTGCTCGACGACCGCGCCGCCATGGGCCGCGGCGACGTCAACGTCGACTGGGGCATGGGCGAGCACATGGCTTTCGCCTCGCTGGTGGCCAGCGGCTACCCGGTGCGCCTGTCGGGCGAGGACTCGGGCCGCGGCACGTTCACGCACCGCCACGCCGTGCTGCACGACCAGAACCGCGAGAAGTTCGACGAAGGCACCTACACGCCGCTGTCGAACGTGGCCGACAACCAGGCTCCGTTCGTCGTGATCGACTCGATCCTGTCGGAAGAAGCAGTGCTCGCGTTCGAATACGGCTACGCCTCGAACGATCCGAACACGCTGGTGATCTGGGAAGCCCAGTTCGGCGACTTCGTGAACGGCGCGCAGGTGGTGATCGACCAGTTCATCGCCTCGGGCGAAGTCAAGTGGGGCCGCGTCAACGGCCTCACGATGATGCTGCCGCACGGTTACGAAGGCCAGGGCCCCGAGCACAGCTCGGCGCGCCTCGAGCGCTTCATGCAGCTGAGCGCCGACACCAACATGCAGGTGGTTCAGCCGACCACGGCCAGCCAGATCTTCCACGTGCTGCGTCGCCAGATGGTGCGCAACCTGCGCAAGCCGCTGATCATCCTCACGCCCAAGTCGCTGCTGCGCAACAAGGACGCGACCTCGCCGCTGGCCGAGTTCACCAAGGGCAGCTTCCAGACCATCATTCCGGAAAGCAAGGCGCTCAAGGCCGAGAAGGTCAAGCGCCTGGTCGCGTGCTCGGGCAAGGTCTACTACGACCTGGCCAAGAAGCGCGAGGAACGCGGCGACGAGGACGTGGCGATCATCCGCGTCGAGCAGCTCTATCCGTTCCCGCACAAGGCCTTCGCGGCCGAGATCAAGAAGTACCCGAACCTCGTCGACGTGGTGTGGTGCCAGGACGAACCGCAGAACCAGGGCGCCTGGTTCTTCGTGCAGCACTACATCCACGAGAACATGCAGGAAGGCCAGAAGCTCGGCTACGCCGGCCGCGCGGCCTCGGCCTCGCCGGCCGTCGGCTACTCGCACCTGCACCAGGAACAGCAGAAGGCACTGGTCGATGCCGCCTTCGCCAAGCTCAAGGGCTTCGTGCTGACCAAGTAATAGAACGATCCTTTCTCAACACGAACAACCCGCTCGGGCGCATGTGGCACGGCCACATCGCCCGATCCCCCACGAGGGGCGGGCCGGGCGAACCCCGGCCCCAGGGGCACACACAAATCAAAGCGGAGCAAACTCCAAATGTCTATCGTAGAAGTCAAAGTCCCTCAGCTGTCCGAATCGGTGGCCGAAGCCACCATGCTCACCTGGAAGAAGAAGGCCGGCGAAGCCGTCGCCATCGATGAAATCCTGATCGAGATCGAGACCGACAAGGTCGTGCTCGAAGTGCCGGCCCCCGCCGCCGGCGTGCTGGCCGAGATCGTGCAAGGCGACGGCGCCACCGTCGTGGCCGACCAGCTGATCGCGAAGATCGACACCGAAGGCAAGGCCGGCGCCGCCGCCCCGGCCGCCGCGCCCGCCGCTGCCGCCCCGGCACCCGCTGCCGCCGCACCCGCGGCCGCTGCCGCCGCCACCGGCGGTGCCAAGTCCGACGTCGCCATGCCCGCCGCCGCCAAGCTGCTGGCCGACAACAACCTCAAGACCAGCGACGTGGCCGGCACCGGCAAGGACGGCCGCGTGACCAAGGGCGACGTGCTCGGCGCCGTGGCCTCGGGTGCCACCGCCAAGGCCGCGCCCGCCGCGATCCCCGCGCCGGCCGCCAAGCCCGCGCTGCCGCAGGTCGCCGCGCCCACCAGCGCGCCGGACCTGGGTGACCGCCCCGAACAGCGCGTGCCGATGAGCCGCCTGCGCGCGCGCATCGCCGAGCGCCTGATCCAGTCGCAGTCGACCAACGCGATCCTGACCACCTTCAACGAAGTGAACATGGCGCCCGTCATGGAACTGCGCAAGCGCTTCCAGGACAGCTTCACCAAGGAACACGGTGTGAAGCTCGGCTTCATGAGCTTCTTCGTGAAGGCCGCGGTGCACGCGCTCAAGAAGTACCCGGTGATCAACGCCTCGGTCGACGGCAACGACATCCTGTACCACGGCTACTTCGACATCGGCATCGCCGTCGGTTCGCCGCGCGGCCTGGTGGTGCCGATCCTGCGCAATGCGGACCAGATGAGCTTCGCCGACATCGAGAAGAAGATCGCCGAGTACGGCAAGAAGGCGCAGGACGGCAAGCTCGGCATCGAAGAGATGACCGGCGGCACCTTCTCGATCTCGAACGGCGGCACCTTCGGCTCGATGCTCTCGACGCCGATCATCAACCCGCCCCAGTCCGCGATCCTCGGCGTGCACGCCACCAAGGACCGTGCCGTGGTCGAGAACGGCCAGATCGTCATCCGCCCGATGAACTACCTGGCGATGAGCTACGACCACCGCATCATCGACGGCCGCGAAGCCGTGCTGGGCCTGGTCGCCATGAAGGAAGCGCTCGAGGATCCGTCGCGCCTGCTGTTCGACATCTGAGGAGAAAGAATCAGATGGCAAACAAACAATTCGACGTCATCGTCATCGGCGGCGGCCCCGGCGGCTACATCGCCGCCATCCGCGCGGCGCAGCTCGGCTTCAACGTCGCCTGCATCGACGAGTGGAAGAACGGCAAGGGCGGCCCGGCACCGGGCGGCACCTGCACCAACGTCGGCTGCATTCCCTCGAAGGCACTGCTGCAGTCGTCGGAGCACTACGACCAGGCGAACCACCACTTCGCCGACCACGGCATCAAGGTCGAAGGCCTCGGCATCGACCTCGCCAAGATGCTGGCCCGCAAGGACCAGGTCGTGAAGCAGAACAACGACGGCATCCTGTACCTGTTCAAGAAGAACAAGATCAGCTTCTTCCACGGCCGCGGTTCGTTCGAGAAGTCCGGCGACGCCGGCTACGACATCAAGGTGGCCGGCGCCGCCGAGGAAACCATCACCGGCAAGCACATCATCGTCGCCACCGGCTCCAACGCCCGTGCGCTGCCGGGCGCGGCCTTCGACGAGGAGAACATCCTCTCGAACGACGGCGCCCTGCGCATCGGCGCGGTGCCGAAGAAGCTGGGCCTGATCGGCTCGGGCGTCATCGGCCTCGAGATGGGCTCGGTGTGGCGCCGCCTCGGCGCCGAAGTCACGGTGCTCGAAGCGCTGCCGACCTTCCTCGGCGCGGTCGACGAGCAGATCGCCAAGGAAGCCAAGAAGGCCTTCGACAAGCAGGGCCTGAAGATCGAGCTCGGCGTGAAGGTCGGCGAGATCAAGTCGGGCAAGAACGGCGTGAGCGTGGCCTGGACCAATGCCAAGGGCGAGGCCCAGACGCTCGAGGTCGACAAGCTGATCGTCTCGATCGGCCGCGTGCCCAACACCATCGGCCTGAACGCCGAAGCCGTGGGCCTGAAGCTCGACGAGCGCGGCGCCATCGCCGTGGACGACGACTGCAAGACCAGCCTGCCGAACGTGTGGGCGATCGGCGACGTGGTGCGCGGCCCGATGCTCGCGCACAAGGCGGAAGAAGAGGGCGTTGCCGTGGCCGAGCGCATTGCCGGCCAGCATGGGCACGTCAACTTCAACACCGTGCCGTGGGTGATCTACACCAGCCCCGAGATCGCATGGGTCGGCCAGACCGAGCAGCAGCTCAAGGCCTCGGGCCGCGCCTACAAGGCCGGCACCTTCCCGTTCCTGGCCAACGGCCGCGCACGCGCGCTCGGCGACACGACCGGCATGGTCAAGTTCCTGGCCGACGCGGCCACGGACGAGATCCTGGGCGTGCACATCGTCGGCCCGCAGGCCAGCGAACTGATCTCCGAAGCCGTGGTGGCGATGGAGTTCAAGGCCAGCGCCGAGGACATCGCGCGCATCTGCCACGCGCACCCCTCGCTGTCGGAAGCCACCAAGGAAGCCGCGCTCGCGGTGGACAAGCGCACGCTGAACTTCTGATCAGCGGCGACCCCGCTGCGGGCAGCCCTTCGCGGGCCGCCCGCAGCCACCCCATACCTAGCATTCCGATCCCTTGAGCGTCAAACAGGCCTATGAAGCGGAACTCGCGGCACGCGGGTTCAAGAGCGATCCCGCGCAGATGCGGGCCGTCGAGGCGCTCGATCGCTGCGCCACGGAATGGGCCGCGTACAAGTCGCAGCGTTCCAATGCGCTGAAGAAGCTCATCAACCGGCCCGAGCTGCCGCGCGGCGTCTACATGTACGGCGGGGTGGGGCGCGGGAAGAGCTTCCTGATGGACCTCTTCTTCAACGCCGTGCCGCTGCGGCGCAAGACGCGCCTGCACTTCCACGAGTTCATGCGCGAGGTGCACCGCGAACTGCGCGAGCTGCAGGGCACCGTCAACCCGCTCGACGAGCTGGGCCTGCGCATCTCGAAGCGCTACAAGCTGATCTGTTTCGACGAGTTCCACGTCGCCGACATCACCGACGCGATGATCCTGCATCGGCTGCTGATGGCGCTGTTCGAGAACGGCGTGGGCTTCGTCACCACTTCCAATTTCAAGCCCGACGACCTCTATCCCGGCGGGCTGCACCGCGACCGCATCCTGCCCGCCATCGAGCTGCTGAACCAGAAGCTCGAGGTGCTCAGCGTGGACAACGGCACCGACTACCGGCGCCGCACCATGGAGCAGCTGCGCATGTACCTCACGCCGAACGACGGCGAGACCGAGAAGGAAATGCGCAAGGCCTTCGAGAAGCTGGCCGAGACCGCCGACGAGAACCCGGTGCTGCACATCGAGTCGCGCGAAATCCGCGCGCGGCGCAAGGCCGGCGGCGTGGTGTGGTTCGATTTCAAGACGCTGTGCGGTGGCCCGCGCTCGCAGAACGACTACCTCGAGATCGCGAGCCAGTTCCACACGGTGCTGCTGTCCGACGTGCCGCACATGCCGGTGCGCATGGCCTCCGAGGCGCGCCGCTTCACCTGGCTGGTCGACGTGCTGTACGACCGCCGCGTCAAGCTCATCATGTCGGCCGAGGTGCCGGCCGAGGCGTTGTACACCGAGGGGCCGCTGGCGCACGAGTTTCCGCGCACGGTCTCGCGGCTCAACGAGATGCAGTCGGCCGAATTCCTCGCGCTGGAACGCCGCATCGTCGACACTCGCCTCACATGAAGAAAACCCTCGTCCTTGCCCTGTGGATGTCGTTGGCCGGCCTGCCGGTCTGGGCCCAGTCCAACGCCGCCGCCGGCGTCGCCGACCTCGAGGCCGAACGCAACCGCCTGGCCACCGAGCGCGCCGCCATCGAGGCGCGCTACGAGAGCGAGCGCAAGGCCTGCTACGCCAAGTTCGCGGTCGAGGACTGCCTGCGCGACAGCCGCGCGCGTCGCCGCACCGAGAACGACCACCTCAAGCGCCAGGAATCGTCGATCAACGACATTGAGCGCCAGCGCCGCGGCGCCACCGAGCTGCGCAAGCTCGACGAGAAGAAGGCCACCGAACGCCCGCAGGATTCCGCGCAGCAGCGCGAGCAGTCCCAGCAGAACCAGCGCGAGCGCGAACAGCGCGCCGCCGACCACGCCCAGGGCCGCGCCACGACGGCCGCCGAGGCGCCCGAGCGCCAGCGCCAGTTCGACCAGAAGCAGACCAACCAGGCGGCCGAACAGGCCAAGGCCGCGCAGCGCCGTGCCGAAGCACCCGAGCAGGTTCAGCGCTACGAGGAGAAGCAGCGCAAGGCCGAGGAGCATCGCGCGAGCCGCGAGCGCCAGAACAGCCACCGCACCAAGCCGCGCGGCGCGCCGCTGCCGCCTGCGGAACCGGCCGCGAAGCCCTGAGCGCTTCGCAACGGCCCATGGGACTTTGGGCCGCGGATTCAGGCCGCCGGCAGCGGTTCGAGCTTGAGCACCGCGATCGAGATGTTGTCGCCGGTGCCATGCGCCCGGCGGCGTGCTTCGCCCACCAGGATTTCCACCGCGTCGCGCGGCGGCTGCGCATTCAGCACGCTCGCAAGCTCTTCGGGGGTGAAGTAGTGCCACAGGCCGTCGCTGCAGGCCATCAGCAGGTCGCCGGGCTGCATCCTCGGCACATGGTCGGGCGCGATCGGCGGCGGCGTCGAGCGCATGCCCAGGCAGCCGAGCAGGATGTTGCCCTGCGGATGCACGTTGGCCTCGGCCTCGGTGATCTCGCCGCGGTCGATCAGCGTCTGCACGTACGAATGGTCGCGCGTGCGCTTGATCAGCCGGCCATCGCGGAAGTGGTAGATGCGCGAATCGCCCGCGTGGATCCAGGCGCAGTCGCCGTTCGGGTTCATGAGGAAGGCGGCCAGCGTGCTGTGCGGTTCCTGCTCGCTCGACACGGCCGTGAGCTTGATCACCGTGTGCGCGTCCTCGAGCAACTGGCGCAGCAGCGCCTCGGCCTGGTCGCGCACGGGGTTGTAGCGCGCGAACAGCTGGCGCGCGGTCATCAGCACCTGGTCGGAGGCCTTGCGGCCGCCGCTGCGTCCGCCCATGCCGTCGGCCACCACGGCCAGCACGCAGCCCGGCGTGCGCGGATGCGCGATCAGCAGCACCTGGTCCTGCTGGTAGGGGCGGTCGCCCTTGTGCAGGCCGGTGGCGGCAACGAGTCGGAAGCCTTGGGTCATGAGCGCGGATGCGCCGATGCAGCGCCGCCTGTCTTCTCTGGAGTTCGTGTCACGACGTATTATCGAATGAACACGAGCACGGGCCGCGCAGAAGATGCGCTCGCTCCTCCCACGTTGGATTCCAATCTCCACTCCCTTTCCCGCCAACTGATCGAGCTGCGCATCGAGCATGCGGACCTCGACGCGTCCATCGACGGCCTGAGCGAGGTCGTGCCGCGGGACGAACTGCTGCTGCGCCGCCTCAAGAAGCGCCGCCTCGCGCTGCGCGACCAGATCGTGCGGCTCGAGAACGCGATCGATCCGAAGGAGCCCGCATGAGCGCGGTGGGCATGGAAGACACGCTCGCATCGAAGGTGCTGGAAGCTTTCTCGGACGGCGGCGTGCTCTCGCGCGCGGCCGAGCAGTTCCGCGAACGCTCGGGCCAGACCGAGATGGCGATGGCCGTGGCGCGCACCATCGAGCAGGGCGGCATGCTGGTGGTCGAGGCCGGCACCGGCGTCGGCAAGACCTTCTCGTACCTGGTGCCCGCGCTGCTGAGCGGCGAGCGTGTGCTGCTCTCGACCGCCACCAAGGCGCTGCAGGACCAGCTCTTCGGCCGCGACCTGCCGCGACTCGTGGAAGCGCTGGGCCTGCCGGTGCGCACCGCGCTGCTCAAGGGCCGCGGCAGCTACCTCTGCCTGCACCGGCTCGACATGGCGCGCCACGACGCCTCGCTGCCCGAGCGCGGCAGCCTGCGCACGCTGGCGAAGATCGAGCAATGGTCCAAGGCCACGCGCACCGGCGACCTCGCCGAACTGCCGGGGCTCGACGAGCGCTCGCCGCTGATCCCGCTGGTGAGCTCCACGCGCGAGAACTGCCTGGGCGCGCAGTGCCCGCAGTTCAAACCCTGCCACGTCAACCTCGCGCGGCGCGAGGCGCTCGCGGCCGACGTGGTGGTCATCAACCACCACCTGTTCTTCGCCGACCTCGCGGTGCGCGAGACCGGCATGGCCGAGCTGCTGCCGAGCGTCAGCGTGGTGGTGTTCGACGAGGCGCACCAGCTCAACGAGACCGGCGTGCAGTTCCTCGGCACCAACCTCGGCACCGGGCAGGCGCTCGACTTCGCGCGCGACGTGCTCGCGGCCGGCCTCACGCATGCGCGCGGCCTGGTCGACTGGCAGGGCATCGTGGCCGGGCTCGAGCGCGCGGCGCGCGAGCTGCGGCTGGCGGTGGGCAAGCAGTGGCCGGGCGCGAAGCTGCGCTGGGCCGGGCCCTCGCCCGAGGGCATCGGCGAGCACGAATGGCAGGGCGCGCTCGACACGCTGCAGATCGCTTTCGAGGAAGCGGCCGAAGGGCTCGATACCGTCAGCGAGCTGTCGCCCGATTTCGTGCGGCTGCTCGAACGCGCGCGCGAGCTCGCGAAGCGCGCCGCCAAGTTCGCGCGCGCCTGTGCGCCCGAATCGGTGCGCTGGGTCGACGTGGGTACGCAGCTGCGGCTGGTGGAATCGCCACTCGACATCGCCGAGGCGATGCGCACGCGCGTGCTCAAGATCGCCAAGCCACGCGACGACGAGGCGCCGGCGCCCGGCGCCCGCGAGGCCGTCGACGACTACGACGCCTGGCTCGATGCGCAGGGCGGCGGCGACGACGATGACGACGAACCGCCGCGCGCGCACGAGCCCGAACCCGCGGCCACCGAGCGCCGCCGCCGCGCCTGGGTCTTCACCTCCGCCACGCTCGGCGACGACCCCACGCTGCGCTGGTTCACCGAACCCTGCGGCCTCGAGGACGCGGAGGTGCTGCGCGTGCGCAGCCCCTTCGACTACGCCGCGCAGGCCGCGCTGTACGTGCCGCGCGCCTTCCCCAAGCCCAACGAGCCCTCGCACAGCCTGCGCGTGGCGCAACTGGCCGCGCGCGGCGCCGGCGCGCTCGGCGGCCGCACGCTGGTGCTGACGACCACGCTGCGCGCGCTGCGCACCGTGGGCGACGAGATCCGCCAGCAGATCGAGCGCCTGGGCATCGAGCGGCGGCCCGAGGTGCTGGTGCAGGGCGAACTGCCCAAGCGGGTGCTGATGGACCGCTTCCGCGAGGGCGACACGATGGGGCGACCCGGCTGCGTGCTGGTCGCCTCGGCCTCGTTCTGGGAAGGCTTCGACGCGCCCGGCGACGCCCTGCAGCTGGTGGTGATCGACAAGCTGCCGTTCCCGCCGCCCAACGATCCGCTGGTCGAGGCGCGCTCGCAGCGGCTCGAGGCGCAGGGCCGCAGTTCCTTCGGCGACTACTCGCTGCCCGAGGCCGCGGTGGCGCTCAAGCAGGGGGCGGGGCGCTTGATCCGGCGCGAGACCGACAGCGGCGTGCTCGTGATCTGCGACACGCGCCTGGTCGCGATGGGCTATGGCCGGCGCTTGCTCGGGGCGCTGCCGCCGATGCGGCGGCTCGAGACCGAGGCCGACCTCGACGCGGCGATCGCGGAGCTGGCCGTGCCGGTGCAGGACTGAGGTTCGCGCCGCGCGGGCGATAAAAAAGCCCGAGGGCTCGCGCCGTCGGGCTTTTCGTGTCTCTGGCGTCAGCCGAACCGGCTGGCCGCCGCGATCACCACATCTTCCACCAGGGATCGTCCTTGGTCTTGAAGCCCTGGGTCAGGTAGGTGCTCTGCGGGTAGTTGGAGGTCAGCACGCGCTGAGCGTCGTCGCGCAGGTCGTTCATGCCGAGGGCGTCGTACGAGCGCACGATGATGTAGAGCGCTTCCTCGACGGCGGGCACTTCGCGGTAGTCGGCGATCGCGCTCTGGGCGCGGTTGATGGCCGCCAGGTAGGCGCCGCGCGAGTAGTAGTAGCGCGCCACGTGAACCTCGTACTGGGCGAGCGAGTTCACGATGTAGTTCATGCGCTGGCGCGCATCGGGCGTGTAGCGCGAGTCGGGGAAGCGGGTGACCAGTTCCTTGAACGACTCGAACGACTCCTTGGCCGCCTTCTGGTCGCGCTCCGACAGGTCCTGGCGCGTGAGGAACGCGAACATGCCGAGGTCGTCGTTGAAGTTGACCACGCCCTTGAGGTACAGCGCATAGTCGAGCGCGGGGCTGGCGGGATGCAGCTTCAGGAAGCGGTCGATGGTGGAGACCGCGGCGGCCTTGTCGCCACCCTTGTACTGGGCGTAGGCCTTCTCGAGCTGGGCCTGCTGGGCCAGGGGGGTGCCGGCGGCGCGGCCCTCGAGCTTCTCGTACAGCGGCACGGCCTTGTCGTAGGCGCCGGAACCGGCCTCGTCCTTGGCCTCGGCGTAGATCCGGTTGGGGCTCCAGGTCGCGGTCTTGTCGTCCTTGGTGCTCGAACAGCCGGCGAGCAGCGCGAGGGCGCCGAGCGCCATCCAGGCTGGGACCGATAATTTGGCGCGAATCATCACATGCGGCTTTCGTGAAACAGTTGCCCTCAATTATATCGACCGACCCCCGCGACAACTCCCCGGAGGCGGCCGAGCTCGACGAGGGCGCCGATCCGTCCGAAGCCAGCGAGTGGCGGGATTTCGTCGTCGACCCCGCGCAGCACGGACTGCGACTGGATCGCGCGCTGGCCGCGTTGGTTCCCGAGTTCTCGCGCAGCTACCTGCAGCAACTGATCGAGGCCGGCGCCGTCGAGCTGCAGGGCCGCGCCGCCACCAAGGCCTCGGCGGCCGTGCGGGCCGGGCAGGCGGGGCGCATCGAACTGCGGCCCACGCCCCAGAGCCAGGCCTTCCGGCCCGAGCCGATGGAGATCGTCACCGTCTACGAGGACGAGCACCTGCGCGTGATCGACAAGCCGGCCGGCCTGGTGGTGCATCCCGCCCCGGGCCACTGGAGCGGCACGCTGCTCAACGGCCTGCTCGCGCTCGATCCCAAGGCGCTGCTGCTGCCGCGCGCGGGCATCGTGCACCGGCTCGACCGCGACACCAGCGGGTTGATGATGGTCGCGCGCACGCGAGCCGCGATGGACGCGCTGGTGGCGCTGATCGCCGCGCGCGAGGTCAAGCGGCAGTACCTGGCGCTGGGCCACAAGCCCTGGACCGGCCCGGCCGCGCGCCAGGTCGACGCGGCCATCGGCCGCGATCCGCGCAACCGGCTGCGCATGGCGGTGGTCGACCTGCAGCAGCACGCCGGCAAGACCGCGCGCACCCTGATCGAGCGCCTGGACAGCGAGGAGCGCGGTTGCGTGGTGCGCTGCACCCTCGAAACCGGCCGCACGCACCAGATCCGCGTGCACATGGCATCGATCGGCCATCCGCTGGTAGGCGACACGCTCTACGGCGGCACGGCCGCCGCGGGCCTCGCGCGGCAGGCGCTGCATGCGTTCCGGCTGGCCTTCGTCCATCCGGTCACCAAGGCGCCGATCGCGCTGCATTCGGCCTTGCCGGCCGATCTCGCCGAGGCCTTGCGGGCCTGGGGGCTGGACTACAATCGGGCCTGACGGCCCCCAGGGCCGCCGCGCCGGCCACTGCTTGATGCCGGCCCCGCGTTGCACTCGCCGCGTGCCGGCAACGCCTCCTTCCATCCTTCTGAACAAAAAAAGCGTCCTCCAAGGCGCCTTTTCCCGGACAACGCGAACCATGAATACGGCGGATGCCAAGCGCATTCTCGAAACCGCCTTGATCTGTTCGAGCCAGCCGCTGCCGGTGCGCGAATTGCGCGTGCTGTTCGACGACGCACTGGGTGTGGACACGATCAAGTCGCTGCTTCTCGAGCTGCAGGAAGACTGGACGCAACGCGGCCTCGAACTGGTCAGCGTGGGCAGTGGCTGGCGCTTCCAGAGCCGGCCCGAGATGCGCGACCACCTCGACCGCCTGCACCCCGAGAAGCCGCCGCGCTATACCCGTGCGGCGCTCGAGACGCTGGCCATCATCGCCTACCGCCAGCCGGTCACGCGCGGCGACATGGAAGACATCCGCGGCGTCACCATCAACTCGCTGATCCTCAAGCAGCTCGAGGACCGCAACTGGGTCGAGGTGATCGGCCACCGCGAGACCGTCGGGCGCCCGGCGCTGTACGCGACCACGCGCCAGTTCCTCGACGACCTCGGCCTGGCCTCGCTCGACCAGCTGCCGGTGATCGAGACGCCGGCGCAGCAGGCGGCGCTGGTCGATTCGCTCGAGCGCGCGGGCGGCGGCAACCAGCCGGCGCTGCCGATCGATGAGCCCGCCGCCGACGATGCGGCGGTTGCCGTGGCGGTGGAAGAGGCGCAGACTGCGCCCACCACCCCGGCAGAAGAACAACAGCCCGAAGCCCTGCAGGCGGTCGCTGACGCAGCGTCGCCCGACACGGCGCCCGAGCCCGGCGATGCCGTCGCCCTCGACGAGCGAGGCAGCGGCGACGCCGAACAGCCAGCCCCCGCGCAAGCCCAGGCTTGCGCCGATACCGAACCCTCCGAAGAACCCCGCATCGATCCCGACGCTCCGCCGCCGGACGCGACCGATCCTGACGCAGTCCTCCCCGGAAAGACCTCATGAGCTCATCCGACCCCGACGAAGCGGCGATCCTGCCGATCGACCCCTTGTCCAACGAAAACACGCCGGAAACGACCGGCCAGTCCGCGGGAGATGCTGCGAAAGCCGTAGCGACGGCGGAGGAGGGCGCGGCACCGAAGCGGCGTCCGCGGCGCAAGAAGGAGGCCGTGGAGGCCGCCGAAGCGCCGGCGCCGGCCGTGGCTGAACCCGAACCCGAAGCGGCCGTGGCCGCCGAGAGCGCCGAGGAACCGGCCAAGCCCGCCAAGCCGAAGCGCCCGCGCAAGCCGAAGGCCGTCGCCGAGGCAGCGCCCGAGGCCGACTCCGAGCCGCCCGTGCTCGAGGCGGCACCCGAGCCCGTCGCGGCACCGACGCCCGAGCCGGAACCCGAACCCGTGCCCGAACCCGCGCGCGCCGAACCGGTGCGCGCGCAGCCGCGCGACGAGGACGACTCGGACGACCGCTTCGACGACGAAGAAGACGAGGAAGACCCCGACGACGAGGAGGACGACCTCGACCGCGCGCGCCGCGCCGCCGAGCGCGAGCAGCGCAATGCGCCGCCGCCCGAGCCGATCCGCTTCGCCGACGTCATCTCGGGCCAGTTCGACGCCGACGAGGACAGCCCCGAGGTGCCGCCGCTCAAGCGCGTGCTGCTGCCCGAGGCCGACTCGCCCAAGCTGCACAAGGTGCTGGCGCAGGCCGGGCTCGGCTCGCGCCTGGAGATGGAGCAGCTGATCCTGCAGGGGCGCATCTCGGTCAACAACGAGCCGGCCCACATCGGCCAGCGCATCCAGTACGGCGACCAGGTCAAGATCAACGGCAAGCCGATCCGCTACCGGATCGCGCCACCGCCGCCGCGCGTGATCGCCTATCACAAGCCCGTGGGCGAGGTCGTCACGCACGACGACCCGCAGAACCGCCCGACCGTGTTCCGCAAGCTGCCGCGCCTGCACCAGGGCAAGTGGCAGTCGGTCGGCCGGCTCGACCTGAACACCGAAGGCCTGCTGCTGTTCAGCAGCTCGGGCGACCTGGCCAACCAGCTGATGCACCCGCGCTTCGGCCTGGAGCGCGAGTACGCGGTGCGCGTGCTCGGCGCGATCAGCGGCGAAGAGCGGCAGAAGCTGCTCGACGGCGTGCGCCTCGACGACGGCATGGCGCAGTTCGGCACCATCGAGGATGGTGGCGGCGAAGGCTCCAACTGCTGGTACCGCGTCACCATCTCCGAAGGCCGCAACCGCGAAGTGCGCCGGCTGTTCGAGTCGGTGGGCCACGCGGTCAGCCGGCTGATCCGCATCCGCTACGGCGCGATGGTGCTGCCGCGCGGCCTCAAGCGCGGCGCCTGGATGGAGCTCGACGAGCGCGACATCCGCGCGCTGTTCCAGGCCTCGGGTGGCGCGCAGGCGCGGCCGGGTCCGCAGCAGCAGCGTGGCCAGGGGCCCGATGGCGGCGGTGGCCGCAACGGCCGCAACAAGAAGCGCCGCGGCGGCCGCAATGGCGGCGGCGGTGCCCAGGCGCGCGACGACGGTCCGATCCCGAGCCCGATGGGCGAGGCACGCCCGCCGCGCGGCCCGCGCAACAACCGCGGCCCGGGTGGCGGCAACGGCGGTCCGCCGCAACAGCAGCAGGGCCGGCGCAACAACAACAACGGCGGCAACCGCAATCGGCAGGGCGGCGACGACCGTCCGCCGAGCGGTGCCAACCAGCCCGATCCGATGAAGACCTCGCTGGGCTACATCGGCGCCGACAGCTTCACGCGCCAGCGCAAGGAACAGCGCCAGGGCGGCTCCGGCCGCCGTGGCGGTGGGGGCGGCGGCGGCGGGGGTGGTGGTGGCGGCGGCTTCGGCGGGCAGGGCGGCGGCGGTGGCCGGCGCCGCGGACGCTGAACAAAAACAGCCGCGCCCGCGCGGCCTTTCGCGGGGTTTTCACCAGGATGGTGAGCCGCGCCGGTTAAAATCGCGGGCTTTGTCGGGATACAGCGCAACAATATCGTTGCAGTTGTGACAAAAAACTTCAGAATCAAGCAAGCTCAGAAAGCACTTCCATGGCTATCGAACGTACCCTCTCCATCATCAAGCCCGACGCCGTCGCCAAGAACGTCATCGGCAAGATCGTTTCCCGCTTCGAGGCCGCCGGCCTGAAGATCGTGGCCGCCAAGCTGGTCCACCTGTCGCGCAACGAAGCCGAGCAGTTCTACGCCGTGCACAAGGAACGTCCCTTCTTCAAGGACCTGGTCGAGTTCATGATCTCGGGCCCGGTGTTCGTGCAAGTGCTCGAAGGCGAGAACGCGATCGCCAAGAACCGTGACCTGATGGGCGCCACCGACCCGAAGAAGGCCGCTGCCGGCACCATCCGCGCCGACTTCGCCGACAGCATCGACGCCAACGCCGTGCACGGTTCGGACGCTCCCGAAACCGCCGCCAACGAAGTGGCGTTCTTCTTCGCCGGCCTCAACGTCTACGCACGCTGAAGCCGTATCTCGACCGAATCCATGACCACGGCCAACCTGCTCGATTTCGATCTCGAGGGGTTGGCTGCGTTCTGCGAAAAACTCGGCGAGAAGAAATTCCGCGCCACGCAGCTGTTCCGCTGGATCCACCAGCGTGGCGCCAGCGACTTCTCCCAGATGACCGATCTGGCCAAGTCGCTGCGGGAGAAACTCGCGACGACCGCGCGCGTCGAGGCGCTGCCGGTCATCACCCAGCACGAATCCAAGGACGGCACGATCAAGTGGCTGTTCGACGTCGGTGACGGCAATGCCGTCGAAGCCGTCTTCATTCCCGAGGACGACCGCGGCACGCTGTGCGTGTCGTCCCAGGCCGGCTGCGCGGTGGGCTGCCGCTTCTGCTCGACCGGCCACCAGGGCTTCAGCCGGAACCTGAGCACGGGCGAGATCGTCGCCCAGCTCTGGTTCGCCGAGCACTTCCTGCGCAAGCACCTGAAGCGCGACGAGCGCGTCATCTCCAACGTGGTGATGATGGGCATGGGCGAGCCGCTGCAGAACTATTCGGCGCTGGTGCCCGCATTGCGCACCATGCTCGACGACAACGGCTACGGCCTCTCGCGCCGCCGCGTCACGGTCTCGACCTCGGGCGTGGTCCCGATGATCGACCGCCTGGGCACCGACTGCGCGGTGGCGCTGGCCGTCTCGCTGCACGCGCCCAACGATCCGCTGCGCGACGACCTGGTGCCGCTGAACCGCAAGTACCCGATCGCCGAGCTGCTCGAGGCCTGCAAGCGCTACCTCGCGCACGCGCCGCGCGACTTCATCACCTTCGAGTACTGCATGCTCGACGGCGTCAACGACCAGCCCGAGCATGCGCGCCAGCTCATCGAGCTGGTACGCACGCACGGCGTGTCGTGCAAGTTCAACCTGATCCCGTTCAACCCCTTCCCGGCATCGGGCCTGCTGCGTTCGCCGCAGCCGCGCGTGCTGGCCTTCGCGAAGATGCTGAGCGAAGCCGGCCTGGTGACCACGGTGCGCAAGACGCGCGGCGACGACATCGACGCCGCCTGCGGCCAACTGGCCGGCGACGTCAAGGACCGCACCCGCGCGGCCGAGCGGATGGCGCAGCGCCGCCTGGCGTCGTCCGCCTCGGGAACGGAGCGAACGGTCGTGTTGCATCCGGTCCGAAAGGCCGCTTCCACCGCCTCCCAGGAGCATTGAACCGATGAGCATGGCTTTTCCGACGGCGAGCGCCGGGCTGCAACGCGTGCTGGCCGTCAGTGTCGCGGGCTTCGCGGCGCTGCTGCTCTCGGGGTGCGTGAACACCCGCACCACGACCACCAGCCTCGATTCGGCCAGCTCGTCCGCGGGCACCCAGCTCGTCACCGAGTCGGACGAGTCGAACGCGCGCCGCCGCGCCCGCCTGCGCATGGAGCTCGCGGCCGGCTATTTCGAGCATGGCCAGAACACGGTCGCGCTCGACGAGATCAAGCAGGCGCTCAACGCCGACCCCAGCTATGCCGACGCTTTCGCGCTGCGCGGGCTGGTCTACATGCGCATGGAAGACGCCGGCCTGGCCGAGGACAGCTTCCGCCGCGCGCTGGCGCTCAATCCGCGCGACGGCAACACGCGCCACAACTACGGCTGGCTGCTGTGCCAGCAGAACCGCTACCGCGACGCGGCCCAGCAGTTCACCGAGGCGCTGGCCACGCCGGCCTACACCGAACGCGCCAAGACGCTGATGACGCAGGGCCTGTGCGAGATGCGCGCGGGCCAGCCCGTCGAAGCCGAGCGCTCGCTGCAGGCGGCCTACGAGATCGATGCCGGCAATCCGGTGGTCGGCTTCAACCTCGCCTCGCTGCTCGCGAAGCGCGGGGAATGGTCGCGCGCGCAGTTCTACGTGCGCCGTGTCAACAACGGTCCCTCGGCCAACGCCGAAACCCTGTGGCTGGGGATCAAGATCGAGCGCAGTCTCAACAACCGCGAGGCGGTCGCGCAGCTGGGCGGGCAGCTGCAGCGCCGCTTCCCGCAGTCGCGCGAAGCTTCGGCGTTCGAGCGCGGGAATTTCAATGACTGAACGGGTTTCCGAATTCGGCACTTCCGCGGTGGTCCCGCTCGAGGAAGCCGACAACAGCGACAAGTCCGCCGGCACCATGCTGCGCGAGGCGCGCGAGGCGCACGGCCTGCACATCGAGATGGTCGCGGCCGCCCTCAAGGTGCCGGCGCAGAAGCTCTTGGCGCTCGAGGCCGACGACATCGCCGCCTTGCCCGATCCGGTGTTCGCGCGCGCGCTGGCCAGCAGCGTCTGCCGCGCGCTGCGCGTCGATCCGGCGCCGGTGCTCGCCAAGCTGCCGGGCGCGCCCAAGGCCACGGTGGCGATGGCCGACCGCAATCTCAAGACCCACATCGTCTCCGGCACCTCGCGCTGGGGCAGCGGTCGTTCGACCGGGCTGCCGTCGCGCGCACTGCTGACCGTGGTCGCGCTGCTGCTGGTCGGCGCGGCCGCGATCTTCTGGCTGCCGCAATCGGTGTTCGACCGCATCGGCGCCACGATGTCGCGCATCACGGCGCGCGGCGCGGCCGAGATCGGGCCGAACGCGGGCGAAGCGCCCGCGGCCGCCGGCGCCACGCCAGGCATCGCGACCGAGAACGTGCCGGTTCCGGCCGCCGCCATCGGCAGCGCCACCACGCCGGCGCCGGCCGTCGCGACCGCCCCGGCGACGCCGGCCGCGGCAACGCCCGCCGCCACGCCGCCCGCTGCCGCGGCCTCCGCCGCCGCCGCGAGCGGCCAGGCGCTGGTCTTCGTGGCGCGCGAGGAATGCTGGATCACCGTCACCGACTCGGCGGGCAAGCAGTTGCTGCGGCGCAGCCTGCTGGCCGGCGAGACGGTCGGGCTGTCGGGGGCGCTGCCGCTCTCGGTGGTGGTCGGGCGCGCATCGAGCGTCGATGTGCAGGTGCTCGGCAAGCCCTTCGATCTCAAACCCTTCACGCGCAACGGCGGCGTTGCGCGCTTCGAGGTGAAATCGTGAGCGAACCCCAGCCGATCGAATCCGCGGCGCCCAAGGCGCGCCGCTCGCGCCAGGCCCGCGTGGTCTGGGGCCCGCGCGTGGTCACGGTCGGCGGCGATGCGCCGGTGCGCGTGCAGTCGATGACCAACACCGACACGGTCGACGCGATCGGCACCGCGATCCAGGTCAAGGAACTGGCCCAGGCCGGCTCCGAGATGGTCCGCATCACGGTCAACACGCCCGAGGCGGCGGCGCAGGTGCCCTACATCCGCGAGCAGCTCGACCGCATGGGCATCGACGTGCCGCTGGTCGGCGACTTCCACTACAACGGCCACCGGCTGCTGACCGACTATCCGGCCTGCGCCGAGGCGTTGAGCAAGTACCGCATCAACCCCGGCAACGTGGGCAAGGGCGACAAGAAGGACCGCCAGTTCGGCCAGATGATCGACGCGGCCATGCGCTGGAACAAGCCGGTGCGCATCGGCGTGAACTGGGGCAGCCTCGACCAGGAGCTGCTGGCCAGCCTGATGGACACCAACAGCCTGCGCGCGCGGCCCTGGGACGCCAAGCAGGTCATGTACGAGGCGCTGATCACCTCGGCCATCGAATCCGCGAAGCTGGCCGAATCCATGGGCATGGCCGGCGAGCAGATCATCCTGTCGTGCAAGGTCAGCGGCGTGCAGGACCTGATCTCGGTCTACCGCGAACTCGCGCGGCGCTGCGACTATGCGCTGCACCTGGGCCTGACCGAGGCCGGCATGGGCACCAAGGGCACGGTGGCCTCGGCCACCGCGCTGTCGATCCTGCTGCAGGAGGGCATCGGCGACACCATCCGCGTGTCGCTCACGCCGCAGCCGGGCGAGTCGCGCACGCAGGAAGTGGTGATCGCTTCCGAGATCCTGCAGTCGCTCGGCCTGCGCATCTTCGTGCCGAGCGTCACCGCCTGCCCGGGGTGCGGCCGCACCACCAGCACCACCTTCCAGGAACTGGCCAAGCAGATCGACGACTACCTGCGCCTGCAGATGCCGGTCTGGCGCAAGAAATACCCGGGTGTCGAGACGATGAAGGTGGCCGTGATGGGCTGCATCGTCAACGGCCCCGGCGAGAGCAAGCACGCGGACATCGGCATCAGCCTGCCCGGCACCGGCGAGGCACCCGCCGCGCCGGTCTTCATCGACGGCGAAAAGGCCCTCACGCTGCGCGGCGACAATATCGCCAACGAGTTCCACCAGCTCGTCGAAACCTACATCGAAAAGCGCTTCGGCCAGCCCCAGGCTGCCGACGTCGCCTGACCACTCCCTCTCCCATGGCTGACAAGATCAATGCCGTCAAAGGCATGAACGACATATTGCCGGCGAGCGTGCCGCGCACCGACCGCCTGCCCGACTCGGCCCTGTGGTCGTGGTTCGAGCAGACGGTGCGCTCGCTGCTCGCGCGCTATGGCTACCAGTACATCGTCACGCCGGTGGTCGAGCCCACGGCGCTGTTCGTGCGCGGCCTTGGCGAGGTGACCGACATCGTCGAGAAGGAGATGTACTCCTTCACCGACTCGATGAACGGCGACCGGCTCACGCTGCGTCCCGAGGCCACCGCCGGCATAGTGCGGGCCATGGTCGAGCACAACGCGCTCTACAACGGCCCGCTGCGGCTGTGGACCATGGGCGCGATGTTCCGCCACGAGCGGCCGCAGAAGGGCCGCTACCGCCAGTTCCACCAGCTCGACGTCGAGGCGCTGGGCTTCGCGGGGCCGGACGTCGATGCAGAGCTGATCCTCATGGTGCGCGCGCTGTGGCGCGAGCTCGGGCTGGTCGAGGGCCAGCACGTGCGTCTAGAGCTCAACAGCCTGGGCCAGCCGGCCGAGCGCCAGGCCCACCGCGAGGCGCTGATCCGCCACTTCGAGGCGCATGCCGAGCTGCTCGATGCCGATGCGCAGCGCCGGCTGCACAGCAACCCGCTGCGCATCCTCGACACCAAGAATCCCGCCATGCAGGCGATGGTCGAGGCCGCGCCGCAGCTGATGGACTTCCTCGGCGAGGAATCGCGCGCGCACTTCGCCGCGGTGCGCGCGGTGCTCGACGCCGCGGGCCTGGCCTACCGCGTCAATCCGCGCCTGGTGCGCGGCATGGACTACTACAACCTGACCGTGTTCGAGTGGGTCACCGAGCAGCTCGGCTCGCAGGGCACGGTGTGCGGCGGCGGCCGCTACGACGGCCTGATCGGCCAGATGGGCGGCAAGTCCGCGCCGGCCGTGGGCTTCGGCCTGGGCATCGAGCGCCTGCTGCTGCTGATCCAGGAGCTCGGGCTGCCGGTGCCCGGCAGCGCGCCCGCGGCCTATGCCATCGTGCCCTCGGCCACGGCGCTGCCGCAGGCGATGGTGGTGCTCGAGCAGTTGCGCGCGGCCGGCGTGGCCGTGGTGCAGCATGCGGGCGGCGGCGCCATGAAGGCGCAGTTCAAGAAGGCCGATGCGAGCGGGGCGCGCTTTGCGCTGATCTTCGGCGAGGACGAACTCGCGCGCGGCGAAGTCACCGTGAAATCCTTGCGCGACGGCAGCGGTTCGCAGGTGGCCCGTCCGCTCGCGGACGTGGCCGGCTGGGCCGCCACCCTACAATCGCCGGCTCCCGGGGAATCATCGGGCCGTACTTGAGTCTTTCAGCCTCACGGAGGCGGATCATGAAAACACACGGGCGCATCCGGCGCACCGCGGCCTCGAGTCCTTCCAACCACTGACAGCGCATGGCAACCCATCTCGATCTCGAAGAACAGGAACAGCTCGACCAGCTCAAGCATTTCTGGAACACCTACGGCACCCTGATTACCTGGGTCGTGCTGCTCGTCGCCGGCGCCTTCGTGGCCTGGAACGGCTGGCAATACTTCCAGCGCAGCAAGGCGGCCCAGGCCGCGGCGCTGTACGACGAGGTCGAGCGCAGTGCCCAGTCGGGCGATGCCGCCCGCATCGAGCGCGTGTTCAACGACATGAAGGAACGCTTCGCCGGCACTGCCTATGCGCAGCAGGCCGGCCTGCTGGCCGCCAAGACGCTCTACGACAAGGGCAATGCCGAAGCCTCGCGCGCCGCGCTCGGCTGGGTGGCCGACAAGGCCACCGATCCCGGCTACCAGGCCATCGCCCGGCTGCGTCTCGCGGCCGAGCTGCTCGATGCCAAGTCCTACGACGACGCGATCAAGCAGCTCTCGGGCAACGTGCCGAAGGAATTCGAACCGCTGGTGGCCGACCGCAAGGGCGACATCTACATGGCCCAGGGCAAGCGCGACGAGGCGCAGGCCGAGTACCGCAAGGCCTGGACCGGCCTGGGGGCCGCCTCCGAATACCGCCGGCTGGTCGAATTCAAGCTCAACGCGGTCGGCGTCGACCCCAAGAGCCTGGCGCCCAGCATCACCGTCACCCCCGCAGTTCCTGCCAAATCCTGATCGCCCGCCATCATGAATTTCATGCGTTTCATGCCTGAATCGACCGCCGTGCGCGCGGGGTCCGCTCTTGTTCTGGTAGCGGTCCTGGCCGCCTGCTCGAGCACCTCCAAGCCGAAGCCGGCCGAACTGCCGACCAATGCCTCGCTGATCGGCGTGCGCCAGGCCTGGAGCGTGAAGATCCCGGCGGTCAAGTTCCCGCTCACCACCGACATCAGCGGCGACATCGTGACCGTGGCCGCGGCCGACGGCACCGTGGTCGGCATCGATGCCCGCGCGGGCCGCGAGACCTGGCGTGCCAGCGTCGGCGCGCCGCTGGCGGCGGGCGTGGGCAGCGACGGCTCGATCACTGCCGTGGTCACCACCGGCAACGAGCTGGTCGCGCTGCAGGGCGGCAAGGTGATCTGGAAGCAGCGCCTCACGGCGCAGGCCTTCACCGCGCCGCTGGTGGCCGGCCGCCGCGTCTTCGTGCAGACCGCCGACCGCAACCTCAGCGCCTGGGACGGCGAGAGCGGTCGCCGCCTCTGGTCGCAGCAGCGCACCGGCGAGAACCTCGTGCTCAAGAAGCCGGGCGTGCTGCTCGCCGTGGGCGACACCCTGGTGGCCGGCATCGGCGGCCGTCTCGCGGGCATCAACCCGGCGAACGGCACCTCGCGCTGGGAATCGCCGATCGCGGCCCCGCGCGGCACCAACGACGTCGAGCGCCTGGTCGACCTGACCGGCAGCGTGAGCCGCGTGGGCGACACCGTCTGCGCGCGCGCCTACTACGCCAGCGTCGGCTGCGTCGACACGCTGCGCGGCACGCTGTCCTGGAGCAAGCCGGCCTCGGGCGCCGAAGGCCTGGGCGGCGACGACGGCTTCGTCTACGGCACCGAAGCCGACGGCAGCGTGAACGCCTGGCGCCGTGCCGACGGCGAGCGCGCCTGGCAGACCACCACCTTCAAGAACCGCACGCTGACCGCGCCGTTGGCCGTGGGCCGCTCGCTGGTCATCGGCGACAGCACCGGTCTGCTGCTGTTCGTCTCGCGCGAGAACGGCGGCCTGCTGAACCGCGTCACGCCCGATGGCTCGGCCATCGCGGCAGCACCGGTGGTCGTGGGCAACACGGTGGTCGTCGTCACGGCCAACGGCGGCGTCTTCGGCTACCGTCCCGACTGATCTTCTTTCCAGGCATGGCCATGAATTGCGAATCCGCGAAGGAGCGGCCATGAAACCCGTCATGGCCCTGGTGGGCCGTCCCAACGTCGGCAAGTCGACCCTATTCAACCGGCTGACCCAGACGCGCGACGCCATCGTGGCGGACTTCGCCGGGCTGACGCGCGACCGCCACTACGGCAACGGCCGCCTGGGCAAGCACGAGTTCATCGTGATCGACACCGGCGGCTTCGAGCCCGACGCGGGCAGCGGCATCTTCAAGGAGATGGCCAAGCAGACGCGCCAGGCCGTGGCCGAGGCCGACGTGGTGGTGTTCGTGGTCGACGCCCGCGAGGGGCTGTCGGCGCAGGACCACGACATCGCCAACGAGCTGCGCCGCCTGGGCAAGCCCTGCATCCTGGTGGCCAACAAGTCCGAAGGCATGCACGACGGCGCCAAGCTGGTCGACTTCTACGAGCTGGGCCTGGGCGAGGTGCATGGCGTCTCGGCCGCGCACGGGCAGGGCATTCGCGGCCTGGTCGAACTGGCGCTCGAGTCGCTGAACCTGCCCGAGCCCGAAGACGACGAGGACGGCGAGGACGACGTCAACAAGCCGATCAAGCTCGCGGTGGCGGGGCGGCCGAACGTGGGCAAGTCCACGCTGATCAACACCTGGCTCGGCGAAGAGCGGCTCGTGGCCTTCGACATGCCCGGCACCACGCGCGACGCGATCTCGGTGCCCTTCGAGCGCAACGGCCAGCGTTTCGAGCTGATCGACACCGCCGGACTGCGCCGCAAGGGCAGGGTGTTCGAGGCGATCGAGAAGTCCTCGGTGGTCAAGACGCTGCAGGCCATCGAGTCGGCCAACGTCGTGCTGCTGCTGCTCGACGCGACCCAGGGCGTGACCGACCAGGACGCCCACATCGCGGGCTACATCCTCGAGAGCGGCCGCGCGGTGGTGATCGCCATCAACAAGTGGGATGCGGTCGACAGCTATCAGCGCGAGCAGATCCAGCGCCAGATCGAGACCCGGTTGGTGTTCCTCAAGTTCGCCTCGCTGCATTTCATCTCGGCCATCAAGCGCCAGGGCCTGGGACCGCTGTGGCAGGCCATCGCGCAGGCCCACAAGTCGGCCACGCGCAAGATGTCGACGCCGGTGCTGACCCGGCTGCTGCTCGAGGCGGTGCAATTCCAGACGCCCAAGCGCATCGGTATGTTCCGTCCCAAGCTGCGCTATGCGCACCAGGGCGGCATGAATCCGCCTCTCATCGTGATCCACGGCAATTCGCTCGAGCATGTGACCGACGCCTACAAGCGCTTTCTCGAAGGACGCTTTCGCAAGGAATTCGATCTGGTCGGAACGCCGCTGCGAATCGAATTCAAGAGCTCCCACAATCCTTACGCCGACAAGGACGAATGAGTCTTTGAGGGCTGTTGGCGGCCGATGAGCGGCCGCCGGAACGGAAGTTCCGCCTTTTGAGAACCGTTATTTTTCAAAGGCTTTTGGCGCGGAATGCTGCAGCGCGGGAGGCCTGTGTTAAGGTCCCTTTTCCAACAACTACTCTTGAACACGGAGAATATCGTGAGCAACAAAGGGCAACTTCTACAAGACCCGTTTCTGAACACACTGCGTCGCGAGCATGTGCCGGTTTCCATTTATCTGGTGAACGGTATCAAGCTGCAGGGTCAGATCGAGTCTTTCGACCAGTACGTCGTGTTGCTTCGCAACACGGTGACACAGATGGTCTACAAGCACGCCATTTCCACCATCGTGCCGGGTCGTGCCGTCAACTTCTCGGCCAACGAGAACGACGACGCCGCAGCCTGATCGGCGCGGAGCGCGGCGGTGTCAAACCCGCCGCGCTTTTCCCCTTTTCTGATACCGCTTGTCTGAACTGAATTCCCGCCAGGAAGGCGCCGTCGTTCTCGTCGGCGTCGACTTCGGGCTGCCCCATTTCGACAGCGAACTCGAAGAACTCGGCCTGCTCGCGCAAACCGCGGGCCTCTCGCCTGTGGCGCGCCTCGTGTGCAAGCGCAAGGTGCCCGATGCGGCGCTTTTCGTGGGCAGCGGCAAGGCCGACGAGATCAAGGAGCTCGCCGCGATGCATCGCGCGAGCGAGGTCATCTTCGACCAGTCGCTGAGCCCGGCCCAGCAGCGCAACCTCGAGCGCCAGCTCGACGTCGCGGTGTACGACCGGACCTTCCTCATCCTCGAGATCTTCGCGCAGCGCGCGCGCTCGCACGAAGGCAAGCTGCAGGTCGAGCTCGCCCGCCTGCAGTACCTGAGCACGCGCCTCGTGCGCCGCTGGTCCCACCTGGAGCGCCAGACCGGCGGTGCCGGCGTGCGCGGCGGCCCGGGCGAGAAGCAGATCGAGCTCGACCGCCGGATGATCGCCGAGTCGATCAAGCGCACGCGCGAGCGGCTGGCCAAGGTGCAGAAGCAGCGCGGCACGCAGCGGCGCCAGCGCGAGCGCCGCGAGACCTTCAACATCTCGCTGGTGGGCTATACCAACGCGGGCAAGTCCTCGCTGTTCAATGCGCTTGTGAAGGCCCGCGCCTACGCGGCCGACCAGCTGTTCGCCACGCTCGACACCACGACGCGCAACCTCTACCTCGGCGATGCGCGCCGGCAGGTGTCGATCTCCGACACCGTGGGCTTCATCCGCGACCTGCCGCACGGCCTGGTCGACGCCTTCAAGGCGACCCTGCAGGAAGCGGTCGATGCCGACCTGCTGCTGCACGTGGTCGATGCCTCGAACCCGCACCATCCCGAGCAGATGGCCGAGGTGCAGACGGTGCTGCGCGAGATCGGCGCCGACACCGTGCCGCAATTGCTGGTCTTCAACAAGCTCGATGCCCTTGAAAGCACGCAACGTCCGCTGCATCTGCAGGACGACATGGACATCGACGGCGTGCAGGTTCCGCGCATCTTCCTGAGCGCCCGCAGCGGCGAGGGCCTGCCCCTGCTGCGCGCCGAGCTGGCCCGCCTCTCGGGCTCGATCGCCGATACCATGACCCCTGAGGGTGACGCTGAATTGCACGGCGCCACCCATTGATTGGGCACAATCCCGCCACTGACAAGAGAACGACGCGAATGAATGCAAAGCCAGTGTGGAAAGGGTTCTTGGGCATGTTCAACCTGAACGATGGCCGATGGGGGCGGGGCGACGATTCGTCCTCCTCCAATGGCGATCGCCCTTCGGGCAACAGGCCTCCCGACGCCGATCCCCCGGGTGCCCCCACGCCCCCGCCTTCGGGCAACAACGGCAACAACAACCGCCCGCGTGGCCAGGGTCCGAACCAGGGTCCGCCGGACCTCGACGAACTCTGGCGCGATCTCAACCGCAAGCTCGGCGGCTTCTTCGGCGGTGGCCGAGGCAACAACAACCGTCCCAGCGGCGGCAACGGTGGCGGCAATGGCTACAAACCCGACATGAAGAACGCCGGCTTCGGCATCGGCCTGGTGGCCATCGTCGCCGTGCTGATCTGGCTCGGCACCGGCTTCTTCATCGTGAACGAAGGCCAGCAGGCCGTCATCACCCAGTTCGGCCGCTACAAGACCACCGTGGGCGCGGGCTTCAACTGGCGCCTGCCGTACCCGATCCAGCGCCACGAGACCGTGGTCGTCACGCAGATCCGCTCGACCGACGTCGGCCGCGACGCCATCGTGCGTTCCACCGGCCTGCGCGAGTCGGCCATGCTGACCGAGGACGAGAACATCGTCGAGATCAAGTTCGCCGTGCAGTACCGCCTGAGCGATGCGCGCGCCTGGCTCTACGAGAGCAAGACGCCCGCCGACACGGTGGTGCAGGTGGCCGAGACCGCCGTGCGCGAAGTCGTCGGCAAGATGAAGATGGACGCGGCCCTCGCCGAGGAACGCGACCAGATTGCGCCGCGCGTGCGCCAGCTCATGCAGAACATCCTCGACCGCTACCAGGTCGGCGTCGAAGTGGTCGGCATCAACCTCCAGCAGGGCGGCGTGCGTCCGCCCGAGCAGGTGCAGGCCGCCTTCGACGACGTGCTCAAGGCCGGCCAGGAACGCGAGCGCGCCAAGAACGAGGCGCAGGCCTATGCCAACAACGTGGTGCCGCTGGCCACCGGTACCGCTTCGCGCCTGAAGGAAGAGTCCGAGGCCTACAAGGCACGCATCGTGGCGCAGGCCCAGGGTGATGCGGGCCGCTTCGCCTCGGTGCTGACCGAGTACCAGAAGGCGCCGCAGGTCACGCGCGACCGCATGTACACCGACGCGATGCAGCAGATCTACGCCAGCACGACCAAGGTGCTGGTCGACAGCAAGCAGGGCTCGAACCTGCTGTACCTGCCGCTCGACAAGCTGATCCAGCAGACCGGCAACAACCAGGCCACCCCGGTCGATGCCGCCAGCCCGAGCGTCGCCGGTACCGCGCCGGTGCAGTCCTCGGTGATCCCGGTCGCGCCGACCAACGACATGCGTGCCCGCGACGGCCGCTCGCGTGACCGCGACGTGCGTTGAACCTGGAAGGCAACAAGAACATGAACAGAATCGGATTCATCGCTTCGTCGATCCTCGTGCTGCTGGTGCTGCTGAGCTCGACCCTCTTCGTGGTCGACCAGCGCCAGTTCGGCGTGGTCTACGCCCTGGGCCAGATCAAGCAGGTCATCACAGAGCCCGGCCTCAACTTCAAGCTGCCGCCGCCGTTCCAGAACGTGTCGTACATCGACAAGCGGCTGCTCACGCTGTCGAGCCTCGACACCGAGCCCATGCTCACGGCCGAGAAGCAACGCGTGGTGATCGACTGGTACGTGCGCTGGCGCATCACCGACCCGCAGGCCTACATCCGCAACGTCGGCCTCGACGAGAACGCCGGTGCCATGCAGCTCAACCGCGTGGTGCGCAACGCGTTCCAGGAAAACATCAACAAGCGCACCGTGCGCGACCTGATCTCGGTGCGCCGCGAGGCCCTGATGGCCGACGTGCAGCGCGAGGTGCTGACCGTGGTGAAGGGCGCCAAGCCCTGGGGCGTCGATGTGGTGGACGTGCGCATCACGCGCGTCGACTACGTGGAAGCCATCACCGAATCGGTCTACCGCCGCATGGAGGCCGAGCGCAAGCGCGTGGCCAACGAGCTGCGTTCCACCGGTACGGCCGAAGGCGAGAAGATCCGCGCCGACGCCGACCGCCAGCGCGAAGTGATCGTCGCCAATGCTTACCGCGACGCGCAGAAGATCAAGGGCGAGGGCGATGCCCAGGCCGCCTCGGTCTACAGCGAGTCCTTCGGCCGCGATCCGCAGTTCGCGCAGTTCTACCGCAGCCTCGAGGCCTACAAGCAGAGCTTCAACAAGAAGAGCGACGTGATGGTGGTCGATCCCTCGTCGGACTTCTTCCGCGCGATGCAGGGCTCGGGTTCGGCGGCCGGCGCCCCGCGCCGTTGACGCCTCCGCTCGCCTCGGTTTCGGGAACGTGAGTTCCGACACCTTCTGGAGCGCGCTGGCGCTGGTGCTGGTGATCGAGGGCATCCTGCCCTTCGTGTCGCCCGGCGGCTGGCGTCGCGGCTTCGGCCAGCTGATGCAACTGCGCGACGGGCAACTGCGCTTCTTCGGCCTGTGCTGCATCGTGCTCGGCCTGTGCCTGCTCTGGCTGCTGGCCTGAGGCCGGCGGCGCTGCTTTTCGACCGCCTCGCTGCCCGCTTCGAGCGGGCGCCGCCGGGGCGCTTTTCGGCTGCCGGTAGAATTCCGGTTTAACCACGCCCCCGATCCCCATGTCCGCCTGGGTCCTCCCGGATCACATTGCCGATGTGCTGCCCTCCGAGGCGCGCCACATCGAAGAACTTCGCCGCCAGTTGCTCGACACCGCCCGCAGCTACGGCTACGAGCTGGTGATGCCGCCGCTGCTCGAGCATCTGGAGTCGCTGCTCTCGGGCACCGGCGAGGCGCTCGACCTGCAGACCTTCAAGCTGGTCGATCAGCTCTCGGGCCGCTCGATGGGCCTGCGGGCCGACACCACGCCGCAGGTCGCGCGCATCGATGCCCACCTGCTCAACCGCGACGGCGTGGCACGGCTGTGCTACTGCGGCCCGGTGCTCCATACCCGTCCCGACCGCCCGCACGCCACGCGCGAGCCGCTGCAGTTCGGCGCCGAGATCTATGGCCATGCCGGCCTCGAGGCCGACACCGAAACCCTGCTGCTCGCGCTCGATTGCCTCGACGCGGCCGGCCTGCGCGAGGGCGTGATCGTCGACCTCGCCGATGCCCGCATCGTGCGCGCGCTGTTCGCCGGCGTGCCGGTCGATGCGGCCGTGCTGGCGCGCGTGCATGCGGCCCTGGCCGCCAAGGACGCGAGCGAGCTGCGCGCGCTGACGCGCGATTTCCCCGCGGCCTCGCGCGAAGGCCTGCTGGCCCTGATCCAGCTCTACGGCGACGCCGCCGCGCTCGACGAGGCCGCCCAGGCGCTGCAGGGCACGCCCGCGGTGCGCGCGGCCCTGTCCGACCTCAAGCTGCTGGCCGCCGGCCTCGAGGGCGTGGCGGGCCGCAAGATCACGTTCGACCTGGCCGACCTGCGCGGCTATGCCTACTACAGCGGCATGCGCTTCGGCATCTACGTGCCGGGCGCGGCCGATTCGCTGGTGCGAGGCGGCCGCTACGACGAGGTGGGGGCGGTGTTCGGCCGCAACCGTCCGGCGGTCGGCTTCAGCCTCGACGTGCGCGAGCTGGTCGGCGTGCTGCCGAAGCGTCCGCTGCGCGCGGCGATCCGCGCGCCGTGGAGCGACGCAACCGGCCTGCGCCAGGCCATCGCCGGGCTGCGGAAGGCCGGCGAAACCGTGGTGTGCGTGCTGCCGGGCCATGGCAGCGAAATCGATGAGTTCCACTGCGACCGCGAGCTCGTCGAGCAGGCCGGCCAGTGGCACGTCCGAACGATCTGAATTTTTAGCAATGGAACGAGCATGAGCGTAACCACCGGAAGAAACGTGGTCGTCGTCGGCACCCAGTGGGGCGACGAGGGCAAAGGCAAGCTGGTCGACTGGCTGACCGAGAGCGCCCAGGGCGTGGTCCGCTTCCAGGGCGGCCACAACGCGGGCCACACGCTCGTGATCAACGGCGTGAAGACCGCGCTGCACCTGATCCCCAGCGGCATCATGCGCCCCGGCGTGAAGTGCTACATCGGCAACGGCGTGGTGCTGTCGGCGGCCAAGCTGTTCGAGGAGATCGAAGGGCTCGAGAAGGCCGGTGTGGAAGTGCGTTCGCGCCTGCGCATCAGCGAGGCCTGCCCGCTGATCCTGCCGTTCCACTCGGCGCTGGACATCGCGCGCGAGGCCTACCGCGAGAAGGGCGGCGTCGAGAAGATCGGCACCACCGGCCGCGGCATCGGCCCGGCCTACGAAGACAAGATCGCCCGCCGCGCGCTGCGCGTGCAGGACCTCAAGCACCCCGAGCGCTTCGCGGCCAAGCTGCGCGTGCTGCTCGAGCTGCACAACCACGTGCTGACCGAGGTGCTGGGCTCGACCGCGATCGACTTCGACACCGTGTTCGACGAAGCCATGCGCCACGCCGCGCTGCTCAAGCCGATGATGGCCGACGTCTCGCGCGAACTGAACGACGCCCATCGCGACGGCGCCAACCTGCTGTTCGAAGGCGCGCAGGGCACGCTGCTCGACGTCGACCACGGCACCTACCCCTATGTCACCTCGAGCAACTGCGTGGCCGGCAACGCCGCCGCCGGCTCGGGCGTGGGCCCGGGCATGCTGCACTACATCCTCGGCATCACCAAGGCCTACTGCACGCGCGTGGGCGGCGGTCCGTTCCCGACCGAACTCGACTGGGCCACGCCCGGCACCCCCGGCTATCACATGAGCACCGTGGGTGCCGAGAAGGGCGTGACCACGGGCCGCAGCCGTCGCTGCGGCTGGTTCGACGCCGCGCTGCTCAAGCGCTCGGCGCAGGTCAACGGCCTGTCGGGCCTGTGCATCACCAAGCTCGACGTGCTCGACGGCCTCGAGAAGCTCGAGCTGTGCACTGGCTACGAGCTCGATGGCGAGACCACCGACATCCTGCCGATGGGCGCCGACGAGATCGAGCGCTGCACCCCGATCTACGAAACCCTCGAAGGCTGGAGCGAAAGCACGGTCGGCGTGACGCAGTACGACAAGCTGCCGGTCAACGCGCGGCTGTACCTGCAGCGCATCGAGCAGGTCACCGGCGTGCCGATCCACATGGTGTCGACCAGCCCCGACCGCGATCACACGATCATGATGCGCCACCCCTATCTGGCCGACTGATTTCCCGGCTCGACGACAACCCCAAAAAAGAAGCCCCCTGCGCCCGCTGACCCGGGCGACATCCGCTATTCATCCAGGAGCCCATCCCCCATGTTGACCGAAGACGGCAAGCACCTCTACGTGAGCTACGACGAGTACCACAACCTGATCGAGAAGCTCGCGATCAAGGTGCACCAGTCGGGTTGGGAGTTCGACACCATCCTGTGCCTGGCCCGCGGCGGCATGCGCCCGGGCGACGTGCTGTCGCGCATCTTCGACAAGCCGCTGGCGATCATGTCGACCAGTTCCTACCGGGCCGATGCCGGCACCGTGCAGGGCCACCTCGACATCGCGCGCTACATCACCACGCCCAAGGGCGAGATCGCCGGCAAGGTGCTGCTGGTCGACGACCTGGCCGACTCGGGCCACACGCTGCATGCGGTGATCAACATGCTGCGCAACAACTACGCGCCGATCACCGAACTGCGCAGCGCGGTGCTGTGGACCAAGGCGCTCTCGACCTTCACGCCCGACTACTCGGTGGAGTTCCTGCAGACCAATCCGTGGATCCACCAGCCCTTCGAGGGCTACGACTCGCTGCGGCCCGAGAACCTGATCGAGAAGTGGTCGGTCTGAGGTCCGTCCCCAGACGCCGAATCTCGACGCCCCGGCCTGCCGGGGCGTTTTTCATGGCGCGTCAGCAGGCGCCGTCGCCGTTCTCGAACATCGCCGTGTAGCGACGCTGCATCTCCTCGGGCGACAGCTTCTCGATGCTGTGGCCCACGTTCCAGCGATGGCCGAAGGGATCGCGGAACACGCCCGAGCGCTCGCCGTAGAAGCGGTCCTCGGTCGGCATCTCGAGCGTGGCGCCGGCCGCCACCGCGCGCGCGACCACCGCGTCGGCGTCGTCCACGTGCAGGTGCAGGGTGACCGCGCTGCCGCCCAGCGTCTTCGCGCTCGGGATGCCGTACTCGGGGTACTCGTCCGAGATCATCAGGATCGCGCCGTTGTGGAAGTCGAGCTCGACGTGGCCGACGCGGCCGCTTGGCTCGACCAGGCGGAAGATCTCCTTGACCTGGAACACCTCGCAGTAGAAGTCGACCGCGGCCTTGGCATCGTGGACGCAGATGTAGGGGAAGAGTTCGTGGATCGCCATGGGGTGCCTCTCGTCGTGGTTCGTGGAAGAAATCGCGTGTCGGCACCGATTCTGGAAGCCTTCAGCGCGGCCGTCTTGAACGAATTTGACCGGTAGCGGCGTCCGCGGGCGCCGCCACGTGGCGCGGCGACGTGGCGCCCGTGCGTCGCCAGGCCTGCGGCGCCATGCCCGCGAGCGCCGAGAACTCGCGGCTCAGGTGCGCCTGGTCGGCATAGCCGGCCTCGAAGGCGATCTCGGCCCAGGGCCGCGCCGGATCGGCCGCCAGCGCCAGCGCGCGGTCGAAGCGCATCACGCGCGCGTACTCCTTCGGCGAGAGCCCGATGGCGCCGCGGAACAGCGCGATGAAGCGCCGGTGGCTGTAGCCGCTGCCGGCCACCAGCGCGCCGATGGCCGGGTTCTCGCCCGCGAGCGGCCCGAGCGCCGCCGCGATCGCCGGATGCAGCCCGCGCAGGCCGGCGCGCAGCGCGAGCGCCAGCCGCGCCGACAGCATCGCCTCGAACAGGGCGAGCTGGCGCGCCAGGTCGTCCTCGGCATGCAGCCGCTCGAGCGCATCCGCCGCCTCGCGCGCGCCCCAGAGCGCGTCGAGCGGCGTGTGCTGGCCCGACAACGCGTCCTCGGGCGCGCCCAGCAGCGCGCGCGCCGCGCCGGGCTGCAACTGGGCGCCGACCGAGCGCGTGGCCACCGAGACGTCGCGCAGGTAGAAGCTGCTGCGCGCGCCGCCGACGATGGCATGGCCGTAGGTCTGGCCTTCGGTGTCGGCCGCGTGGCCGAACAGCTTGAGCGGCGGCCCCGAGAGCCGGAACACCAGGTGCATGCCGCCCGTGGGCAGCACGTGCTCGCGCGCGCCGGGGCGTTCGGCTCCCGCGCTCTCGGCGCCCGGCGCCCAGGCCCAGACCTGCCGCACGAAGGGCCGCAGATGCGGCACGGGCGCGCGCGTGAGCTGCCGCATCTCAGGCCTGGGCCTCCGCGTGCAGCGCGTAGACCGGGTCGGGCCAGCGCTCGGGCGTCATGCCGGCCAGCTGGGTCGCCAGTTGCTCGACGAAGCGCATGTCGACCTCGGGGGCCATGCTGGCCGGCCCGCGGCCGAAGGCCTCGCGCAGGCGGCGCACGGCATGGGCGGTGCCGCGCAGCACGCCTTCGGGCTGGCCGGACTGCTCGAAGACCCGCACGTTGGCCAGCAGGTGCAGGAATGAGGCCACCACGGTCGCCTCCGTGCGCTGCGTGCCGTCCAGCGCCGCCATCACCAGCTCGAGCCAGTCGACCACTTCCTGCGGAATGCCCTGGGCCGCCAGCGCGGCATAGGTGGTCGGCCAGGCGCCGGCCGGTGCCTTGCGCAGCCAGGCGCCCAGGGCGCGCGGCGTGCCCGCCGGGGCCATCGCCGCGGACTCGGCCGCCGAATTCGCCTGCATCTTCATCATTCGGCGGGGCGCGCCGCCGGCGGCGGCCGCCATCGGCATGCCGCGCGTGCGCATCAGCATCGGCGCCGACGCCGGTGCCGCGAGCATGGCGTCGAACTGCACGGAGCCGGCGCCGCCCCAGCCCGCCGGCACCATCTGCGCCACCTTGCGCAGTTCGGGCATGTCGGTCGCGCGCTCGCCCTCGGCGCGTTCGACCACGAGCAGGTAGTTGGTGAGGTCGGTCACGAGCTGGTAGGCCACGGCGATGCGGCGGGCTTCCGCCACGTCCTCCGTGCCGAGCTCGGCCACCCGTGCGTGCGCGGCGATCCGGCCGAGCGCCTCGATCGGCTCGGTCAGGGCATCCAGGCGCGCATTGCCGATGGATTCCTCGGCCGCATCGCCGCCCGCGCGCACGCCGAGCAGCCGCACCTCGCCCACGGGCACCGCGTCGAACAGCGCGAACACGTTCACCGTGTCGGCGCCGAAGGCCGAGAGCGGCAGGGCGGAGGTCCACTGTGGCCGCGCGTCGCCCGGCCATTCGACGCGCAGCGCGTCGAGCCGCGGCGAGCGCAGCCGCGCGAACATGCGCAGCACGGCGGGTTCGACCGCTTCCCCGGGCGCGACGAAATCGCAGGCCCCGCCCGTGGCCTCGGCCAGGCGCCGCAGGTGGCTCTCGGCCGGGCTGCTGCCGATGCCGACCACAAACACGCGGTGCCCCGAGGCCTTGGCCGATTCGACGGTCGCGTCGATGGCGCTGATCTCGCCGTCGGTGACCACCAGCACGTCGCTCGACACGCCGGTGCCCAGCGCGAAGGTCGAGGCCAGCGCGCTCTCCATCTCGGTGCCGCCCAGGTCGGCCTGCAGCGCGCCGATCCAGCGCTGCGCGGCCTGTCGCGTGACCTCGGTGAGCTGCCACAGGCCACGCGAACGGTGCTCGACCGTGGTGCCGAAGCGCGAGAGCGAGAAGCGGTCGCCCGCGCCCAGCTGCGTAACGATCGATTGCAGCGCGCGCCGCGCGGCATCGATGCTGTCGCCGGCCATCGAGCCGGAGCAGTCGACGAGCAGCTGCACGTCGGTGGTGGCCGCGCCGCGCGCCGGCACCCGCGGGCAGAAGCTCGCGAGCGCGACGATGCCGCCGGGCGCGACGTCATCGGGCGCCGCCACGGCCACCGAAGCCTGCGCGAGCTCGTCGAGCACCAGCACGAAGTCGCGGTCGAGCGCGCCGCGGCGCGCCAGCGACACCTGCAGCAGGCCGCTCGCGGGCCGCATCGCCACGCCCACCGGATGGCTGGGCGAGGCCACGCGCGCTCGTGCCAGTTCGCCATGCAGGCGCAGCTCGATGTCGAAGGGGTAGGACGCCACCGCGCTGTGCTCCGGCGCCTGGTGCGGCCGCAGCCCGCCGTCGGCGACCGGGTCGCCGTAGCGCGGCGCGATCACCGTCGGGATCAGCAGGCGCAGGCCCTGCTGCTCGAAGGCCAGCGTCTGCGCATAGCGCAGGGTGACGATGCAGGCCTCCTGCGCCGCGAGGTTGCCGAGGTTCAGCGTGTAGCTGCGGTCGTGGTTCTTCTCCAGCATGATGGCCGCGTGGCCCTCGGCCAGCGCGCCTTCGTAGGCCGCCTCGGCCTCGGCCTTCTCGACCACCGTGCCGTGCAGTTGCCGCTCGCCGAGCTGCACGTCGACGCCCAGCAGCACCGCGCCCCACGGCAGCGGAAAGCCGTAGACCACCTCGACGTTGGAGGCGCCCGGATTGCGAAAGCGCTGCTCGACCGTCATCTCGAGCAGCACGCCGCGCAGGTCGCCGCTGGCCTTCACGCCTTCGAGCAGCACGTGCTCGCCGTTCGCGGTCGTCATGCGTGCATGTTCCTGATGGCTCATGGGATGTCCCTTTCCTGTGTCTTCAGTTCTTCTTCGGAACGTCGGCGGCCGGGCCGTCGACGGGGGAGGGGGCGCTGGCCGCCGCGAAGGCTGCCATCACGCCCTGGATGAAACCGCGCACCTGCTCCGGCGACAGCCCGGCCCGGCCGGGCTCGATCACCACCTCGACGCCGTCGGCCACCGTCAGGTGGCTGCGCACCTCCACCGAGCCGGCCATGCGCGGGCGCGCCGGCACCGGCGCCTCCTGGCCCTGCAGCAGCTCGCGGATGCGCTCGAGCGAGACGCCGGCCGCCGTCCACTTCCTGATCAGCAGCAGCTGCTCGAGGTGGCGCGCGCCATAGCGCGCCGCGCGGGTCTCGCCCTCGGGCCGGTCGACGATGCCGATCTGCACGTAGTAGCGCACCGTGCGCGGCGGCAGGTCGGCCAGCACGCACAGGTCCGCGAGCGCATAGGAGGCCGCCGGGGAGGGTGGGTTCGATTTCATACACTTTATTTAAACACAAGAACTGTTTTTATAAAAGCACACGAAAGCCCGGCCCGCGGGGGCGCGCTAGCATCGACCGCATGAGCAAGCCTTCCACGACCCTGATCCACCACCCCTACGTGCCGCCCGCCACCTTCGACGCCCCCCAGCCCGGCGTCTACAAGGCCTCGACGGTGTTCTTCGCCGACGTGGCCGCGATGCGCGCGCGCGACTGGAAGACCAAGGCCGGCTACACCTACGGCCTGCACGGCACGCCCACCACCTTCACGCTCGAGGAGCGCCTGGCCACCCTCGAGGGCGGCACCGAATGCCTGCTGGTGCCCAGCGGCCTGGCGGCGATCTCGCTCGTGGCTTTCGCTTTCCTCAAGACCGGCGACGAGGTGCTGATCCCCGACAACGCCTACGGTCCCAACAAGGCGCTGGCCACCGGCGAGCTCGCGAACTTCGGCATCGCGTACCGCCTGTACGACGCCATGAACCCCGAGGACCTCGCGGCCAAGATCTCGCCGCGCACGAAGCTGGTGTGGCTCGAGGCCGCGGGCTCGGTGACGATGGAGTTCCCGGACCTGCCCGCGCTCGCGGCCGCCTGCCGCGCGCGCGGCGTGCTCAGCGCGCTCGACAACACCTGGGGCGCGGGCCTGGCCTTCGCGCCCTTCGACTTCAACGGCAGCGGGCAGGGCGTCGACATCTCGGTGCATGCGCTGACCAAGTACCCGAGCGGCGGCGGCGACGTGCTCATGGGCAGCGTGGTCACGCGCGACGAGCGGCTGCACCGCGCGCTCAAGCTCACCCACATGCGCATCGGCTTCGGCGTGGGCGTGGGCGACGTCGAGACGCTGCTGCGCTCGCTGCCGAGCATCGGGCTGCGCTATGCGGCGCACGACCGCGCGGCGCGCGAGCTCGCGCGCTGGCTCACCGACCGCGACGAGGTCGCGCAGGTGCTGCATCCGGCGATCGAGAGCTCGCCCGGTCACCGCCACTGGCGCGCGCTGTGCGGCGAGGCCGACCTCGCCGCGGGCCTGTTCTCGATCGTCTTCGACGAGCGCTACGGCACCGAGCAGGTCGACCGCTTCTGCGACAGCCTGCAGCTGTTCCGCCTCGGCTACTCGTGGGGCGGGCCGATCAGCCTGGTGGTGCCCTACGACATCGGCCTGATGCGCGACCCCGACGTCGCGCCCTGGCCCTACAAGGGCACGCTGGTGCGCTTCTCGATTGGCCTGGAGGACGTGGACGATCTGCGCGCCGACCTGCAGCAGGCGCTCGCGCGGATGGCCTGACCGGCCCGCGCCGGAGGCGCTCCGGTTATCGCTTACAGTACCCCGACGCGCAGTCGTCGACTGCTTCGCCTGAAGGAGAGATCAGTGGCAACACCGAATTACGGTTACGAGAAGCGGCAAAAGGAGCTGGCTCGCAAGAAGAAGAAGGAAGAAAAGCTCCGCGAAAAGGCGAACCGCAAGCTTTCCCCGAGCAGCGACGGCCTCGCGCCGGGCGATCCGGAAGACGACGTGGCCTCGCTCGAACGCGATCCGCCGACCGTGCCGGAGCTGCCGACCAAGAACGGTTGAACGCTGTCCCGCCCGGAACCTTTTCCGATCTCGATGACGAAGCCGCTGGGGGCCTGTCGGCCCCGCAGCGGCTTTTTGCTGGCGCGAACGGTGAAGGGCGCGGCCCTACTTAGTGGCGAGCAGCTTGCGCAGTTCGGGCCAGACGTTGTCGAGCAGCTGCGGCTGCGCCGCCGCCGTCGGATGGATGCGGTCGGCCTGGAACAGCGACATCGCATTCGGCGCATCGGCCACGCCCTTGAGCAGGAAGGGCACCAGCGCGGACTTGGTGGTGGACGCCACCTTGGCGAACACCGCCTCGAAGCGCCGCGTGTAGTCGCCGCCGTAGTTGGGCGGCACCTGGATGCCCACGATCAGCACCTTGGCGCCCGCGGCCTGCGCGGACTGCGTGATCTGCAGCAGGTTGGCCTCGGTGTCGGCGAGCGGCAGGCCGCGCAGCGCATCGTTGGCGCCGAGCTCGAGCACCAGGTGGCTGGGCTTGTGCTGCGCGAGCAGCGCCGCAAAGCGCGCGCGTCCGCCCGAGCTGGTGTCGCCGCTGATGCTGGCGTTGACCACGGTGGCGTCGAGCTTCTGCTGCGCGAGGCGCTTCTCGAGCAGCGGCACCCAGCCTTCGCCGCGCTTGAGGCCGTACTCGGCGCTCAGCGAATCGCCGAGCACCAGGATCACCGGCTTGCGCGCGGCGGCGCCCTGCGCCATCGCCCCACGCCATGGCCCGGAACTGCCGAGCGCGGCAGTGGTCAAGATAAAGTCACGTCGATTCAAAACCAAAGCCTTTCCATGTCCCAACCCCCGTCCAATGCGATTGTCGCCGTCGAGCATGTGTTCAAGTCCGTCACCGACTCGACCGGTACCCTGGACATTCTGCAGGACATCGATTTCACCCTCGGGGCACGGGAAACCGCGGCCATCGTGGGTGCCTCGGGGTCGGGCAAGAGCACCTTGCTGTCGATCGTCGCCGGGCTCGACACGCCCACGCGCGGCACGGTGAAGCTGGCCGGCGACGACATCTTCGCCATCGACGAGGACGACCGGGCCGCCTTGCGCGCGCAGCGCGTGGGCTTCGTGTTCCAGAGCTTCCAGCTGCTGGGCAACCTCAGCGCCCTCGAGAACGTGATGCTGCCGCTGGAGCTGGCCAACCGCAAGGATGCCCGCAAGGCCGCGACCGAGATGCTGGGCCGCGTCGGCCTGGGCCAGCGGCTCAACCACTATCCCAAGGTGCTGTCGGGCGGCGAGCAGCAGCGCGTGGCGCTGGCGCGGGCCTTCGTGGTGCAGCCGGCCTTGCTGCTGGCCGACGAGCCCACGGGCAGCCTCGACTTCGCCACCGGCGAGCAGGTGATGCGGCTGATGTTCGACCTCAACCGCGAACTCGGCACCACGCTCGTGCTGGTGACGCACGACCGCGGTATCGCGGCCCAGTGCGAGCGCCGCATCATGATCGAGGCCGGCCGCGTGATCCTCAACGAGAAGAACGCCGACGCGGCAGTCTGAGGGCTTCGGGTACAACCGGGCCTGCAGGAGGAGATTCAAGATGCAGGACGAGCTACCCCCCGATGCCCGACTCGCGCTGCAGCGCGGCAACCTGATCGAGGCCATCAAGATCGTGCGCGACCGCACCGGCCTCGGCCTCAAGGAGTCCAAGGAACTGGTCGAGCGGCATGCCAACGCGGTCGAGAACGAACCCGCGCCCCAGACCGACGAATGGAACCGGCTTTTGAGCGGCGGCGCGCAGGGCCTGCCGGCCGAAGCGATCGCGGCGCTGGCGCAGGGCCGCAAGGTCGAGGCGGTGAAGATCGTGCGCGAGGCCACCGGCCTCGGCCTGGCCGAATCGCTGAAGCGGGTCGACGAGCACATGCATGGCGAGCGCGGCCAGTCGGTGCCGCATGGCGCCTTCGACCCGATGGCCGAGCCCGGCCGCGTGCCTTCGGGCGGCGGCGTCAAGTGGCTGGCGATCGTGCTGGTGGTCGCGGTGGCGGCCGCCGTCTTCTTCTTCGTCAGCGCCTGAGCCTGATGATCGTTCCGCAGTTCTGGGCCGAAGGCCGCATCCAGGAACGCATCGACGGCCGCCAGCTCACGGTGCGCCGTTTCGGCTGGTCCGACGACAGCCCCGTGGCCGCGCAAGCCCACGCCGACCAGCGCACGCGCGAGGCCTTCGAGCGCATTGCCGGCGGCGAGAAGCTCGAGCGCCGCGAACGCAAGGTGGCCTACAACGGCGCCGACGGCATGCCGATCCGCGAGGAGATCGTCGAGCGCCATGGCGAGGACATCGTCACGCGCAACAGCTATGGCGCGCGCTGTCTCAACACGCCCGACGTGCTGTTCGTCGACGTCGACTTCGAGGACGCCCAGCGCGGCAATGCGCGCGGGCTCACCGTCATCGGCGCCGCGCTCATCGGCGCGCTGGTCGCGGGCTATGCCACCAAATCGTGGCCGCTTGCCGTGGCGGCCGCCGTGCTGGTGGCAGGCTTCGGCTTCTGGCGCGTGCGCGCCGAGGGCCTGCGCCTGGCCGAACCCCAGGGCGATCCACTGGCGGCGGTGCGCGCGCGCATCGAGCGCTTCATCCACCAGCATCCCGACTGGCACCTGCGGCTCTACCGCACGCCCGCGGGCCTGCGCGCGCTCGCCATGCACGACGTGTTCGCGCCTTCCGATGCCGCGGTCGCCGACGTCTTCCAGACGCTGGGCGCCGACAAGGTCTATGCGCGCATGTGCCGCAACCAGAACTGCTTTCGCGCGCGCGTGAGCGCCAAGCCCTGGCGCATCGGCATCGGCGATCCGATGCGGCCGCGCCCCGGCGTCTGGCCCGTGGCACCCGAGCGGCTCGCGCAGCGCGAGGCCTGGGTGGCGCGCTACGAGCAGATGGCCGACCGCTTCTCGGCCTGCGAGTACCTCGAGAGCGTGGGCGACGCGCAGCGCGTGCATCCGCGCGCGCTCGCGGTGCAGCAGCTGCACGACGAGCTGGCGCAGGCGCGCGCCGGCCTGCCGCTGGCCTGAAGCCGGGCGAGGGCGGGCGGGGCGGCCTCCCTCGATAATCGGCGCATGTCTTCTCCCAAAGTGATCTTCGGCTTCCATGCCGTGGGCGTGCGCATCAAGACCGCGCCCAAGTCCGTGCTCGAGGTGCTGTTCGACGCCAGCCGGCGCGATGCGCGCATGAAACAGTTCATGGCGCGGGCCCAGGATGCCGGCGTGCGGCTGGTCGAGGCCGACGGCGCGCGGCTCGCCAAGCTCAGCGGCAGCCACGGCCACCAGGGCGTGGTGGCGCGCGTGGAGCCGGCGGCGCAGATCCATTCGCTCGACGAACTGCTCGAGGGCCTGGAGGAGGCCGGCACCGTGCCGCTCTTGCTGGTGCTCGACGGCGTGACCGATCCGCACAACCTCGGCGCCTGCCTGCGCGTGGCCGACGGGGCCGGTGCCCATGCGGTGATCGCGCCCAAGGACCATGCGGCCGGCATCAACGCTACCGTGGCCAAGGTCGCGAGCGGCGCGGCCGAGACGGTGCCCTATTTCATGGTGACCAACCTGGCGCGCACGCTCAACGAGCTCAAGGAGCGCAGCATCTGGTGCGTGGGCACCAGCGACGACGCGCCCGGCACCATCTACCAGAGCGACTTCAAGCGCCCGCTGGCGCTGGTGCTCGGTGCCGAGGGCGAGGGCATGCGACAGCTCACGCGCAAGACCTGCGACGAGCTGGTCAGCATCCCGATGGCGGGCGCGGTCGAAAGCCTCAACGTCTCGGTCGCCAGCGGCGTGTGCCTCTACGAGGCGATGCGTCAGCGCGGCGCCTGAACGCCGCGCCGCGGCCTCACTGCGACGGGTCCTTGCCGCGGGTGCGGCCGACCGCGCTGAAGATGCCGATGCCCAGCAGGATCAGCGAGCCGATGCCGATGTAGAGCGTCGGCACGCCGGCGACCGAGGCGCCCCAGATCAGGCCGGCCATGAAGATCAGAAAACCGATCATGTAGAGCGCGAACGACATGCGTGTTCCTCCGAAGCTGTGATGTCTCGCAGTATCTGGAGCGCGCGGGCCGCCCGCACCGGCCGGTGCCGCCAGCGGCTGTGGGAGCGGGCCTACTGGGGGCGCAGGTCCTGGTCGGCCACCAGCAGGTAGCGGCAGCCGCCGTCGCCCAGCGCCTCGAACACCAGCGCGCGGTCGACCCCGAAATCCAGGCAGTCGCCGCTCGCGAGCCGGAAGCGCTCCTCGCCATAGTCGACCTGCAGATCGCCCTCGAGCAGCCACAGGCATTGGCGGTAGGGCTTGCCGCTCCAGCGCGGATAGGCGACGCGCGCCGCGCGCGGCAGCTCGACCTCGACCAGCTCGATGCCGCCGGCCGCGCCGCGCTCGAGAACCTGCCGGCGCAGGTAGCCCGCGCCCGGGTCGCGCCACACCGCCTGCACGGCGCGGGGACGCAGCCGTTGCGTGTCGCGGCCCTCGTCCTGCGTCAGCAACTGCGCCAGCGGCACGCCCAGCCCCGCGGCCAGCCGCCCCAGCAGCACGGCCGTGGGGCTGCTCTGCGCACGCTCGACCTTGGAGATCATCGCCTTGCTCACGCCCGAGCGCTCGGCCAGTTCCGCCAGGCTCAGGCCCTGCGCCTGCCGCAGCGCCAGCAGCCGCCGGGCGATCAGCGCATCGATGGGCTCGGCCGGTTCCGTGGCGGAAGAGGATGCATCGTTTCTCATAAGAGACTATTATTCTCCTATAGTGAACAACCGCGCAATGCCGCAAAGGAGCCCCATGCGCCTGATCCCCTGCACCGAGGAAGCCCACGCCGGCACCATCCTCGCGATCCTCAACGACGCCATCGTCACCTCGACCGCGCTTTACGACTACAAGCCGCGCACGCCCGAGCAAATGGCCGGCTGGTTCGCCACCAAGCGCGCCAACGGCTTCCCGGTGATCGGCGCGGTGGACGATGACGGCCGCCTCATGGGCTTCGCGAGCTACGGCACGTTCCGCGCCTTCCCGGCCTACAAGTACACGGTCGAGCACTCGGTGTACGTCGATGCCGCCGACCGCGGCAAGGGCCTGGGCCGCACGCTGCTCGAAGCGATCGTGGCCGAGGCGCAGGCGCGCGAGGTGCACGTGCTGGTCGGCGCCATCGACGCCCAGAACGCCGGCAGCATCGCGCTGCACGAGCGCCTGGGCTTCGAGCACGCGGGCACGGTGCGGCAGGCGGGCTTCAAGTTCGGCCGCTGGCTCGACGTGGCCTTCTACCAGCGCATCCTGGCCACGCCCGCCGAGCCGGTCGACGGCTGATCCTCAGTTCACGGCCCAGAAGCGCATCACCACCTCGGCCGGCCGCCGCACGCCGGCGCCGAGGAACAGCCGTTCGGCGATCCAGGCCAGCGCGGGCGACGCGGTCTCGAATTGCGGCGTGCAGCGGAAATACACCTGCGCCGGATCGACCGGCTCGCCGCGCAGCAGCCGCGCCATGGTCTCGCGCGAGGCGCTGCGGATCGCGTGGTTCTGCACGTAGACGAGGTCGCCCGCATCGGTTTCGAGGCCGTAGCGCGCATCGAGCACCGAGAGGGTCTCGCCCACGATCAGCTGGAAGTCGCTGCCGCCCGGCAGCACGCGCGCGGTCCAGCCGTGGCCCCGCGCCTGGCCGCCGGTGATCGGCACCACGCGGCGCAGGCCGCCCGGCCCCTGGCCCAGCACCTGGGGCTCGCCGACCTCCACGCGCAGGTCGGCGAAGTGCTCGAGCGAAGGCGCCGCGATGGCTTCGAAGTCGCTCATCGCCGCGTCCTCAGGCCGCAGCCTTGCCTTCTTCCTCGCTCGCGCGGTCGAGCATCGCGATCGTGCCCGCGTCGAGCTTGAGCTGGGTGGCGGTCACCAGTTCGTCGAGCTGGGCGATCGAGGTCGCGCTCGCGATCGGCGCGGTCACCGAGGGCCGCGCGATCTGCCACGCGATCGCCACCTGACCCGGCTTCGCGTTGTACTGCTGGGCTACCTTGTCGAGCGCCTCGAGGATGCGCAGCCCGCGCGGGTTGAGGTACTTCTTGGTGGTGCTGGCGCCACGCGCGCTCTTGGCCGCGTCGGCCTCGGTGCGGTACTTGCCGGTGAGGAAGCCGGCGGCCAGCGCATAGAAGTTGATCACGCCGACCTCGCGCTTCAGGCACAGCGGCTCGAGGTCGTCCTCGAACACGGCGCGGTCGTAGAGGTTGTACAGCGGCTGCAGGCTCTCGTAGCGCGCGATGCCCAGGCGCTCGGAGACGTCGAGCGCCTCGGCCAGCCGCGGCGCCGTGAAGTTCGAGGCGCCGATGGCGCGCACCTTGCCGGCCTTCACGAGGTCGTCGAAGGCGCCCAGCGTGTCCTCGAGCGGCGTGTTGGCGTCGTCGTCGTGCGACTGGTAGAGATCGATGTAGTCGGTCTGCAGGCGCTTGAGCGAGGCTTCGACCGCCTCGCGGATGTAGGCCGGCGAGAGCCCGACCTTGCCTTCGCCCATCGACTTGCCGAGCTTGGTGGCCAGCACCACGCGGCTGCGCTTGCCGCTCTGCTTGAGCCACTTGCCGATGATGGTCTCGGACTCGCCGCCGCTGTGGCCCGGCACCCAGTACGAGTAGACGTCGGCGGTGTCGACGAAGTTGAAGCCGGCGTCGAGCCAGGCATCGAGCAGCTTGAACGAGGCGGCCTCGTCGACGGTCCAGCCGAACACGTTGCCGCCGAAGGCGAGCGGGGACACCTGGAGGCCGGAGCGGCCGAGGGGGCGAAGTTGCGACATGGGAAAGCTCCTGAGGAAGGAAGAAGAGGGTGGACGAAGAAGGGGGCGAAGTTCAGACGAAACCGATGGCGCCGAGCGCCGCGCCGGCGCCCAGCAGCCACAGCAGGTGGATGCGCGTGCGCCAGACGATGAGCGCGGCCACGCCGGTCAGCAGCCACAGGTGCCAGGCCGGTGCGTTGCCCACGTGGTTGCCGGCGGCCAGCACCCAGCCGGTGGCGATCAACAGGCCCACCACCACGGGCGCCATGCCCTGCTTGAAGGCGCGCACGCCGCGGCGGGTGCGGTTGCGGTGGCCCCAGCGGGTGGCGAAGTAGGTCAGGGTGGTGCTCGGCAGCATGATGCCGACCATGGTCACGGCCAGCCCGAACAGGCCGAGCAGCCAGGCCGAGGGCCCGGCGCCGATGCCGCCGCCCGCGTTGAGGCCGACGTTCCAGCCCATCAGTCCGACGAACAGCACGTTGGGCCCGGGCGCGGCCTGCGCGATGGCGACCGAGGAGGTGAACTGCGCGTCGGTGAGCCAGCCGTGCTGCGCCACCAGGTAGCGGTGCATGTCGGGCACGGTGGTGATGGCGCCGCTGATCGAGAGCATCGACAGCAGCATGTACTGGCCGAACAGCGCCAGCCAGTCGTGCCAGTGCATGACGATGTTCATGGCGCGATCCTCTTCCAGGTCCAGCCGCAGGCCACGCCGCCGAGCACCAGCAGCACCCAGCCCAGCGGGATGCGCGCCCAGGCGATGGCGCCGAACACCAGCGCCACGAACGCCAGGCAGGTGGCGAAGCCCAGCGGATGCTTGCGCAGCTGCGGGATCAGCTTGATGCCGGTGGCCGCGATCAGCCCGCCCGATACCGCGCCCATGCCGCGCAGCGCGCCCGCGACCTGCGGGTTGCCCGCGTAGTGCGCGTAGAGCACCGCGAGCGCGAGGATCACGAACAGCGGCACCGTGAGCATGCCGGCCACCGCGGCGAGCGCGCCGCGCAGGCCGAAGTAGCGGTCGCCGATCATCAGCGCGAGGTTGATCACGTTGGGCCCCGGCATCACCTGGGCCACGGCCCAGTCCTCGAGGAACTGCTCGGGCGTGAGCCACTTCTTCTTCTCGACCATCTCGCGCTGCACGATGGCCAGCACGCCACCGAAGCCCTGCAGCGCCAGGAAGGTGAAGGACACGAAGAGGTCGCGCGGCGACTGCGGGTGCGAGGGCGTGGAGGGCGCCGCCGCGCCGGAGGCTGGGGGAGACGGTTGCATGTTTGAGCGATTATCGTAGGCAGACGGCAAGATGCCGGGTGCCGCTCCGACAGGACGGCACCGCTCACCGACAGGAGACTGTGCGCCATGTACCTGCGACCCCTCTTCGATCTCTGCCGCCGCGCCGTCGCCTCCTGGTCGAACGACTACGCCCCGAGCATGGGCGCCGCGCTCGCCTACTACACCGTGTTCTCGATCGCGCCGCTGCTGCTGATCGTGATCGCCGTCGCCGGGCTGGTGTTCGGGCAGGAGGCCGCGCGCGGCGAGATCCTCCTGCAGCTCTCGGGCCTGATGGGCGAGCAGGGCGCGGCCGCGGTGCAGAGCATGCTGCAGGCGGTCAACAAGCCGCGCGAGGGCATCGTCGCCACCCTGATCGGCATCGCGCTGCTGGTGGTCGGCGCCACCACCGTGTTCGGCGAACTGCAGGACGCGCTCGACCGCATCTGGCGCGCCCCCGCGCGCGCCAAGAGCAGCGGCATCTTCAATCTGCTGCGCGTGCGCCTGCTGTCCTTCAGCATGGTGATGGGCATCGGCTTCCTCTTGATGGTGTCGCTGGTGGCGAGCGCCGCGCTGGCCGCGCTCGGCAAGTGGTGGTCGCCGATGTTCGGCGCCTGGGAGACGCTGGCCCAGTGGGTCAACTTCGTGTTCAGCTTCGGCATGGTCACCGTGATCTTCGCGATGATCTACAAGATCATGCCGCGCACCAAGGTGCAGTGGCGCGACGTGTGGGTGGGCGCGGCGGTGACGGCGCTGCTGTTCACCGTCGGCAAGCACCTGATCGGGCTGTACATCGGCAGGAGCAGCGTGGCCTCGGGCTACGGCGCCGCGGGCTCGCTGGTGGTGGTGCTGGTGTGGGTCTACTACTCGGCGCAGATCTTCCTGCTGGGCGCCGAGTTCACCTGGGTCTATGCGCGCAGCTACGGCTCGCTCAAGCACTCCGACGTCGGCATCGGCGCCGGCAAGGACGAGCATGTGCCGGCGCGCACGCGCTCGGGCGGCGATCTCTGAACGCGCTCAGCCCTTGAAGCCGCCCTCGGCGAGGAACTGAAGTTCCTCGGGCGTGCTCGCGCGGCCCAGCATCCGGTTGCGGTGCGGAAAGCGGCCGAAGCGCGCCACGATGTCCCGGTGCAGCACCGCGAAGCGATGGGTGTTGGCATCGAGCGCGCTGCAGTGCACGACCGAGCGCTCCTGCTCGGCCAGCACCTCGGAATGCATGAAGGGCATGTAGAAGAATGGTCGCAGCACTTCCTCGAGCTGGCGATCGAAGCCGGCGTCGACTGCATGGTGCGCGACGGCCAGCGCCTTGCCGTCGGTCGCCAGCATGTGGGCGTTGTCGCGCCAGGCGTTGCGCGGCAGCTGGTCGAGCAGCACCAGCAGCGCGAGCGTGCCTTCGGCATCGTGCATCCAGCCGTCGAGCTCGCCGCGCGCGGCGGCATGGTGGACCTCGACGAAGCGGTGGGTGAACTCGGCATCGAAGGCCTCGTTCTTGGCGAACCAGCGCTTGGGGCCGGCCTCGCGCCAGAACTGCACCACATTGTGCGCCGAGGGCAGGGCGGGGGAGGTTGAGGATTCGGGGGCGGAAATCATCGCGGCATTGTCTTCTTTCAATCGGCTTTCAATGGCGCGGCCGGCGCCGTGCGCACGGCGAACTCGGGGTGGTGGCCGACAAGGGATCGCGGATGCCCTGCCTATGCTGGGCCGCATTCATTCACGATCAGGAGACTTCCCATGAACCGATACGGCACCCTCTTGCGCGCCGCCCTCGTCGCCGGCGCGGCCAGCGCGGCACTGGCCGGCTGCGGCATGATGTCCAAGGCCAATGTCGCGAGCTTCAGCGGCACCATGAACGCGGCCAGCGAGGTGCCACCGAACATGACGCGCGGCAGCGGCATGGCCGAGGCCTGGCTCAATCGCGACACCAACGTCCTCAAGTACAAGATCACCTACACCGGCCTCAGCGGTCCGGCCACGGCGGCCCACTTCCATGGTCCAGCACCGGCCGGCGCCAATGCCGGCGTGGTGCTGCCGTTCTCGAACGCGGCCAGCCCGATCGAGGGCGAGGCCACGCTCACGCCGGCGCAGGCGGCCGACCTCAGCGCGGGCAAGTGGTACGCCAACGTCCACACGGCCGCCAATCCGGGTGGCGAAATCCGCGGGCAATTGCTGCCGAAGATGTGAAGCAGGTCCGCTGAACGCGGCTTCGAGTGTCCCCTGGTCAGTCGGGGGTCACGGGGCTGATGTCAAATGCCCGCATGACGACGTCCCCGAAGAAGCCCCGTTCCTCCCCTGTCTCTCCTTCCCCCCGTTCCCCGTCTTCTCCCACCCGCCGCAAGAGCCAGGCCGCTTCCGCGGCCCGCAAGCTCGAAGCCTTCGTGGCGCGGCGCGAGGACATGCGCTCCGCGCGCAAGGCCCTGGTGCTGCAGGGCGGCGGCGCGCTCGGCGCCTACCAGGCCGGCGTCTATGCGGCGCTCAGCGAGACCGAGCTGCAGCCGCACTGGATCGCGGGCGTGTCGATCGGCGCGATCAACGCCGCGCTGATCGCGGGCAATGCGCCCGAGCACCGGGTCGACCGGCTGCGCGAGTTCTGGCACCTCGTGTCCTCGGGCCCTTCGCAGCGTCTGCCGTCCTGGCTCGGCGACCGCGCCACGCAGAACCAGTGGAGCGCGACGATGGCCTCGCTGGTGGGCATTCCCGGCTTCTTCGAGCCGCGCTATTCGCCGGCCCTGCTGCTCGGCGGCGCGGCACCGCTTCTGAGCTACTACGACACCACGCCGCTGAAGGCCACGCTCGAGCGCCTGGTCGACTTCGACCGCATCAACCACTGCGAGGCGCGCTTCAGCGTGGGCGCGGTCAACGTGCGCACCGGCAACTCGGTGTACTTCGACAACACGCGCCAGCGCATCGGGCCCGAGCACATCATGGCCAGCGGCGCGCTGCCGCCGGGCTTCGCGCCGGTGCACATCGACGGCGACGACTACTGGGACGGCGGCATCGTCTCGAACACGCCGCTGCAGTACGTGCTCGACCTGCATCCGCGCAGCGAGCCGCTGGTGGTGCTGCAGGTCGACCTGTTCAATGCGCGCGGCGAGATGCCGCGCACGCTGTCGGGCGTGATGGAGCGGCAGAAGGACATCACCTATTCGAGCCGCACGCGCATGAACACCGATGCGCTCGCGGCCAACATGAACCTGCAGCAGGCGATCGCCGACCTGATCGAGAAGCTGCCGCCGCACCTGCGCCGCGATCCCGCGGTCGAGGCGGTGCAGGCCGAGCTCACGCACCACCCGATCGACATCTTCCACCTGATCTACCGCGACAAGCCCTACGAGCTCGAGTCGAAGGACTACGAGTTCTCGCGCGCGGCGGTCGAGGAGCACTGGGAGTCGGGCGCGCGCGACATGCGCCGCGTGCTCGCGCATCCCGAGACCTTGCGCAGCGATGCCGCGGTCAACGGTGTCACCACCTTCGACCTCGGCGAGGGCGGCAGCGGCCGCGTGAAGCGGCCCGGTCTGTCACGCTGACGAGAAGAATCGCCCTCACGATTCAGCCCCGGCTAAGAAACCGGCACGAGACTGGTTGCCGGATTCAAGATGCTTCAAAGGAGGAATGTCGTGAACATTGAAGACGTGCGGCGCCAGGCTTTCGCCATGCCGCTGACCAGCCCCGCCTTTCCGCCCGGACCGTACCGCTTCATGCGGCGCGAGTTCATGGTGATCACCTACCGCACCGACCTCGACGCCTTGCGCGCCGTGGTGCCCGAGCCGCTCGAGGTGGTCGAACCGCTCGTCAAGTACGAGTTCATCCGCATGCCCGACTCCACCGGCTTCGGCGACTACACCGAGTCGGGCCAGGTCATCCCGGTGCAGCTGCGCACCGCGCGCGGCCTGGAGCAGGGCGCCTACGTGCATGCGATGTACCTCAACGACCATCCGCCGATCGCCGGCGGGCGCGAGCTCTGGGGCTTTCCGAAGAAGCTGGCCTCGCCGCAGTTCGACTACGAGACCGACACCATCGTCGGCACCCTCGACTACGGCAAGCTGCGCGTGGCCAAGGCCACCATGGGCTTCAAGCACCGCGCGCTCGAGCCCGGCCCGATCCTTGCAGGCATCGCGCAGCCCAACTTCCTGCTCAAGATCATTCCGCACGTGGATGGCACGCCGCGCATCTGCGAGCTGGTGCGCTACCACATGGTCGATGTCACGCTGCACGGCGCCTGGACCGGCCCGGCCTCGCTCGAGCTGCATCCGCATGCGCTCGCGCCGGTGGCCGAGCTGCCGGTGCGCAAGGTCGAATCGGCCGTGCACTACATCGCCGACATGACGCTCGCGCTCGGCACGGTCGAGCTCGACTACCTCGCTTCGTCTTCTTCGTCTTCTTCGCAACCCTAACCCAAGGAACCCACATGCAACTCAAGGACAAGGTCGCCTACATCACCGGCTCGGCCAGCGGCATCGGCAAGGAGATCGCGATCCTCTTCGCGCAGGAAGGCGCGAAGATCGTCATCGCCGACCTCAACAAGGAAGCGGCCGACGCCACCGCGGCCGAACTCAAGGCCACGGGCGCGCAGGCCATCGGCGTGGCGGTCGACGTGACCAACGAAGCGCAGGTCGACGCTTCGGTCGAGGAGGCCGCCAAGGCCTTCGGCGGCATCGACATCCTGGTGAGCAACGCCGGCATCCAGATCGTGCATCCGGTCGAGGAGTTCAGCTTCGCCGACTGGAAGAAGATGCTCGCGATCCACCTCGACGGCGCCTTCCTCACGACCAAGGCCTGCCTCAAGCACATGTATGCGCAGGGCCGCGGCGGCAGCGTGATCTACATGGGCTCGGTGCACTCGAAGGAAGCCTCGCTGCTCAAGGCCCCCTACGTGACGGCCAAGCACGGCCTGATCGGCCTCGCGAAGACGGTGGCCAAGGAAGGCGCCAAGCACGGCGTGCGCGCCAACGTGATCTGCCCGGGCTTCGTGCGCACGCCGCTGGTCGAGAAGCAGATCCCCGAGCAGGCCAAGACCCTGGGCATCAGCGAGCAGGAAGTCATCAAGAACGTGATGCTCAAGGAAACGGTGGATGGCGAATTCACCACCACCGACGACGTGGCGCGCGTGGCGCTGCTGTTCGCGGCCTTCCCGACCAACGCGCTCACCGGCCAGTCGCTGGTGGTGAGCCATGGCTGGTACATGCAGTAATCGCAGCTGCCTGCAGCGGCGCTAGAGCTTCAGCGACCAGGTTTCGCCGACCAGGTGCTGGCCGAAGCCCTCGTAGGCTTCGGTCTTCTCGAGTTCGAAGCCGCGTTTGGCATAGATCGCACGCGCGGCCGTGAGGCAGCTGTTGGTCCACAGCACCATCTTGCGATAGCCCTTGGCGCGCGCGAAGGCGATGCATTCGTCGGTGAGCCGGCTGCCCAGGCCCAGGCCGCGCGCGGAGGGCGTGAGCAGCAGCAGCCGAAGCTGCGCGGTGGTGGCCGACTTGCGCACCACGAAGATCGCGCCCACGCGCTCGCCGTCGAGTTCGGCGATCCAGCCCTTCTCCCATTCGGGCTGGAACTTGCGGAGGTACTGCGCCACGATCTCCGCGACCAGCGCCTCGAACTCGCCGTTCCAGCCGTACTCGCGCGCATAGAGCTCGCCGTGCTGCAGCACCACCCAGCCCATGTCGCCGGGCTTGGGATCGCGCAGCACCACCGTGCGCGTGGGCGCGCGCGGCGCGGTGGGGTCGAGCAGGCGCTCGATCCGTCCCATGGCCTCGACCACCTGTTCGCGTTCGCGCGGCGGCAGCGGTGCGAGCAGGGCGGCGGCTTCCTCGCGCGACTTCTGCTGCAGCGGCGCGAAAGCGGCATGGCCGGCCTCGGTCAGGGTCAGCAGGCTCTGGCGCGCGTCGCGCGGGCTCGGCGAACGCACGATCCAGCCCTCGGCCTCGAAGCGCTTGAGGATGCGGCTCAGGTAGCCGCCGTCCAGGCCCAGTTCGCGCGCGAGATCGGTCGCGACCAGCGCATCGCGGTGCGCGAGTTCGTAGAGCACGCGCACCTCGGTCAGCGGCAGCGCGCCGCCGAGGTAGGGCTCGAGCACGCCGGCCTGGCGCGTGAAGAAGCGGTTGAAACGGCGCACGGCCTTGACGGCCTCGACAGGAACAGCGGAAACGGCAGGGGATTCGGTGGTCGGCATGGCGCGACTATCCGTCAATTGATTGACAAAAGCAAGTAATTGAATGACTCAGGCTTTCAATGCCGGCAGGGCGAAGCGGTGCCCTCCCTGGGCCGATGCCCCTAATCCCGAAGCCGCGCCACCGCTTTCACGGGACAGAAAGGGTGGAAAACCCTAAAATCGCGGGTTACCCATCGCAGCCGCATCTCTCGTTTCCGTTCGAGGCCGCCTGCCGCACCACCCCCATTTGATGAACGCCCCCGTCGACGTCTCCTTTTTCGCGCGCGCCGCCAAGCCGCTGACCAGCTACCGCAAGTACTGGGCAGCCCGCTTCGGCACGGCGAAGTTCCTGCCGACCTCGCGCCAGGAGATGGAGGCACTCGGCTGGGACAGCTGCGACATCGTGATCGTCACGGGCGATGCCTACGTCGACCATCCGAGCTTCGGCATGGCGGTGATCGGCCGCATGCTCGAGGCGCAGGGCTTCCGCGTGGGCATCATCGCCCAGCCCGACTGGCAGAGCGCCGAGCCCTTCAAGGCGCTCGGCAAGCCGAACCTGTTCTTCGGCGTGACCGCCGGCAACATGGATTCGATGATCAACCGCTACACCGCGGACCGCAAGATCCGCAGCGACGACGCCTACACGCCCGGCGACGTCGGCGGTTCGCG
>Ga0209025_1000622_pt1 | contig 62938 bp, 62 predicted proteins | sample AraplaMF_Col_mLB_FD_184256 | JGI IMG/M metagenome (GOLD analysis project Ga0209025, IMG submission 184256) | Arabidopsis root microbial communities from the University of North Carolina, USA - plate scrape MF_Col_mLB (SPAdes) (version 2) | ecosystem: Host-associated > Plants > Roots > Endosphere... | reverse complement strand
AAACGAACCGCCTCGTCCAACGCTCGTGTCTCCTGGAATGGCATCGGCAAAGCCCCCCTTTGCCGACCAGGAAACCTGTCAACGATCTTGCCGGTCCATTCTGTCCACGATCTATCCGGTTCGGACCCCTTCTCCCCCTCCCCTTGCGGGAGGGGGCAGGGGGAGGGGGGCTGCGCGCGTCCGCGCGCGGATGGTCCGGGGCGCATTCGCCGTCTGCGCCGGCTTGTCACGGTCCGGCCGGGCCGAGAGGACCCTCTCGCCCTACCCCCGATTGCGTCCCAAGGGGTGGTGTGCCTCGGGCGCGGGGTGATCGCACTCACCGGCCCGGCCGGCCATCGGCGGCCCGCGAGACTGCTTCTCCGTTCCCGCGTGCGATCTTCGATCCCTGAGCCGGCACGTTGCGACGAGGGCCGCCAATTTATATCCCCTCGGTTTTCAAGCTGAGTGCCTTGGATTGATCGAAGCCCGGCGGCAAACTCTTCAGGCTTCTTTGCTCCGCGCCTTGTTGGTGGGCGGCAAGCGCCGCAAGTGGCAGTTGGATGAGCTGCGCGTGCGGCAGGCCTTGTCCGCTGTGCCGATAGACTGAACGAAGATAGGGTTCCCGAAATGGGCTTACCGCGAGCGAGCCACCGAACTGACCGCAATTGCAGACGACGACATTGCAAAAGAGCATGCGCGAAAGAGCTTCAGCCAGATGGTCGAATGACGTCGTATCTCTATTGTAAGCGAGTATGAATAAAGTATGGATCTTGGTGCGATACATGACGATTCGGTCAAGATCCATGAAATCATAACAGATCGCGACCGCAAATTTACCAAGATCTGAGCTGTCAAATAGCCAGACCGTTGGATGTGAGAGAAAGCCGACGGGCGCGCCGGTGATGCTTTCGAGTTTCTTTTTTTCTGCGGGCGCAGGATAGGTCTTGCCAACCCGACGCACTTCGGTCCGTCGCGCGATCTGGCGTCCGCGAAGCCGCCGTGGCACGATTACTATTGCTTCGTTCGACACAGTTGGTGTGGGTTCGCCTCTTTCAATTTTGTAGTCGAGTCCGGCGATGATGATCGATTCGAGCTTCTCGGCGGCCTTCTTTAGCTTGGGCTCGAAAGCGAGGGGCACTGAGAGTTCGGGGAGGATCACGATATCGGGCAGGCGGTCGACGCCGCGCAGCGAGGCGAGATAGTGTCTTATCTCCTTTTTTGCGCGCCGCTCCTCGATTGCGGACATGCGCACACATTCTTCCCAGTTCCCCGTCCCGTCATCCATCCAGGCTGCCTCGGCTTGGAGCGACGTCTGGATGACCCCAATATGAAGCCTGTCATTCAGCATCATTGCCTCCCTCGCCGTCGGCGCCAGCCTCGCCCTCGACGCCTGCAGCAAAATCGCTCAGACGGAAGGGAATGAGCTGTCGTGGCTGGTTCATCGCGACAGCGAGTTGATTATCTACGAGTATTTTCTGTGCTCGCCGGACCCCTTCCAGCACATCGGTCGTCCCGATGAGGAGCGGAGGATCGAATGCGATATCGTTCGCCTCCTTGCCGTTATGCCAGCCGAAAAAGTCCGGCTCACGGGCTATCAAACGGGTCTCGGCGGGCCGGGCGCCGAGGCAGCCTTCAATAAGAAGCGTAGTCGCCGATGAAATTGCGAGCGTCTCGAACCAACGAGCTCGCGGTAGATGGAATATCAATTCATTTCCTCGGATATTCCAGATCCGCGGAGCGGAATGATTATTACGCAGAAGCCCAAGGAGCAGGCGCCCGATCCCGACGAGGCGCCTTTCGGCCTCGGGAAGTGGCACCCCGGCCTTGCTCTCAGCCGCGTATCGATAGTCAGAGAGTGAAGTAGAATACTTACGAAGCCGTGCTTGGCCATTTTTTTCCGACTGCACGAAATGACGCCACACTTCCCAGCTAAGATCGGTCCAATCGCGGTGGCAGCGATATCTCGTTATCCACTCGCGCGGCAGCAGCACATTATTGGGGTGGAGCCGGTCGAGCATCGCTTCCTCACCGTTGAACGATGTCGTCTGCTCCAGAAGCTGTGCAGTGATTTCCAATGCAGTCCATTCGCTACGGCGTGGATCGAAGGGATTGCATGCGTGAACGCTCGTCGTCCATTCGTCGACCGTTATCAAGTTCTTGGGCGGAGGTTCGAGTGAGCGCGCGGCGCGCGTGAAGGCGATCCTTCTCGTAGCAAGCGCTTCGGCACGCTTAGCCTCATCGGTTCCGATCACGTCGCGGACCCAGCCCGAATCACTTTCAGGCAAGGGATCCGTGGCGCCGAGCAATTGCTTCCAGCCTGCCTCGGGTAGCCACTCGGGATAGCGCCGAGCGGCTTGCGCATCGATGCGGTGCGCAAACGCAAAATGCGGAGCAAACGCGGACCAAGCGCCTGATGGCTGACCCTTTCCGCCGAGAACACTTTCGCCGAGGTGCGCCCAGGCGCCAGACGTCCGCCCTGTCAAGTCCTCCCAGACATCGACTGTAGCGCCGGGGATGACGCCCACATACCGGCGCGCGAGAGTTTTGATGCGCGCCGTGAGCGCATCGCTATCGGTGCGGACCGCAAGCATTTCGGCGACTTGAAGCAAAGCAACGCCAAATTCCTTACGTCCAACGGCATGAAACCAAGCCTCTCGATCGAGTGGTACGTGAAAGGCCATAACGTTGAGGTGCGCGACATCTTCGAGATGCTCGCGTGCCGCCTTGATGTCAGACCGGAGTGCGTCTGGTGCCACAAGGTGGCGCGTCGCGGTGAGGATGCCCCGTGCCATGATCTGCAGCGAAAGTCCGGCATAGTAGTCAGCCCAGGCGCCTCTTTCGGCAATGCGCGTCTCGTCGAGCCAGTTGGCGATATCTTTGAGGCCCTTGTAGCCCGTCACGCGGCAGTACTGGTGGATGCGGTAAAAGAGCCGCGCCTTACCAGGATGCTCCCGGAATGACTGGAGGAGCAGAGCAAAGCAACGGCCGAGCAGGGCGTTTTCCGCCTTGTCATGCTCGGCTTGGCAATATTCTTGCTTTTTGACCAGTTCGGCCAGCTCTTCATCATAGCGCTTCCGATCATGCTCCGTGGCCCGTTGGGGATCGGGCTTCCGGTTCCTCAGGAGCGCGATGCGGCGCGCCGCGTCGACAAGGCCATCGGCCTCCTGAATAAGCACCGGCGCGAGCGCCGCAATCTGTCCGGCAGCAAAGGCAGCGCGTGTATCGGGGCGGATCTCGCGTTCGGGAATATCAGCGAGCAGCAGCCATTCGAGCATTTTTAGCCGCTCTTGGAGATCTTCATCATCAAGAATATGGATATTGGTTGCGGCGATCGCGGAGACCTGTGCCAAGGTCTTCGTCATCAGCTTCGTCGGATTCTTGCCGTCGAGCAGCGTATCGCGCATTGCCGTGGCGCGGGCCACCTCCCGCTTCTTTTGAGTTGCGCTCGAGGGATGGGAGGCGGAGACCTTACGCAGCCTCATCCACTCGGTGAGGCTCGGGGGATCAGATTTGTCTGGGTTGACCTCGGCACCGATGCTGCATTGGCCAAGCAAGTTCTCATACCAAGCAATCCACTCGCAAAGCGCGTCGAAATCATAGGTGATGATCGTGTGATCGTCGACGAAGCGGAAGTGAGCGACTGAGCGCAGGTCTTTGATCTTTTGTGCGACAAGTTTGTCAACGGGCAGCATCGCGGCATTTGCGAGGAAGCCCGCGACGAATAGCCCTGTTGGAATGCCTTGAATATTGCGCTTAAGGAAGCGGGGCTCGACATTTTTGAGCGAGCCCTCAGGCATGCCCGAGATGTCTATCTGGAACCGAAGCATGTCGGTGATGAGGGCTTTAATCTCGGGGGTCTCGGCCGCGCCGGCCTGGGCTAACCCAGCCAATACTGCTTCGATCTTTAGCGTCGGATAGAATTGCTTCAGGTCGATCGACGCGTGATAGAGGTCGTTCGTCGCTTCCACGCCGTCCTTCACTGGCCAGAAGTTGGCCTGGAAATAAGCTAACTCCTCACTTTTAGCCGAGGCGGCGGCAAGTTGGTCGGCTTCGTCCATCTCGTCACGGCCAAGCTGGCGCCTTGCCACCATAAGTCGCGCGGTCAGGGCCACATGACGGCGGAATAGAGGCCAGCTGTGCTGGAACTTGCGGTATAAGTGGCCGCTGGCATGGCGGTAAGGACCTATCTCGAGGGTAGAAACGCTTTGCTCGTCCTTCTCGTACCAAGCAGGCCGGTAAAGACGGTTGCCATAGCTCCAGGCCGGCATCATCTTGTCGAGATCGGGCCCGATGGCATTGGCGATTGCTATCCAAGCGACCTGGTCTTCAACCGCGACATGGTAATATTGCCGGTCGACAGGTCTCCCCTCGCTCACCTTCTTTGGACGCGGCAGCGGGCGCAGCTTCTTGAGCTGATAGCGGCCCTTCTGGAACTGACGGTAAATCTCGGATAGTCGCCGCTCAAGATCGAGTTCGAAAACGGCAAATTCGCCCATGTCGACATAGCCGTCGGCGCTCCGATAGAGGCTTTTCGCCTTGAGCCATGCATAGTTGAGATTTTCCGGCAGCAGCAGCCGCTCGTACGCATTCATGTAGGTCCGCTCACTTCCCGGAGAAAATCATTAACATCCGTTGCGCTCGGGGATGGCCGGGTCTTGCGGGTCGCCGCAACACCGAAACGTGCGAGCTCCTTTCTCAGCGTCACTGCCCGGGCCTCGCCCGCTGTGTCCCAATCGAGCAGGAGGTCGACCTGCCTGCCACGCAGCGCCATGATCTCAGTGTCGGTAAGCCGCGCGCTCACTCCTATGAGGCCGATCGCGTCAAACCCGAGTTGCGCGGCCGAGAGCACGTCGATTGCGCCTTCGCAGATCGCGACACGTCGGATCACGGGTAGAGCGAGCACATCAGCGTTATAGAGGCGGCGCCGGCGATGGTTGAGGTTGCGCCATCGGCTGCCATGGTCACCTTCGTCGAAGAGCCGAGCCTGGATATAAACAATCGATCTCGCCTCGACATAGGGGAAGAGCAGCGAGCCCGGCGGAAAAATCGGCCAATAGTGCTCGGGTGTCGACTTCCGGGTGAACAGGCCGGCCGTCTCGATACGCTCGAACCCGAAGTGGCCGACAAGATCGCGAATCGCCGCAAGATCTGGCATCTGACCGATGCTGAAACGCGCGATGGTTGCGTCGGCTAGCGATCTTCCATTGAGATAGTTTCTTCCGCTCGACATCAGAGGGGCGCGCGCAAGCAGCGCGGCGTAAAGCTCTTTATCCGCCGCTGTCTCGGGAGCATCGCTCCCGCCCGCGAGCGTGCCCACCGGCTCGGCGCGGGCGCCATGTAGCGCGGCGCCACGGGCCCTGATAGGGGCCATCATGCCGCTATTCTCCGCGAGCCAGCGCTTCGCTTCGGGGAAGCGGAGGCCGCGAATCGCCATCACAAGGTCGATTGCGCCGCCCCGTCGGTCACAGCGGTAACAGACCCAGCGGCGGCCGCCACCTCGGACCTCGAAGGAGGGTTTGCTGTCATCGTGGTCTGGCAAAGGGCATCGTGCCATGCCCTTTGACGGCAAGTGGAGGCCCAGCAAATTGCCGATGGTCTGTAATGTCAGGCTATTCAGCGCCTGGGTTTCTTCCCTCAGTGACATGGGATTGTCGATCATCCATGTTTTAGTGAATATAAAGAGTAATCTATTGTCTACTGAACCTCGAACATTCGAATTGATACTAATTGCGGGTGGCCTGTTTCAGCGCCAGCCAGCTGTCAATTGCGGTTGCCGGCATGTGCTCAGCAAGATGGCGGGGCCGGTAGCGTGCATTGACAATCAGCCGGTGCATCGGCATGAGACTATGAGACACTGAGATTGCTGAACAAACATTCAGACGAGTATCATGCTCATCCTGGGCGATTCCACAAGAGCCCTACGCTGTGGCGTCCGGCTTGAAGCGCAGGAAGCTCAGCAGCGATCGGAAAACCGGTCATGGGCATCGATACGGACGACCGGAATTACCGTCTCGCGCTGGTAGATTTCTCGGCGCAGATATGACAATTCGTCCTCCAGCCGATCCTCGTCGACATCAAGGTACCAGCTTCTGGGGCGGCCGTTGGTCTCGCCGTTCCAGCGATATCCGCGTGCCTTCAGAATGTCCTTGAAGTCGAACGGGCAGTTCTCCGCCCAGATCCGGCATGTCGACTTTCGAGCCGTCGTTAGGAGCTGCGCAAGCGCAGTGACTCCGCTCTTCGGCAGTGGTCGAGCGAGGATTTCCAGCGCGGCGAAGCAGTCGTCGGCAGCGCGATGGCCATCGAAATAGAAACCGCACTCGATCGCGAGATAGCGGAGCTTGCCACCATCGAACCCCTCCTCGACCCAAGGTATCTGAGACCAGGAGCAGGCCCAGGGCTTGGTTGTGAAGACGTCACTGAAGCGCTCCGCGAACTTCCTATCAAAGCCTGCATTGTGTGCAATAATGAGGGCGGCAGGCAAGGCGAAGGCGTAAACCTCAGCCGGATCAATCGATAGGCCGGAAACCATGGACTCATCAATGCCTGTGAGCGCCGTGATTTCAGCAGGTATGGGAATCGAGGGTTGGCGTAGTCGCTGGAACGGCTCATGGATCTCGAAAATCCGACCGTCGACGCCATAGGTGAAGGGCACCATTGCGAATTCGATGATTTCGTCTTTAGCTGCGTCCAGGCCCGTAGTTTCCAGGTCGAGAAAGATGCCTAGGCGGGTGGGGGAGCCATCCGGCGTGGTGCGCACACGACGGCTCTCCAGCTTGCGCAGGACGCGATATCGATCGCTCGCCTCAAGCGTTCTCGCCATCCTCTCAAGATCGATCTCGTCGCTCACTTGCCACCTCCGATGCGCCGGAGCAGGTTACCGCCTCGCAGATTTTCGAGCCACAGCGATGGAAACTCGCCGCCGACCTTCTCGCTATGATCCGGCTCGCCTCAATGCGGCCTTGGCTCTCGCAGGTCCGATGTTGGGAGGCGAGTGCAATGGCCGGTTTCGGTGCATGCTCATCGGGACGGGCCGGGCGGGAATGGCAGAGGATCCAGCCTATTCCGCTGGCGTCGGGTATCGGGCTGCTGGCGCGATGACCTCTTATGGCGCACACCCGTCCGCAAGTCGCTATTGGCAGCCAACCGCTTCCACCCATTGCTGCCCGCCGCGCTCAGGCGCGGCGGGCGCGCAGATGCAGGAACAGCGGCAGGCGCTGCCATCGGCGGCCGGCCTCCGACGCGATGGCATGGTCCGGAACGCGCGGCTCGCGCAGCGCCTCGACCATGAACCCGGCCTCCTCCAGTGCCGAAAATAGGCTTCGAGCGGCCGGTGCCGGCTGTGGAAGGTCATCGCCAGGCCGTCCCGCTCGACCGTGTCGGCGTAATCGAACGGGCGCAGATACTCCCCCGCGATGACGAAGGGCGCATCGGCGGCATGGCGCTCGAAACGCCCGGCCGAGCTGATCGGATGGACGATCGCCAGACACAGCCGGCCGCCGGGCTCCAGGACCCGCGCGATCTCCCGGACCGCGGCCGGCATCGGGTCGATGTCGTGCAGCGCCATGAAGGCGACCGCGAGGTCGGCGGCGGCGTCCTCCAAGGGCAGCGCGGCCGCATCGGCCAGCCGGACATCCATCGCCGGGTCCGCCTCGCGGGCCGCGGCGACCAGGGACGGCGAGGCGTCGATGCCGGTGACCCGATGCCCGAGTCCCTGCAGATGCCGCGTCAGCCGCCCCTCGCCGCAGCCGATATCCACCGTCCGCCGGCCGGGCGGCGGCACCAGCCGCAGGAACTGGTCGCGGTGATGGCGCCAATAGCTGTCGTGTCCCGGCTGCCGCGCCCACCGGATCCACTGGCGGGCCTGGGCTTCCCAACTGTCGGCGAGATCCATGAGATCCATCCTCCCATGCCTGGCGGCGACTCTCCATCGCCCGGCCCGGGATGTCGAGACGATCGCCCGGGCCCGCCGGCGGCCGCCGCCATGGCCGCCGTCGTAGGTCACACAATGTTCATTGCGCGCGCCGGCGATTCTCGTTCATGATACGTTCCATGAACAAGGCGGAATCCGACTCCGACGAGACCCGGCCGACCGATCCCGACATGAAGTGGACGGGGTGGGCGCTCGACATGCTGCGCAGCATGATCGAGGTCGACGACCGCACCAAGCGGGCGCTCCTGCGGCAGCAGGAGCAGAGCCCGAGCGGGGCGGATGCGCCGGACTACGCCCTGATGCAGTCGCGCCTCTCCCGCTCGATGCGGCTGTCGATCGCGATGACCGAGCGGATCCGCGTCGACTTCGGGATGCGGAAGAATAAGCGCAAGGAGTCGGGCGAGGAGGAGCGCCACCGGCAGCGGCGGGAGCAGGCCACCGAGGCCGTGGTCGAGGCGGCCGCGGCGCCCGATGTGGCCGAGGATGCCGAGCACGTCCGGGCGACGGTCCGGGAGACGCTGGTCGAGGACGAGATCCTGGACGCGCAGCTGGACTCCCTGTCGCCTGAGGAGTTCGTGCGCGAGGTCTGCCGCAAGATCGGCCGCCCGCCGAACCCGGGCTGGCTGCCGCGCGGCTGGGCCGATGTCGCCGACACCGATGCCGACACCGACACGGGCGACACCGTGCCCGGCAGCGGCGCGGAACCGGTCGCCGCCGGCGCTCCGGCCGCGGCGGGCTGGGCCCGCCCGCCGGATGAGTCCGACTCCGGCCGACCGATGCCGGAACCTTCGATACCGGACAGCAGCTAAGGCTAAGTCGGCGCGACCGTGCAGGTTGGGTTCGCGCCGCGAACCCAACCTGAAGCCATCATCGGCCTTCCGGTCTCCCCATCCCTGGCGGGAGGGGCAGGGGCTGCGCGCGGCCGAGCCAATGGCGCCGGGACCGACCGGGTCTCGCTCGTGCGGGCCACCCCGGGGCTGGCATCCGGCCCGGCCCTTTGTAGGATGCGGGCAGGCGCGGCCGGGCGGCCCGCCGAGTCGTGACGGAGAGGATGAGGGACATGGCCGACATCGCCTATCTCGGCCTCGGCCTGATGGGCCGGGGCATGGTGCGCAACCTGCTGCAGGCGGGGCACCGCGTGCATGCCTGGAACCGCAGCGCCGTGGACCTGCCGCAGGAGATCGCCGCCCATCCCGGCTATGTCCGCGCCGCCTCGGTGGCCGCGGCGGCGGCCGGCCGCGACCGGATCATGCTCTGCGTCACCGGGCCCGACGCCCAGCGCGGCGTGCTGCTCGGCCCCGACGGCGCCTTCGCCCATGCCGCCAAGGGTGCGGTGGTGGTCGACAGCACCACCACCGACCCCGCCGTGTCGCGCGGCCTGGCCGAAGCGGCGGCGGCGGCCGGCCACGCCTATCTCGACGCCCCGGTCTATGGCAGCAAGGACCAGGCCTGGGACGGCAGCATCGGCTTCATCGTCGGCGGCGACCCCGCCGTGCTGGATGCGGTGCGGCCGATCCTCGCGGCGATCTCGGGCGGGGTGCACCATCTCGGCCCCAGCGGCGCCGGCGCGGTGATGAAGCTGATCGGCAACCTGCTGTCCGCGGCGCAGATGGCGGCGCTCGGCGAAGGCCTGGCCCTGGCCCGCAAGAACGGGCTGGCGGCCGAGGGCGTGATCGAGGTGCTGGACCGCTTCGGCGGCTCCTCCGGCGTCATCCGCGGCACCGCGCGCAAGACCCTGGCCGACGACTTCTCGCCGGCCTTCCACCTCAAGAACATGGCCAAGGACATCGGGCTGATGCTCGATCTCGGCCGCGCCAGCGGCGTGCCGATGCCGGGCACCGCCCTGACGGCGGAGCTGTACCGCGCCGCCCTGGTCGCCGGCTATGGCGAGCTGCAGGCCAACGCCGTGCACAAGCTGCAGTTCCGCCTCGCCGGCATCGAGGAATGAGCCTCTCCGGCCCGACCCATCCGGCCACCGCCGGCGGCGTCCGCACCCAGATGGCGACGCTCGCCGACGGCCGGGCGATCCGCTACCGCCGCATGGGCCCGGGGCAGGGCGCCCCGACCGTCCCCACCCCGATCGTCCCCATCCCGATCGTCATGGTGCACGGCTTCGCCGGCGAGCTCCTGACCTGGGCCGCCTGCCAGGTGCCGCTCGCGGCCCGGCACACCGTCCTCGCGCTCGACCTGCCGGGGCATGGCGGCTCGTCGCAGGATCTCGGCGCCGGCGGCGTGCCCGGCCTGGCCGACGCGCTGCTGGCCTTCCTCGACGCCGTCGGCATCGGCCGTGCCCATCTGGTCGGCCATTCCCTCGGCGGCGCGGTGGTGCTGCAGGCCGCCCTGTCCCGCCCGGGCCGCGCCGCCTCGCTGACCCTGGTCGCCCCCGCCGGCCTGGGCGAGGAGGCCGACACCGGCTTCGTCGACCGGCTGCTGGCGGCGGACGACCCGCAGGCCCTGGCGGCGGCGCTGCGGCCGCTCTATGCCGATCCCGGGCTGGTCACGCCCGAGCTCGGCGAGCTGGTGCTGGCGGCCCTGTCCGGCCCGGGCGTGCGGGCGACCTTGCGCCACCTGGCCGGCCAGTGCTTCGCCCCCGGCCGCCAGCGCCTGGTGCTGCGCGACCGGCTGGCGCAGCTTGCCGTGCCGGTCCAGCTGCTGTGGGGCACCGACGACGCCATCCTGCCGGCGCGCCAGGCCCGGGGCCTGCCGCCGGCGGTGGCGGTGCATCTGTTCCCCGGCCAGGGCCACATGCTGCCGATCGAGGCGGCGGCCGGGGTCAACCGGCGGATCGAAGCGGTCGTCGCCGGCGGCTGACGGGCGGGGAGGTCATCATACCACCTTGCCGTCCAGCGCAATCTGCGCTTGGTTGCAGCTCCTGGTCGCCATGGCGGAGCCTGGGATGGGTGAACTCGATCGGCTGAGCGACCTGATCGGCCGGATCTACGACGCCGGGACCGACCCCGACGCCTGGCGGCCCGTGCTCGTCGACATCTGCCGCTGGGCGGGCGGCGAGATGGCGCAGATCCTGGTGCTGGAATCCTCGGCCGCGGCTCCGGCCTTCAACGCCGCCGTCGGCTACGACGCGGCCGCCCATGCCCGCTACCTGCGCGACTACGCGCTGCAGGATCCGCGCCTGCCGGCCTGGCGGCGCCGGCCGTCGAGCGTCCAGCTCTGCCATCAGGTGGTCGATCCCGCCTGGCTCGACCGCCAGGATTTCGGCGCCTTCCTGGACGAGAACGGCTGCCGCTGGACCATGGCCGCCATCGATCCGGCCTTCGACGGCCTCGCCGGGATGAGCGTGCGCCGGCCGCGCCGGGCCGGGCCGTTCACCCCGGCGGAGGCGCAGCGCTTCGACCTGCTGGTGCCGCATATCCGCCGCTCGCTGGCGCTGGCGCAGCGGCTGGACGGGCTGGCCGGCCGGGCCCGCCTGGCCGAGCATGTGCTCGACCGGCTCGACCGGGCGATGGTGCTGCTCACCGCCAACGGCCGGGTCGTCCACGTCAACGCCATGGCGGACCGGCTGTTCGAGAGCGGCCGGCTGCAGCTGCGGGGCAACCGGCTCGAATCCGACGATCCGGCCGAGGCGGCGGCGCTGCGCGGGCTGATCGCGGCGGTGCTGGACCCGGCCTCCGGCGCCGGCCCGGTCCGGCTGCTGTCCGGCACCGCCGGGCCGCCGCTGATCGCCAGCGGCTGCCGCCTGCCGGAGCGGCGGCCGGCCGGCGTGGCCGCGCCGCAGGCCGTGGCGGCGCTGTTCCTCAGCCCGATCGGGGCCAGCCCGGACGATCTCGGCCAGGTGCTGCCGGGGCTGTTCGGCCTCAGCCGGGCGGAGGCGCGGCTGGCCGTCGCCCTGCATGACGGCTTCTCCCTGTCCGAGATCGCCGGGCAGCTGCAGCTCAGCCGCGAGACGCTGCGCAGCCAGCTCCGCTCGGTCTTCGACAAGACCGGCACCCGCCGGCAGGGCACGCTGATCCGCCTTTTGACCGATCTGGCCCGCGAAAGCCGGCTGGCGCGGCAGTCGTCCGGCCGACTGTGATGGCGGACACGGCGCGGCCATAATGATGCGGTTAGTCTGGTGCCATAACGACAGCACAAGCGAACCGTTTCATGTCCTCAACCATGGTCGTACACAACACCGAGCGGAATTCAGGGCTCGACCTCGTCCAGCTCGCGGGTCGGCTCTGCCTGGCACTCGTCTTCTTCGCCGCCGGCATCTCCAAGATCCCGGACTGGGCGTCGATGGTGGCGATGGTGCAGGCCCGCGGCCTGCCCGAACCCGAGCTGCTGCTCGGCGCCGCCGCGGCGCTGCAGATCGTCGCCGGCGCCTTCCTGCTGCTCGGCTGGCGCACCCGGCTCGCCGCCCTGGCCCTGGCCGGCTTCACCATCGTCGCCACCGTGCTCTTCCATCCCTTCTGGGAAGCGCCGCCGAGCCAGTTCGAGCTCGACTTCGCGATCTTCATGAGCAACCTCGCCGTGCTCGGCGGGCTGCTCTTCATCGCCGGCACCGGCGGCGGCCGCCACTCGCTCGACAGCGGCCCGGGCGAGGGCTGAGGCCGGCGCTTACCAGCCGGCGATCACCGCGCCCTTGAACCGGTCGGCCAGGAACTGCTTCACCGCGTCGGTGTGGTAGCTCTCGACCAGGGTCTTGACCCAGGGCTCGTCCTTGCGCGCGGTCTGCACCGCGATGATGTTGACATAGGGGCTGTCCGCCGCCTCGCGCAGGATCGCGTCCTTGCCCGGGTCCAGCCCGGCCTCGACCGCGTAGTTGGTGTTGATCGCCGAGATGTCGGTGTCGTCGAGCGAGCGCGGCAGCTGCGCCGCGTCCAGCTCGACGATCTCGAGCTGCTTCGGGTTGCCGGTGATGTCGAGGACGGTCGGCTTCAGCCCGACGCCGTCGGCCAGGGTGATCAGCCCGGCGCTCTGCAGCAGCAGCAGGACGCGGCCGCCATTGGTCGGGTCGTTCGGGATGCCGACCTTGGCGCCGTCGCGCAGCTCGCCGATCGCCTTGATCTTCTTCGAGTAGATGCCGATCGGGAAGGTGACGGTGCTGGCCACCTTGCTCAGCTTGTAGCCGCGCTTCTCGATCTCGTTCACCAGATAGGGCTCGTGCTGGAACGAGTTGGCGTCGAGCTCGCCGGTGTCGAGCGCCGCGTTGGGCACGACATAGTCCGAGAACTCGACGATCTCGATGTCCAGCCCCTTGGCATGCGCGATCGGCTTCACCTGCTCCAGGATCTCGGCATGCGGCCCCGGCGTGGCGCCGATCTTCACGGTCTCGGCCAGCGCGGGCTGCACGGCCAGGGCGAACGCCGCCGCCGCCAGGATCGTCTTCAGGCTCATGGTCTTCCCCTCAGGCGGCGCGCTGCCGCTTGTTGACGCGGCGGGCCAGCCGGTCGCCGGCCATCTGCACCGCCTGCACGAACAGGATCAGCACGATCACCACCGCCGCCATCATCTCCGGCATGAAGCGCTGATAGCCGTAGCGGATGCCGAGGTCGCCCAAGCCCCCGCCGCCGACCGCGCCGACCATGGCGGAATAGCCGATCAGGCTGACCACGGTCAGGGTCAGGCCCAGCACGATCGCCGGCATCGCCTCGGGCACCAGCACCTTGCGCACGATCTGCAGCGGCGTCGCGCCCATCGCCTTGGCCGCCTCGACCAGGCTCTGGTCGACCTCGCGCACCGCCGCCTCGATGATCCGGGCGATGAAGGGCACGCAGGCGATGGTCAGCGGCACGATCGCCGCCGTGGTGCCGATCGAGGTGCCCGCGATCAGCCGGGTGAACGGGATGATCGCCACCACCAGGATGATGAAGGGGGTGGAGCGGGTGGCGTTCACCACCAGGCCGACGATGCGGTTGGCCGCCGGCGCCGCGAACAGCTCGCCCTTGCCGCTGGTCGCCAGCCAGATGCCGATCGGGCCGCCCAGCAGCGTGCCGATCGCGGCCGCGACCGCGACCATGTACAGCGTCGCCCAGGCGGCGTCAGCCAGCAGCGCGAAGAGTTGCGGGGACATGGCCCAGAACCTCGACGGAAAGCTTGAGGGAAGAGAGGACGTCGATCGCCGGCCGCGCCGTCTCCGGCCCGCCCGGGATCGCCACGATCAGGGTGCCGAAGGGGGCGCCCTGCACGCTGTCGACCCGGCCGTGCAGCAGCGCCGCGTCGATGCCCAGCCGGCGGGCCAGCTGGCCCAGCGCGGTGGTGCCGGCCTGGGAGCCGGCGAAGACCAGCCGCAGCACGGTCTCGCCACCGGCAAGCGGCGCCTCGGACAGCCTCGTCGCCAGACCCTCCGGCAGCTCGGCCCCGGTGACGCTGGCGACGAAGGCGCGGGCCGTCGCGGTCTGCGGCCGGGTGAACAGGTCGAACACCCGCGCCTCCTCGATCACCCGGCCCTGCTCCAGCACCGCGACGCGATGGCAGATCGCCTTGATCACCGCCATCTCATGGGTGATCAGCACGATGGTCAGGCCCAGCTCGCGGTTGATCTTCGCCAGGAGCTGCAGGATCGAGGCGGTGGTCTCGGGGTCGAGGGCGGAGGTCGCCTCGTCGCACAGCAGCACGTTCGGCTCGCTGGCCAGCGCCCGGGCGATGCCGACGCGCTGCTTCTGCCCGCCCGACAGCTCGGCCGGGTAGCGGTCGCGCTTGTCGGCGAGGCCGACCAGCTCCAGCAGCCGGTCGACCCGTGCCGCGATGCTGCTTCGGTCGAGCCCGGCCAGCTCCAGCGGCAGCGCGACATTGGCGAAGACGGTGCGGGAGGAGAGCAGGGCGAAGTGCTGGAAGATCATGCCGATCTTCCGCCGCTCGGCCCTGAGATCCGCCTCCGGCAGGGCCGTCAGCTCGGTGCCGTCGACCGTGACGGTGCCGCCGGTCGGCCGCTCCAGCAGGTTGATCAGGCGGATCAGGGTCGACTTGCCGGCGCCGCTCGGCCCGATCACGCCGAAGATCTCGCCGCGCTCGACGGTCAGAGAGACGTCGGCCAGAGCCGTGACCTGGGCCTGACCGGCGCGAGTGAAGGTCTTGGAAACGGAAGAGAGGCGGATCATGAATGGTGCCGGATCAGTGGATCGGTGCGGGACGAAGGCCGGCCGGCAGGGCAGGGCGGCCGTGAGCTCAGGTGCAGCGACAGCGCATGGGCGCTGCGGCCGTCGGCCGGTGCGCGAAAGGGCTGTAAAGGGCCGTCCTGGTCATCGTCGCGTCCTCACCTCGTCAATCGAGGGAACCACGACCTGCATCGTGGCGCTTTAGCGGTTGGTGACGCGGGCGCAAGCTGCTTCCCATCAAATCGCCGCGGGCCCGTATACGGTGGGCCAGCCCGCTCGCCCTTAGATATCGTGCCGCATCAGGCAGGTCAACAAACTGCGCCATGCAGCTTGTGGATCTCTGAGTTTCACATTCCTGTCTGTGGATTGTCCGGCTGCGGTCGCGGCGGCAGAGATGGGGTGGAGGGCGGAGCATGGCAAGTTCATGACATGCATGCTTACCATTGCTGCACTGCAAAAACGCCGATCCTGGCGTGACGCGAACGTCATACATTAACAGGGCACAAGGAAAAACATGAGGGCCGGCCTTGCCGGCAGTTGAGGTAAGCATGCATATCGACGTTCTGGACTTCGCTCCCACCGCCGCTCGCCGCGCCGGCCTGTTTGCCCGCCTCCGCGGCGCCGTCGCGCATCGTATCGCCGAGCGCCGCGCGTACAACCGAGTCTTCAACGAACTGCTGAAGCTCGACCGGCGCGAGATGGACGAACTGGGAATCGGCCCGGGCGATTTCGACGCCATCGCCCGGGGCACCTTCAGCCGCTGAGCCGTCTCTAGACACTGGGCGTGGCCGCCTGTCGCAGGTCCGGCCGCCGCCATTGGACAGGACAGGGCGCCCGCCCGCCGCAGCCGCACGGACCGGCCTGCGGCGGGCTCGGCGCCCTGTTTGCATTCGCAGCTGACGCGACTGTCATTTGGCGGATCGGCCTGACGGCGCTATATGAGCACCCCATGAGCAAGAGATCACTGGCGGCGATCGGGCCGCGCACTGGCCAGATGACGGATTGGCAGATCGCGAAGCGGATGCTGCGCGAGCACATGAAGGGCCATCTGGGGCGTTTCGTGATGGCCTTCCTGTGCCTCGGCGCGACCGCGGCCGCGACCTCGGCGATCCCCTTTGCCCTGCAGCACACGCTCGACGGCATCTTCACCGCGAAGAACGCCGACCTCCTGGTGCCGATCTCGGTGGTGGTCGTCGTCATCTTCTTCGTGCGCGGGGCATCGACCTACGGCTTCACCGTGGTCATGAACAGCATCGGCCGGCGCATCGTCGCCGAGCTTCAGATGCGCATGTTCAGCCAGAAGATCTGGGACGACCTGGCCAGCTTCCATGCCACCGCCTCCGGCCATCTGGTCAGCCAGTTCATCTACAACGTCCAGGCGGTGATGGGCGCGGTCTCGACTAGCGCCGCATCGATCGGGCGCGACGCCACCACCCTGGTCGGCCTCCTGGTGGCGATGTTCTACATGGACTGGCGGCTGGCGCTGGTCGCCTCGATCACCTTCCCGCTTTCGGCCCTGCCGGTGATCAAGGTCGGCCGCGACCTGCGCAAGGTCACCCGCAAGTCGCAATTCGGCATGGGCGAGCTGACCAGCTACCTGACCCAGGTCTTCCAGGGCATCCGCCACGTCAAGGCCTACAACGCCGAACATCGCACGATCAAGGCGACCGAGACCTTCGTCCAGGCGGTCTCGCGGCTGTCGCAGCGGATGACACGGATCAGGTCCTACAACACCCCGTTCATGGAGGTGCTGTCGGGTGTCGCCATCGCTGCGGTGATCTTCTACGGCGGATCGCAGGTGATCAGCGGCAACCGCACCACCGGCGAGTTCACGGCCTTCATCTTCGCGCTGATCTCGACCTACGATCCCCTGAAGCGGATCGTGAACACCTGGGGCTCGGTGCAGGTCGGGTTGGCTGCGGCCGAGGGCATCTTCGCCATGATCGACAAGCAGCCGACGATCACCGACCGGCCGGGCGCCGCGGTGCTGGACCGGGTGACCGGCGCGATCCGGCTCGAGGACGTCCACTTCTCCTATGGCCCGGCGATTCCGGCGCTGCGCGGCATCTCGATCGACATCCCGCCCGGCAAGACGGTGGCGCTGGTCGGTCCGTCCGGCGCCGGCAAATCGACGCTCCTGAACCTGATCCCGCGCTTCTACGATCCGACCGAAGGGACAGTCCGGATCGAGGGCCACGACCTCCGCGAGGTCACCCAACATTCGCTGCGCGAACAGATCGGCCTGGTCAGCCAGGAGACCACACTGTTCGACGCCACGGTGCGCGACAACATCGCCTATGCCCGGCCGGGGGCGAGCCAGGAGGAGATCGAGGCGGCGGCCCGCGGGGCGGCGGCGCACGATTTCATCTCGGCCCTGCCGCAGGGCTACGACACCCAGATCGGTGAGCACGGGGTGCGCCTTTCCGGCGGCCAGCGGCAGCGCCTGTCGATTGCCCGCGCCATGCTGAAGAACGCACCGATCCTGCTGCTCGACGAGGCGACCTCTGCGCTGGACACCGAGAGCGAGCGCCAGGTGCAGGACGCGCTGACCCGGCTGATGGTCGGCCGCACCACGCTGATGATCGCGCATCGCCTGTCGACCGTGCGCGGCGCCGACCTGATCTATGTGTTGGATCATGGCCAGGTCGTCGAGATCGGCAGCCATGCCGAGCTGCTGCAGCGCCGCGGCCTTTATGCCCGGCTGTGGACGATGCAGACGGCGGAGGATGAGCAGGCGGCGGCCGAGGAGCCGACGCCGGCCGCGGCGGTGGCGGGATAGGATGGCGGCTTCGGCCCCGGCAGTGAGCGTGCGGCTGTCGCGCCTGTTCTGCGACATGACGCCGATCCTGGCGCATGCGCGCGGCCACACCACCGTCACCGGCGTGCAGCGCGTGGTGCTGCGGGTGGTGGGCCACCTGGTGGCGACGCACGGGGCGGACGCGATCCGTGGCATCGCCTGGCATCCCAAGCTTCGCCGGGTGGTCGAGATCGACCTGTCCTTCCTCGGCCCGGACTATCGCTTCGAGGCGCGCCACGCCGAGTTCGTCCGCGACATGGCGATTCCCTATGATGCGGGGCAGGCGGACCGGGCGCCGTTGCGCCGGCTGGCGGCGAAGCTCGACCGGCTGCGCTGGCGGCTCGGTGCCGCGTCCGGTTTCGGCTGGCGCCTTTCGCGGCCGACTCTGACACCGTCGGACCGGATCTTCGTGCCGGTGCCGACGCTCCGCAACGACCCCTACATCGCCTTTCTCACCGCGCGGAAAGCGGCAGGCAATGCCGTGTTCCAGCTGATTCACGACGTCATCCCGGTGAAGCTGCCCGCGTTGGCGAAGCCGGGGCACGAGGCCGAGTTCCGCCGCTTCCTCGCCAGCGTGCCCGAGTATGTGTCGGGCTTTCTCTGCGTCTCGGACCAGACCGAGGTGGATCTTCGCGAGGTCCTGCCGGCCGTCGGGAACAGCATCCCCACCAGGGTCACCCCGCTGGCCCATGAGTTCGCCGGCGACGCGGCGGACGACGCCACGGTCGGGCCTGCCGTGCGGGCGATCGCAGAGACGCCGTTCGTGCTGTGCGTCGGCACGATCGAGGTGCGCAAGAACGCTTTCGCTCTCGTCCAGGTCTGGGATCGGCTGCGATCGGAGCTGGGCGAGCGGCTGCCCCGGCTGATCCTGGCCGGCCAGCGCGGCTGGCGCACCGAGGATCTGTTCGACCTCCTGGCACGGACCGGCAATCTCGGCGGTACGGTCGCGGTGGCGGAGACGCCGACGGATGCCGAACTCGCCCTCCTCTACCGGCACTGCCTGTTCACCGTGTTCCCCAGTCTGTACGAGGGCTGGGGCCTGCCGATCGGCGAAAGCCTGTGGTTCGGCAAGCACTGCATCGCCTCGAAGACATCCTCAATGCCGCAGGTGGGCGGTGATCTGGCCGAGTATGTCGATCCCAAGGACGACGAGGGCCTGCAGCAGGCCATCGTGCGGGCATTCCAGGACTCGAACTATGTCTCGGCGAGGGAGCAGCGGATTCGGCAGGCGGAACTCCGGCGCTGGTCCGATGTCGCCCGGGAGGTGTACGGGGCAGTGATGGCGGATGCATCGGAGGGCGGCCGTCTCGCCTATGCCGTCGACCCTCGTCAGCTCCGGTCAGGATAGGCGTGTGGGTGAAAGCCAGGTCGGGGGGTAAATGAAGGTCGCCATCGTTGCTCCAAGTTCGGTTCCATTCACGATCGGCGGAGCCGAAAATCTATGGCTCGGCCTGCTGCGCTACATCAATCAAGAAACCCGGCACGATGCCGAGCTCATCAAGGTGCCGAGCCCCGAGCGCACCTTGCCGGAGCTGATCTCGAGCTATGAGAATTTCTCTCGGCTGGATCTGAGCCACTTCGATCTGGTCATTTCGACCAAGTATCCGGCGTGGATGATCGGGCATGACAATCATGTCTGTTATCTCCAGCACAGATTGCGTGGGCTGTACGACACATATCCGCGGACTCGATTTGATCCGCTGCCGGACTATGGGGATGCGGTGGTCGAGTCGCTGCAGAGGTTCATGCAGAAATGGCGCGGGCAACGGGAGGCCCTGCCTGAATTCTTCGGCAGGGCTCGTACCGTCATGGCGAGGGGGGAAGAAGCGCTGGCCTTTCCCGGGCCTTTCGCCCGAGAGGTGGTCCATTGGCTGGACGGGATTGGCCTGTCCCCCGACGCCGTCAGAAAATTCGCGGCCATCTCCGAGACTGTCGCCGCCCGCAAGGACTATTTCCCGGCCGATGTCGCGGTTGACGCCATTCATCACCCCACGTCCCTCGACGGCCTGCGCGCGGGCAGCTACGACTACCTGTTCACATGCAGCCGCCTCGACAAGCCCAAACGCATCGACTTGATCATCAATGCGATGCGGCAGGCGAATATACGCATGCAGCTGAAGATCGCGGGCACCGGACCGGAAGAGGCCCGGTTGCGTGATCTTGCCGGCAATGATCCGAGGATCGAGTTCCTTGGTTTCGTACGAGACCCGGAGCTCGTCGACCTCTATGCCGGGGCGCGCGCCGTCGTATTCGTGCCGAAAGACGAAGATTACGGCCTGATCACCGTCGAAGCGATGATGTGCGCCAAGCCGGTGATCACCACCGATGATTCCGGCGGGCCGAACGAGCTGATCGAGTCAGGCCGGACCGGCTATTCGACGAAGGCTGATGCGAGGGAGCTTGCCAAGGCGATGACGACGCTGGCGCAGTCCCCTGACCTTGCGGTCCAGATGGGGACGGCGGCGAAGCAGCGCATCAGTCGGATCACCTGGAAAACGACGGTCGACCCGCTTCTCGTCCGGCCGCCCCAGTCGGCGCCGGAGAAGGCCCGCCGGCCGAAACTCTGCGTGGCCGTGACATTCCCTATCTTTCCTCCCCGCGGAGGGGGGCAGAGCCGGGTGTTTCACCTCTATCGACATTTGGCGCAACGCTACGATGTCGATGTCGTGTGCATCACAAACGCGAACGACCTTCCGTCCGACCGGCTGGTGGCGCCGGGTCTCAGGGAAATCCGGATTCCGAAATCGAGCGCGCACCGGGATGCGGAGCTCGCGCTGACGCGCGAAGCCGGAGGGGTGCCCATAACCGATGTGGCGATGCCGCGGCTCGTGCATCTCACGCGGGAATACCGGGAGGCGCTGTCCGGCTCCATGACAGAGGCCGAGGCCGTCGTGGCGTCCCACCCGTATCTGTTTCCGCTGATCCGGGAGATGAGCAGACAGCCGATCTGGTACGAGGCTCATAACGTCGAGATCGATCTGAAGCGAGCCATGCTGCCGGACACGGCGACCGCGCGAGCCCTCCTCGCCGATACGGAAAGAGTAGAGCGGGAGTGTTGCCAGGCTGCCGAGCTCGTCATGATCTGTACGAAGGGCGATCAGGAGGTGTTCGAGCGCAAGTTCGACGTGCCCGGCGCGAAGTTTGTCGAGGTTCCGAACGGTGTCGATCTCGAATCGGTTTACTACACGGGGCCGAAATCTCGTGCCGCCAACAAGGAGCGCCTGGGTATAGGAGACTGCTTCACGGCGCTTTTCATCGGCAGTCGGCATCAGCCCAACAATGATGCCGTCGAAGAACTTCTTCGGTTTGCGCCACAGTGCCCGGACATGCGGTTCTTGGTGCTTGGAAGCGTGGCCGGATACTTCGCGGGCCGGACGGTGCCGGAGAATGTGGGCTTCATGGGTGAGGTGGACGACGTCGCGAAGGACGTGGTGCTGGGCACGGTGGACTGCGCGATCAATCCGATGACGACGGGATCGGGAACCAACCTGAAGATGCTCGACTACTTCGCGAGCGGGATCCCAGTGGTCTCAACCCCGCATGGTGCGCGGGGGATCGCTGTCACCGACGGCGTTCACCTGCAGATCAGCAAGATTTCCCAGTTCCCTCGCGCCCTGGCCCAGCTGAAAGGCGAGGTCGGCACCGCCGGGTTGGCCAAACGTGTCGCCGCGGCCCGGCTTCTCGTCGAAGATCGGTACGGATGGTCTGCGATCGCCCGCAATTTTCTGTCGTACATTCATGCGGAAGCCCGCGGCGAGCGAGGGCGCATGTCTGATCGAGCGGTCGGACAGGGGGCGCTGTGATGGCGTCGCCCGCTCAGCCGCCCTCGATCGACGAGATCATCAACCGCGTCAATGTCGAGGTCGAGCGCCGGCGGCGGCAGCCGCCGGTCGTCCCGACCGAAGCCGGAGGATCGGCTTCCGCTCATCCGGGGGCTGCTTCGGCATGGCCGCCTGCAGCCGCGGCACCGCAAGCCTTTCCGGCCAAGAAGAAATACGCGCTTGAGGAATTTCTCCGGCTGGGCGACGAGACGTTCGTCCGCGCGGCCTACCAGGGATTGCTGCGTCGTGAACCCGATCCGCAGGGGCTGGCACGGCAGCTTCGGCGCCTCAGATCCGGCCGGGCATCGAAGACGGATATTCTGATCAGCCTGCGCTGGTCGCCGGAGGGACGGAAGTACGGCGTCAAGGTCTCCGGCCTCAAGCGGCTGCGCCGATGGCGGTCTGCCGGCCGGGTGCCGATCCTCGGCCCGACCATGCGATGGCTGTTGATGCTCGGGCGTCTGCCGAGGCTATGGCGCGAGGTTCGCCGCCAGAGCGCGCAAGGCGAGCAGATGAGCCTGTCCTGGCAGAATTTTGCAGGCCTGCTGCAGCAACGCGGCCAAAGCCATGAGGATCTGGTTCTGGCGCTTCGCGACCGCATCGAAGAGCTGCAGGCCGCCTCGGCGTCCGCCATCTCGGATCTGCAGCGGCAGAACGCGGAAATCCTGAGGCAATTCAAGCTTCTCGCGGACGCCCGCTCGCCGGGCCGGCAGGAATCGAAGGACGGCGACTGATACCGGCGGTCTTCGAGATCGGCTCTCCGGCTCTCTTCGTCACGGGCGGCCCGGATCAGCCGGCCGGCTTCAGCTCCTCGGGCAACTCCACGCCATATTTCTCTGCGCCGCGGCGAAGATAGGCCCAGAAGAAGGGATTGTGCCGCCATTGGCACTCCCGCCAGAACAGCTGCAGGTATCGGCTGGGGTGCTTGCGGTACAGGAGGGCGTCCTTCTCGAAGAAGCGCGACCGCTCGGCCAGGGATTCACGCTCGACCGACCGGGGATGGGGAGGATGAAACACCCAGGCCTCATGCGAGAAGGGGACCCGCCCCAGATCCAGGGCCCGCCAGCCCAGATCGGTGTCCTCGCGGAAATGGGGGTTGTCGAACAGGAGGTCGAACCCGTTGAGGGTGTGGAACGCTTCCGCCCGGAGGAAGAAGTTGGCGGTCATGAAGGCCAGGCCTTCGAAACCCTCATTGGTGACCGGCCGCCATTCCGGATCGTCGACCCGGTCGGACAGGACGAGGCCTTCCACCCCGACGACGCCGGGATCGTCGAACAGCGGCCGCGCGGACGCAAGCCAGTCCTGGCCGGGTTCGCAGTCGTCGTCGGTGAAGGCGATCACCTCTCCGACGGCCAGGTCGCCCCCCGCATTGCGCGCCGGCACCGCGCCACGGACGTCGGTGTGCACATAGGTCAGGCGGAAGCCGAAGGCCTTGTCCCTGTCGGGCCACGGCTCCGCGCTCTGATCGATGACGATGACCTCGAAATCGTCGTCGCTCTGGCTCGCCAGCCGCGACATCAGCCGCGACAGATGGTCGTGTCGCTCATAGGTCGGAACGACGATCGAGAAGAAGACCGGGCGCCCCAGGGCCTGATGACGGTGCTGCAGCAGACGGCCGGCATTGGCCGAGATGCGCTCCCAGGAGTAGCTCCTGTCGGCTTCCGTCCTCGCGGCGTCCGAGAGCTCCTCTCGGGCGGGCGCATTGGCGGCCAGGCGCGATACGGCCGTCGCGAAGCCGTCGGCATCCGCGACGAGAAAGGCCGTGTTCGCCGTCTCGATGCCTCGCGCGCCCACCTTCGTGGTCACGATCGGCAAGCCCCAGGCCATGAACTCCAGCATCTTGATGTTGGTGCCCGAGCCGCTGAACATCGGATTGACGGCGATATCCGCGACCGAGAGCCAGTCCCGCTTGGCATCCTCCGACAGCCCGCCCGTCACGACGAGATTGGCGGCTTCGACACCGGCCTTCCTGATTTCGTCTCCGGCTCCGCCGCCGATGACGAACAGAACCTCGGGAACCTGCCGGGCGAGCGTGGATGCGATGAACTGTGCCGCTTCGAGATTCGGGGCGTAGAGGCTGCCGAGGAAGAAGGCGACGGGACGGTCGCCCAGGCCCAGCCGGTCCCTGATCTCACGCCGTTCGGCGGTCGTGGGGCGGGGGATCTCCCGGGTGAAGGCGCCGTTCGCCGCCACCCGGATCTTGCCCGGCGGGATATCGTAGAGCCGGGAGAACAGCAGCCGGTCCTCGTGCGAACAGGCCAGGATCAGGTCTGCCGCGCGACACAGCCGGACCTCGACATCCACCACGCCGCGGGCGATCTGCGTACCGGCGCCCTGGTCGTCGAGCAGCTCCGTTCGCAGCAGGCCTTCGACATTGTGGGCATCGTAGACGATCAGCTGGCGCGAGGGATCGAGGACGTCGCGCACGAGCGGATAGACCCAGGGGTGCGAGAACACGACGGCGTCCGCCTCGGCCGCGGCCCGGCGGGCGGCCGCGACGTAGTCCGGCGAGAGATGGGCCGTGGTGTGGAACGTGCTGTCGATGACAGTCTTTCCCCCGGCGGCTCTCCTCTGCCGCTTCGCCTCGGCGAAGTGGGCGTCGCTCAGCGGCACCATAATCTCGCGCAGCGTCGGCGACAGCATCTGGTCGCGGGAGCCGGGGCCCGGCCAGTCATAGCTGCCGACATAGGTCGCGGCGTGCTCGGCTCCGAGGCCGTGATAAAGCCCCAGAAGTCGCAGTCGTCCCCCGCCCACCGGCGGGTCTATCGGCTGCATGTCGAGGATCGCGATACGCATGTCGGTTCTTATGACGGTAATTCAGTGCGAGGAAGGGGTATCGATAAAGCCGAGAGCCCGGGCCAAACTATGGCCGATTCGCTCCCAGGTGATATGCGCGACGGAGGATCGGCCACGGCTGCCCATCGCCATCGCCATCTCGGGATCCTCTACCAATCGTTCGAGCCAGCCTGCAAGGGCGGAAGGGGCTGGCTCGCTCACGAAGCCGGTCTCGCCGTGCCGGACCAGGCGCGACGGTTCGCCGGAATCGGTGCAGGTGACAACCGGCTTGCCGCTGCCGAACGCCTCGAGGGTGATCAGGCCGAGATCCTCCCGCCTGGGGACGAAGGCGATGGCCAGCGCGTCCGCATAGAGGGTCCGCAACTCGTCCTCGCTCACCCGCCCCAGGAAGTGGATCCGGGGATCTCCATCGGCAATGGTCTCGAAATAGGCCCGATCCTCGCCGGATCCGGTGATCAGAAGCTGGACGGGCCGGCGCATCAGCTTGACCGCGGAGATCGCCAGGTCGACACGCTTCCAGCGATGCAGGCGGCCCGGAAGGAGGATGTATTCGTATCGGCCCTGCCTGAGGCCGTCGAGAGTGGTCGGATGGTGCAGCACCTCGGCGTCGATGCCGTTGTACTGCTTCAATCTCTCCCTGACCTCATGGCCGATCGTATAGAGGTGCTTCAGCCGTCGCGGGGCAAGGGCGGCCGTGTCCAGCTGATGGATCAGCCGGCGCTGTTCCAGCAGCGCGGCGGAGGGGGCCGGAAACTCGGCCTCGAACATGTCGTAGAAGACGCGCATCGTGTGCACCAGATACCCGACATGGTTCCGGTGACGGATGGCGTAGCTGGGCGCCTTGGTGGACACCACGCCATCGAACGCATCGAGGTTCAGATCATAGAAGCGAAGATAGCTGCCCTTGATCTGGTCGAAATTGCTCTCGTCGCTGACCGGCGACACGATCTCCGCCTGCAGCCCGGCGTTCTCCAAGGCGGATTGCAACCCGCTGTAGAGCCGCTCGACGCCGCCGACCTCGCCGGTTCCGGATCCGGCTGCGACGATCGCGACTTTCGCTCTGTTCATAGGGGACAACCGATCGCGCAGATCGCGAGCGGCCGGCGGATCCGCGGCAATGCGATCACGATGCCTTCCACCCGATGATGCTGTAGTCCTGCGCACCGAACAGCTTGTGCTGCAGCAGGGCGAGCATCGGATCGTCATAGTCCCGGTGCGCCCAGTCCATCGGATGCAGGTCCAGCACCTCGACCCCGCTGAACCCCCTGGCCGTCGCGATGAACGAGATCAGGTCCGATGGCAGCGGGTTCAGATGGGTCGGGTCCATGTAGAACCGCTCGGCCGCCACCTGCAGATTCGCGGGATTCGGCGTCTCGAAGATCACCATGCCGCCCGGCTTGATCACGCGCAGCACCTCGTCGAACAGGGTGACGAGAACATCGAATGGCAGGTGCTCGATGATGTGGAAGCCGGTGACCGCGGCGAGGCTGCGTTCCGGCAGCGACCGCAGGACCTCGAGCGCGTCCCCCAGCGTGGCCTTCAGGCCGCGGGCATGACATTCCTCCACCATGACCCGGTTGAGGTCGATCCCCGACGCGGCGAGGCCGCTCTCGCCGAGCAATTCAAGCCACTCGCCCCGTCCGCAGCCGATATCGACCAGCTCGCCTCCGGTGGCCTCCGCGGCCTTCCTGGCGTAGGGCACATAGATCTTCTGGCGGTTCTTGATGTCGTCCCGAGTGCCGCGGTAGCGGTCCTCGAACGAGACGTAGAAGGCGTCGAGCAGATGGTGCCGCTCGTTGGCGATCGTCTCGATCTGCGCCGCGTCGAGGGAGGCCGGCAGCCGCTTGCGCGCCTCGGTGAGCAGCAATTCGAGCCGCAGCTTCTGGTCGACGATGCTGCGCCAATGGCTGTTGATCCGGCCGTGCAACTCCGCCATCTCGGTCCGCAGCCGCTGCAGATCCGGCGGGACGGCTTCGAGGCCGGACAGGTTCTCGGCCAGCGAGGCGATGCTGCCTCTCAGCTCCTCGGCGGTGGCCTTCGCCTGGTCTCCCAGCTCCGCGGCGGTGGCCTTCGCCTGGTCTCTCAGCTCGTCTGCGGCCGCCTTCGCCTGCTCGAGCCGGTGCTTGTTGCCCGCGACGGTCGCGGCGATGGCGTCGATGCGCCCCGCGAGATCGGATTGGGCACCGGCCAGCGGTTCGATCTGCCGGCGCAGCTTCTCGATCGAGGCCTTCATCGGTCCGGCCAGGGCCTGCTGCTCGACACGCGCCTCGGCCGCGACCTGCTGGGCCGTCATCGTCGCCAGCGCTTCGAAATTGCGGACGTCCCGCGCGATCCGCGGCAGCCGCGACAGATAGCGGACGCCCCGGCTGAAATTGACGATCGAGCGCAGCGGCGGCTTCCGCGCGGCCTTGGCCCAGGCCACCCGCCACCCAAGGCCGCGGATCCGGATTCCGCGTCCACGGGCTTCCGCGGAATTGGCCAGGCGCCGCAGCACCACGACGCGCTCCAGCCGGCCATGGTTGAGGTGCTTCAGATAGTGGCTGCGGCCGACCACATCCGGTTCACGGCCCAGGATCTTCAGATAGGCCGATCGGATGAAGTCCTCGTTCCGCTTGCCGCGAAGCAGCTCGCGGACCGAAAACGTCCGGCGGAAGCCTTCGGACGTGATCGGTTGGCGCGGCCCCTCGCCACCTGCCGCTTCCTGGGCCGGCGATCCAGCGGCGGGAACCGCCGTCTTGGCTGCAATCTCGGCGCGGATGCGCTTCATCAACTCATCGAGATCTGGGGTATCCGTCATGGGCGCGTGTTGGTCTGAGGGCTGATTGATCCGAGCCAAACACCCGGAACCGGGCTGCGTTCCGGCGGCGATCCTGGAGTTGGGCGATCGCCGCCTTGTCCTGTGTCAGGGTAAGAGGGGCCTAGACATCATGGTCGTTGCGGAAGCGGTGCCTCGTCGTTCACCGGCGCTTCCCGGCGGCCGGCAAGGCCGCGGAACAGCCTTGAAGTGGTGTCGCGGCCGTTCCGAATCCGAGCGGGACCATGCTTGCCTTAGCCGTTGGAAAACCATTAGGGTGCGGCCTCTTACCACAGGAATTCCGGTTGATGAAATTGGATTCGGCCGCCATCAAGATCGCAGCCTCGCAGGTTCAGGCTGAAAAGTCCGGCTCTCGACTCAAGTTTCTGGATGGCCTCAGGGCTATTGCCGCCTTGTTTGTCGTTGGGCAGCACGCGGGTGAGCTCCTGTCTCCCCAGTTTTTTGGGTGGAGCATCACGGTGTGGCGGCCCGGGCAATTCGGAGTCTTCCTGTTCTTCATTATCAGCGGCTTCGTCATTCCCTATACGATCGGGCGCTATCGCAGCCCGTTGTCGTTTGCTTTTGGCCGGTTCTTCCGGATTTTCCCGCTTCTGGCCGCGGCGACCGTCTTTGTCCTGCTCACATCGGGACAGGACTTTTCGCTTGGAGTGATCGCGGCAAATTTATTTGCGGTGCATCTGTTTTTCACGAATATCAATATCGTGGGGTCGTCCTGGACGCTGTATTATGAGTTGATTTTCTATATTCTCATTGGTGTCGCCTTCTTTTCCAACCGGCTGCCGAACTCGTTGCGCGTCATCGCCGTGGTCCCGCTGCTGCCGCTGCTGCTGAACGGCGCCATCTCCGGCGACCTGCTGTTCGGCAGCGCGACGAAGTTCCTCGAGAGCTGGGAAGCGATCGCGGCCGTGTTCGCCTTCTCGGTCCTCCTCACCATGGCGATCGCGGGCACTTCTCTGGCCAGCTCATTGAAGGCCTTTCCTTTCACGATTGTTGCGGGATTTTTGCTGTTCCATAACTATAGAGGGATATTTTACAATTTTACGCTCGTTCAATTTTTCGCCATCGGGGTGTTGTATTATTTCCACTACACGAACCGCCTGGCGACGAAGCACCTGGTCATGCTTCTGATCGGCAACGCGCTGCTGATCCTGGTCAACTTCCGGATCTTCTACTATCCGTTCGAATGGCCGGCGCCGCAGCCTTCGCACGAGTGGCTGGCGCCCTATTTCGTCGACGCCGACAAGGTCGGGCGCCTGGCGCCCTGGTGGGCCGATCCGGTGACCTATGTCTGTGCGATCGCGGTGTTCAGCTTCGGCTACTTCTTCCGCTACGGCCTGGAAGGGCGGGTGATCACCTGGCTGGGGATGATCAGCTACTCGATCTACATCGTGCACTCGGTGATCATCCACCACCTGCCGCAGATCACCGGGTCGCGGATCGTCACGTTTTTCGGCTGGATGGCGATCAGCATCGCCGTGTCCTGGGTGACCTATCGCCTGATCGAGGATCCGTTCCACCGGCTGGGGCGCGTGGCCGCGCGCTGGGCCGACGCCCGGTCGGAGCGCCCCTCGCGACACGAAACAGCAGTGGCGGAGATGACGGCGCGGTGAGATACCCGGACGGCGTCCGAGGACGCCGTTCCTGCTTGCAACCATCAGCCTCCCGGAGCCCTCCATGAAAGGCATCATCCTCGCCGGCGGCAGCGGTACCCGGCTGCATCCGCTGACGCTCGCGACCTCCAAGCAGCTGATGCCGGTCTACGACAAGCCGATGATCTACTACCCGCTCAGCGTGCTGATGCTGGCCGGGATCCGCGAGGTGCTGGTCATCTCCACCCCGCACGACATGCCGCAGTTCCAGCGCCTGCTCGGCGACGGGTCGCAATGGGGCATGACCTTCGAGTATGCGGTGCAGCCGAGCCCGGACGGGCTGGCCCAGGCCTACATCATCGGCGCCGACTTCGTCGCCGGCGGCCCCTCGGCCCTGATCCTCGGCGACAACATCTATCACGGCCACGGCCTGCCGGAGCAACTGGCCTCGGCCGCCGGGCAGCCGTCCGGCGCCTCGGTCTTCGCCTATTACGTCGACGATCCGGAGCGCTACGGCGTGGTCAATTTCGGCGCCGACGGCCGGGCCGTGGCGATCGAGGAGAAGCCGCGCAACCCGACCTCCAACTGGGCGGTCACCGGCCTCTATTTCTACGATGCCGAGGTGGTCGACATCGCCGCGAACCTGAAGCCCTCGGCCCGCGGCGAGCTCGAGATCACCGACGTCAACCGCGCCTATCTCGAGCGCGGCCGGCTGCATGTCGAGCGGATGGGCCGCGGCTTCGCCTGGTTCGACATGGGCACGCATGACAGCCTGCTCGAGGCCGCCAGCTACGTGCAGACGCTGGAGCGGCGCCAGGGCCTGCGCGTCGCCTGCCCGGAGGAGATCGCCTATCTCCAGGGCTTCATCGACCGCGAGCAGCTCATCGCCCAGGGCCGCAAGCTGGAGAAGAGCGGCTACGGCAAATACCTGATCAAGGTGGCGGAGATCGAGGAGCCCGGCTCGCTCGCCCGCGCCCGGCTGGGGGTGTGACGGCTACGCCTCGAGCAGCGCCGCGGTGACCAGGGCGGCGAGGTAGAGGCCGAGGCCGAAGGCGGCGTGGGTCATCAGGCTGCGCAGCCTTGCGGCGGTCGGGTTCGGCGTCTTCGACGCGGCGATGCCGACCCCCAGGGCCGGCTGCATCAGCAGGAACGGCGCGGCCACGGTGGCCAGCCCGAAGGCGAGTGCCGGCGGGAGGGTCGGGTCGCGCGCCCAGCCCAGGCCGCACAGCGCCAGCAGCAGCGCGGCGAAGACGATGCCGGTGCCGTAATGGACGGCCCAGCCGAGGGCGCGCTCGCCCGGGATCGGCGCCGCCCGGCCGATGCCGTCATGCCGAAACCGGCCGCGCAGGAAATGCCCGACCCAGCGGCCGACCATGGCCCAGTCCAGCCCCCGCACGCCCATCAGCCGCGCCAGCAGGGCCGTCCACAGGTCGGCGACGACCGTGGCGCCGGCCCCGATCGCAACCGCCCGCAGCCCGAATTCCAACTCCTCGCCCATCTGCCGACCCTCTTCAGGAATCATTCAATGATTTGCTTGATTGATGAAGCGATGATAGCCTCCTGTCAATGACCGACGCCCAGACCCTGATCTTCGTCGAGCTGGCGGACCTGGCCCGCACGCTCGGCCACGCCCATCGCCTGATGCTGCTGGAGCAGATCGGCCAGGGCGAGCGGCCGGTCGAGCGCCTGGCCGAGCTCGCCGGCCTCACCGTCGCCAACGCCTCGCAGCACCTGCAGCATCTGCGGCGGGCCGGGCTGGTCGAGTCGCGGCGCGACGGCAAGCGCGTGCTGTACCGGCTGGGCGGCGGCCCGATCGTGCCGCTGCTCGCCGCCCTGCGCCGCCAGGCCGGGCACCGGCGGGCGGAGATCCGGGACGTCGTCGCCGACAGTCTCGGCCGGCCGGAACGGCTGGAGGGAGTTTCGCGGGAAGACCTTCTGGAGCGGCTGCGCGAGGGCGGGGTGACGCTGCTCGACGTGCGGCCGGAGGAGGAGTTCGCGCTCGGCCACCTGCCCGGCGCGGTGAACATCCCGGTCGAGGCGCTGGAGCGCCGCCTGGCCGAGCTGCCGCCGGGGCAGGAGATCGTCGCCTATTGCCGCGGCCCGTATTGCGTGCTGTCGGTCGAGGCGGTCGTCGCCCTGCGCGCCCGCGGCTTCGCCGCCCGCCGGCTGCGCGACGGCTTCCTCGACTGGAAGGCGGCCGGGATGGATGTGGCCAGATAGCCCAAATTCAAATGCCAGCACTCCGGCCAATGCATTTCGAGATCGGCTACGAATATTTTCGCGCTGAAAATAAAGCTGGTTGACAGAATTTTTGAATTTGCCGCTCTTGTCATGCCTCTGTGCTGAATTTTCGGAGATTCGCGACATGATGCATGTCCCCTTCATCGGCTCCGGTCCGTATTGCTATGCGAATTCCTTCGCGATGATGTTCGGCGACCGGGCGCCGTCCACCGCGGTGATCGAATTCGCCATCGGCGGCCCCTTCGGCATGCAGTTGGTCGGCGGCACGCTGCCGTTCTTTGACCCCTATGGCTGGACGCCGGAGGCCGGCTTCGACGACGCCCTGGCCGCGCTGGGCTGGACCTCCGCGGTGCGCCGCGGCGGCACGGCGGAGCAGGCACTGGCGGCGCTCGCGGCGGCGCTGGCCGACGGCCCCGTCTGGGTCGGCCCGGTGGAGATGGGGCATCTGCGCCACCAGCCCGGCATGGCCGGGCCGATCGGCGCCGACCACTACGTCGTCGTCCTCGGCCTGGGCGAGGGGCGGGTGCTGATGCACGACCCGGAGGGCCATCCCTATGCCACGCTGCCGGTCGAGGACTTCATGACTGCCTGGCGGGCCGAATCGGTCGACTACGCCACGCCCTACACGATGCGCACCGCCTTCCGGCGGCTCCGGGAGGTGTCGGAGGCGGCGGCGATCGAGGCCGCGCTGCCGGCGGCGCGGCGCTGGCTGTCGATGGCGACGGGCCGGCACCTGCCCGCCGGCACGATCGGCAACAGCGCGGCGGCGGAGCGCCTGGCCGAAATGATCGAGGCCGGCTGCGATCGCGGGCTGCGCGACCATCTGGTTCTTTTCGCCGTGCGGGTCGGCGCCCGGCGTGTTGCCGACGCCGCCACCTGCCTGGCGCGGATCGGGCGCGGGGAGGCGGCGCGGATCATGGATGGCCAGGCCCGGCTGATCGGCGCGCTGCAGCACCCGCTGGTGGCCGGCGACGACGCCGCGGCCGGTTCCCTGCTGCGGCGCCTGGCGCCGACCTATGCCGAACTGCTGGCGGCGCTGCAGGCGGGGTGAGGCGAAGCACGCCGATCAGGCGCCGGGCACGACCGGCACCAGCCCGTAGCGCAACATGACCTCCTTCATCCGCGCCGGGTCGGGCGCGCCGCCGGCGGCCAGCGCCGCGACCTCGCGGAAATAGGCGGGGCCGAGCATGCCGGGGGTGAGGACAACGAGGCAGGCCGCCGGCGCCTGGGTGTCGTTGCGGAAGCCGTGCACGATGCCGCGCCGGATGAAGACCGACTGGCCCGGCTCGATCGGCACGTCGCGGCCATCGACCTGGAAGGTAAGGGTGCCGGCCAGGCCGTAGGCGACCTCGTCCCAGCTCTCGTGATAATGCGGCACCGGCATCCGGGCGTTCGGCTGCACCGTCATCCGGAACGCGTCGAGGCTGCCGGCGGTGTCGTCCTTGCTGTGCAGGAACTCCAGCGCCAGCCCGCCCATCCTGATCGTCTCCATCCTGTCCTCCCTTGCGGGCGGTTCGCCTCCGCCTTCCGAAGAGAGTGAGCGTTCCTGCTGGCGCCGGCAATGATCGGGTCCGCAGACGCATGCCGGCATACGGCGACAGCATTGGCCAGGCGAGGGGCGGGCCGATACGGTCTGCTACGGATGTAGCGATCGTCCATCCATCCTTGGCAGGGGGCTCGAATGGCAGACGACCAGGCAGCGGTGGAGGCCCTGCGGAAGCAGGTCGAGGCGCTGGAACACAGGGTCAAGGCCGTGGAGGGCAGGGCCCAGGCGGTCTACGGCATCGCCGCCGACCTGAAGAAGGAGTTCAAAGGGCTGGGGGACACGGTGACGTCGGTGCAGAAGGGCTTTTCCGAGGTCGGGAAGGAGTTCAAGGGCCTGCAGACCCAGGTCAAATCCGTCGGGTCGACCGTGAAATCCCTCGGCAATCCCCGCGATTTCAAGAAGCTGCTGAAGGGGCGATAGGCGGCACCCTCTCCCGCTGGACGAGACCGTCTCACAACAGGAACTTCCCCTTTGTCGTCATTCCCGCGAACGCGGGAATCTCTTTCCGGTCAAAGCGCAACGAGATCCCCGCTTTCGCGGGGATGATGGGTTTGGGGATTCGAAAACGTCCCGCGGAGCAGGGCGGGCTGTCAGCCCAGCCGCTCAGGCGCGCTTGATGTCGAAATGCTTCAGCACGGCCTCTTCGATCCGCCAGACGCCTTTGAAGCCGGGCTCGACGACGAAGGCGTCGCCGGGGCCGACCTGGACCGGGGTGCCGCCGTCGGGGGTGATGGTGATGCGGCCGCGGATGATGTGGACGAACTCGTATTCGGTGTAGGTGGCGTGCCAGCTTCCCGGCGTCGCCGCCCAGGTGCCGGACAGCATCGACCCGTCGGCCGAGGTGTGCTGCACCCAGGTCTGCATGGTCGGCTTGCCCTCGACCACGCGCCAACCCTCGAGGTCGGCGGTGATGGGCTCGCCGGTGGGGGCGCCCAGCTTCACGATGGTTTCGGCCATGAGTCTCTCCGCATCTCGGTCGGCCGGCCGGCGCCGGATGCGCCGCCATTGCCGGGCGCGACTGTGCCGGCCCGCGCCGGCAATGGCCACCCCGGGCGCGACCATCCCTGGCGCGGGATCGCCATGCGGCCCGCTCCGCCTGGCCGTCCCGGCGCCGCGGCGGTATCCTGCGGGCCAGGCAGCCGGAGGACACCGCCATGCCCGAGACCCGCAAGGCCCGAGCCGTCGGGTTCAACCACGTCGCGCTCGAGGTCGGCGACATCGACGAGGCACTGGCCTTCTATGGAAGTCTGTTCGACTTCACCCTGCGCGGCCGCTCCGACGGCATGGCCTTCATCGACCTGGGCGACCAGTTCCTGGCGCTGCAGCAGGGCCGAAGCCAGGGGCCGGACGACGGCCGGCATTTCGGGCTGGTGGTCGACGACAAGGCGGCGGTGCGCGCGGCGCTGGCCGAGGCCGGGGTAGCGGTGCTGCCCGGCCCGTTCCTCGACTTCCTCGACCCCTGGGGCAACCGGATCGAGATCGTCGGCTATGACGCCATCCAGTTCACCAAGGCCCAGCATGTGCTGCGCGGCATGGGGCTGTCCCATCTCGGCAAGACCGAGCAGGCGATCAAGGAGCTGACGGAGAAGGGGATGGGGCCGGGGTAGGGGGGCGTCAGCGCCCCTGCGGGTCAGGAGCAGTTCCTTGTGCCGATCCATGAAGGTGTTCAGATCATTCGGTACGACGTCCGATCGTTGACCTCCTCGACGAGGATGGGTGGCCATTAGCGAAGCGGAAGGTGAGCCGTGCGGGAGGATCTCTAAACGGGCGGCGAAGTTGAGGAAGCGTTACTCCACCCCCACCCACTTCCTCTCCGCCGCCGACCTTCCGATCGCCTCGCTCACCCGCTCCAGCGCCGCGGCCGCCGCGAAATCCGGGTAGGCCGCCAAGCCGCCGGCGATCGCCTCCAGAAGCTGCGCCACCTCGATCACCTTGAGGTCGTTGAAGCCCAGGCCGTGGCCGGCGGCGGGGCTGAAGGCGCCGTAATGCGGGTGGGCCGGGCCGGTCAGCACCGTGCGGAAGCCGTTGCGGTCGCCCGGCACAGCGCCCGGCTGGTACAGCTGCAGCTCGTTCATCCGCTCCTGGTCGAACAGGATCGCGCCCTCGGTGCCGAACACCTCGAAGGCCAGGTGGTTCTTGCGGCCCCAGGCCACCCGACTGGTCGCCACCGTGCCGATGACGCCGTCGGCGAAGCGCAGCAGGGCGTGGGTCTGGTCTTCGTTCTCGACCTTCGCCGTCTCCGTGGTGACCGCGGCGGCGCCGTCGCGGCGCTCGCGGCCCTCGCCGGCGGCGGGCAGGGGGCGCTCGGCGATCACCGTGCGCTGGTCGGCCGAGACCTCGGCCACCGGGCCGACCAGGGCCAGAGCCACGCTGAGGATATGCGAGCCGATGTCGCCCAGGGCGCCGCTGCCCGCCTGGTCGCGCCGGCAGCGCCACGACATCGGCACCGCCGGGTCGGCCATGTAGTCCTCGTCGCTGACGCCGCGGAAATAGGTGACGTGGCCGATGGCGCCGTCGCGGATCAGCTGCGCCGCGAAGGAGACGGCCGGGCTGCGCAGGTAGTTGTAGCCGACCATGGTGTGCACGCCGGCCTTGGCGGCGGCCGCCGCCATCTCCGCCGCGTCGGCGGCGTTCAGCGCCAGCGGCTTCTCGCAATAGACGTGCTTGCCGGCCGCCAGCGCCGCCAGCGCCATCGGCTTGTGCAGCAGGTTGGGGGAGGTGACGGCGACGAGATCGACCTTGGGGTCGGCCACCAGCGCCTGCCAGTCGCCGGCGGCGCGGGCGAAGCCGAAGCGGTCGGCGGCCCGTTGGGCGGCGCCGGCGTCGATGTCGGCCACCATCTCGAGCCGGACGCCCAGTTTGGTGCGGAACACCGCGGGCGCGGCCCGGAAGGCCAAAGCATGGCATTCGCCCATGAAGCCGGTGCCGATCAGCCCGACGCCGATGCTGGGGGTCATGTCTCGTCTCTCATGCCGAGGAGGGTGGCTTCCTGGGATCTCCCCCTCCCCCCGTGGGAGGGGGTAGGGGGAGGGGGTGTCGATGCCGGGGAACGGTCCGGCCGGTTTCGCTCTTGCGGCGCCGACCCCTCCCCTACCCCCTCCCGCAAGGGGAGGGGGAGGATGAAAGGGTAAGCCGGAGGCCCTACGCCGCCGCGTCGCTGCGTTCGAACTCGGCCAGCTCGGCGGTCAGGCTGGCCAGCTCCTGGCCGCCGGCCATCATCTCCAGCACCTGCTCGCGGCTGATCTCGCTCTTCGGATAGGTGCCGAGGCAGCGGCCGCGGTTCAGCAGGGTGAAGGTGTCGGCCACCGGATAGGCGTGGTGCACATTGTGGGTGATGAAGATCACCCCCAGGCCGCGCGCCCGCGCCTGCACGATGTAGCGCAGCACCACCGAGGCCTGCTTGACGCCGAGCGCCGAGGTCGGCTCGTCCAGGATCAGCACCTTGGCGCCGAAATGCACCGCCCGGGCGATGGCGACGCATTGCCGCTCGCCGCCCGACAGCGTGCCGACCGCCTGGCCGGGGTCGCGCACATCGATGCCGATCTCGCGCATCGCCGCGCGGGCGATGGCATTGGCCTTGTCCATGTCGATGCGCCGGGTCGGGCCCCAGCCCACCGTCGGCTCGCGGCCCATGAAGAAGTTCCGGGTGATGCTCATCAGCGGCACCATCGCCAGGTCCTGGTAGACCGTGGCGATGCCGTGGTCGAGCGCGTGGCGCGGCGAGCGGAACTGCACCGGCTGGCCCTCGACCAGCATCTGGCCCTCGCTGGGCTGGTGCACGCCGGACAGGGTCTTGATCAGCGTCGACTTGCCGGCGCCGTTGTCGCCGAGCAGCGCCAGCACCTCGCCGGCGCGGACCGAGATGGTGATGTCCTTCAACGCCACCACCGAGCCGAAATATTTGCAGACGCCGCGCAGCTCGACCAGAGGGGCAGGGGGGGATGCAGTGGTCACGACCGGCCTCCCGTCACCTTGCGGCGGATGTAGTTGTTCACGATCACGGCCAGCAGCAGCATCACCCCGAGGAAGACCTTGAACCAGTCGGTGTTCACGCCGGAGTAGAAGATGCCCATCTGCACCACGCCGAAGATCAGCGCGCCGAAAGCGGCGCCGATCACCGAACCGTAGCCGCCGGTCAAGAGCGTGCCGCCGATCACCACGGCGATGATCGCCTCGAACTCCTTCAGCAGGCCGCGGTCGGCGGCGGCGGAGCCGAACTCCATCACCTGGCAGGCGGCGAAGACAGTGGCGCAGAAGGCGGTGCCCATGAACAGCACCACCTTCACCCGGCCGACCGGCACGCCCATGTTGCGGGCCGCGGTGTTGTCGCCGCCGACGGCGAAGATCCAGTTGCCGAAGCGGGTGCGCAGCAGGATCCAGGCGCCGATCGCGGTCAGCACCAGCCACCACACCACCAGCACCGGCAGACCGGGGACGATCGGGCTGCCGTCGGGGAAGGTGTCGATCAGCCCGACGCCGCCGGCCCAGCGGTAGAGCCCGTCCAGCACCGTGCCGGTGAACAAGGGCGCCAGCCAGTCGGCCGCCGCCGGGTCCTTGACCCCGCCGACGATGGTGCGGTTGGTGAACAGGATCGACAGCGCGATGGTCATGCCGCGCAGGATGAACAGGAAGGCCAGGCTGACGATGAAGCTGGGCAGGCCGGTGCGCACCACCAGCCAGCCGTTCAGGGCGCCGATGGCGAGGGCGCCGGCGAAGGCGAAGACCAGCGACAGCCAGACCGGCCAGCCGAAGAACACGGTCGGGATCGCGATCATCATGCCGGCGAAGCCGATCATCGAGCCGATCGACAGGTCGAACTCGCCGGCGACCATCAGCAGGCTGGCGCCGACCGCCAGAATGCCGAGCTGGGCCGACACCACCAGCCAGTTCGAGATGCCGTCGGCGCTGAACATGCCGGAGCCGCCGGCGGTGATGCCGAAGAAGACGAAGACCAGCACGGTGCCGGCCATGGCGCCGAGCTCGGGGCGGGAGAGCAGGCGCGAGGCGAGGGAGACGGTGCGCAGCCGTTCGTCGCCGGGGCGCGGGGATGGGGCCCGGCCCTGCGGCATCCTGGTGTCTGTCTGGACGGTGGTCATGGCGTCTTCCGGGCTTGGGGCGGGAAGAGGGGGAGGCGTGCCGGCCGGGGCCGGCGCTTCCGGGTCGTCCGCGTTCCTTCTCTGTCATTGCCGGGCTTGACCCGGCAATCCAGAGGGTGTCGACAGTCTCTGGATGCCCGGGTTAAGCCCGGGCATGACAGAAAAAGAAGCGGTAGAAGCTAGAAGGTCTAACGATCCTACCGGTATTCGCCGGCCAGCTTCTCGACCAGGGCGATGTTGTCCTTGGTGATGAAGCCGGGGCCGGAGTTGATGTTGTTGCTGGGGATCACGCCGTACCGGACGTAGTTCGCCAGCAGCACCACCGGCAGATAGCCCTGCAGATAGGGCTGCTGGTCGATGGCGAAGGTCACCGTGCCGTCCTTGATGCCGGCGGCGATCGCGGCACTCAGGTCGAAGGTGGCGAAGAAGATCTTGCCGGCCTGCTTGTTGGCCTGCAGCACCTGGATCGTCGGCTCGGCCGAGTTCGGGCCCAGCGTGAGAATCCCGTTGGTGTCCGGATGGGCGCGCAGATAGGCCGAGACCTTGGTCTGCACCTCGCCCGGGTCCATGCCCGAATCGACCATCTGGTCGCCCAGTGGCACGCCGAGCGCGTCGGCGAAGCCCTGGCAGCGCTCCACCGAGGCCGGGTTGGTGATGTAGTGATTGACGCAGACGAATTTGGTGACCCCGGCGGCCTTGGCCTTCTCGCCGGCGCCCTTGCCGGCGTCGTATTCCGGCTGGCCGATATGCATCAGCGCGCCGAGCTGCTTGCTCTGCTCCGCCGTGCCGGAGTTGATGGTGATGACCGGGATGCCCTTCTTCACCGCGTCGGTGATCGGGCCCTTCAGCACGTCGAAATCGGCGATGGTGATGATGATGCCGGCGGGCTTCGACGCGGTGGCCTGCTGCAGGATGCGGGCCATGTCGGCGAGGTCGCCGGTCGACGGATTCTGGTAGTCCACGGTGGCGCCGACCTGCTGGCCCGCTTCGCGGATCGCGGTCTTGATGGTGTTCCACCAGCTGTCGGAATCGGGCGCGTGGCTGATCAGCACGAAGCGCTCATTGGCCGCCTGCGCCGCCTGGGGTGCGGCCGCCAGGCCCAGCACCATGGCGGCGCCCATGACCGCGCCGCACAGCAATGTCCGAAGCATTCCTGGTCCTCCCTCGGTTTCGTCGTCCGATTCATCGGGGCCGGAGAGGGGCGTCTGCCCGGGTCCGGCGCCGGTGTCGTTCGATCACCGGAATTGAACAGGATTTTTAACCAGAAGGCAATTCAGAATTTATGTTCTATTTTCTGGCTTGGCCGTTTCAGGGGCGCCGGCGGAGCGGAGGCCGGCCTCCAGGATCGCCGCGGTCCGGTCGGCCAGGGCATCCAGCCCGCCGTCGCGCACCAGGTCCTCGGCCAGCTGGCCGGTGATGACCAGCAGCGCCAGGCCGTGCAACTGGGCCCAGACGGCCACCACCGCGGCCCGGTCCGCCCCTGGCGCCAGGCGGTGCACGGCCTGGCGCAGCCCGTCATAGGCGCGCTCGCCCACGGCCCACAGTGCCGGGTCGGCCGATTTCTCCAGCGCGCCGTCGAACATCAGCCGGTACAGCCCCGGCTGTTCGCGGGCGAAGCCGAGATAACCGCGGAACCCGGCCGCCAGCTCCGGGAGGGCTCCCAGCCCCGAGGGGGCCGGCAGCTGCGCCAGCCTGGCGGACAGGGCGGCGAATCCCTCCGCCGCCACCGCCGCCAGCAGCGCCTGCCTGGTCGGAAAGTGCCGGTACGGCGCGTTGTGCGAGACGCCGACGCTGCGGGCGACGTCGCGCAGGCTCAGCGCCTCCGGCCCGGATTCTTCCAGGAGAGCGCGCGCCGCTGCCACCAGCGCCCGGCGCAGATCGCCATGGTGGTAGGGCTGCTCCTGCTCACCCTGTTCCGATGTTGACACAGTCCACATCCGACTCTATGTTGCTGGTGTCAACATCGACCGGATCGGTCCTGCTGTAAAGGCCGCAACGATGCTTTCTCTCGTCTTCGCCGCGCTGTTCTGGGTGGTGCTGCATCTCGGCGTCGCCGGCCCGCTCCGCTCGGCCCTGGTGGCGCGGCTGGGCGAGATGGGCTATCGCGGCCTGTTCTCGGCGCTCAGCGCCGTCGGCCTGGTCTGGCTGGCCCTGGCCTATCGCGGCGCGCCCTATGAGCCGCTGTGGAATCCGGCGCCCTTCTGGGTTCCGGGGGTGCTGGTCCTGCTCGGCTTCGTGCTGCTGGCCTACAGCCTCGGCCCGTCCAACCCGACCCAGGTGGGGGCGGAGCGGATGGGCAGCGCGCTGCCGGTCGCCGGCATCACCCGGATCACCCGCCATCCGATGCTCTGGGCCTTTGCCCTCTGGGCTCTGGCGCATCTGACGGTGAACGGGCATTGGGCCGGGGTGCTGCTGTTCGGCGCCATCCTGGTCACGGCGCTGAACGGCATGGTCTCGATCGACCGCAAGCGGGCGGCGCAGCTGGGACCGGCCTGGGACGACTTCGCCCGGCGCACCTCGCGCCTGCCCTTCGCGGCGGTCCTGGCCGGCCGCGGCCAACTCGTGATCGGCGAGCTGGCGCTGTGGCGGCTCGGCCTCGGCATCGCGCTGTTCGTTGCCGCGCTGTGGCTGCACGGGTTCCTTTAGGACAACTAGCCGACGACCTCGCGCAGCGCCTCGACCACCCGCTCGACATCGCCGTCCTGCATGGCGGGGAACAGCGGCAGCGACAGGCAGCTGGCATAGAAGGAGTCGGCGCCGGGCAGGGGGCGGCGGCCGTAGATGTCCTCGTAATAGGGCTGTCGGTTCACCGGGATGTAGTGCACCTGGGTGCCGATGCCCTTGGCGTGCAGCGCGCGCACCACCTGGCCGCGGGTCCGGCCGATCGCGGCGAAGTCGATCAGCACCTCATAGAGATGCAGCACCGGGTCGCAGCCCGGCACCTTGGCGATCGGCCGCAGCGCCGGGGCCAGCGGCGCCAGCGCCTCGTCATACAGCGCCGCCAGGGCGCGGCGGCGGGCCTTGAACCAGTCCAGCTTGCGCAGCTGGCTGATGCCGAGCGCCGCCTGGATATCGGTCAGCCGGTAGTTGAAGCCGATCTCCTGCATCTCGTAGTACCAGGGGTTCACCCCGGCCTGGGCAGGGTCGACCGCCAGCTCGGTGTTGACGAAGGCATCCGGGTCCCGGGTCATGCCGTGCGAGCGCTGCCGCGCCAGCTTCCGCTGCAGCTCGGGGCTGGCCGAGGTGACCATGCCGCCTTCACCCAACGCGATGGTCTTGACCGGGTGGAAGGAGAAGCAGGCGAGATCGGAATGGGTGCAGGTGCCGACCTGGACCCGGCCCTCCGCCGTGTCGTATTCGGTGCCGAGGGCGTGGCAGGCATCCTCGATCACGAAGGCGTCGTGCCGGCGGGCGATCTCGGCGACCGGCGCCAGGGCCGCGGTCTGGCCGGCGAGATGCACCGGCAGCACGGCGCGGAACCGGCCCTCCGGATGGATCTGCGGGATCCGGGCGATTGCCGTCTCCAGATCCTCCGGCCGCATCAGCCCGGTCGCAGGGTCGACATCGGCGAAGACCACATCGGCGCCGACGAAGCGGGCGCAGTTGGCGGTGGCCAGGAAGGTCACCGCCGGCACGACGCAGACATCGCCGGGCCCGAGGCCCAGCGCTAGCGTCGCCAGGTGCAGCGCCGCGGTGCCGTTCGAGCAGGCGGCGGCGAAGGGCGCGCCGGTGGCGGCGCAGAAGGCGCTCTCGAACGCGCCGACCGTCGGGCCGGTGGTCAGGTAGTCGGCCTGCAGCGCCCGGGCGACGGCGTCGATGTCGTCCTGGTCGATATACTGACGGCCATAGGGCAGGAAGGTCACGGTGATCGCCTCCGAACCGCGGGCCGTCAGTTCGCGTGCCGCTCCAGGATCTCCAGGAGCGCGCGGTCGTCCAGCCATTCGGTGTTGTTGTCGCTGCCGTAGCTGAAGCGGTCGGCCACCGGCTTGCCGCCGCCTTCCTTGGCGAAGGAGGCGCGGGTGTATTCGCCGAACTGCGGCTCGATCACGTAACGGTCGGCCAACTCCACCGTCGCATGGGCGTCGTCGACCGCGATCATCGCCTCGTGCAGCTTCTCGCCCGGGCGGATGCCGACGATGCGGTGCGGCAAGTTCGGCGCCAGGGCCCGCGCCATCTCGGTGATCTTCATGCTCGGAATCTTCGGCACGAAGATCTCGCCGCCGCGCATGATCGTGAAGTTCGACAGCACGAAGTTCACGCCCTGCTGCAGCGTGATCCAGAACCGGGTCATGCGGTCGTCGGTGATCGGCAGCGACTCCGCCTTCTGCTCCAGCAGCTGGCGGAAGAACGGCACGACGCTGCCGCGCGAGCCGACGACGTTGCCGTAGCGGACCACGGCGAAGCGGGTGCCGATGTCGCCGGACAGGTTGTTGGCGGCGACGAAGGTCTTGTCCGAGGCCAGCTTGGTGGCGCCGTACAGGTTAACCGGGTTGCAGGCCTTGTCGGTCGACAGGGCGATGACCTTCTTGACCCGGTTCTGCAGCGCCGCCCAGACCACGTTCTCGGCGCCGATGATGTTGGTGTGGATGCACTCCGACGGGTTGTATTCGGCGGCCGGCACCTGCTTCAGCGCCGCCGCATGGATGATGTAGTCGACGCCGCGGGTGGCCAGCGCCAGCCGGTCGCGGTCGCGCACGTCGCCGATGAAGAAGCGCATGCAGGCATGGATTTCGGCGGGGTAGGCGGCCCGCACGGCGTTCTGCATGTCGTACTGCTTGAGCTCGTCGCGCGAGAAGATGATCAGCTTCCGCGGCCGATAGCGCTGCAGGATGGTGGAGACGAATTTGCGCCCGAAGGAGCCGGTGCCGCCCGTGACGAAAAGGACTTTGCCGTTCAGATCGATCAGATTGTCGTCAAAACCACGGTACATGAATCACCAGCGCTGTTGCAAAGGACGGACAGCCGAAACCTTCGGAAGACCGGCCCCAAAACCGCGCGGCCCCCCAATGCGAACACTTCAGCCTATAACCCGCGCAGATGCCGATTTGCAATGCAACCCTCGTGTGGCGACACACGCGCGGAAAGGGCTGCCGGCCCTTGCCGTCGGTCGCTGGAGTTGCATCCAGTAAGTTACCAATGGTAATTTTAAGGCTGGCCGGTCTCGGCCGAGGAGTGCGGATCAGGAGATGAGCCCAGCCCCTGCGAGAAAGCTGCCCAGGGCGGAGCGGCGCGACCAGCTGCTCGACACCGCGCTGGCGATCGTGCGCGCGGAAGGGACGGATGCGCTGACCCTCGGCCATGTCGCCGAGCGCGCCGGCGTCAGCAAGCCGATCGCCTATGAGCATTTCGGCACCCGCTCCGGCCTGCTGATCGCCCTCTACGAGCGGATCGACGACCGCCAGGTGGCGGCGCTGCTACGGGCGCTGGAGCGCACGCCGCGGCGGCTCGAGGATGTCGCCCGGGTGATGAGCGACGCCTACATCACCTGCTATCTCACCGTCGGGCCGGAAGCGCATGCCATCACCGCGGCGCTGAGCGGCGACGGAGAGATGGAGGCGTTCCACCAGCGGCTGCTGGACCGCTATGTCGACCTCTACCGGGATGCGCTGGCGCCGTATGCGAGCCTGTCGCCCGACGCGCTGCAGCTCCGCTGCGTCGGCCTCATCGGCGCGGCGGAGGCGATCTCGCGCGACATGCTGCGCGGCCGGATGGATGCGGCCGGGGCCACGGAGGCCCTGGCTGCGCTGATCGTCGGCGGGCTGGGAAAAAGCTAGGCCTCACTCGCTGCTGCGGTCGGCCCCAAGCAGGCGGATCGAGCTGGCCTGCGGCCCCATCGGGCCTTCGCCGGTGGCCAGGGTCAGATGCACCATCACCCCGGTCGTCAGCTCGTCGAAGCGGCCGTCGACCACGGCGTTGCGGGTGAAATACAGGGTGCCGGCCTGCTTCGCCTCGACGAAGCCGTAATTCTGATCGGGGAACAGGCGGGTGATTGTGCCGGTCTCGCCGGCCGCCTCATGCGCCTTGACCTCGCCCTGGATGATGCGGGCGGCTTCGTCCAGCTGGCGCTCGACCACATCGAAGCTGCGATTGACGACCGCGGCATGGTCGCGCTGATTGCGACGCTCCTCCATGTCCTTGACCACGATCATGGGCTTGCCCGGGATCTCGGCCTCGACCGAGATGCCGAGCGGCGGCCGCGCGCCCTGGGCGCTGCGATGAGGGGCCTCGATCACCACGCGGCAGCCGATCAGGTGGGGATAGAGGCGGTCGAGCCGGCCGACGCGGTCGCGCACCATCGCCTTCATCGCCTCCGATCCTTCGATATTCTTGAACGAGAGCTGTAACGGCTTCTGCATATCGGGCCTCCATCGCTTCCGGTCCGGGGGCTTGTCGCCCTCTTTTGCGAACGCCCCGGACGGGCGGGAGTTCCCCGGTCGCGACCGGATGCGCAGACACCCCAATCAGGCTGCGCCGGGCCAGCGCCAGGCGATGATGAAGCAGGCGGAAGCGGCCAGGCCGGTCGCCGTGCGCACATGGTTCCAGGCGGTCCAGGTCGACAGGTATCGGGCCCAGACGGCTGCGCCCTCGGCGCCGGTCGGGTCGACCGCCGCCAGGGCGTTGTTCAGCGGCACATTGCCCGTCATCGTCACCACGATGGTGCCGACGACGTAGAGCACGGCCCCGGCCAGCACCAGGGTGGGGTGGGGGCCGGACCAGCCGAGCAGGGCGCCGATGGCCACGATGATGCACAGCACTGCCGTGCCCATGAAGGCGGCCATGAACAGCGGGTTGATCACCACGATGTTGATCGACTGCATGGCGGCGATGCCCTGCGGCGCCGGCAGGCGGGCCAGGGCGCCCATCACGAAGGTCGAGAAGGCGAAGAAGATGCCGCCGACCAGGCCCGAGCCCAGCGCCGACAGCAACACCAGGGCCGACATCAGGCGCTCGCCCATTTCAGCTCTCCATCGTCAGGCAGGGAGGGGGCTCGGCTCAGCCAGCCCAGACGCCGGTCGCGGCGGTGTCGCGCGCATAATCGGCGAAGTCCTTCGGCGCGCGGCCCAGCGCGCGCTGCACGCCGTCGGTCGGATGGGCGTTGCGACCGTCCAGCACCGTGGTGAACAGGTAGAGCAGCAGCTCGGTGACCTCGGAGGGGGAACCCTGCTCCGCCAGTGCCGCGGCGAAATCCCCTGGCGACACCCGGGTGTAGCGGACCGGCCGGCCGCTGGCCCGGGCGATCTCGGCGGCCGCTTCGGCGAAGGTCAGCAGCCGCGGGCCGGTCACCTCGTAGAGCCGGCCGACATGGCCGTCCTCGGTCAGCGCCGCGACCACAACGTCGGCGATGTCGTCGGCATCGATGAAGGGCTCGCCGATTTCCTCGGCCGGCAGCACGATCTCGCCGGCCAGCACGCCCTCCAGCAGCACGCTCTCGCTGAAGTTCTGGCTGAACCAGCTGGCCCGCACGATGGTCCAGTCGGCGCCGGACTCCTGCAGCACCTGCTCGGCCCGCTGCGCCTCCTCCTCGCCGCGGCCGGACAGCAGCACCAGCCGGCGGACGCCCTGCGCCACGGCCTGATCGACCAGGGCGCGGACCGCCTCGGTCGCCCCCGGCGCGGCCAGATCCGGATAATAGGTGATGTAGATGGCCCCGGCTCCGTCCAGCGCCGCGGGCCAGCCGGACGGATCCTCCCAGTCGAAGGCAGGGGTGGCGGAGCGGGAGCCGATCCGCACCGGAACGCCACGCGCCGTCAGGCGTTCCGCGACACGACGGCCGGTCTTGCCGGTGCCGCCGACGACCAGGATCGGTTTGCGCTCTTGCATCGAACTCGCCGACGGGGCCATGATTCTCTCCTAATGTGAGTTTTTATCATGTTTAGGAATGTGATAATCCCTCATATTCGATGCGTCAAGAGGATTTGCGAGGACCCGTCATGGCCAGCTCCGTCCATTCCCCGATCGCCGATCCGGCGGGCCCGCTGCGCCGGGAGCCGAGCCAGCGCCGCAGCCGCGAACGGGTGGAGCGGATCCTGGCGGTGGCGACCGGGCTGATCGCGGCCCAGGGCAGCGACGCGCTGCGCATGGCCGAGGTGGCGGCGAAGGCCGGTATCTCGATCGGCTCGCTGTACCAGTACTTCCCGGACAAGGCGGCGATCATCCGCACCCTGGCCGAGCGCATCAACGCCGAGGGGCGGGCCTGCATCGAGGAGGGCTTGCGGGACGTGCGCGACGCCGCCGGGCTGCGCGACGCCTTCGGCCGGCTGATCGACACCTATTACGGGCTGTTCCTGGCAGAGCCGGTGATGCGCGACATCTGGTCGGGCCTGCAGGCCGACAAGGGCTTGCGCGAGATCGACCTGGAGGACAGCCGGATCAACGGCCGGGTGCTGGCCGAAGTGCTGGCCCGGATCGATCCCGAAGCCGACCGGGCCGGGCAGTTTACCCGCGCCTTCCTGGTGATGCAGCTGGGCGAGGCGACGATGCGGCTCGCCATCTCGGTCGGCCGCGCGGAGGGCGACGCGCTGGTCGAGACCTATAAGCGCATGGCGCTGCGGGAGCTGGCGGGGGAGGGCTGACGACTTCAGGAAGGTGGTGCGGGCGGTCGGGGTCGAACCGACACTCTGTCACCAGAACTGGATTTTGAGTCCAGCGCGTCTGCCAATTCCGCCACGCCCGCGCGGGGCGGCATCATAAGGGGCGGCGGACCCCCGTCAACGAAATTGCGCGGCAGCTCAGGATGCGGCGCCGGCGGTCGGGAGGGCCAGGCCGGTCTTCACCGCGTCGAACACGAAATGGGTGTCGAAGCGCTTGATGTTCGGGTCGGTCATGAACAGCCGGTCGACGGCCTCGCGGCAGGCCCGCATGCCGGTGACGGCGAGGATCACCAGATAGTCCCGGCTGCCGGCCAGGTCGTAGCATTGCTGCACCTCCGGCGCCGCCCGCATGCGGTCCTTGAAGGCGCGATGCAGGGCCACCGATTCCTGCTCCAGCATCACGAACACCGCGGCCAGCACCACGCTGTCGAGCCGGCCGGGGTCGAGCACCGCGATCTGCCGCAGCAGCAGGCCGTCGGCGCGGTAGCGGGCGATCCGGCGCTGCACCGCGCTGGGCGACAGGCCGACCGTCTCGCCCAGATCCTCCAGCGTCCGGCCACTGTCGGCCTGCAGCAGCGCCAGCAGCTTGTGGTCGAGACGGTCGAGGACCGGGGCGGGCTTGGTACTCATGCAAGAATTTTGCGTTGATGCGCATGAGATTTCAACAACAGCCGGGGCGGCGGCGACTAGAGTCCCGGCAACTCAACCCGGAGACGACCCATGGACGCGCACCTGCCCATCAAGCCGCAGCAGATTCTCGCCGCTCGGGCCGCGATCGACCCCGTCTTCCTCGATTCGCCGGCGATGTCGCACGGCGCGCTCGACCAGGCGCTGGGCTGCGCCTGCCTGCTGAAGGTGGAGACGCTGAACCCGATCCGCTCGTTCAAGGGGCGCGGCACCGAGGCGGTAGTGGCGGCGCTGCAGCCGCGGCCGGATGCGGTGGTCGCCACCTCCAGCGGCAATTTCGGCCAGGGGCTGGCGCGGGCGGCCGCCCGGCGCGGCATCGCCGCCACCATCCTGGCGCCGGCCTGGGCCAATCCGCTGAAGCTCGAGGCGATGCGCCGGCTCGGCGCCACGGTGCGGCTGGCCGATCCGGAGGACGGGGCGGGCAAGGACCTGGCCCGCCGGATCGCGATGGAGACCGGGGCGCTGTTCGTCGAGGATGGCGGCCACCCGGTGATCTCCGCCGGCGCCGGCACGATCGCGCAGGAGCTTGCCGGCCATGAATTCGACGACATCATCGTGCAGATCGGCGACGGGGCGCTGGCGACCGGCATCGGCTCCTGGTTCAAGGCGCAGGCGCCGGCGGTGCGGATCGTCGGCGTGGTGGCGCGCGGGGCGCCGGCGATGGCACAGTCCTTCGCCGCCGGCCGCGCGATCGACACGCCGGGCACCGACACCATCGCCGACGGCATGGCGATCAGCCGCCCTGTGCCCTCGGCCGTGGCGCAGCTGCGCGCCTGCGTCGACGAGATCCTGCTGGTCGATGACGGCGCCATCCTCGACGCGGCCCGGCTGCTGCTGCGCACCGCCGGCGTGCTGGCGGAACCGTCCGGCGCCGCCGGCCTGGCCGCGGTGATGACGAATCGCGACGGCTTCGCCGGCCGCCGGGTCGCGACCGTGATCACCGGCAGCAATCTCGACGCGACGTTCCAGGCCCGGCTGCTGGGCGGCTGATCGCGACATTTGGGCGCTAGGCGGAGCATCGGCCGCACGGCATGATCCGCGCCATGTTGCGCCGCCTCGACCTCCTCTCCTGGCTCACGGCCGCCCTCGGCGTCGTCGTGCTGGGCACCGTGCTCGCCTCGCAGTATCTCGGCGGGCTGCAGCCCTGCGAGCTCTGCCTCTACCAGCGCTGGCCCTGGGGGGCGGCGATCGTGCTCGGGCTGCTGGCCGCGGTGATTCGCCCGGCGCGGCGAATCCTGGTGCTGCTCGCCGGGCTGGTGATCCTGCTCGGCGGCCTGCTCGCGGTCTACCATGCCGGGGTCGAATACGGCTGGTGGCCGGGCTTCACCGCCTGCACCAGCGCCATCTCTCTCGGCACCGGCGATGTCAGTTCCCTGCGCGACCAGCTGCTGAACGCGCCGGTGGTGCGCTGCGATGTGCCGGGCTTCGTCCTGTTCGGCATCTCGATGGCGGGGTATAACGCCATTCTGTCGGTGGTCGCTGGGCTGGTCCTGCTGACCGCCGCGATCCGTACGGGCAGCACGAGGGCCGCATGACCGTCTCCCGCCGCCGAGCCCTGCCGGGCGATCTGCCCCGGCGCGAGCGGATCGCCCGGATGATCCGGGTCGACCATGCGGGCGAATACGGCGCCAAGCGGATCTATGAGGGCCAGCTCGCGGTGCTCGGCCGCGGCCCCAAGGGGCCGGTGATCGAGCATATGGCGGAGCAGGAGCGCGAGCATCTCGACACCTTCGACCGGCTGGTGGCGGAGCGCGGCGTGCGGCCGACGCTCTTGCACCCGTTGTGGCATGTCGGCGCCTTCGCCATGGGCGCGGCCACGGCGCTGCTCGGCGACCGCGCGGCCATGGCCTGTACGGTGGCGGTCGAGGAGGTGATCGACGACCACTATGCCCGCCAGGCCGAGGCGCTGGGCGAGGACGAGCCGGAGCTGAAGGACGTGATCGAGCGCTTCCGGGCGGAGGAGCTGGAGCATCGCGCCATCGGCCTCGAGCACGAGGCCGAGCAGGCGCCGGGCTACCGCCTGCTCTCCGGCGCGGTGAAGGCGGCGACGCGCACCGCGATCTGGCTGTCGGAACGGGTGTGAGCGCGATGCGCCGTTCGCTTCTCGCCGCGGCGGCGGCGCTGCTGGCCGCGTCCGGCGCCCGGGCCGAGGATGTCGGCTGCGTCAACACCGCCTTCAAGCTGATCGGCCCGGACCACAAGGTCTGCGTCGAGGCCTTCACCGATCCCGACATCCCGGGCGTGGCCTGCTATCTCAGCCAGGCCCGCACCGGCGGCGTCTCCGGCTGGCTCGGCCTGGCCGAGGATCCGTCGCGCTTCGCGCTGGCCTGCCGCCAGGTCGGCCCGATCACCCTGCCGGACCGCATCGACCGGCAGAAGGAGGTGTTCGACAGCGCGACCTCGATCCTGTTCAAGGAGACGCAGGTGGTGCGGATGTATGACCGGCCGCGCAACACGCTGGTCTACCTGTCCTATTCGACCAAGCTGGTCGACGGCTCGCCGATGAACAGCGTCGCCGCGGTGCCCGTCATGCCTTGGGGGCAGTAGGGCGGGGGATCCGAGCCGGCTCAGTGCTCCAGCTCGGTGTCCCAGTACAGGAAGTCGCGCCAGCTCTGGTGCAGAAAATTGGGCGGAAACGCCCGCCCGTTTTCCTGCAGCTCATACGTCGTCGGCTGTTGCGGCGGCGTCAGCGGGTGCATGCCGCAATGGCTGGGCATCTGGTGCCCCTTGCGCAGGTTGCAGACCGAGCACGCCGCGACCACGTTGGTCCAGCTGGTGCGCCCGCCGCGGGCCCGCGGCACGACGTGGTCGAAGGTCAGCTCCTGCGACGGGAAGCGCTCGCCGCAATACTGGCAGCTGAAGCGGTCGCGCAGGAACACGTTGAACCGGGTGAAGGCCGGCCGCCGCGCCGTCGGGATGTACTCCTTCAGCGAGATCACGCTCGGCAGCCGCATCTCGAAAGACGGGCTGCGCACCACGCGGTCGTATTCGGCGATGATGTTCACCCGGTCGAGGAAGACCGCCTTGATCGCTTCGTACCAGGGCCACAGGGACAGCGGGAAGTAGCTCAACGGACGGAAGTCTGCGTTGAGGACGAGAGCCGGGCAGTTGTCGGGTGGGGGAGACACCATCCCACTCCTTCGCCTTCATCTCTGTCCGCGGACCCTCCGCGGATGGCCATGGGTATACGGAGAAACCCACTTGACCGCAATATCCTGCGCCGAAACCCCAGGAAATGTCACGATCTCGTCACGCTGCTCCGGCCTGCGGCAGATGCCGGTGCAGCATGGCCAGGCCGGCGGCCAGCCCTTCTGGATCGATGCCATGGCCCAGGCCGGGGCGGGTCAGGGTCTCGATGTTCACCCCGGCGGCCCGCAGCGCCTGGGACGCCGCGGCGAGGGCGGCGAAGGGCACCACCGGATCGTCCGTGCCATGAATCAGCAGCACCGGCGGGCGCGAGACGATGTCGCGCGCCAGGGTGGGGGCGCCCAGCAGCGCGCCGGAATAGCCGATCACCGCGGCGCAGGGCCGCGGCCGGCGCAGGGCGGTGTAGAGCGAGGTCATGGTGCCCTGGCTGAAGCCGACCAGCGCCAGGTCGGAATCGGTCAGGCCGCGCTCGGCCAGCGCCTGGTCGAGGAAGCCGTTCAGGATCGGCAGCGTGGCCTGCAGCCCGGCCTCCATCACCGAAGCGGTGCGGTCCTGCAGGCTGAACCACTGCCGGCCATAGGGGGCCATGTCGCAGGGCTCGGGCCCGTCCGGCGCCAGGAACTCGGCCTCGGGCAGGTGCCGGGCCCAGTGCGGCGCCAGGCTGATCAGGTCCTGGCCATCGGCGCCGACGCCGTGCAGCAGGACGATCAGGGCCTTGGGGGCGCGGCCGCTGGCGGGGGCGAGGCGGGGGCCGAAGAGGGGGCGGGTCGTATCCATGCGCCATCTCTCCCGGCGCTGCAGTCTCTTGTCAACCGCGGCCGGGTTTCCCTAGTGCTGTGTCAGCCATGACTGTCGTGACCCGCTTCGCCCCCAGCCCGACCGGCTTCCTGCATCTCGGCCACGCCCATTCGGCGCTGGCCGGCTGGCGCCGCGCGCGGCAGGTAGGCGGGCGCTTCCTGCTGCGGATCGAGGACATCGACCAGGGCCGCTGCCGGCCGGAGTTCGAGGCCGCGATCCTGGAGGACCTGGCCTGGCTCGGCCTCGACTGGGACGGGCCGGTGCGGCGCCAGTCTGAGCATTGGGACGATTACCGCGCTGCGCTGACGGTGCTGGAAGGACAGGGGCTGATCTATCCCTGCTTCTGCACCCGGCGCGAGATCCAGGCCGAGATCGCGGCGATGCAGAGCGCGCCGCACGGGCCCGCGGACACGCCGGACGGGTCACCCTTCTATCCCGGCACCTGCCGGCGCCTGTCGCCGCAGCAGCGCGCCGATCGCTTGGCTGAGGGCCGGCCTTATGCGCTGCGGCTCGACATGGCCGAGGCAATGCGGCGTGCCGGACCATTGGTGTGGACCGATGAGCTGGCCGGCGAGCAGGCGGCGCCGCCGGAGCGGCAGGGCGACGTGGTGCTGGCGCGCAAGGAGACGCCGACCAGCTATCACCTGGCGGTGACGGTGGATGACGAGATCCAGGGTGTCAGCGTGGTGACCCGCGGTCGCGACCTGTTTGAGGCGACGCATGTCCACCGGGTGCTGCAGGCGCTGCTCGACTACCGCGTGCCGGTGTGGCGCCACCACGCGCTGCTGACCGATTCGGCCGGCAGGCGCCTGGCCAAGCGCAGCGACGCGGCGTCGATCCGCGCCTATCGGGCGGAGGGCAGGTCTGCGGCGGAGGTGCGCGCATTGGCGGGATTTCCGGACTAGCATCGGCGTGGGACCCACCGACTCCGGAGCCGAGATGTCCGCCGCACCGACCGTCCGATTCGTCCGCCCGACCGATTTCGAGCAGTGGCTGCCGCTGTGGGACGGCTACAACGAGTTCTACGGCCGGGTCGGCGAGACCGCGCTGCCGGCCGAGATCACCCGGGCCACCTGGGCGCGCTTCTTCGACGCCTATGAGCCGGTGCACGCGCTGGTGGCGGAGGCCGACGGCCGGCTGCTCGGCCTGACCCATTACCTGTTCCACCGCAGCACCACCATGCTGGGCCCGACCTGCTACCTGCAGGACCTGTTCACCAGCGCGGCGGCGCGCGGCCGAGGCATCGGCAAGGCGTTGATCGAGGGCGTGTACGAGCAGGCCAGAGCCGCCGGCGTCGCCCGCGTCTACTGGCAGACGCATGAGACCAACCAGACCGCAATGCGGCTTTACGACCAGGTGGCCGACCGCTCCGGCTTCCTCGTCTATCGCGGGCGGCTGTGACGGCCCCCCGGGCCTATTTGTCCAGGATCTTCTCGCGCTGCTCTTCGTACTCGTCCTGGGTGATCGCGCCCTGGCGATAGGCGTTGTCCAGGTCGATCAGCTCCTGCCCCGTCGTCGCCCCGGCGCGGCCGGGCGGCGGCGTATGGCTGCTGCCGCCGCAGGCGGCGATCGGAAGAGCCAGTCCGAGGGCGAGGGCGAACGGCAGGATTCGCATGGGATCTCCAGGGTCGACGATGGCTGTTGAACGCCATCCTGCAGTGTTTGTTCCGGTCAGTCGGCGCCACGGCCGGTGGGTGGATCCGTAGGCTCGCGCAGACCGCGGCACAGCGCCAGATAATCCAGCTCCTCCGGCCCGATCAGCCCGCGCCGGATCGCCAGGTCGATGATCACCAGGGCGACGTTGAACTTGAAGTCGTCGGTGTCGCGCACCCGCTCCAGCACCGCCGCCAGCGGCCGGCGCTCGAAGCTCTCGACCTCGCCGTCGGTGTTGCGCGGCGCGAAGCCGGGCGCCAGCGCCAGGTCGTAGACGAACAGCGTGTCCCGGCGCAGCCCCTCTGCCGTCTCCATCATGTAGGTGATGGCGCCGGCCGGCACCGCCTGTCGCGCCAGTTCCGGCGGGATCCCGGCCTCCTCGGCGCACTCCTTGACCACGTTCTCAGCCAGGCTCAGCCCGGCGGGCTGGCCGCCGGCGACGATGTTGTCGAGCTTGCCGGGCGCCAGCGCCCGGTCGGCCGCGCGCTTCGCGAGCCACAGCAGCGGTCCGTCCGCCGTTTCGACCACGCCGTTGAGATGGATGCCGAAGGACTTGATGCCCAGCGCCACGGCGGCGCTGCGGTCGACCGTGGCCAGCAGCGGCGCGCCCCATTCGGCCAGCACCGGATAGCGCTCGTTCCGGCGCTTGCGCACCAGACCGGCCTTGATCAGCCGGTCGGTGACCTCCTCCAGCGCGTCGGCCCGTGCCCCCGGCCCGGACAGGCGCTCGTCCAGCCGCCAGCCGCTTCCGTCCGGCCGCAGCGGCCCCGGCCGCCGGTCGAGCAGATCGGCCACGGGCGGGGTGACCCAGCCTGCGACGGTGCCGGCGATCCGCCAGGGGCGCAGCCGGGCGGGGTCATGGGCGGTGCAGGCGCGGATTCGGTCGAGCAGGCTCATGGCCTTGGTCTAGACCATGTCGGGTGCCTGGGAAACCGCGATCCTGTGGCCGGGGCAGGTCATGCGTGCAACCGGCGGCAGGAAGGCTTACCTTGGCGCGACTTCGGCCATGGCAGCGACGGCCGGTTCGGGAATGGAGGAGTTGCGGGTGCGGCAGTTGGGGATCGGTCGGATCGCGACGACAGGCGGGGTTGCGGCGCTGTTGCTGCTGGCCCTGGCCGGGCCGGCCGCGGCGGCGGTCGATCTCGGCAACCTGTCGGCCGACGACATGCGGGCGCTGCAGCGCATCCTCGAGACCGAGCGGACCAACGCGTCGAAGCGCCTGCCCTCGGGCCTCTCCGTCACCGTGATCAAGACCCAGACCTCGCCGCGTGTCTGCCGTGTCTTCCGCATCGGCCGCCAGGGCCAGGAAGGCCAGGCCGTGGGCTGCCGCATCGGCGCCCAGCGCTGGGCGCTGAACGCCTCGATCGACGCGGCGCAGGCCGCGCCGGTCGACCCGTCGCCGGAGCAGCCGGCGGTGCGGGCGAAGGTGGTGGCCCAGTCGCGGCCGGTCCAGAATTCCGAGGATGAAGGCGTGGAGGAGGCCGGGGCGACGCCCGCATCGGCGGCCCCGGCGCGCAGCGTGGCGCCGCCGCCCGTGCCCGATGCCGGCAGGGCGCCGCCGGCCGAAACCCAGGTGGCGGCGCTGCCGCGGGCGCCGTTCCAGGGTCCGAAGCCCTTGGCGCGACCGGATGCCCCCGATGCGGAGCCTCCGGCCGCAGGACCGACCCAGGCGCCGATCCCACGCGCCCGGCCCGTAGCCGGCAGCCCGGCGCCCGCCGCGACGGCCTCGCCGCAGCCCGCTGCGCCGCCCGTGGTCGAGATCGACCCCAGCCTTCGGGTGCTGACGTCGCCACCGGCGGTGCCCGCGCCCTTGCCCCGCCCGGGTCCGACCCAGCCCGCCGCGGTCGCCGCCGCGTCGGCCGAGCCGGCACCCGCCGCCGCGCCTGTGGAGCCGGCCCCACCGGCGCAGGCCGCTTCGCCCGCCCCGAATCCCGTGGCGGCTGCCCCCGCGCCGAAGGGGCCGGAATCGCTGATCAACGTGCCGCCCGCGGCCTTTGCCCAGACCCCGGCGGTGGAGGCGCTGCTGCCCCGGACGGACGCCGCGGCGACGGTGCCGGCGCCCTTCACCGTGCCGCCGCCGCGGTCCCGGCCGGTCGTGGCCGCGGCCCATCCGGCCCAGGGCGTCGCGACGCCCGCGACCCGGCCGCGGCCGCCCGGTGCGGCGGATGTGCCGGTGCCGCGGCGCCGTCCCGGCTGAGCCGCCGGCGTGACGGTTCCGCGCAATCGCTCTGGGCGTCGCCCCGGGCGCGCCCTATAATCCCTGTATGAGCATCGTGTTTCTCGTCCTGGCCGTGATCTGCATGCTTGGCGTGGTGGCGTCGCTGGCCACCGGCGTCTTCGGCATGGCGCAGAACGGGCCGTTCAACCGGAAATGGGGCAACAAGCTGATGCAAGCCCGCATCGGCTTCCAGGCCCTGGCCATCCTGTTCTTCGTGCTGGCCCTGTGGACGGCCTGAGCGACCCGGATAGGCCATGGTCTCCCTGACCCGGATCTACACCCGCGGCGGCGACGCCGGGCAGACCTCGCTGGTCGGCGGCCGGCGGGTGGCCAAGCACGACCTGCGGGTCGAGGCCTATGGCACGGTGGACGAGGCCAATGCCGTGATCGGCCTGGCCCGGCTGCACACGGAAGGCGAGGCCGACGCCATGCTCGGCCGGATCCAGAACGACCTGTTCGACCTTGGCGCCGACCTGGCGACGCCGGAGGAGCCCGAGCCGAAATACCCGCCGCTGCGGGTCACGGCGGCGCAGGTGGAGCGGCTGGAGCGCGAGATCGACGCCATGAACGCCGCCCTGGCGCCGCTGAACAGCTTCGTGCTGCCGGGCGGCAGCGCCGCCTCGGCTCATCTGCACCACGCCCGCACCGTGGTGCGGCGGGCGGAGCGGCTGGTCTCGGCCCTGGCAGCCACCGAGGCGGTCAACCCCGAGGCGCTGAAATACGCCAACCGGCTGTCGGACCATCTGTTCGTCCTCGCCCGCCACATGAACGGCAATGGGAAGGACGATGTTCTCTGGGTGCCGGGAGCGCATCGGTGAGCCCGTCTGCCCAGCGCTTGGGCAAGATGCTTGCGCGGGCGGCAGTCGCGTTGACAAGCTCTGTCGGACATCACTATCGTTCGACCTCTTTGCTGCACCGCACCAATGCGGGCGGCCGGCGGGACAGGGACGTTCGGAGCGGAACCCAGGCATGATCCAGACGATCGGCGTCATCGGCGCAGGGCAAATGGGCAGCGGCATCGCCCAGGTCGGCGCCCAGAGCGGCTTCACCATCCGGCTCCTGGACACCGATCCGAAGGCCCTGGAGCGGGCGCGGGAGTCGATCGAAGGCCATGTCGATCGACTGATCGGCCGCGGCAAGCTGACCGCCGAGGAGAAGCCGGCGGTCCTGGCCCGGATCCACACCGGCGCCGAGTACCAGGCGTTCAAGGATTGCGACCTGGTGATCGAGGCCGCAACCGAGAGCGAGCCGATCAAGCGCGAGATCTTCAAGCAGCTGGTGCCGCATCTGAGCGAGCGGGCGATGGTGGCGACCAACACCAGCTCGATCTCGATCACCCGCCTCGCGGCGACGACCGACCGGCCAGAGCGCTTCATCGGCATGCATTTCATGAATCCCGTGCCGGTGATGAAGCTGGTCGAGATCATCCGCGGCATCGCCACCGACGACGCGACCTATGAGGCGATCCGCGACCTGGCGCTGAAGCTCGGCAAGACCCCGGCGGTGTCGGAGGATTTCCCGGCCTTCATCGTCAACCGCATCCTGCTGCCGATGATCAACGAGGCGGTCTACACCCTCTATGAGGGGGTGGGCTCGGTCGAGGCGATCGACACCTCGATGAAGCTCGGCGCCAACCATCCGATGGGCCCGCTGGAGCTGGCCGACTTCATCGGCCTCGACACCTGCCTGTCGATCATGAACGTGCTGTATGACGGCCTCGCCGACAGCAAGTACCGGCCCTGCCCGCTGCTGGTGAAATATGTCGAGGCCGGCTGGCTCGGCCGCAAGACCAAGCGCGGCTTCTACGATTATTCCAAGGACGTGCCGGTTCCGACGCGCTGATCCGGGCTGCCGCCGGTTGCAAGCAAAGGCAGTCCCACCCCCCTCGCGGAGAGGGGGGCCGGGCGGGCAGGTGATCGACACATTGCGGGGTGCAGCCCTCAGCTGCTGTTCGGCTTCAGCTCCCAGGGCGGGCGGTCGAGCCGCTGCTCGGTGAAGAGATCGATCCAGCCGGGAGGGGTTTTCTGGCTGCCCTTGAAGTAGAAGTACCGGCATTGCTCGGGGCCGTCCTGGGGCCACCAGGGCGAGACGGGCTGGTCGTCATCCTCGCCATCGTCGTCATCCTCGCCATCGTCGTCATCCTCGCCATCGTCCTGTTCGCCGTCTTCCGCCGCCATGCGGTCATGGGACCAGTCGGCGCCGGAATAGTCCGGGTCCAGCCAGGCCGGGTCCGGGCGGATGCCCAGGTCGCGGCAGAGATGGATGACGATCTCCTCGAGCGGATGGTCGAGAATCGCCAGCTCGGCGTCGAGATCCTCGTCCTCGATCAGCCGTTCCCACAGCTCGGTTGTGAGCCGCTCGGCCTTTTCGGCGTCGATCTTGTCGTCGCCGCCGATCGAGCAGGAGACGGCGCGGGCCACCTGGCGGCGGCGCTGCGCCTTCTCCTCGCCTCGGGCGCGGGCGGCTGCGGCTTTCTCCTCCGTCGTCTCCTGCTGCTCGCGCGCCAGCCGGACCTGCAGCGCCAGCGACCGGCGCAGGCTGCGGCCGGCATCGTCGAAGATCGCCGAGAATGCCTTGGCCGCGGCAGAGTCGCCGGCCTTGGCTGCGGCGAGCGCAGCCTGGTGCATCGCCTCGGCCTGCTCCAGCGCCATCTCGGCGAAGCGGTCGAGCATGCGCGCAGCCCGCTCGGCCCGATCCGGGTCGAGGCCCGGGGGGACGGAAGAGGGTGAGTCGGACTGCGGCTTGTTCATGGAACATATCATGAACTAGAACAAACCGGCCGTGCAATGAACATTGTGTGAAGTGCCGATGGCACAGGCATGCCTGACGGATGCCTGGTCTATTGCGCGGGCTTTTGGCAGGGGCCGTCGGGTTCGGGCGGAGAGCGGACCAAAGGATGGGGAGCGGGGCCGTTGCACCTGTTGGCCGCGACGGGTGACAAATAGTCCTCTCGGACGGCGCGGCGAGACGTCCGGATCGCGTCAAAGCGGCCGACCCGTCCGGCTCCCGGAAGCGGACAGTCCTGCTGGGCGATCTCGTACCGAAGCTGGGTCCAGATCGCGGCGGAGCCGGATCGGCCGGCCATGGCAGCCGGCCGACCTGGCCGGTCGCTACAGCACGAAGTCCGTTGCGGTCAGCGCGTGGTCGGACAGGACCACGATGATCGACTCCGGCTGCTTGTCGCCGTTGGTGTCGAGATAGACGCCCTGGCGGCCATCATGGAAGTCGACCACCCGCAGCTCGCCGGCACGGCCGGTGAAGCCGCCGATGCCGAAGGTGAAGGCAGTGTTGCCGTTGCCGGAGTTGCCGTCGGCGTCGATCGCCGACAGGTCGATCTTGTCGCCCGCCGTGAAGTCCGCGATCGTGTCCTTGCCGGATGCCGCCACGATGCTGTCGGCGACGCTGCCATAGACGAAGCTGTCGTTGCCGGCCCCGCCCTTCAGCAGGTCGGCGCCGACGCCTCCGGTGAGGGTGTCGTTTCCGGCGCCACCCCAGAGCGTGTTGTTGCCGGCATCGCCGGTCAGCACGTCGTTGAAGGCGGAGCCCAGCACGTTCTCCAAGCCGGACACGGTGTCGCCCTGGGCATCGCCGCCGCTGCTCGTGCCGGCCACCAGGCTGACCGTCACCCCCGTGGCCGAGCTGGCGTAGCTGACGGTGTCGATCCCGGTCCCGCCGGTCAGGGTATCGGCGCCGCCGCCGCCTTCGATCGTGTCGTTGCCCTCGCCGCCGTCGATCCGGTCGCCGCCGGCACCACCATAGAGGTTGTCGTTGCCGGCCTCGCCGAAGACCTGGTCGTTGTCGGCGCCGGCATCGACCGAATCATTGCCGATGCCGCCATGGATGGCGTCGATGCCGTCGCCGCCGATGAGCCGGTCGTTGCCGGCGCCGCCGTCGAGGCTGTCGTCGCCGGTCTCGCCGGAAAGCGAGTCGTCGCCGCCATTGCCGACGAGCACGTCGTTGCCCTGCTCGCCGCCGATGATGTTGCGGCCGTCGTCGCCGGACAGGTGGTCGGCGTTGCTCGACCCGTACAGGTTTTCGATGGCGGTCAGCGTGTCGCCCTGGGCGTCGCCGCCCGAGGCGGTGTGGTTCAGCAGGTCGACATTCACCGCGGCCGACGAGCCCTGGTAATTGGCGAAGTCCGAGCCAGCGTTGCCGAGCAGCGCGTCGGCGCCCGCGCCGCCGCGCAGGAGATCGTCGCCGTTGCCGCCGGCCAGCCGATTGGCGCCGGCATCGCCGAACAGCCGGTCGTTGAAGGCCGAACCGAGCACGTTTTCGATGGAGACAAATGTGTCGCCCTGGGCATCGCCGCCGGTGCCGGCGCCGCTTGCCAGGTCGATCTGGACCGCTCCGGCCGAGGCGTCGTAATAGACAGTATCGATGCCGTTGCCGCCGTTGAGGGTGTCGGCACCGCCGAGGCCGGCGAGCCCGTCATCGCCGCCCCCCCCGGTGAGGGCGTTGGTCCCGCCGCTGCCGACCAGGAGGTCGGCGAAGGCCGAGCCGACGAGGTTCTCGACATTCGACAGCGTGTCGCCCGCGGCATCGCCGCCCGAGCCCCGCCCGGTGGTCAGGTTGACGAACACCCCGACGGCCGACGCGTCGTAATAGACCGTGTCGATGCCGGCGCCGCCTTCCAGCATGTCGGCCCCGGCGCCGCCGATCAGCGTGTCGTCGCCTTCCCTGCTGTCGAGCTGATCGTCGCCGTCGCCGCCATCGAGCCTGTTGGCTCCCGCGTCGCCCCAGAGTCTATCGTGGGAGGTCGAGCCGATGAGATTCTCGATCCCGGTGAGGGTGTCGCCGTCGGCGTCGCCGTAGAAGCCGGTGCCGGAAGCCAGGTCGACGCTCACGTCTCCGTTCGACTGGGCATAGGTTGCCGTATCGATGCCGTCGCCGCCCCGCAGCGAGTCACCCCAGAAGCCGCCGTCCAGCACATCATCACCAGCGCCGCCATCGAGGACGTTGGGCCCGCCATCGCCGACCAGGGTGTCGTTGAAGGCCGAGCCGGTGACGTTCTCAATGCCGTTCAGAGTGTCGCCCTGGGCATCGCCGCCGGTGCCCGCGCCGGTGGCCAGATTCACCAGCACCCCGACTGTCGAGGCGTCGTAATAGACCGTGTCGATGCCCGCGCCGCCGTTGATGGTGTCGGCGCCGCTGTAGCCGGCGATCTGGTCGTCGCCGCTGCCGCCATTGAGGGCATTGGCCCCGGCATCGCCGCGCAGGATGTCGGCGAAGGCCGAGCCGGACAGGTCCTCGATGCCGGTCAACGTATCGCCCTGGGCATAGCCGCCTGAATTCACGCCGGAGGTCAGGTCGACGGTGACCCCGGCGTTGGACTGGGAATAGGCCGCCCTGTCGGTGCCGGTGCCGCCGTTCAGCATGTCGGCCCCGGCGCCGCCTCCGAGCACGTCGTTGCCGTCGCCGCCGTCCAGCACATTGGCCGCGCCATCGCCGACCAGGGTGTCATTGAAGGCCGAGCCGGTGACGTTCTCGATGTTGCCGAGAGTGTCGCCCAGGGCGCCGCCAGTATTGGTGTTGGTGACCAGGTTAATGCTGACCGCCGAGGCGGACGTGGCATAGGTCGCCTTGTCGGTGCCGGCGCCACCATCCATGTGGTCGGCGCCCAGGCCGCCCTGGAGGGCGTCGTCGCCGCCCAGGCCGGTCAGCGTGTCGTCGCCGTCGAGGCCGTTGATGATGTCGATGCCGTCGGGGTTCGACGGATTGCCCGGATCGGTGCCGGTGAGAATGTCGTCACCGGCAGTGCCGTTGAGGGTCTGTGCCACAGAAACTGCCTCCTGCCAGTCGCCTCACTCGATGGCGAATCATGCGACGACATACCTATCCGAGGTTCGGCATATCCCGGTAGGTCCAGATAGGACAAATCGTTGAGTCCAGATGCGGTGCGACGGGAGGGGCGCTGCGGCGGCGCGCAGGCGGCAGCGGAGCTGTTTCCCAGGCTCTACGGGCGACGGCCAGGCTGAGCCTCTACGCCCCGATCGGCACCTTGGTCTCGTACTTCACCCGGGACAGGTTGAAGCTGGTGCGGAAGCGCTTGATGTTGTGCTCGTTCGCCAGGACGCGGCGGCAGAACAGGTTGTAGGCCTCCATGTCGCGGCAGGTGACGACCAGCAGGTAGTCGGTCTCGCCGGACACGAAATAGCATTGCTGCACTTCCGGCTCGGCCGCGATCTTGCGCTCGAAGGCGGCCAGCACGTCCTCGCGCTGGCGGTCCAGCTCGACCCCGACGAAGGCGACGATGGTCTGGCCGACGCGCTCCGGATCGACCAGCGCCACGTCGCGCACCACCACCCGCTCCTGGCGCAGCCGCCGCACCCGCTTCAGGCAGGCCGGCGGCGACAGGCCGACCCGCTCGGCCAGGGCCAGGTTGGTGACCTGGTTGTCCTCCTGCAGCGCGTCGAGGATGCGCCGGTCGATGGCGTCGAGCTCGATCGGGACCGGACGATTGCGGTCTGGGCTTTTCATGGATTTCTCCGAAGCGGCGCCCGAGCATTCCACAACGGAAATTCCGGTCATGCAAATCGAAATCCGTTGCCGATGATTTCGTCGTAGCCTCGATGGAACGAACAGGAGGCGACCATGGATTCACCCGATCTGTCGAATCGCATCGAGGTGCATGACCGGGAGGCGCTGGCGACGGCCCGGGCGGTGCTGGACGCCTGTGCCGACGGGGCGGCGATGGGCGAGGCGGTCAAGGCCGCGGTCGGCCGCAACGCGCAATGGCGCGGCGAGGATTGCATCAACCTGCTGGCGCCCGAGGCGCCGACCAGCCCGGGCGTGCGGGCGCTGCTGGCGGCCGAGATCGGGACGCGGGCGGCGGAGGGCCATATCGGCCGGGTCAACCGCTGGTTCGCCGGCACCCGCCATATCGACGAGGTCGAGGCGCTGTGCGTCGAGCTGCTGAAGCGCCATTTCCGCTGCAGCTACGCCGACCACCGGCTGTGCGCCTCGATGATCGGCAACGCCGTGGTCTACACCGCGCTGACCGCGCCGGGCGACGTGGTGATGACCGCGGCGCAGCCGACCGGCGGCCATTCCTCGAACCGGCATGACGGGCCGGCCGGCGCCATGGGCCGGACCATCGTCGACATCCCGATGGACCCGGAGGAGCTGGTGGTCGACCTCGACCTGTTCCGCCGGGCGGCGCCGCTGGCCCGGCCGAAGCTGGTCGCGCTCGGCCTGTCGATGACGCTGTTCCCGCAGCCGGTGGCGGCGATGCGCGAGGTGATCGCGGAGTGGGGCGGCCGCTTCTTCTTCGACGCGGCGCACCAGCTCGGCCTGATCGGCGGCGGCCAGTTCCAGCATCCGCTGAAGGAAGGCGCCGACATCGTCACCGGCTCGGCCGGCAAGACCTTTGCCGGGCCGCAATCCGGCATCCTGCTGTGGGATGACCCGGCGATCACCGAGGCGGTGACGACCGCGGTGTTCCCTGTCTGGGCGGCGACGCACCAGGTCAACCGGGTGGCGGCGCTGGCCCTGGCGACGGCGGAGGCGATCGAATACGGCGAAGCGCTGCAGGCGCAGATCGTCGCCAACGCCCGGGCCCTGGCGCGGGCGCTGCAGGAGCGCGGCATCCCGATGCTCGGCGCGCACAAAGGCTTCACCACCACGCATCAGGCGATCGCCGACGCCCGCGGCTTCGGCCGCGGCCTGGCGGCGGCGCAGACGCTGGAGCGCGCCAACCTGATCGTGAACAAGAACCTGCTGCCGGGCGACCGCAAGGAGGATTGGGACTATCCCGGCGGCCTGCGGATCGGCACGATCGAGGTCACCCGCTTCGGCATGCGCGAGCGCGAGATGGAGGCGATCGCCGAGCTGATCGCCCGGGTGCTGGTGCGCGGCGAGTCGCCGGACGCGGTGCGGCCCGACGCGGTGGCGCTCAGGCACAGCTTTCCGACGCTGTATTACTGCTTCGAGAACGGGCTGCCGCCGGCTTGATGAGAGGGCTGCAGCCCTGACTGGGGAGAACTCGCACCAACTTCGTCATGGCGAGCATCTCACGCCGGTGCCCGGCCCCCGATTGGAAAGAAAGTTTTAACTTCTTCAAGAGCCCCGCAGGGGCGTGGCCATCCATATGTGGACGGCCCCCTGCCTGCAAGGCATTCGGGCAGGGTTTGGGAGCGGATCGCTTGCATCCATATGTCCGGCCTGTTGAGTGCGGTCGGGTGGACCGCTGGCCAAGATGAAA
>Ga0209025_1000621_pt1 | contig 62957 bp, 55 predicted proteins | sample AraplaMF_Col_mLB_FD_184256 | JGI IMG/M metagenome (GOLD analysis project Ga0209025, IMG submission 184256) | Arabidopsis root microbial communities from the University of North Carolina, USA - plate scrape MF_Col_mLB (SPAdes) (version 2) | ecosystem: Host-associated > Plants > Roots > Endosphere... | reverse complement strand
TCCATTGGTTTAATAATATTCGAATTCATGGAACTCTTGGGTACATCAGTCCAGTTCAGTATAAACTTGAACACCTTAGAAAAGTTGTCTAGTTTAGTGTAGACAATCCAGTTGAAACTTATCCATCAATGATGGATTTCTCTAAATCGGGTAAATGGAAACTCGATGTTTATATTGGAGATAAGCTGTTAGGAACAGTGGTTATTAATGTGGAAAAAGCATCTTAATAGATAAAAAATGGATTGGTATTAAAACCAGTCCATTTTTATTTGGTACCTCTTATTCTTCAATAACATGCTTCAATAAAATTCTTTCCTTAAACCCGCCACGTTCTTCTTTCTTTTTAACTCTTACTCTCTCTATTTCTTCAACACTGATCCCTTTTGTTTCAGCTAGAGCATACAGTACTTCTAAAATATCAGCTATTTCTCCGACGACTTCTTCTGGCGTTGCATTTAAGAGTTCTTCTACTTCTTCGGTTAATTTTCCGTTTAGCTTTTTGATGTAATCTTGATCGGATAGGTTTGTCGTTTCAAATGTACTTCCCGTTTTTGAAATGATCGCTGGGATTTTGTCTCTTACTAATTTGTTATAGTGTTTAATGGCCATTTGGAACTCCTTATAGATGGTTTTCTTTAGACTTTCTTATTAAGAAGTGGCTATACAGTTATACTTCATATTTTCCGTTCCCTGATTTAGAGAGGACAGAATGAGTTGAAATAACCCCATTTTTATCCACTTTTATCCCATGTAAAAAGCCACTATAAACCGCTCCACCGTCAATACAAATTTTCGTGTTGCATGGTGAATTCCAAATATCGAATTTACCTTCCGTTTTATGGAGAATTGATGTTGGAGTGTGTCCGAAGATAATTTTTTTGTTTGTTTTATTTTCTCCATAGTGGAATTCATCTCGAATCCAATAAAACTCTCGCTCACTAGAATTCTTCCAATCATCAATTGTAAGGTTCACACCCGCATGGACAAAAACAGTATCCTCCCACTCAAAGTATAGTGGTCTATTTTCTGTAAAATGTAGTTCAGATTCAAACTGCTTTTTCATTAAACGTGCAATTTCATCTGGTTCTTTATGATTGGTAATATTGCTTCCAAAAAACGAATGTATTGTTTCAAGACCACCTTGTCCATAGTAATACACTTTCTTTAGCTCAGGCTGTTCAAGCCAATCTAATAGCATTCTCTCATGATTTCCAAGTAACACAATCGCTCCGTACTCTTTTTCTAATAACATTGCTTTTCGAACGACATCATATGAATTTTGACCACGATCAACTAAATCACCAAGTAAGACCAACTGCTCTGTATCAGGATTCCATTCTTTTAATAATTCTTCAAGTTCATGAAAGCAACCATGAATGTCTCCGATAGCGAATACTGCATCTTTTTGCATAATGAAATTCCTTTCCATTACCCTATAATTTTAGTAAATATTTTAGTAGATTACTTTAATAATATCGTCAATGTATCATATTAGTAAAATAAAAAAGGGACTCATATAAAATGAAGTCCCCTCTCTCAAATTAAGCTCGATAATCATCTGCTCGCCAATTTTTTATGTTCGCTTTGATATCTTTTGGAGATAATCCTTCCTTAACGGCTTTCTCACTTAAAGAAATAAACTCCTCATCACTAGCAAAACGTAAAGCAATTACTTGTCTAATTGATAATTTAGGATCTAATACTTTTCCTGTTAAAGTAAAATAACGAAAATTTTCTTCCATTCGAATAACACGATCCTGTACTTTATTCGCATAAAGGCGGGTAAGCAGAAATGATATAACAAGTAAAAACGAAGCAACAACAATGAAAAGTGCTAACCAAACATTTCCTGAATTGTTAATGGTACAGCAAAGATTTACAATTGCACCAATGATTGTAATAAGAGCAAGTGGTGCTCCCCAAAAATGGAATAGCGGGTGATAACGGACGTGATTTTCTTTTGTTTGTTGGCTCATATTTACCGTCTCCTTTAAGATTGCATATGTACATTCTATACTATATTCTATTAGTCTAACTAATTTAACTGCTTTTTTTATAAGTTAATATGAAAAATCTCTATCTAACTAAAAAGTTAGATAGAGATTTCAACGACTCTGAATCGCTACTTTCAAACCAAGTCCAATATAGATTGCCCCTACGAGTTTACTACTCCAACGACCAATCCACGCTATCCGCTTAACAAGTCGACTAAGGAAACGAACGCTTATCGCAATCATCGTTGTATAGATTGCACCTAGAAGCACAAAGATTAAGCCAAGTACCAAGAATTGTAAAAAGGTTGGCCCTTGTTCAGGATGCACGAACTGCGGTAAAAAGGCTAGAAAGAATAGAGCTGTTTTTGGGTTTAGAACTTCAACAACTATTGCTTGTCGATAAGAACTTAAGGTTGTCATCGGAGTCACTTTTGGTAGTTGAGGGTCTGCGGGTTTTTCTAAAATTGCTCGAATTCCTAAGTAAAGTAAGTATGCTGCTCCTGCAAATTTTATAAAGTTGAAAGCTAATGCAGAAGTCATCAAAATTGCAGAAAGTCCTGCCGCTGCAAATAACGTATGAATCAAATCGCCTGTCGCAACTCCAAGACCCGCCATAATACCCGCTTTACGTCCGCCCTGAACTGTACGAGTTGCAATAAGAAGAACAGCTGGACCTGGTATCAAAAATAGACCGATTACAATAACCAAAAACGTACTCAAGGTAGAAATTGTAAACATTTGTATCCCCTCCAATTACTTCATCTATCTTTAATAAACGAGATCTGCCTTCTGATTTATGAAGCTAACTAAAACTAGCTTCATAAATTCATTTTATATGGTATTAAATGGTTTCCTAAGTTTATATATACATTTAATCTATACATTCTATTCCCCACAGGACTTTCCTTCCACCATCAAAAAGTCATTTAGAAAATAAGCGTTCCTTATTATTACAGGAAGGCTCAATTATGTTAAATACTATGATTGCTTTATAAAGATTTTTGCAATGTTCAAGTTATTATTGTTTGCTAATGATTGAATTAAAAAATGTATAGCTTCTATTCCGCTACTTCCTAAGTCAAAGTATGTAATATATTTATTTCTGTATTTCTTTATATACTTCATAAAATTAATATATTGACCACCTGTTTTTTCGGATTCAAGATTCCAAGTATCATAGGCTCTCTTTAGAGTATCAACTATTAGGTGTTTATCATCCTCACTTTTTGTCTCATTTAGACTTACTTCAAGACATATGTCAGATTCTATATACCCTGAATATTCAATATCAAATGGAAATGTCATTGAGTCAACTACAACAGTCTTTTTCTTTGAGTCTTTTTTTATATCATTAATTGGAAAATCTTCACTCCAGCTAAAATGAATTTCAATGTGTTCCACATTATCAACAGGACGAATATTTTTTTGGTCAGAAGAGCTCCATCTAACAGTAACATCTCTACTAAAAGACCCCCAATTAACCGCACTAACTTTTGTATAACCATGTCCTTCTTTAGCAAATTTAGCGCTTTCTTTATTGATTAATATACCCCATAAACAATTGGTAATTGATTCACCCAATAATTTGGTTCCGCTTTCCGTAAGTTGTGTTATCATTTTTGAGGTAAATGAAGGATGAAAATCATCTTCGAATGTAAAATCAAGATGTAGTTCTTTCTTTTTTCTTGCCATAGCTTTCACCCTTTACATAAATTAAATAGTCCTATAGGATCTTCAATTAACGCTTTCATAGTTCAATATTCGGCTGAATACTGCTAAATCTATTATACTAAATAATTGATTTTTGGTAGGGGAATTTTCGGTGTATATTATTATGAAATCCAAATTATGCTATTACAAAGGATCTATATAAAAAAATCTAGTAAACCCAGTCATTTGACTAAAGTTTACTAGATTTTTAATTATAACTTATGCAGTTACGTCTCGTTTTGAAAATACAAGTAATGCGAGTGTCAGGAAAACAACTAAGTAACCCAATAACACGAAAATTGAGAATGTCATCGTCATTCCTTGAACTGGTGGAGTTCCATCGATATATTGCATAAGGTTTGTGTTTGCAAATAGGATATATTTACCCCAATCGAAGAAATTAGTAAGTATATTTGTTATCACACTTCCAACTGTTAATAATAAAATTGATAAACCGATTGCAATTGTATTGTTTCTGAACACAGTAGAAATCATAAATGCCATTGTAGCAAGCATAAATGTCTCAACAAAACTCATCAAATAAAACTTAGCTGAATAGAGTAATCTACTTTGCTCTTCGACATGTCCATGAACATATGCTAAATGCGATACATTTCCTTCACCCGTACCAAATAACATGAGTCCGAGAAGAATTGATACAAATAATAATGTAAATAGAAGTAAAATACCAAATAAAATGCTAGTTATATATTTTGATAAAATTATTTTCGTTCTAGAAAACGGTCGAATTAGCAATAGCTTAATGGTTCCCCAATTAAACTCACTCGCTACAATATTTGCAGCAATAATAATTGTAAATAAACCAACTAGGATAATTAAATTGGAAGCAGTTGTAACAAAAGTCCAAACACTATTCTTTTCAAATGGATCAATATCATGTTTAATTCGATATTCTTTAATGGCTATATCTCTTTTTAAGAATTTCTTAATTGGAGCATCTTTCTTACCTATTTCCTTCAATTGCTTTTTAGATGCATTTATATCCTGTTGCATCGTTTCCTTCCATTTTGGATCAGCAGTTTGAACGTGCTTTCCCTCCTGGTATTTCGAAAATGCCCCGACAGCACCTACTAATAAAACAATAAGACCAATCATAACTAGTGTACCGGGTCTTTTAATAATTTTTATCCATTCATTCAGTATCAACTTTAACATTATCTTGTTCCTTTCTATTTGAAATTCTTCTCAATTAAACATTCGTCATTTCTAGGAAACGCTCTTCCAATGATTTTGAATTTGCCTTAATTCCATAAATGCTAATGCGATTTTCAACTAGTAACTCGATAATACTTGGTACATCTTCTCTAGCTATTTCGATATGTAATTCACCATCAATCATTTGGACCTTATATTCAGATAGAACTTTTTCTGCAGCTGGAACTTCTCCAACCTCAAACGCATAGGATTGTGCATCATCTTTATTTAGCTCATTCACTGTTTGAACATCGATTAGCTTACCATGCTGAATAACACCAATACGATCACACATCATTTCCATCTCAGATAAAAGGTGACTTGAAACAATAATTGCCATCCCTTTTTTCTTCGTTAATAATTGCAAGTGATCTCTCATTTCACGGATACCAGCTGGATCAAGACCATTCGTTGGTTCATCTAAAATTAGAACCTTAGGATCATGCAATAAACATTGCGCAAGACCAAGTCTCTGTCTCATCCCTAGTGAATACGTTTTAACCTTTTGACGAATCGCATCCGTTAAACCAACAAGTTCAACTACCTCATCAATTTTTTGCTTCGTTACGTTTTTATCCATTCGAGCATATTGCAATAAATTATCATAGCCCGAAAGAAATTTGTATAACTCAGGATTTTCTACAATTGCTCCAACATTTTTAACGGCTTCTTCAAAGTTGGACTTAATACTATGGCCATTAATAACAACGTCACCCTCAGTAATACCCATAAGACCAACCATCATTCTAATCGTCGTTGTCTTACCAGCACCATTTGGCCCTAAAAATCCAAAAACTTCGCCTTCATAAATATCAAAACTCAAATCAGACACAATTTTTTTATTCTTAATTACCTTTGATAAACCTTTGATCTGTACAATCGCCTTTTCCATTTCGTCCTCCTTATTTCCATAATTTACTAATTTCCTAATACTATTTTAACAAATAAATTGAAATGACTAAACAGTCTTAAGTATGAGTTTAGTGTTAAATGTTTGTTAAGATGTTTAGAAATGCTTTAATAACGGGAACATGTTAAATAAAAAAAATATTTTAAATGACAAATAAATTTCCAGGGTTTTAGTTGATTTCCGCTGCAGGATGCTCGCTTTCCGTGGGGCGGGCGCTGAGCCTCCTCGGCGATTTGCGCCTGTGGGGTCTCAGCTGTCCCGCAGCTCCCACAGGAGTCTCGCACCTTCCGCTCCAATCAAACTCTTTATTAATCGGTTATTTTAACAAGAATTATTAAAAAACAAAAAATCTTTTAGAATGGAGCAGAAGTTTATGGTAACCTTTACATAAAGATAATCTTAAAGTCGGTGTTTATTTATGAGCAACAGTCCAATTGTAAAAGAGTATTCGAATGAGTATCAAGCCCAGGTTGTAGATTTAATTCTTCATATTCAACAACTAGAATACAGCATTCAGCATATCTTCTTGATAGAATATACCCTTCTGACAATTCATTTAGACAATTGGATGTTAATCCTAAATCCGTTGTAGGATAGATCAAAACTTGATAAGTAATCCTTGGTCCCCCTTTATCCCGGGCTAAGATTGCTGTTTCAGCGGCAAGATTGCCACCGGCACTATCCCCAATCACAGCAATTTTTGCAGGATTACCATTATAGCTTTTAATGTTATTTGCAACCCATAAAAATGCTGCATAAGAATCTTCTACAGCTGTCGGGAACTTGTGTTCAGGTACGAGACGATAATTTACACCGCTAACAATTGCATTAATTGCTGCTGCCAAAGATTGCATAAGTGCACTAAAATCATCAATATCTCCTAATACCCATCCACCTGGTTTGGCAGTAGGGGTTATACATTTCTAATTGTGATAATCTTCCTCATTTAAATATTTTTCATAGAATCTTATATTTGTACCGTTCAAAAACCCATTCTACTTTTCGATAAAGAATTATAAATTTCGAATTTTCAGAACTCGAATTGTTTTTTTCTATAATAATGATAGTTAACTACCATGTATTAATTGAATTATGAAAATGCGAGTTTTATTTTTTTGCGAAAGAAAGGATATTTTTTGTTTTCAAACTAACATTTTAAATCTATAAAAATTGAAGTGAAACCTTCTCTCTTCTATTCCTTACATTATTTCCTCTTTCTATTTATAAACAATTTACCTGCTCCTCTTGCTTTGTTTCATTGCCGTAATCAAATCATACTTACTTCAATCGCTGTACCGAGTGTATCTTTTAAATTGGACTACCCCTTCTAGAGTCCTTCATAGTGGCCTGGGGGTGTTTCGAGAAGCGGGAATAGAAGCGTGCAAGCTGCACTTAGTATACGAAGCATACGTAAAATGATGCTTAATGTTTGTGAATATTGTCTCTTTTGTTTCAATATAAATCCTCCTTGTTACTTGATCTCTACTTGAAATCTTCTGCATTTACATTCAAATTTAAATGCAATGAAACTATTCAACCCACAATTTCATAATGATAATTTTAATGTTTCAAAATTCAAATTATTCTTTTCTATTAAAACAATAGTCTTTAATAATTAGCTAATAGAATATCAGCTGGATTATTAATAAATGGTGTAATTAATCAGCTAAATAATGAATAACAACCTGCTAAGTAGCACACACTCCAACTATACGAATTTTGCAGAAGAGGAAAATCAACGTTATGCTCAGACAACAAAAAATCAAACAAAAGTCAATTGATGTGGCCCTTTTGAACTCAGAAAAAAATCAATCCGATTTGGATAAATCTCTTTCAAACGACCTGCAAGAAAACTACCTTTTACTTAAGCAAGCTTTCGATAAATGTTCCGATGTAATCTTTCGGGAAATTAGTATACAAGAACAAATGAATGTCTTGATGATTTATACCGACGGCATGGCGGATGCCAAAGCATTCGAACAAACAGTATTAAAGCCATTGCTATATGATGGACTTCCTCAAGGTTTAGGGAAAATTCAGGACTTATCACAAGCATGCGAACGGGAACTTTTTTCTATTCTAGATACACAAACTATTACAAAGACAGGAGAACTTATTACAGCTATTTTATCAGGCCAAATAGCCATTCTGGTTGAGCATGAAGCAACAGCATTTGTTGCCAACCTTAAAAACGTAGAGAAACGGGCGGTACAAGAACCTAAATTGGAAGCATCCATCCGAGGACCAAGAGAAGGTTTTACTGAAAGTTTACGGGTGAACACATCATTGATTCGCAAAAGAATTCCAAGCCATAAATTAAAAATGGAATCATTTAAAATTGGGAAGATTACACAGACAAATCTTGTTGTCATGTACATAGATAGTATTGTTAATGAATCCGTTCTAAGTGAGGTAAAAAAAAGAATTGGAAAAATTGAGACCGATGAAATTCTCGATTCTGAATATATAGAAGAATGGATTGAAGATGTTCCCTTTTCCCCGTTTCCACAAATCCAAAATACAGAGCGTCCAGATATCGCAACCTCATGTTTGTTAGAGGGAAAGGTTGTAATTATTACGGACACCACTCCATGCTGCCTCATCGCCCCAATGACGTTCTGGGTCGGATTACAGGCGGCCGATGATTATTACGACCGGTTTATGTATGTAAATGCAATGCGAATTGTTCGTTTTACGTTTGCTCTGGCTGCTCTGTTGCTGCCAGCATTTTATGTCATGCTGACAACTTACCATCAAGGAATGATTCCGCAAACTTTGATGATAAGTATAGCGGCAGCCAGGGAAACTTCCCCTTTTCCTACAGCGATTGAAACGGTAATCATGGAGCTTATTTTTGAAGGTCTGCAAGAAGCCGGACTCCGATTGCCTAATCAAATTGGTCCGTTAGTCAGCATTGTGGGGGCTTTGGTTATCGGTGAAGCAGCCGTCCAAGCTGGCTTCATCTCCGCACCTATTGTCATTATCGTAGCTGCCACGGGGATCTCATCTTATGTAATTCCCCGATATAGCTTTGGATATGCTTTTAGGATATTACGGTTTGTTTTGCTTATACTAGCTTCTTCACTCGGATTAATTGGTATGTCAGTTGGGATTATGGCAATTTTAATTCATTTAGTTCGCATTCAATCATTTGGTGTCCCATACTTTGCTCCAGTTGCCCCACGTATTAGGAAACAGATGACAGATTTGATTTTGCGTGTCCCGAAAAGGTTTACGAAGCCACGTCGTTAAATGAATAAGTTAGCTCCAGAGTCTAAATTTATTAATGTAGGTGAGAATTCATATGTTGGTCAGAGTAACCATTTTCCTCCTAGTATTCACTTTAATGATAACAGGACTTACAGGCTGCTGGGATTTAAGAGAACCTAATCAGCTACTCTTTATCATTGGATCGGGAATTGACAAAAGTAATGATGGAAAGATTGAATTAAGCCTACAGGCACCTATACCCATTCAAGGAGGCTCCCAGCAAGGGGGAGGAGGCGGAGATTCGAAACCTTTTGTTGTGTATTCCAGTAAAGGTAAAAATATAATGGATGCCGAATCTCAAATTATGGATCGATCATCCCGCAAGTTGTTTGGGGGGCATCGAATTGTAGTTTTGATAGACGAAGAGTTAGCCAAACTAGGAATGACTCAATATCTGGATGAACTTATCCGCTTTCCAGACAACAATACAAGGGCAGGTTTGTTAATTGTCAAAGGAATGACAGCAAAACAGTTTCTGGAAGGTCAATATAAATTTGAAAAGTATTCTTCGCTTGCTGCTATTCAAACTAGTGACTTTATCGGATACAAGGCTACGATTTTCGAATTTCAAAGAGAAATGAACAATCCTGTAAAATATACTATTTTACCGGTCATTGAACCGGTTTCAAAGGATGAATTTAAAATTCATACAATCGCAATACTTAATAAAGAACACAAACTGTACAAATATTTGGAAAACAAAGAAGCAACATTTGCACTAACTGCAGCAGACAAACTGCCTCGTGGTGTAGTTATTACGGAATTTATTTCCCAAGGACAAGGAACGATTTCAGTTGATTTAAGAAAAGTACATAGTCATGTAAAAGTTAACTTAAATAGCAAACTTCCTAGTGCTTCTATTAGTATTACAGGGAAAGGATCCTTTAGTGAAAATAATACAAGCCTTGACCTTCGTTCACCTGCTGTAATAGAAAGCGTTACGAAAGAAATGAGCAGGAAAATAGAGAACGACGTTAAACAGGTTATTAATATCGTTCAAAAGCAATATAAATCTGATATTTTCAGTATCGGCAATACAATCGCTCGAGAGCATCCTAGTAAATGGAAAAAAATACAAAAGAATTGGGATGATACATTCTCGAAAATGCCAGTTTCAGTTGATGTACATCTATCAATTCGAGGTGGAGGTTTAATTGGTTCAGGTCCAAAACATAAAGAGTAGAAAATTAATTTGGAGGTGAAGTTCTAAGTGAGCTTAACAAGAACGCAATTGTTTTGGATGATTTTTATTTCCGAGATTGTACTGCTGACCTATTTTGCTTTAGGTCCTGCAATTAAGCTAGCTCATCAGAACATATGGATTTCTTTTATAATTGCCGGTGTGGGAGCAATTGTTGGCACAATCCTTATGATTAGGGTCAGCTTGCTATATTCAAATCAAAGTTTAATTCAATATTGTCAAACCATTCTAGGTAAATTTTTGGGAAAGTTGATTGCATTCTCATACATATGTTATTGGTTTTTCATCGCAATAGTTCTTTTGAGAGCACAAGCTGATTTTATAAACATTAATCTTTTAAAATACACACCATTTTTTATCGTTGTTTTATTGTTAATCTTTCTAATCATCTATGCCAATTGGCAAAGTGGAATAACTTCCATCGGCCGGTGCAGTGAAGTGATAGGTCCACTTTTGTTTATAGCCGGGTTTCTCCCATTATTACTTAGTGTGAGACATATGGATCCAAGCCAGCTATTGCCAGTCTATACAGATGACAAGAGGTCCATTTTTAACGGGGCACTTTTTACTTTTTGTTTTCTAGGAGAAACATCCGTGATTATGATGGTTATTACGTTTATAAAAGATCACCAGAAACTATCTTTTAGCATCTTAGGAGCTATCGGTTTTGGGACTTTATGGGGAGGATTAATATCTGTCGGAGTTATCTTAATTTACGGTCCAATAGCTTCAGGAAATATGTACCACCCTCAATATATGTTTATGAAGTCAATCTCAGTATTAAATTTCATTCAGAATTTTGATCTTATTATCACTTTCTTTACACAATTTGGCATTATGATTAAATTGTTTTACCAATTTTTCATCTCTAGTTATGGCATATCTCAATTGTTAAATATAAAAAAACAGAAACTTTTAACATTCGTATTAGCTACGTTATTGTTTCTTTGCGTTATGTTGACTATGGACATTAATTACCAAAAATATTTAAATCCATGGATCTTTGTTGTATTCAATTTCCTGATTCCATTGTTGCTGTGGATTATTGGGAGGTTACGATATAGTTTTAACAATATTGTGTAAAAAGTTGGCCCTGATTTACTTAAATCAAAGAATAGCATTTAACCCGATGCAAACGGGCTAAATGCTATTCTTTGATTTCTTTTTTAGCACTAATTCACTAATACAGATTCCAATAATAATTAGGAATACTCCAAACCATCTAATCAAGGTAACCTTTTCATTTAGGATTAGATAAGCCGAAAAAACAGTTACAGGCAATTCGACTGACCCAAGGACACCAGCCATGCGTCCGCCAATACGTGGGATAGAAATCTGCAGTAATAAAAACGGGACAACTTGTCCAAACAGCCCCATTAAAAATCCCCACCCAAATAAGCTAGTCCATAATACTCCTGAAGTTAAATATGTCGGAGGGAATACAGGAAAAAGTGATATAGCTGAAATCGTCATCATAATTGCAGTCCGTAGCAATGGTGTTGATTCATTACTCATAAATTCAGGTAAATATAAGCTAACTGCAAAACAAAATGCAGCGAGCAAGCCAAGTAAAATGGCAAATGGTGAAAGTAACGTTACTTTAGCTCCTAATAAGCCTACTGCAAAAAATGTTCCTGCAAGTATAACAATCATCCCAACCCACTTCTGAACGGATGGCATTTTCTTTTTGACAATCATATCAATTATCGTAACCATCCAGGTAAATTGAAATAACAATATAATCGAAAGCGAAACAGGCAGCATTGTTAGAGAGGTGAAATAAAAATAATTTGTTATTCCTGCTGTTATACCGGTGCCTGCTAAATACAACCAATCTCTTCCACGTGGCAAACGCTGGCGCCGTAATACTGGTAAAACAACCAACCATAAAATAACAATAGCAAAGCCGTACTGCACGTTTGTTATATCCTTGATGGCAAATCCAGCTTTATATAAATAATCAACAATTGTTGCAATTAGTCCCAATAAGCTGGCTGCAATCAGTGTCATAATAATATTAAAGAATTTTGAGCTTTTCATATTATTCAATTCACATATTTGTAAATGAGTTCATTAGTAACAGGATCACTGTCAACTACCAGATTATAATCATTGAAATACCAGAAGTCTTCTTTCTCAACAAAAAAATTAATCCCATTTACGGTTTGGAAGACCCCTGCGTCTAATGGTTTTTCATCAAAAAAACCTAGGGAAAAACCGTCTTGAATAGGGCTCGATCCCCCATAACGAACAACGAATCGTATAGAATCTCCATCTTTTGCATCTATTTCATTTTTAAACCATTCGACTGCTGCATTTTCCACTGTGAGTTTCATCTGCGTACTCCTTTATAAATAAATTTTAATTTCATTTTAATTGGAGAAAAAGGAGAATTTTAAGTTCCCCTTTTTCTCGAGTTACTATTATCCTCCTACTAAAAGTTGACCTTTAAACAATCTCACAAGTGTACGTATTAGGATATCAACAATCACAATCGTGACAATAGCAAGAATAATTCCTGCAAGAGCTTTGAGTGGCCAAGTGTTTACAGCATCTGCATACTTAAATGCTGCGTTACTCAAAGCAGCCATTGGGAAGCTTACTGCCCACCATGAAGGAAAAAACGGAAGGCCTGGTTTGAATACTTTGAAGAAAATTAATAAGAACATAAATAATCCGAAATAAAATAGAATTGATGCAAACATGTCAATTCCGTGAATGATGTTAGTATATGACAAAAATCCAACTTCAAATGGCGCAATTAAAACCACATATGATGGTGTCATTGGGACTGGCATTTTTCCATGGTGCATTAATCGGCCAATGATTAAGGTAAAAAGAACCAGTGCAAATATACTACCGATCGCGAATGTAAAAATATTCACTTCTCTTGCCCAGCTAAAAGGCATTGTTCCTCCTGCAACAGCTACGTCTAGTGTCCCTACAGTAGCAATCAACCAAGGTGGTGTAACGTGCGCTACTTCTTGAGTTTTGCTCAATAAACGGGAAACAATTACATACGCCAAAACAACAGTTACAACAAAACCAATCACCCAGACGATTTGACCCAACAGTGCACTATAAGGACCTATGACTATTGATAAAAGTAAAATGGCTATCACAATAGTCCCGAAGAAATGGACACCAATAGGATTTTGAAATTCAGCAACAACTTTATCAGGATAACGGAATAGTTTAATTAAATATGCGCTGCCAAGAATTAAAAAATCAATAATGGCAAGCCATGCAATAATTTCACCAATAATCGGTGGTGCACCAAATAAATGATGAGCGTGTCTCCATGCTAACGCGAGACCGGATAAGCCCATAACAGAACCAAACAAGTTCACTGGCAGGTGTGCCAATGCGCCTGTTCTTTCTCTTTTACTTTCCATATTAGACACATTTTCAGCTCTTTGTGTCATTAGTAATCCCCACTTTCTTGTATTAATCGTAGTAATATTGTTTGATAAATATTCCTTAGTCTTCCCTAAGGGGGAAATAATATCATAAGTACCACCCCAGTTTTATGGTTACAAGCATATGCTTTTTAGATCATGATCAGCATTTCAATAAGTTCTCCTTCAATCACTTTCATCGAAGGTGTGCCTTTATTTTAATATGATTAAAATCATTCATCAATATTATCATTTCTATCGTTATGATTACTTTTTTCTATTGTTTTAAAAACCTGATGAGCTTTGACTGCCCTCAAGTAGATGTTGAAAAAACTCTTGTTTGGCAACATTAAAAAAATTAAGAGATGCTTTTTATGGCTAAAAAGATCACACATCTCAAAAATATACTTTAGAAATTAAAAGTGAAGCCATTGGTTTAAATGTATTTGGGTTTTCATTTTGACGGATAGCTGATAGATTGAATATAATAAACAAGAACACGGTTAAGAATTGGTGGAGGATATACCAAAGAGATCAACCGGATTTCATTTAGTTTTTTCCAGTTAATTTTAGGAATAAACAACTAGCACCTATAGCATGAAATATATAGTTTATCAGTTCAACATGAAAACAAAAAAGTAAGCTATTTCCATAAAGAAATAACTTAACTTATTCCATATCCAATTTTTGAAATCTTTACTAACCACAGGTTAACTTAACTCACATAGGATTTTCACAATACACTGCCTCATTAAGTTTCGTCTCCTTAACGTATTCCATCAACAAGTTAATAAAACCTCTTGCTGCATACCCAATATATTTTTCTTTATGGTGGACTATTGTGATTTCTTTACAAATTGAAGGATTTTCTATTTTAATGACTTTCAAGTTCTTATCATTCTTCATAGTAAGAAGTGTTCTTGAAAGAATCGTTGCTCCGATACCTGCCTTCACTAAGCTTAATATTGAATCAACATCGGTTGATTCGATAATTGGCTGAACTTCAAAACCAGCGGAGGAACAGGCAGCATCAATTAATTGCCGGCATTTGTGATTGATTGGGCATAATACAAGGGGAATGTCCTTAAGCTCTTCAAACTCCACATTATCTCTATTCGCTAATGGATGATCGTTTGCAATTGTCAAATAAAATTCTTCATTATATAATGGAATCTTTGTTAACCGTTCATCGTCGGGTGCCATTAGTGTCAGCGCTAAATCAATTTCATTTTGAAGAACCAGATTAACAATATCATCCAATCCAAGGATCTTAATTTGAACTTGAGGATATTTATGATGAAACTCCAGCAAAAGTTTGGAGGCAAGCTGACTTAAGTCTCCTGGCAATGCTCCAATAATAAGTTTTCCTCGTTTTAACTTTTGTAATTCTACTATTTGTTCTTGAGCGCTTTTTAAATTTAAGAAAATTTTCCTGCACTGTTCCTGCAAAATTATACCTGCTTCTGTAATAGCAATTTTTTTTCCGATACGATCAAATAATAGAACTCCCATTGTATCTTCCAAAGCCTTAATTTGTTGACTTAAAGTCGGCTGGGTAATCCCCAAGTTTTCTGCCGCCCTTGTAAAATGCAGTTCATCGCATATAGCCATGAAATATTCTAATTGCCTTAATTCCATATTTTTCCACTCCAAATAGTTAGATTCAAGTTGTTATTAAAAATCAAAATCCTGTTGTGACCGCTTGAAAGGGACGAAACACTTTACACGATAAATTGGCTCACTTTTCCACTTATTGACGTGCATTTTACATGGAGAGGCATACATGATAGCCTTATTCGATAGACATATTCCTTTTTTGGCTTCGTTTTAAAAGAGAATCATTTTCGTAGAGGCTCCATATCAAATGACATTGAATTTAATCAAATTCCCAGTAAACTATGTCACTTAAATGAACAGAAGCTGCGTCTTTTTACTTAGCGGTCATACTTAAATATAATTCAAGGTTAACCGTTAGTTAAATAGTATTGACATTAGTATATATCAAATTGGATTTTTTACTGACCAATAATAATAATAATTGTAAGTTTAGACTGTAGTTCATTCAATAATATCTTTTCTATTATTATGATAGATAAGATTTATAATTATATTAAGAAAAAGAAAATTTTCAGCTTTTATTAACAAAAATTAGAACTAATTTACATTTAGCTTCCCCCATCTGCGTTTATTTCTCTTAATTAGACCAATATTGTATTACAATCCTTAAAAGCATAAAAAACATACTAAGATTAGTAGTGCGGACCAAGGCATTGGTTTAGCACTACTTTTTTTATATAGTAGAAGTGAAGAATAGGTCGGGCAGTTTTAGATTGATTTATGCTCATAAAGGTTAGGATAATTTTGATCCTTCCTCTTATCCACATTTTCTTTTAGTTTTTTCATATAATTTTATTCCGATAACTGTTCCACAAGTTGTTAATGTCATAAGTATTAATGGAATCCAGTATTTTTTTTTATTGAACTTATTTATGTTACCCTTACATAAGAGGATCCAGTAATAATTGGCAATTTATCAAAAATTATTACTATATAAAACACAAGAGTGTCAAAATCTTAAAGGCGGTGTAAATTTATGAATAACAGTCCAATTGTAAAAGTGTATTCGAATGAGTATCAAGCCCAGGTTGTAGATTTAATTCTTCATATTCAGCAACAAGAATACAGCATTCAGATCACTAAGGAAGACCAGCCCGATTTGTTTAACATAGGGAATTTTTATCAAACCGGAAACGGAAACTTTTGGGTGGCTTTGTGTGATGGAAAAGTAGTTGGCACAATTAGCCTTAAAGACATTGGAAATGATCAAGTTGCTTTAAGAAAGATGTTTGTGGCTCAAGAATACCGCGGGGCGCAATATAAAACTGCAAGTCTTTTATTGAATAATGCCATTAAATATGCGAAAGAAAAATCAATTAAGGAAATTTATCTTGGAACAACACCGCAATTTTTAGCTGCTCATCGATTTTATGAAAAGAATGGATTTATAAGTGTAGAGATTGAAGATTTACCGGAGAATTTTCCTGTTATGGAAGTTGATAAGAAGTTTTATAAGTATTCAGTATGATAAAAAAGTCGATTCTTTTATGGAATCGACTTTTCTTTACATCTATAAAATGCTAATATTTTGTGTTTATTGAAGATAAAACTTTTACGGATAGTTTACTCCATCAATGGGCATTATGAAAAAGATATTAAATGACGGTAAGGAGATTAGAAAATGAATAATGGGAATAAAGAATTAAGTAATGATGATTTTCATATTGCAAATTTGACTGATCAAGCGCAAAGTAAGATTGAGAATTTGGAAGAAGAATTAAGTGTTACATTGGTTGCTTATGATTGTGAAAAGTAATGTAATCATATTAAAGGCTATCTTTATTAATAAAGATAGCCTTTTCAATATTTTTCAATATTTAATTTTAATTAATACTTCCACTTATTTCAACAATGAAAGGAATTACTAGATTTTACTCCAGAGTCTCGTTTCTTAAAATTAAATCCTTTAATTCAGAAATTGAAAGAATATTATTCTTCTGGCGATGAATCATTCTATGACAGTTAGAACACACAGGAACCAGGTCTGTCTCGGGTTTAATTTCCATTTCATTTCCAATCGAAAATAGAGGATTAATGTGATGTATTTCAATGAAATCTTTACCACGTTCTCCATAAGTTTTTTCAAAATCAAATTTACATGTTTTACATTTCAAACCGTGAATTTGTATTGCTTTTGCCCTATTATTAGGATTACGTTCATATCGTGTACCGTAATATTTTACAGACTTTCCTTCCATAAAATAACTATCTTCTTGAGAATTTTCAGCATCTAAATCTTTTGTTATAACATTGTTAAGTACTTTTAATCGTTCTTCAATCATTAATATCTTTAAACTTTTTTCAGTTTCTTTTTCCCATAACTTTTTCGAATTATTTCGGTCCGGTTTAAAATGAACCATTGTTACATTTTCAGAAGAGATATTAGATACTTTTGCAAATAGTAGTTGAATCCCTTTTATTTTTGCTGGCGTTAAAAGTTGTTTGCTCACATTATCTTCTATTATACTTTTTTCGATTATTTGATTTTTTTCTAATAATAATACTTGATATCTAAAAGGACCTATTTGTTGGGTTTCCTTGAATTCCTTAACTGTTAAAATATAATAATTAGTTTCTTTACCAAACATATACTCTTTTAAGTTTAGAAGTTTATTAATATCCGTTAGGGATTCAAAACTATATGCCTCTCTTGTATCCCCAAACTCTTTTTCTAGAAATAAATCCCAATCTTTAAAATTAAAAACAGCATTTTTTTGTTGTTGAAAAAAGCTTTCACAATCAGATAAATCTGAATATCCCATTTTAGATGCTACCCAAGTGAAGAATCCTTCACCTGGACGATTTGTACTTTGATTTATAACTATAGCAGACAGAGGTGGAAATCCATTCTTTATGCACCGGTAAGATATTTCACCAAGAGGATCATTTAAACGATTAGGAGGAATCGCTCCATTTAATTTATTGCTGATCATATTATATTCTACTAACTTATGAGTTTTAGCTGATTCTATAATAATCTCACTTATCTTTTTTATAAGTAGCTCATTCAAAATCCTATTCCTCCTTCTCACTTCAAAATTATGTACAATTTGAATGCTTTTATATTTTTTCTATTAATACGTTTGTATACCGAACTTTAATAACTTCTTAGGCAGGATATCATCTAAGTTTTGAATATCTGCATCATTTAATTCAATTAAATTAAAGCTATATTTCTCATATATTTTTAGTTTTTCTTGTTTTCTAGCCATATATTTCGGATCATTTTCCATGCCCCAAAATTCAATATAAACCTTCCCAATAGGTAAATAAAAGTCACAGTAAATTTCTTCTTCAACTGGCAACTTTCTTTCGTATGCATGAACAATTTCAGACATATACAACCAATTATCAATTAGCATTTCAGCTCTAGATCGTACGTAATGTCCATCAGCACTTCTATGTTTTGCTTCAAATTTATCTCTAAAAGTTGTATTTGAATGTTGTACCTCTATATTTAAAATGGTCTCTTCACTCGATTGTTCACCTTTATGGTTACCAATTGAATCTAGTAAATGCCTATTTGTTAGTATACTATTGTTCCAACAAACATACGGAACGCCAGTTTTATCATATTCAAATTGCTTACCACCTAGCCTCTTACCTAATTGAGTAATCGTCCATCCCTTAATACCTTTTTCAATTAAACCTAACTCAGATAAAATAGGATTAATTCTGAATTTAGAAATACTAAAGTTAGTTGCTAAATCAGTAGCATTCAATAAATTTTTATCTTCTTCTAACTTTCTAAAAATCGGATTATTTTTAAATTCTTCTTTCCAAGCTATGTAACTACCATATTGATGATGCGTTTTAACAACTCCACCTATGTCTTTACCTTTTTCAGTAAGTGTCCAATTATTTTCCTCTCTTATTACAAGTCCATAATCAGAGAGTAAAGAAAATACATTCTTTACTGGTAAATGTAATTCTTTTGAAAGAGCTGTTGTAGAAATAAATTTTTCTGTCATGTTAATCCCCTAACAATTTAATATCAGATATTAGCCTTTAATTGTTTCTTCAACGATTCCTCATTCTGCCATTTTACTATCTTACTTTTAACCCAATTAATATCATGGCAATCTATTTTAAACTTATCAGCCTGTGTCAATGCGGCATTCGTATAACTTGATGAAGTAATGAATTGGGCTAAAACACAACCGTGATTTCTCTTTGAGGAATTTAGTTCTCTTATTTCTTTTACTGTGACCTGATTACCTGATGCAAAATAATGTTTATCTGTATTGCTTCTTCAGTTTTGTGCTTCCGATTATAGATAATCAAATCCACCCCACCGTCAGCACCTTCACTTGTTTCGCGCGGGTTAAATCCTTTTGCTTTAAAGTAGAGAAAACATAATCTTTCAAACTCTCTCCATGAAAGTTCTTCTAATTGCAATGTTAAAATTATATCATCTGCTCTAAGTCGATTTGGAGCGGCTTTAGATTTTTTTCCATTTTGCTTTGCATTCTTTTTAGTTGATATTTTCTTTTTGACTTGTTTATCAGGCAGCATATTATAGATTATTACTTCAATAAATGGTGTAGCTAAAACAATTCCACCAAGAATGTAATAATTTGTACTTTTAAATACCATCCAAAATATACTTAGAGCAATTAATAAGTAAAATCCTGTTAAGACATTTGATAGTTTTTTTCTATCTTTCTTGTTCATATATTTTTTCTCCCAATTCTTAATGTTGAATAGTCAAAAAGTATGATATCCCTCTATTTATCATCGGCAATAAGCATAATACTTTTTAGAAAGATCCTTAAGAAATTAGGCACTGAATATTGAAACATCACAAAATCCGCTTGCAATTAACTATTATAAAAGGATTTTATTAGTTTACTAGTACATAAAATGTCGATTTATTTAAATTGTTTAAAAAAATCAACCCTAGTAAAATAGCACTATAAAAGTTATAGAGGAGGGGTAATTTGAAAAAGAAATTCTTAATGTCATTATTTGCAATTATTTTAAGTTTTACATTCGTCTTTCAAGATGCAGAAGCACATCGTGGAAGAACAGATAGTTTAGGAGGACACTTTGTATCAGCAACTGGTGAATATCATTTCCATTCATATTCATCAATAACAAATAAAGCTAAAACAAAAATGGCAATTGTCAACCTAATACTTCAATATAATAGTAGTTCAGATAACTACAATGTGAATGTAAAGATAATTGATTGGAATTCTTATAAGAGCATTTATCATAAATTGTTGAAATAGATAAAAAAACGAATAAGTTTCGTTATTCGTTTCAGTCTGTCAATAAACCTTGCTTCAATTCAATTTGAAGCAAGGTTTAATTGCTTTTAATATTAATTTTCAATTACATGCTTCAATAAAATTCTATCTTTAAATCCACCACGATCTTCTTTCTTTTGAAGTCTTACTCTTTCGATTTCCTCAACGCTAATCCCTTTTGTATCAGCTAGTGAATAAAGTACTTCAAGAATATCTGCTATTTCCCCCACAGTTTCATCTAGTGTTGCATTATAAAACTCATCAAGTTCTTCTTTTAGTTTTTCATTTAGTTTTTCGATATACTCGCTTTCACTTAGTACTTTAATCTCGAATTTGCTACCAGTTTTCGTGATTACAGCTGGAATTTTATCTCTTACAAGTTTGTTGTAGTATTTTATAGTCATTTAGTACTCCCCTTTACCAAAAATTAGTATAATAAATATACTTATAGTTTAAATTACATTCTTTTGAATAGTAAAGGGGATTATTTTTTGAATATTTTCACAGAAGAATATCCATCACTAGAATCATACTTTAGATCTGTCATTCTCTTTGGTAAAAATTCAGCCAGCTATAAATTTGCATTAGCTAAGTCTCTACTCGATTTATCAGAAAGCCATAATAAGGATACTTTTATTCCTTTAGATGATCTATCCATCCCTTTTTCGAAGTATATTTGCGAGCATTTAAAGATAAATGATAAACAAACAACTTCTTCCTCAAGTAGATTTTTAAATGTTTGTAGAGATTTTAATAATGGTACTATTTCTCACGATGATTTAATTCTATCTACTAAAAAATTAGGATTTGAAAATGTATTGGATGCATTTCATAATTTGAACCAACAAAGTATCCCAGTTTCTTTTTTTGAGGTTAAAAAAGATGGGAGAAATAAAGGAATAACTTTAACGGATGATATTTTTCATTTAATTCAATCTACACAACATCAAAATTTCAATCACGAAGTCGAGGCAAGATGGAGATTAGTAGAAACAGCTTGGTCATTAAATATTAGTCCATCATTATTAAATGTTTATTTTGATGATGATTCTAAAATGTTTTTTATCAATGAAGATAACAATCTCAAAAGAATAGATGTTACCTCTTCAAGAGATGCCTTAAACGGCTATCAAAAAGGTAAATGCTTCTACTGTTTTAATGATATTTCAGTTGACATGGGGTCTGAAGCTTTAGCAGACGTTGATCACTTTCTACCATTTATATTGCAAAAGGAGTTATCTAACTATTTAAATGGAGTTTGGAACTTAGTACTGTCATGTAAAGAGTGTAATCGGGGGAAAGAAGGTAAATTTGCAAAAATACCTGAATTCCGATATCTTGAGCGATTGCATAAAAGAAATGAGTTTTTTATTGAAAGTCACCATCCGTTAAATGAAACTTTAAAAAATCAAACAGGAAAAACTTTAGCAGCTAGAATTTCGTTTTTAAATAAAACTTATAATGATTGCCTAAGTTTATCAGGCAATATTAAATGGCAACCTTTATATGAACATGAACCAGCGTTTTAAAATAAATATATGAATATAAAAAAGGATGAGAAAATGGACAAGCAACGAGGTTTTTACGAAGAGTTAGTAATAAAAGATAAGGAGTATCCAACTTCACAGTCTGTGAGTCCATTAGCGCAAGCAGATTATATAGAAGGTTTAATTCATTATGCTGGGCGAAAGATTGGGGATCGTTTTAATCGTTTAGTAGACGAAGGGAATTATTCTGAGATTATTCGACTAACTGAAGAGATTACTAAATTGGCAGAAGGTAATGATGGAGAGTTTAAGCTCCCACTTTCCACTATTTTATACAACTATGAAAATAGTGAGTTACCAGTAAGTGATCTTTATCAATTGTCAAAACCTGATTTTATTTCAAATGAAAAAGGTTCAATGAAGAATTTCTTTAAATCATTGAAATTTGAATTGATGACAAGTGATGGTGCTGATTTCATGGTAAGCTTTTTGAGATTTTCAGGCCTACAAATTCTTTTAAAGCCGATCGAAGAGTTAGCCAAACGTGGTAACAAGGTTAGGATAATCACTTCCTTCTATTTAAATATTACGGAAGCAAAAGCATTAAGAAAATTATTAGAATTACCAAATGTGGAAGTAAAAATCATTCAAACTGGTAACGAATCATTCCATACAAAAGCATACTTATTCCATCGTGAATCAAGTATTAATTCTATTATTATTGGATCATCTAATATCTCTAAATCTGCATTAGTCAATGGACATGAATGGAATGTAAAAATGCCTGATAGTGCTTATCTTCCTATCTATAAACAAGGGAAAGAAAAATTTGATTTACTATGGAATAGTAATGAATGTCTACCATTAAATGATGAACTAATTAATCAATATGAAATACACGCTAATAATGTAAAAAAAGATTATATTCCACCATTTAAAGTTGCAGAGCAAGATTTACGAAGTATATATGCGACTTCAACAATTACACCAAATGCAATGCAAAGAGATGCACTTCTGGCACTTGAGCAAACACGTGAAAATGGTAAATCAAAAGGTGTTGTCATTGCAGCAACAGGCACTGGTAAAACATACTTATCTGCCTTCGATGTAAAAAACTTTAAACCAAAAAGAATGCTTTTCCTTGCACATCGTGAGGACATTCTAGTTAAATCGAAAGAAACATTTAAAACAGTATTTGGTATGGATGATCAGTTTGGAATCCTTTCAGGAAATGTAAAAGAACAGGATGAACCATTCTTATTTGCTACTGTTCAAACTCTTTCTAGAGATAATGTATTAACTACATTTGATCCGAATTATTTTGATTATATTGTTATTGATGAGTTTCATCATGCGCAAGCTAGTACGTATTTAAAAGTTATCAATCATTTTAATCCAAAATTCTTACTAGGTTTAACGGCAACACCCGAACGATTAGATGGACAGGATGTGCTTCAGCTTTGTGATTATAATGTTGTTTATGAAATTCGTTTACGTGATGCATTAGAAGCAGAGTTACTAGCACCTTTTCATTACTTTGGAGTAGCCGACGATACTGTCGATTATGAAGCTATAAAAATGAAAAACGGTTTTTATGATGAGACTGAACTAGTACATGCCTTAAAAACCGAGAAACGTGTTGAGTATGTAATAAGTACTATTAATAAATATAGCTATAGTGGAGATAAATTAATTAGTTTAGGCTTCTGTTCTTCTATTGAACACGCTAAATATATGAGTGAAGAATTTAATTCACGTGGATTCGTAACTACTTATTTAACTGGCGCAGACGGTCCAGAGGAAAGAAAAGCAGCAATTTCTAAACTTGAAGATGAAAATGATTCACTTCAGATTATTTTCACAGTTGATATTTTTAATGAAGGAATTGATATTCCAAACTTAAATCTGGTGCTATTCCTACGTCCAACCGAATCACCTACAATCTTTATTCAACAGCTTGGACGTGGATTACGTAAAAGTAATAACAAGGAATTTGTAACAATACTCGATTTTATTGGTAACTATCAAAAATCATTTGTAGTCCCTCTTGCATTAAGTGGACATACGAATCATAACGGTTTTGACAAGGATAGTTTACGTGTTGCAGTTCAGCATGAATTTGCTGATTTACCAGGTGGTGCCTATGTTGATCTCGATCCCGTTACACAAAAAAGAATTCTTGAGAAAATCGATTCAATTCGTTTAGATTCTGTTGCTGTAATAAAGGATTTATATAATCAGTTTAAAAAAGATCTAGGCCGATCACCTAAGATTACAGATTTCTTATATGCAGAAAAAGCTCCAAATATAAATTTCTTTCTAAATAAGTTTAAATCTTGGGTTGGAACAAAGCAAAAGATGAATGACATAGAAGATTATGATCAAACAATTATTGATTATCCTTATTTGTTCGAGGTTCTTGAAAGAATTGAGAGCTACTTCCCTATTAAATGGCCATATGAATTTATTATTTTAGAATTAGCCCTTGAGAAGAAGTTTATCTCATTTGAAGATATTGCAAAACTTATTAAGAATCGATTTAGTATTGAAATTGAAATAGCTGATCATAAATCATTAATCCTAAGAGCAATGAAACGCTTATCAGAAACATTTAAAAAGTGCAATTGGTCATTCGGTCAAATTGATAATGAAATATTTATTGTTGATGAACCTTTTTACAATTTAGATCATTTTGCAAAAGATCAAATAAAAGAACGCATCGAATATGGAATCATTGAATATCGTCGTATGTATCAACCAAAACATCTATTGAGGCAAAATGAACGTTTGGTTCGATATCAAAACTATACAAGAAATGATCTCATCTTCTTATTTGAAGCCCAAGTCCAAGAAGGAACTTGGCGTGAAGGTGTAAGTAGAGTCGGAAACCAATATTGTTTATTTATTAATTTAAATAAGCATGACAAAATTGATGACCACTTAAAATATCATGATTATTTCATGGATCCAATTAACTTCCATTGGCAAAGTCAAAATCAAACTACACACGAATCAACTCGAGGGCAAGATTATATTCATCATAAAGAAAGAGATATCCACATTCATCTTTTTGTTAGGAAATTTACCGAAATGCATGGAATGACACTTCCATTCACTTATTTAGGTGAAATTGATTATGTTTCGAGTAAAGGAAATAGTCCGATGAATATTCATTGGAAATTACATGAAGCTGTTCCGCAAGATTTATTTATTGATTTGATAAAATAGATGAATGAATGAAAGGCGTTCTCTTTATAGAGAACGCCTTTTTACCTCATTAATTTTTCAACTGTTGGTATATCCGCAGGTGCCCATTCTAGCTCTTGAAGATCAGAAACTTCTTTCCACTCAAGTTTTGCATGCTCACTTGCAATTGGAGCTCCTTCAGTAATTTTTGCTTCATACGTTAGAAGGTTTACTATTACCGCTGGATATTCATGTACTACCTCTTCAACTAATTCTTCAACTTTAATTTCACACCCTAATTCTTCTTTAATCTCACGAACTAGTGTTTCTTCTGGCTGCTCGTCTTTTTCGATTTTACCTCCAGGAAATTCCCATAGATTAGGTAGGCTCATTTCTGATGAACGTAGTGCGCATAGGATTTGGTTTTGATTATTTCTGATTACTGCTCCTACTACTTTGATTTGTTTTTTCAATTTTTGTCAGTCCCTTATAAAAGTATAAGTTTATTATATTTTTAGTAAAGGACTAATTCAATTATTATTTGTTTCCAAACTCAACATGAGTTGTGTGTGTGAACAAAAATATTTAGAATACTATACAAATTCTAGAATCACTCCTTCTTAGGCAAATGCATATATTGCTAATCAATATATGTAGGATAAAAAGGGGTGAAATTTAATGCACGTAGATTTAACTGCCATACATTGGCTTTATGTAACATTTATAGGAATCATTATTTTGTTTTTAATCTTAAGACGTGACACGAGTCTAGTTTGTCTTGCAGGAATATTTTTATTAGGTCTTGTAGCAACTGAGTCTCTAACTAGTTCAGTCAGCATCTTGTTTTCAAGTTTCATATACGCAATAACCGAGTTACTTTCTACAATTCTAGTAATTTCAATCATTGTTTCAATGAGTAAGGCATTAACAGAAAGTGGAGTCCATCAAGCACTCATAAGTCCATTTACAAAGGTGATGAAAAACGCCACAACTGCTTACTGGACAATCGGGATTGTCATGATGGTAGTTTCGTGGTTTTTCTGGCCGTCTCCTGCGGTGGCACTAATTGGTGCAGTATTACTTCCTGTGGCACTTAGAGTAGGTTTACCAGCATTAGGTGTGGCAATGGCAATGAATTTATTCGGTCATGGAATCGCACTATCAAGTGATTATGTTATTCAAGGAGCACCTAAATTAACAGCTGATGCTGCTGGAATCCCAGTTTCGGATGTCATTCACGCGAGTATACCTCTTGTCATTGTGATGGGCGTCGTGACTACAGTTGTAGCTTTTTACTTCTTAAAACGAGATATGAAAAAAGGGATTTTAACAGTAGAAACAGTTGAAAGCGATACCAAAACTGAAGATTATCTACTCTCCTCTACTCAACAAAAATGGATGGCATCTCTTGTTTTCATTTTATTTGCGGTAGATATTTGGGCAATGGTTCATTTTAATTTACAAGGTGGAGATGCAACTGCTTTAATCGGAGGAACTTCTCTTATCATCCTTTCAATCCTTTCCCTAATGGGCCATAAGTCAAAGGGATTAGAAGAAGTAACAAATTATTTAATCTATGGATTCAAATTTGGGTTCCGTGTTTTCGGTCCAGTTATTCCAATTGCCGCGTTTTTCTATCTCGGTGATAGTGGCTTTACGACAATTATTGGTGATTTCTTACCAAAGGGATCACATGGAATTGTAAATGATTTAGGTTTCGCACTAGCACATGCTGTACCTGTAAACCCTGGTGTAGCTGGAGTAACACTAACTACTGTTGGAGCAATCACAGGATTAGATGGTTCTGGATTCTCTGGGATTTCACTTGCTGGATCAGTTGCTTCTCTATTTGCTACAGCAATCGGCCATGGTGTTGCTACACTAACAGCAATGGGTCAAATCGCTGCTATTTGGGTAGGAGGCGGAACATTAATTCCTTGGGCATTGATACCTGCGGCGGCTATTTGTAATGTTAGTCCGTTTGAATTGGCTAGAAGGAATTTACTGCCGGTGTTGATTGGTTTGGTGGTAACTACTGTTGTTGCAATATTCTTGATTTAACTAAAGGAATCAAAATTTTCAAAGTGAGCCCGAATAATAAGCATTAGGATCGAGTTTTATTATTCGGGTATTATTCTGCAACTCGCAAAAGTTTATTACATTTCCCAAGAGAAGGTCTGAGATTTTCTAAGCTATTTAAATCAATATCTGATGGTAAATTATATTTTTTCAAAATTTCTTGAAATTCTTTAGAGTCCCGTCCTTTAGATTCAGCAATTATATGATCTATTTGTAAATCTGAATAATTGAAGAAATCCTTATAGCAAATAGCACATTTTCTTTGATAAGCTTGCCATAAAGCATATCTAACCTCAGGTCTGTCCTTCAAAGTCATTTTTAATCCTCACTCTACTTAATAAATAAATTAAACATTCTCTAATTAATAAACAAACACATCATCTACTAAATTACAAAAAACTTCCCTTCTTTTTCTACCCTAAAAATCAGTTCTTAAATTCGTGGCACTCTTATTAGGTTAAACATTAATGCAGACCATGGTAATTCCTCATTCATGCAAACAAGCTGCCTAACGAATTAACCTAGTATAACTTTTAGGGATCACTTATTTTTCAAATTTAATATCCATAACAAAACCAGATACCACTTCATTTTTCTTTAATTTTATTTGCACAATAATTTGTATTTGAATATTATTTAAATATAGATACTCTTTAGCCTCATCTTTAGAAAATGGTAGATATATGTCATTTGTTACATTAACAAGGTACATTTCGTTTTCTTTTTCTAATTTCATTAATATTTCTTGTATATCAGAATCACTCATTTTATTCATTTTTATTTCACAATCTACTACATTTATAGATACAGTATTATTATCAACCCCAAGCCAATATCTATTGTTAGTTAATATATATTTATCTACATCTTTAGTTAATTCTTCAAATGCCTTTTTAGATTCTTCATCCTCTAGATAAAGAATCGTAGAATCAGGTGCTATTCCTGAAACCAACATATTTATTTTGCTTATATCTTTATTAAAACTTTTTATTAAGTTCAGTAAGGACTTTATTTTTTGAGTATCTTGAATTAATAACGATTTATGGATAATTCCAGATTGAATTAAATAATGTAAAAACTTATATTCATAATTTTTTGATATATTATCTATAAAACTGTTAAAACTAAAGCTATTCTCTTTAGATAAGAAAGTTATTGGAGCATTAATGTTATATTTAAGAAAATGAGTCTCATATATTTCTTCTGAAATATCTTTCATACCTTTCAGCATTGGAATTTCTTTGATTCTATTTCTTACTTCCTTATGTATATTTTCTAAATTACTTTTTATTTGGAATTCCTTTTTAGATTCATCGATAACATTTTTGAAGCGAAAATTTTTGTAAATAATAAATAACTCCTCTTTAAGCCTTTCCATGTCATCTATAATATCCCTATTATAATCACTAAAGCCTTCAACAAATTGTTGGTAATGGGATATTAATGATTCACTAACTTTATTACGGTTAAAATAAGTATTTACAGCATTAAATACCTCTTCTTCAGTTAATATTTCTTTGTCAACTCTTGTTAATTCAAGATTATTAATAACTGTTAAAAATAGGAAATACTCTGTTACAACACTCTCCATCATTAACCACTTAGCACCTAGCCCCATAATTTCCCATCTTTTTAATTCATCTTTTACTTCTTTGTAATGAATCCAAAAATCTGTATTATAGTAGAATGTTAGTTTTTCTATTAATTTGTTTTTCATAATAGTCAATATACTCTTGTATTTCTCTCTTTCACTATCATCAATACTTTCTTTATAAACTAAATAATATAAGTATGATGAGATTGTAAGAAAGATTTTGCTTATAAGTATAGTTTCAACGTGAATTTTCCTATTGTTAATTATTTCTAAAGCTCTACTTAAGCTTGACACATCCTTTTTCTTTATCATTTTCAGTAAAATATTTGTAAGAGTTTTATAAATTATTTCTTCTACAGAGCTCAATTTATTATAGGATTGAAAATAAAAAATATCTTCTAAAATTCTATCTAAAAAATATTTTTGTTCCGAAGTTTCTAAAATTTTGTTACTCATGATAGAGTCATACATACTACCAATAATGGAAGGAATATTATTATCTACCAGTATTTCCCCATCCCTTAGTCCTATTTAAAGGTAATTGTATCAGTTTGCTAAAGCGGTACTCTCTCATACTCTGAATTAAACTATCCATAGCCTCATAAAAATATAAAAATAGATTATTATGATTGCTGGAATTAACAATTTTATATACTTTATTAATATTTTCAATTGCTTTTTCTTCTTTACCTATTTGTATTAATTTTACATAGATTAAATCCAGGTAATATATAAGATTCTTATATATTTCTGAATGTATTGGAGAATAGCTCTCGTATATTACTTTTTCTAATATTTCATTCAATATAAAAATATTTTCTTCAAATTTGTTAAAATTTTGACTGTCTAATTCTAATAATGTATCCTTATTTCTACTAATATTTAACATAAAGTCTAATGTTTTATAACCGTATTTTTTTTCTTTGTTTAAACCTGTAATTAATGCAAGTATTGCTATACTTGTAGTCGCTACTCCCGCATGTACCTGCCATATAGTGTTGATTAACGAGCTCATGTCTTTCTGTTTAATCGGAAAAATATTATATGTTTCTGCTAACATAGTAAGACCTGAACCAATTATTAAACATAAAAAAATAAAACCTATTATCTTGTATACATTTGTCACTTGGTAACACCTCAATTAGTGGATTTGCATAACTCTAATTATACAAAATTATCCAGTAGTTAAGAAGGAATTTATAAAATAATAACTTTTATCTATTAATTTAAAAATCACTATACTTGCTGTTAACATGGGAAAAGGATGATACCAATTTGTAACCATCTAACATTTTACTGCGCGAAGTATCATTTAACTTTAATGATAAAAAAAATACAAGTATACCAGCGAACTATAAAAATGCGTGAATTGAACGAAACATCTTCGAAAATTCGTTCCAATCCAAATTATTGACCAAAGAAAAATACCATTATCGCTCTGGCCTAAGCCCTTGAACAAAATAAAAATGAAACGGAAGAACACTTAAGTTTTGCTGATTATCATCATTTACTCCAAATATAATTGACCCTCTGGCTGAATTCGCCATCGCAACGATTAACTTTGCAATATGATCTTCTCTTATAAATGTTTCTTTAAAATATAATGCATTACTTTCACCAAATGCTTGTTCGATAAGGCTTTTAAGTGAGGCTATATCAAAAATTTTATCTACATTATTAAATGTATTTAGAAATTCTTGCTTGTAAATTTTTTTACCATATTTGCTTAGAAGATTCAGTTGATTTTTCATTACACTCCCATACACTAGTAAGCGCATCCTATGACATAATCAAATGACGGATTTAAATTTTACAACAGCACCCACAAAAGTAACGTTTCTTCAATAAGTTTAGTTTTAAAATAATTTAAAAAGCTATCTTTTTGATCTTCTTTAGGAACAATATAGCTTTTTTGTCTTCAAATTTAAAATTCTATTATTCCTCTCAATAACAGCGAGCATCTGAGATTTCCTCGATGTAGCCTGGAGTGTTTATCGAAGATCCAGTGCATTTTTCACATGCACAAATTCTTTTTATTCGAACTTAATTTTCAAGCAAAAATCCACCCAACCCAAAATTTTACAAAAAAATAATTCAAAAAACTCTATTAATCTATTTCTAATACTAGTAAAATATTCATGCAATACTAAATATTTTGTCGAAAGGTGGAAATTGTGTGAATAGTAAGATAACAAAAAATATTAAGAGGCGATTGTTTAATGGTTCTTTAGCAGCTGCGCTAGCCCTTACAATAGCTCCTCTAAATATTGTTCCTCAATCTGTGAAAGCGGATACAAATAGCGACATTCATGTTCAATTATTAGGCATTAACGACTTTCATGGTCAGCTTGATACTTGGAGATCGATTAAAGATTCAACTGGTAAAGTAGTAGATTACTCTGGTGGTATCGAGTATTTAGCTGCCTATTTAAAAGAAAGAGAAGCTACTAACCCTGCTAATACTCTTATGCTTCAAGCTGGTGACCTAGTTGGAGCAAGTCCTCCAGTATCTGCATTATTACAAGATGAGCCTACTATTCGTTTTATGAATGAACTTGGCTTTGATGTAGGTACAATCGGTAACCATGAATTTGATGAAGGCGTTGCTGAAATGAAGCGTTTAATCGATGGTGGAAGCAACCCAAAAACAGAGAAATATGAAGCAAAATACGGCAAGTTCACTGGTTCAACTATGGACTATGTGGTAGCAAACGTAGTAAATGATAAAAATGAACCTATTTTACCTCCATATGTAGTAAAAGAAGTTGGTGGAGTTAAGATCGGATTTATTGGTGTTGTAACAACTGAAACTCCAACGATCGTAACGCCAAAAGGTGTTGAAGGTGTTAAATTTACGGATGAAGTAGAAGCTATTAACAAATATGCAAAAGTATTAACTGATCAAGGTGTTAAGTCAATTGTCGTTCTTGCACATAATCCTGGTTCTTCAAAAGCAGACGGATCAGATGCAGCTGGAAGAGTTGTCGACATAGCAAATGCAACAGACAAATCAGTTGACGTTATTTTTGGTGCACATGATCATAAACTTTTAAACGCAAAAGTAAATGGCAAACTTCTAGTACAATCATGGTCTTATGGAACTGCATTCTCTGATGTTGATTTAACAATTGACCCAGTTACACAAGATATCGTAGACGCAAAGGCTGAAATTGTTGATACTCTTCATAGCAAAATTACGCCTGATGCAAAAATTAAAGCTGAGCTTGATGGCTATCAAGCAGATATCAAACCAACTGTAAGCCAAGTAATGGGCGAAACAGCAGATGTTTTGACAAACGCAGCTAATCCAAGTGGTGAGTCAGCTCTTGGTAACTTTATTGCTGACGGCATGAAAGCAACTACTAACACAGATTTTGCATTCATGAATTCTGGTGGTATTCGTAACCCACTTCCAAAAGGAACAATTACTTGGGGAGATTTATTCAAAGTTCAGCCATTCGGTAACGATTTAGTTACGATGACTATTACTGGAGAGCAAGTAAGAACTTTATTAAATCAACAATTCAATGCACCACCAAGTTATAACAAGATCATGGCAATCACTGGTCTTCATTATACTTGGACAGATAAAAATGATTACGGTAAGAAAATACTTGATATTTATCTTCCAGATGGATCTAAAATCGATCCAGCTAAAGAATATTCAATCACTGTAAATAACTTTATGGCAGACGGTGGCGACGGCTTTACTGTTCTGAAATCTGGTAAAAACCGTGTGACAAGTGTTGTAGATTTAGATGGATTTGTTAATTATTTCAGATCATTTAAAGGACAAGTAAGCGCAACTGTTGAAGGCAGAGTTCAACTTGCAGAAGTAACTCCGGCTACACCTGTTGTTGGAGAAGTAACAAACAAATCAACAAAAGTAACAGGTACAGCTTTTGCTGATGCTCAAATTAAATTGCAGGCAAATGGCAAAGTAATTGGTACAACTACTGCTTCTAAAGAAGGAAGCTTTACAGTTGAAATTCCAGTTCAAAAAGCTGAAACAACAATTAATGTTATTGCAAGTGACTCTAAACTTAATGTAAGTAATACACAAGTTAAGGTTAAGGATGTTGTAGCTCCAACAAAACCTGTTGTTAATCAAGTAGATGACAACGACATGAAAATTACTGGTAAAGCAGAAGCAGGTACAAAAGTAACTGTGAAATCTGGAAAAACTGTAGTGGGTACAGCAGACGCTAACTATCGTGGAGTATTCACAGTAACATTAACTAAAACTTTAAAAGCTGGTACTGTACTATTTGTAACTTCAGTAGACAAAGCTGGCAATGTTAGCCCTTCATTAACTACAAAAGTGGTTGACAAAACTGCTCCAAATGCACCTGTATTGGTGACTAAGGTATCAAGAACTTCTACTAGTTTAGTAGGTAAGGCAGAAGTAGGTTCTTCTGTACAATTAAAGGTTGGCAAGAAAGTTTTCAAAACAATTAGCAATAAAAAAGGATTGTTTACTTTCAAAGTTACTAAACCAAAATCTGGTACAATCCTATACTTCACTGCTAAAGATAAAGCAGGAAATGTAAGTAAAGTGACAAAAGTAGTAGTAAAATAAGAAATATAGAAAAGACCCTGAAATAATTAGTTTTCAGGGTCTTTTCTTATCTTTTTTATTGGAAGGTTCCTAACTTTAACACAAATTTCTATGATTTTTCTAGACTATGAATAGTTTCAAGAAGTTTTTTAAAAGTATTTATCTATTAACTACTTCAAACCAAAAGCCTTAATAACCTCTTGCTTAATACTATTTCCTGCATCATCCCAAGCACTAGCTCGAAGTGAAACAGAGTCTGCCTTCTTACGATTTTCAATTTTTGCTTCCCATCCATCTCTCTCACGATCTAAGTCTACTTTTTCCCATGACTTGCCTTCGTCATATGAAACTTCAAGAGATGCACCTTTCATTTTGCCGTTTCCTGGAGCACCAGCTACTTGGATAGCATTCAAGCCTATTTCAATCCAATGGCCTGATTTTGCGTTTCCGTTCATATCAGTATCCACTTTATAATCAAGAGATATCAATGGTAGTTCTGTTTTGTATTCTTCTTGTTCTTTAGACCAGAAAGTCCACTCCGTATGCGTTTTAACGGATGTGTTCCAGCGTTCCGTGTCACGCCAAGCATCACTAACTACTCGGTACTCAGTGTTTTCAGTTGGATAATTAATAAATGAGTAGATCGCTTGCCCATTTGCTTCTTTCACAAGTTTTGATCCTTGATAAAATTTTAGTGTTTGATTTCCAGGATAATTCGTTTCTGAACCTGTGCTACCTATACCTGAGTCAGCCCATGCAGGAATGTTTAATACGAAGCTATTCCCTGTACGATAAGGTTTCCAGAAGCCATCACCTAAACGAGGACGAGCGACTGATGCGAACCATTCTTCATCCAATTTCTGACCTGGCTTGTAAGTCGCTAATGGTTGACGTACTTCCCAAGCGCTATCAAGCACGCTAGCTTGATGGTACCATTTTGTGCCTTCTTGAGCAGATACCCACTCTGTTCTAACGGATGGCAGATTCAATTTAAATTGGAAGCCTACTCCATTTGAGCGGTATGATGGAATATCCCATCTGAACTCCCCACCTGGTGCTGGACGGTCTGATTTATATTGCGTATCAATTTTTGCAAGTTCTTTCGTTTTAGGTGCATAAGTTAAGTCTCTTGGAATCGCGTCATTGTGGTTATCAACAAGATCATAAACGTATTCAGTATCCGGGTTACCTTTTACATTTAGTTTCACTTTTCCAGACTTAGCCGCTTCAACAAGATCTTTACCTTCTGTTCCACTAATCGCAGCAACCGCAAGAGGAATATCTCCAGTATCAGTTCCTACGTATTCACTTAATTCTTGCGGTCCATCATTTACAGTAATTAATAATTTTGCACCTGCTGCATATGCTGCTGCAGAACGTGCCATTCCAGACACTTCGTCACTACGATCAACGATAACAGCCTTGCCCCTTACATCTAGGCCATTATAATCTTCCTGAGCACCTTTACCTGCATAAACAGCATCTAAATTGTAATTTCCATTTAGTAGCGTACTTCCTGCTTGTGGGATTTCATCCAGTTCATGACCGCGGAAGTTAATTGTCAATACTGGTTCTGTAAGGCGCCAGCGAGTGTTCAATGTGAATTTCCCATTTTTAACTGCCGTTGTTGGTGCAGCATACATTTTATCTACTTTAACCGGCATGACGTAAATGTCACCAACGCTATTTCCATCGATCTCACGGTAATATTCCATTTTTCTAAAACTAGCTTCAGTGTCATTAGGTACTTTTGCTGTAATTTCGTTTGCTTTACGAGCATCCAATTCAACAGTTTTCGGACCATTCATGTTAATTTCCGGATTTCCGACAAGTGCAACACCAGCATGATCAGTTTCGCTGTCTACATCCATCATTGACATAGCAGAATAAGTTCCTGGCTTTAACCGTAATTCCGTCGTACCATTAACGGCAATAAACAGTGGATCACCATCAGGTCCAAGCAGATTGATATAAGCTAAAGTTGGAGAGCCGTCACGATCGGTCGCATTTAGCGTAAGAGCATATTTTTCCTCTTCTTTAATCATAGCCAATGAAGTATGGACAACTGTTTTCCCTTCAACATTAGCAGAAATTTGTCCTTGATAACGTGCACCAAGTGCGCCAAGCTTTGGATCAAGTGTTACAGTAACTTTCGCACTACCTTTTGCTGGTACTGTTACAGTGTTTGTTGAAAGTTTGAACAAACCAGCTGGAGCATCTGAATCATCGTTCCCTGTAATCTTTGCTGTCAGATCCAATGTCACTGACTCATCACCGTCGTTTGTGTACGTTATTGTTTTCTCAACAGGTACATCATTATCATGCGGCCAATCATAGAAACCAAAATCAAGTGATCCTGTCGCACGTAATTTACCTAATGTTGCAGCTGCAACATCAAGTCGACCAGTTCCTCCCTCAAATGGTTTAATATCATCAAGTTTCTTCGTTGTACTCATAAGTGCTTCCTTCAGTTGTGCACCTGTCCAATCAGGATGACGTTGCGAAAGAATAGCAGCAGCACCCGCAACATGTGGAGTTGCCATTGAAGTACCGCTCATCGAAAGATAAGAACCGCTGCCTTTGTTGGCAAATTGTGAGCGCGCAGCATTAATATTTACACCAGGTGCTGTCAGATCAGGCTTTAACCCCGAACTCCCAAAACGTGGACCTCTAGATGAGAAATATGCTAGTTTATCAGATTTATCAACCGCACCTACAGTTAGTGCTGCATCTGCTGCTCCAGGTGAACCGATCCCCTCAGCACCAGTGTTACCGGCTGCAATAACAAACAGAGAACCCGTCTCTGCACTTAGGTTATTTACCGCTTGAGCCATAGGATCCGTTCCATCACTTGACTCGCTACTACCTAAACTCATACTGACAATCTTAGCATTATGAGCAGCCCATTCCATTCCTTCGATAATCCAAGATTCAGCACCAAATCCTTCATTACTAAGTACTTTCCCTACAAGTAGGCTTGCCCCAGGAGCTACACCTTTATTTTTTCCTTCTGATGCTGCACCTGTTCCGAGTACTGTGGAAGCAACATGCGTGCCGTGTGCATTAAAGTCGCGTACATCTTCCCCTGGAACGAAGCTTTTTGATTCCTTCAGTTGACCTGCAACATCTGGATGCGCGGCGTCGATCCCTGTATCAAGTACGGCTACCTTGACACCAGTTCCATTGAAACCTGAATTCCAAGCAGTTGGTGCTCCAATCTGCGGAACACTCTGTTCAAGGGAGGCTTCAACACGACCATCTAACCATACCTTTTTAATTTCTGCTGTAGGCAGTGCTTTTGTTGCTTTTGCCGTTTGTATATTTTTCTTAATGTCTTGCCAGAACGTTTTCGTATCTTTTTTCTCAGCAGAAAGTGCTACTCCATTAATGCTTTCAAGTTCATGTGTTTTCTTTGAAGCTTTTAGTGCTGGCATTGCCGCTGATCGAGTTTTTGATTCAGAATATTGTACGATAATAGGTAATGTTTCTTGAGAGGCATCGTCATATCCATCAGCAATAAGCGCAGTGATATTAAATAAATCACGATCTAAAACACCTGAAGCTAAATAAGGCATTGCTTGTTCGGGAATGACATATGTATCCTTATTGGTTGTCAGTATACGTGCTCCACCACCTGCTTTATCAGCAGGTTCAACACTGATGACACTTTGTCCATCTGCAAATTCTGTCACCGTTACAACATCACCTGTAATAAGGGTAATGACATGCTTTCCATTACTTGCTTTTGCGTTAATCCCCTGAAGATTAGTTTCTTCAGACATACGATTTGCTGCATTTAAGATACTATTGCTAGAATCAGCAGCAAACGCTTGAAAAGTTGGGACGGCAATAAGTGCCATTGTCGAGATTGCAGTAACGTACTTTTTAAACCTAGGCTTTCCGATCATCTGACATTCTCCTATTCTGATAAATTAGTAAAGCGACTGTCAATATGAATCTATTAAAAACTAATTTAAATGTTCATATTCAAACCATTTCGCTAGAAACACTTTACATTATCAAAATATAAAGAATATTCTAAGTACGGTCAATTGGGTTAATAGGTCCCTTATCTATCGTTCCTTTGGCAAATTCACACTAAGCTTTCAGTTCTTAATCTCTATGAAAATAACCCAATTTACAACAGGTCACGAAAAAAGCACCAATCAAAATTTGATTAGTGCTTACCTGAATAACTAATAGAATAGTCAGCGAATATCCCGTTTAATGGCTCTGACATGGAATTAAACTTTCAAGTGATTATGAAATTCATAGTGTCTTAAAATGAATAGATTATTCGACACCTCATTTTCTTGGGTCATTCGTCCCGTCCGCACTGATCGAATAGATTGGGCTCAGTACTAATTTTGTAAAGAATAAGTCCTCACTCAATATTACTAACCTCCAAAACAATCTCAATCTTTCTCTTCTTCTTTTCTATCATTCTAGCTATAAAATCACCAAAATTCTCTTTCGAACTCTTTTCATTTTTAATTGACTCTCCACTATTTGCTGAAATACTATATAGTATTTTCAATTGTTCCATATGCTCATTTAGACTCATATTAGATAAGTCTTCATATTGTTCAATGAGCCTTTTCTTAAAGATCATTTCTAAATCTTCGTTTGTCGCTGTTTCAATTGACGTATTTTTTCGTATATAGATTTTATCCGTAAATAATTTATCAGACCCCCTTTTTGCTATAAAGGGAATAAATCGATTTTGTTCAGGAATATAAATGATAAAAAAGGTTTTCCCACTAAAATACCCATATATTTCGTTCTCATCATATTCAATTTGTTGGAGATTATAATTTAAGATAGATGGTAAATAGCCATTTAATTTCCGTTGAAAATCCGTCGGATCCTTTAGCTCTTCTTTTACTAAACCAACTGGCTGATTATCATCATTTACTCCAAATATAATTGACCCCCCACCCGAATTTGCCATAGCAACGATCAACTTTGCAATATGATCTTCTCTTATAAATGTTTCTTTAAAATCTAATGCATTATTTTCACCAAATGATTGCTCAATAAGGCTTTTTAATGAGGCTATATCAAAAATTTTATCTTCATTATTAAATGTATTTAGAAATTCTTGCTTATAAATTGGCCTTTTAACCATATGTGTCCACCTCTTCACCCTTGGCTTAACATTTCCTTTTTTCCAAATTTTATTGTTTCATTTATTTTATTCATATACGGTGTTAGAGGAATATAAATAAAAGGTTCTTTTCTAAAAAATTGTTGTTTTTTACTAGGTTCTTAAAACAATCTTAAATGAAGATGATGATTGGAACGGAAGGTGCGAGACTCCTGTGGGAGTAGCGGGACAGGTGAGACCCCGCAGGCGTGCCGAGGAGGCTCATTGCACGCCCCACGGAAAGCGAGCATCCTGGAGTGGAAATCGACGAAATACTTTTTTAATAGCAACAAATTTTACAAAAACAGCCTATCAAATCCAATACATAGGGGTGATTAAAATGGTAAACTTTAAATCTTTTTATGGGACCATCACCATGATTAGTGATTTTAATATAGGTCAAAATGGTGAAGGAGAAGGATGTTATAAATTAATATCTGTAACCGACGGGGCTGGGGCAATCGTAAATTTCATTGCTTCACCAACAACTTACTTTGTAGAGCATGCAGTAGTAGCAGTTGGAGATAATGTAACAGGCTATTATGATGGAAATGTGCCTGTTATTCTTATTTACCCACCCCAATATCAAGCACTAGTGATGGTAAAAGCAAACCCAAGACAAAATGTAAAAGTAGATTATTTTAATAACCAATTAGTCAGTAGTGATGGTCAATTAAAATTAAACCTCTCTCCTGCTACCCAAATTGTTTTGACAAACGGGCAACCTTTTTCAAGAAACCCTTCAAACCGAAATCTTATTGTAATATATGGACCAAGTACATTTAGTATCCCAGCCCAAACGACTCCCATTCGAATAATCGTTTTATGTTATAAATAGATTTCACTTTATATTAATAAAGAAAAAAGCTGATTACTAACTTAGTTAGAAATCAGCTTTTTCATTTTGTTCTATTAAATTTACAATTATTCTTTATACAAAATTAACCCTCTCAATAAATTACCCTAATACATTTCTGTTAATCTCTTATTATCGATTAATTCAAAGGGGGGCTTTTTTATTGAGTAAAGCGTATTCACTTTTCCTTACAATAATCATTTTTCTGGGATGTTTCATTATATCCATTAATAATGAAAAAGTGTACGCGCATGGTGGAAGCTATGGATTTGCAAATATAAAGGCGGAAGATCACAGCGTAAAAATCACTCTTCTTATCGATACTCTATCCATCGCTGAATTCGCAGATGTGGATTCCAATCAGGATGAGATCATTGATGATGCTGAATTGAAAAACTCCTACGATAAGGTAATCGGGCCTTATATTCAAAAAGGTTTGATAGTGAAAAATAATGGACGTGTTCTACCTATGTTACATATAGCTCAATCCGTTCCCAAGTTATCGATGATTCAGATCGATTTATTATTTATGGACTCTACCAATATTGGAAAGGTGTCCATCCTTTATAATCTGTTTTTTGAGCGTTCGGAAAACAAACATACCAATCTAGCTACATTTGAAACACTAGATGGTCAATCGTTTGAATATATATTTACTAAAGATAAAAAAGTTTGGACGGGTACTTTTGGAAAAAATCCTGGATTTTTTGACACGGCCAGGCAGTTTATTCAGCTGGGCATCCAACATATATTATCCTGGTACGACCACATATTATTTCTCCTTGCCCTGCTATTGGTGAAAATGAAGTTTCGTAGTATCGTGGCAATCGTTACTTCCTTTACTTTCGCACACAGCATCACATTATTTTTATCTGTATTTGATATAATTACTCTTCCAAACCGATTTGTCGAAGCAACCATTGCTTTAACGATCGTTTATGTAGCAATAGAAAACCTTTGGTTGAAGGATCACGATCACCGGTGGGCCATAACTTTTCCCTTCGGATTGTTTCACGGATTTGGTTTTGCGAGCGTTCTACATGAAATCGGTTTACCTAAAAATCACGAAATTACCGCATTGCTTACTTTCAATCTTGGAATTGAATTAGGTCAATTGCTCATTGTTGTTTGCATGTTTCCTCTGATTAGAAAAATGGAGAAATTCACTTGGTGGCCCAGGACTATGCAGTTATGTTCTGTAATAATAGGAATTGCGGGAGCGTACTGGTTTGTGTTACGTATTTTCACACTAAAATAAAATAAGCCGCATTTAATTTTAACTGAAAATTCATAAAAGTATAAAATGTCTTTTACAATCCATCCCTATGCTTAGGTAGTAACCTATTGGTGGTATAGGAGGGAATGAAAGAGTGAGAGAAACTTTGAATTGGAACGTATTGAAAAAAGCAGTCCCTGCTTTTGTTCTTACGACTACATTAACTGCGGGCTTTGTTATGGTCGCCGGGAATCCGGCAGCGATAGGCATTCCTATGAACATCGAGAATAATAAGAACCGTTTCATTCAAGTACAAATACTCGGCATTAACGATTTTCATGGACAATTGGACATGAACCGAAAATTTAACGGAAGGTATCTCGGCGGTGCAGACTATCTCTCCGCCTATTTGAAGGAACGGAAAGCGAAAAATAAAAATACTCTTTTAGTTCATTCAGGTGACATGGTTGGTGGTAGTGCCCCCATTTCTTCACTTTTACAGGAGGAACCTACGATTGAAGTGCTAAACAAAATAGGCTTTAATTTGGGAACATTAGGGAACCACGAATTCGATAGAGGTGTGGATGAAATGTTGAGGCTGATCCATGGTGGAACCCACTCGAACAAAGGTTACTTTGAGGGGGCAAATTTCCCTTATATATGCGCTAACGTAATTGATGAAAAAACGGGTAAAACGATTCTACCTCCCTTTGAAATTAGAAAGTTTAATGGTATACCAATCGGATTTATCGGCGTTGTATTGAGCGATACCCCCAAGATAGCACCTCCGAATCAAACAGACGGTGTAAAATTTATAGATGAAGTGAAAGCAATTAATAATGCAGTAGCTGAACTTAAAAAGCGAGGCGTTAAAGCTATCGTTGTACTCGCGCATGATGGTGGTAGCCAATCTACCTCAGATGGTAATGCTACAGGAAAAATCGTTAAAATGGCCAAAATGGTAGATGATGAAGTAGACGTGATGTTTTCCGGTCATACCCACACTTATCTTAACAAGGTGGTGGACAGCAAGCTGCTTGTTCAAGCATATTCTTACGGAACAGCTTTCTCCGATGTAGATATAAAAATTGATCCGGATACTAGAGATATCGTGGAAAAAAAGGCTAAAATTGTGACTGTCTATCAAGATAGTATCCAACCGGATCCAGTAATAAGGGAAATGATAAAAAGGTACGAAGCTAAAATAGCTCCTGTCGTAAATAAAGTCGTTGGAACAACTGCAAACGACATTTCCAGTAAACATAACAGAAACGGTGAATCCCCTTTAGGCAATATAATCGCAGATTCCCAGCGAATAGCTATGAAATCTGACTTCGCTTTTATGAACCCAAGTGGAATCCGGGCGGATCTTAATGCCGGAAAAGTTACTTGGGGAGAATTGTTCACTATACAACCATTTAAAAATAAACTTGTCAAAATGACTTTAACTGGAGATCAAATTCGTAAGCTCTTGAATCAGCAATGGCAAAATGAGGGAATCGTACGATTGCTGCAAATTTCTGGTTTGAAATACACATGGGACGGTACGAAAGAGCTTGGAAACAAAGTCATTAATATCTTCCTATCTGATGGAAGCCTAATTGACCCTCATGCAAAATATACTGTTACGACAAACAGCTACCTTGCTAATGGTGGTGACGATTTTTTTGTTTTTACTGAAGGAAAAGATAAAATTGAAGGTCCGACTGATTTGGCAGCGCTAGAAAATTACGTAAAGAACTTGAAACGTCCATTGGTTCCTTCAATCGAAGGCCGGATCAACAAAGTTCAATAAAATATTGTTAATCGAAAATAAAAAAGCTTGAGGACATTTCTCAAGCTTTTTATTTTGAAATCTCCCATATACTAGCTCAACATTTGTTAAATCTATAAGCGTTCTTAAAATCTGACGCAAATTTAACTGCATAATATTCCACTTTTTCCAAACTACAATTTACTCTTGTATTACACATTAGAAATCTAAACTAGGCAAAGTCCTTTGCTTTAAATAATTTTCAATCGATCGATTATTAAACAAATTCCTATAATTAACCTCGATCTCCTGTTCTTCTATTTGTTTTACTTTTTCCTCTAATGATTTCTTATCAACTTCATTTAATTTACCTTCCTCAGATAACTTAGAAATTTCATTTAATAACTCTTTCAACTGACGATCGCGATTTTCTTTTTCTTGATTTAGCTGATAAATACTCATTTTCGTGTGAAGAATAGCATTCACTAGTTCATCCGCTCCACCTGAAAGTCGATTTAAGATTAATAATTGTTCATTTAATATTTTGTTATCTAAGTCGTAAGGATATCTTAATTGGTGGTCAATTTCGCTCCAGCCTTCTTCAAAAATCGTTCTTACTTGAATTTCTGCTAAATAATTTACTTTTGTCATTTGTGATGCGATTACATAATGCCAAGAACGATAACCTGCATCATGAACTAAAAATTGAAAGCTTTCATCATCTATATTTTGTTCATTTGTAAGATCGCCGAGACGATAGTAAATCGTTGCTTTCTCATGTAGATTCCAATTCATTCGAATTGTTTTATCGATATTCGCTGCTTGGTATTTGTATAAATGTAATGCCCTTATTCCAATTAAATCGGTTATTTCTGTTTTATAGTTCGATACATTGATCTCATATGTTGGATCCGATTTTTTACCTTTTATCGTTTTTCGAATGATTTTTTCTATTAAATGATCAGGATATTTAATTCTCGATTTGACTGTATGAATTTCAGGATTTTTACGAAGAATTTCCGAAATAAAAGTAGCTACCGTTTCGAGATTTGGGATTTCAGTTATGTATTCATTGTAAATTTCAATAAACTTTGACCATTCTAATCCATACTCTTCAAATTCTTGTTCATCGATTTTATATTTTTCAAAGAAATTTTTTTGATTATCAATTAAGCCCATTTATTTTCTCCTTAACTTTGCATATATCCATATCCTACCATATTTACTCATTTAACATACTTATTTAATAGTGGCTAATCTGACTAACTTAAATACAAAAATATGGGTTCTAGAAGTAATCTGACCCTTCCGCTTGCAAATAATTTTAAAAAGAGATTCTTAGTAACAATAAAGATTCAATGGTTTATCACATATTTATAGTTACTGAAATATAATTATAGTAATATATTTTTTTCTAAAATTCGAAAGGATGTGATAACATAAAATGAAAATTGATGGCATCTTTGAAGGTGGAGGTGTCAGAGGAATTGGACATGTTGGTGCCATTTGTGCTTTAGAAGAGGATGGATACGAATGGGCACGTCTGGCCGGAACTTCTGCTGGTGCAATTGTTGCTGCCCTCCTAGCATGTGGTTATTCAGGTAAAGAAATAAAACAAATCATGGAAAATCTAGATTACAAAAAATTTATAAAGAAAACATGGTTAAACTATATCCCTCTAATTGGAATAGGATTAAGCGTTTGGTTTCAAAATGGTTTATATAAAAATGACTTTGAAGAAGAATGGTTAGAAGCTTTATTGCTAAAAAAAGGAATTCGTTATTTCGATGACTTTAAAGAAGAAGGAAAATTAAAGATCATCATTTCAGATATCAGTAATGGGAAGATGGTCGTACTACCTGATGATTTACCAGATTATGGGTTAACAACAAAAGACATTACAATTGCTCATGCTGTCAGAATGAGTGGAACAATCCCCTTTTTCTTTCAACCGATTAAATTAAAAACTCCAAATTCTGAATCCCCTTTTTTTATTGTTGATGGTGGAATTCTTAGTAACTTTCCAATTTGGATTTTTGACGATCAACATGATTGGCCAACATTTGGGTTTAAATTAGTAGAAGATGAAATTATAGGGGAACCTATTGAGGATCTCGGACCTATCTCTTTATATAAAGCAATATTTAGAACAATGAGGCAAGCTCATGACCTTCGACATCTTACAAAATCAGTTAATGAGCGTACAATTAAAATTCCTACTGGAGATATATCAAGTACAGATTTCCATTTGAAGCAGATAGAAAAATCGGAACTATATTCAAATGGTTATCATGCTGCTAAAAAATTTCTACTAACTTGGGATTATGAAAAATACAAGACTAAGTATCCTTTGAATCTACCATTAGAGTGAACCAGATAACGTAATACCTTTTATAGTATTATTGATAACCCCTGTTTTTATAAATCTAAATTAGCAAACTATTAAAATGAAGTAAAAATTGACAATATCTATTAAACCGTCTAATCAAAAACTATTACCATTGAATATATTTATTGTATTAATAGGAAAGGAGGATTCATCCCTATGTCAAAAGAAGAAAAAATTGAAATTAATATTGAATACCACATTCATATTGGAGAGATCCATGTTGAACAAAGAGCTGAAGGTGGCGGTCAAATCTTAAGGAATGTTGGTATGAACGCTAATCAAGGTGGACAAGTTGCCAGAGATCATAGTGAAACTGCAAATAATAAATCACAATTTGCAAATGGTAATGGCAGAAGTGGTATTGCTGGTAAGAAGAATGATGAATTGGGCGGTCAGCAAGGTTTAAAGGTAAGAGATAGTAAAGTCAAAAAGAGCGCAATCGTAACTGCTTCGGAAACTGCCGGAGGAGATGAAAATGCAGAATCAGAAATGACAGAATTTAGACTACCAAGGTTAAGCAGACCTACTAGAAGAGAGACTTAATTTGAAAGTTTGAGGTATGTCTATTTACGGTTCAATATCTTATTTTTTCACCTTAAACGTGGACAAGATATGCTAGTATTTGATCATTCAAAATATTGACGAGTTTATCTATAATGCTTCACTTTTATCAGATTTGTCTATTTTGAATTAGTAGGAGATTCATTTCATTAATACGTTTCTTCGTATCATGTTAATCGATTTTCTATTAAATTAAAGAACCATATCATATATGATATGGTTCTTTCTCATCTGTCATTTCTGCCTTTTCTCAGATACTGCGTCACAAATTGAATCGTACATACGCAATACACCTTCTTCAGATGCCTCAAAGTTATAGGCATTTTCTTTCAAAATCCCAATACTTTCTGCTTCTTTAACTGCATCAATATTTGCCCCCATGAAAATGAACTCCCAATTATACTTCTCTTGTTGATGTTTAATAAGCTCTTGAACTTTTTTATAAGTAAATTCACTACTTGCATTTTCCATTCCATCCGTTGTTATCACAAAAATAACTTTACCTGGTCTTTGATCATCATTCGTTCTAGCCAGCCTGTAACCAACATCTAGTATCGTCTTTCCAACCGCGTCTAATAGTGCAGTTGTCCCTCTTACGTAATATTCATTTTCGGTTAATTTCACATTATTAGCATGAATACCATTCCATAAAACCTCATATTTATCATCAAAAAGCACTGTTGTTAGAAAAGTATCTCCTTCAAGCTTACATTGTTTTTCAATAAACGAGTTAAATCCACCGATCGTATCACCTTCAAGTCCTGCCATTGATCCACTTCTATCTAATAAAAAAATAATTTCCGTTACATTACGATTCATTCGCATCATCCTCCTGTTTCTTGATGTTATAATAGTAACTAAATTGCTTCGTTAATTGGTCGCCTGTAAAGCGACATTTCTAGGAGGGCAGAGAAACTATATGCTAAACAAAAAGATTTTAATAGAATTACAGGAGTATGTAGAAAGCCACTTAAACACTATTAAAGTTTTAGAAGACATACGATATACACTTAAAGAAGAGATATTCGATCTTCACTCTTTAGAAATAGAAGATTTTATAAAAAATAAACGTAAACCTACACTAAGCGAAGTGTTATTTAACTTTATCGATCAAAAAAATACTAGTGATCCAGTAATCTATAAAAAGGCCGGAATCGATCGAAAACACTTTTCAAAAATCCGCTCCAATCCAAGTTACCGCCCAAAGAAAAATACCATTATTGCTCTTGCCTTAGCCCTAGAACTAAATCAAGATGAAACAGAAGAACTCTTAAGCTCTGCTGGTTACTCACTATCAGACAGTGATACAAGCGATTTAGTGATTCAGTTCTGTTTGGAGAAGAAGATTTACGATATCGATCTTGTGAATGAAGCGTTGGATTATTTCAGTTTGAAGCCTCTAGTCGGATTGCTTAAATAAAGATATAAATTAGGATTTTCTACTGAGAAATAAAAAGACCTATCCAATTGGATAGGTCTTAACTTTTGATACACATATATAGAGCGCACTTAATTACTTATCACAATATCATCAAAATTAATCCTCTGCCCTGTCGTACCTGATACAACAATCCGGAATCGAACAGAAGTCGCCTGAGTAAGAGTAAATGTTTTAACAGTCAATGTAGATGTACTAGTATTCGTACTGCCGACATTTGTCCATGTAGAGCCACCATTAGTGGACATTTGAAGCTGCCAATTTGCTCCACTGTCCGTACTAAAATTTGCATGAGAGATTTTAACAGTCTTTGCGCCGTTTACATTGAAGTTCATCGTAAGTGCACCATTTGAACGGACACGCGCAGATTGCACTCCCGTTTTCTTATCCCCAGCCAAATTGCCAATAAGGGCATTGTCAAAATACCATGAACCACTCTTAAGTGTTACATTCCCTGAAGTATAAGCTGCTTTCGTACCAGACTCAAAATTCTCATTCAATGTCGCCGGGACAACAGGTCCTCCAGAGCCATAGTTATATGATCCAGATTTAAATGTTGAAGGATCATACCATTTGTAACCAGCATCAGGAGCTGCCCACGGTTCAGCTATTGGTTCAGTAGATGTTTGCGGATTTTCCATCGAAAGTAATGTAGTCGGCTGATCAAGCTGCAATCCGCTAACTTGTGATAATGCTGTATAGTTTTCCTGTTTTGATAGCCAATCTATGATATTTACAAGTAAAGTACTATCATTTTGTTCCTTAAAACCATCGTATGTTGTTTTCTTAGCACCGTTTTCCTCACGTAAATATTTAGGAGTCGCATCCTCTACTGGTGAAGAATCACCAATAAACGCGGCTTTACCTAATCCTACTTTAGAAACAGCAGCGAAAGGTCCCTCTACTCTTCCTCCACCATTGTATATACCTTGATCAACAGCACTAGCCCATTTCGTAGATGTTGTAGGTAGATACACAATCCCTTTTGCTTTGTTTGAATCTGTGATAGCTAATGTTGAGCCTGCATGCATAGCAACCGTTGAGACTCCTTTAGTTATCCCGAAAGCCTGGCTCGGTGCTACAATATCATTGGCTGTAACATCCCCGATCGCATTATAACGGAATCTAATACCGAAATTCGTTGATAGCCAATCTGAGCCTGTTACGCCCTGCATTGCAGTAGACGAAGCTTCCTCTGCTCCCATTCCTTTTGTTGGATTGGAATAAGCTCCTCGACGGTAGCCATTAAAAACCTCTGAAGCATCCCAACGATTTTTATTGCGGTCTGCATTATAGTGATCTCCAATAAAAAAGATACTCCCACCGTTTTGGACAAATTGGATCATGGCGTCCTGCTCAGAAGTTTTGTATGGTATATTTGCTTCTCCTATGATAAACACATTGTATCCTTGTAAATCTTCATATGTAATCGGAGTGTTTTTTCGCAACTCTTTTGCATAATACCCTTTGTTAGCTAATGCGTTCGCAAAATCCGAGAATCCTCCATCCAATACCCAGTCTGCTGCTCCTGCAGTTTGACCATGAGTATTATCAAATAAAATCTTCTTGCCATTTGCAGTTCCGACTGGCTGCAACTGTGGTGCGGGGTCGAGAGCATTCTCAGCAGAAACATTAGGTACAACAAAATAAAAAGCTGGAGACAAAATCAAAATCAATAATGCTAAAATTGAAATCCTTTGACGAGTCATTCCATTCACTCCTTTTTGGTGTATTCATATCTAAACTAACATATTATTGTAAACTGAATATTAAGAACAGGTTAAACAGAAAGTTAATTCCAAAGTATGATGAGTATAGAATACTACGTTCCTTCTTACTACTAAAGGGCTAAGGTTAAATGACTTACTCTTTTTTAGGTTTTAACAATATTAATATCACACATAAAAAGCCTAATTTCTCATCTTTTGTTACTGAGAAATTAGGCTTTTCATATTAATTTTAGACTTAAAAAGTCGACTATTTAATCATTTAAAATCGATTCTTCCTCTTACGTAAAAACGCTGGTATATACAGAGAATCTTCCTGTTGTTTTGAATAATTGTCTAGATCTTGAACTTGAACATGTTCTTCACGATTCCGTGGCTCATATTGGTATCGATCATATTCTTGAACCTGTTCGCCTCTGTTTCTTGGATCATTTTGATATCGTTCATACTCTTGTTGAACCTGCTCATTACGGTTTCTTGGTTCATATTGGTATCTGTCATAATCTTGAACCTGTTCGTTTCGGTTTACCGGTTCATATTGATGACGTTCTTCCCTTTGATATCGATTGGTCATATATCGATTAGTCACTTCCTCCATTGCAGGCTGAGGAGACGTTTTTACAGCTGTGTCGTTTTGTTCAGTGAATCCAGTAGCAATGACAGTTACGATAATTTCATCTTTTAAGCTTTCATCTATAACTGAACCAAATATCATATTTAATTCCTCATGAGAAGCAGAAGCGACAATATCGGCTGCTTCTTGCACCTCAAATAGACTTAAATTGTGTCCGCCAGTAATGTTCATGATTACACCGTGAGCTCCATTAATCGAAGTTTCTAATAATGGGCTATTTAATGCTTTCTTTGCAGCTTCAACAGCTCGTCCATCACCTTTAGCAATACCGATACCCATTAAGGCTGTTCCTTTGTGGGACATGACTGTTTTCACATCAGCAAAATCTAGATTGATTAAACCTGGTACTGCAATTAAATCGGAAATCCCTTGAACCCCTTGGCGAAGTACATTATCCGCTTCACGGAAGGCTTCAAGCATAGGTGTTTTTTTATCGACAAGCTCTAATAATCGATCGTTTGGAATGATAATTAAAGTGTCTACCGCATCCCTAAGAGCTTTAATACCCATTTCCGCGTTGACTGCACGCTTTTTACCTTCAAATTTGAATGGTCGTGTGACAACTCCAATTGTTAGTGCTCCAAGATTTCGGGCAATTTTAGCAATAGAAGGCGCTGCTCCTGTGCCTGTCCCACCGCCCATTCCGGCGGTTACGAATACCATGTCCGCACCTGCAATTATTTCTTCAATCTGCTGTTTACTTTCTTCTACAGCTTTTTTTCCTATCTCCGGATTTGCACCAGCACCTAAACCTCTTGTCAAAGTTGCACCGATTTGCATCGTAATGCTAGCTTTTGATTGCTTAAGAGCTTGTGCATCTGTATTAAAGGCAATAAATTCTACCCCTTCAACTCCATCCTCGATCATACGGTTCACGGCATTATTACCTCCACCGCCAACTCCGATGACCTTTATCTTTGCTAATTGTTCTATATTCGTATCAAATTCCAACATGATTATTCCTCCTCGTCATTCAAATCCCATTCATTTCACGCTTTTCAAAGAGTGACCGAAGAACCCCTCATATCATTCGAATCTTTTATCTATTTATGTATGTTTCAGCAGAGTAGTAGGAATGGAATTTTTCTCCACTCATGCATCCTATCAAAATACTTTGTTAGTATTTTACCAGCTAACTTATTTAAAAGAAACCATTGCTGTTTTCACCTTATTATTTTCCCTAAGAATCAATAAAAAAATATGAGTATAATGTTACGAACAAACATTTACAATCCCCTCTTATAATCACTCCATATAAAATTATTGTATAAAAGTTTAAACAGAAATGATAATTAAAAATGAATACAAAAAACCCTCGTTACATGTAAATTATTAACGAGGGTTTACTTATTTATAAATAATAGACATGAAAATTTAATATTTCAAAACGAATATTAATCTATTTAATTGATTTTTCATCTGCTAATTTCAGCTCTACTGAGCAATCGGTAATGCATTCACACTAACTATTTTTTGGAAAAATTGATTACCTACGACCTGGTATCCTTCTAAACTTAAGTGAATATCAGCTGGATTCGGTACATATCTTAAATAATTTTGTATATTTGCAGAAAAAACTTCAGCTGTCGGCACATAATAAACGGATGGATACATCTTTGAAGCTTGTGAAATATTGTTGTTCAATTGATTAAGTAAAGCGGCAAAAGGACCTGCTAAAGGAGAATTGATTAATTGCAAACGCAAGAATGGATTGTAGTATCCCATTAAATATATCTGCGTTTTTGGATTGATATATTTAATTTCTCCAACGGTTAAAACAGTATATAAATATGCATTCCACACAGCATCATCAATAGCTTTAGGACTAGCATTTCCGCTAAGGATGCCAGGTACTTGAAGCAAGTCATTTGCTCCTATATCAACCGTAACAATATTTGATTTATCAATCGAATTTCGCACATTTGTATCTTGTAATATCTGTGTATATAAGTTCTTTGTCGTGTAGCCTGGTACACCAAATTTTTGAGTCGTTACATTATAACCTGCTTGTTTAAGTTGATCTGAGAGAAAGTCAGCATAACTTTTATCAATCGTTTTATTTGGCGTTTGTCCTGCTGCCAATGAATCGCCAAGAGAGACATACTTTACGTTCGTTTTAAGTGTTGCAGCATGTGATCCTTTTGGGAATGAAAACGTAAAAATTAGTAAAAAAGTAAGCAGTACAGAAATTGGTAGTCTAAATCTAGACAAAGCTTTCATCTTACTCCCCCATATATGTATTTAGTAAATCAACGCCCCCAGAAAGTCACCTCTGTGAAATAAATATAACGCTACAATAAGTCTATAAATAGAATAGTACAATTAGCATATAATTCGTCCAACAAAATAAGCAGTATTAGGATTGGAATGTCGAGTTAGCAATTCTTTTGTTAAGGTCTTTTATGTTAGTCTTCTTGCAACAGAAAAAGCAGATTGATCTACGAAATCAACCTGACTAATTCTGAATATCTATAATAAGGAAATTACATTTGATTAAAAGGTGTAATAGAAGGAAAAAGATGAACTTTTCTATTTGGATAGATTTTCTCAATCACTGTAGACTGTTGTAATCTTTTGATTTCCTTTGCTGGTAACTCCATCGAAACACCATTGAGCACCGTCTTATATGTACGTCTTATCGTATAAGGAACTTGATGATCATCGAGTAAAATTTTTAGTTCTTTTTGAAACATCTCATGACTTTCCTCAACATTTTTAGTTGCTTCTTCTAACGTTAATTGTTTTCCTTCAGCCTCAGCATCTTGAACAGCAATTTTAGGAGGTTTTATTTTAAATTCAATGATGATTGAAACGGTTTTCTCACTTGTAAAATCAATGGTAGGGTCTACATAAAAAGAAGCACTCATCGTTTCTTTTACCACCTTTCCCTCAATTATAAATTGATTCTTATTAAGTGTATTTTCATTCCATTTAAATATACTTGAAAGAATTGCTACAACTAGTATGGTACCTTTATATAAACTCATCATATTCATATCTACTCCTCTAAAATAAAAAAACAATCTATCAGGATTGTGTCCCTTCGATTGTCTTTTCATTCTTGATTCACTATAAACTCAGCTCACTATTAAAATTAAAAATTATCTCAACAAAGTTACATCTGCTTAAACGGCTGAATTGGTGGATCAAGGTGGATTTCCTTATTCAAAGTAATTCTTCCGATCACTCTCGACTGCATCAATCGCTTCACTTCATTCCCAGGCAATTCCATCGAAACACCATTCAATGCTGACTTATAAACATGCTTCACTGCATAAGGTACTTGATTTTGAGTTAGGAAAGTTTGTAGTTCCTTTTGAAACATCTCATGACTTTCTTCTACTTTTTGCTTAGCTTCCTCTAAAGTCAATTGAATTCCTTGCGCTTCAGCTTCAATTACTGCAACTTTAGCTGGCTTCATTTTAAATTCGATAATAATTGAAACAGTCTTATTAGTAGATTGGTCTATACTAGGATCGACAAATACTGAATTACTCATCGTTTCTTTCGCCTCCTCTGCCTGACTTATTATCTTATTTCTATTAAATGTATTCTCACTACACCCGCTCAAGATTGAAATGATCGTCACCATAAAAATGGCCCCAATAGTAAACTTCTTCATATTAACTACCACTCCTTTAAAAACTGTATTCATGTTTTAATGAAAAAAGACAATCTATCAGGATTGTCTCCCTTCGATTGTCTTTTCATTCTCATTCCATTTAATCCTAAACTCATTATTAGGAATTCTGTCCATTTCTAATAATATAAACGCCCCTTTGAATAAGTTAAGTAAAATCTTTTGTACTAAACACTTTTGGTCAATTTGATTATTTTTAATTTTATTGTTACTATTAGTAAATTACAATGTGTGCAACCCACACAAGGAGGCAATTTTTAATGGAACATGGTAAAGTAAAATGGTTTAATGCAGAAAAAGGTTTTGGATTCATCGAACGCGAAAATGGAGATGATGTATTCGTTCACTTCTCAGCTATTCAAAGTGAAGGTTTCAAATCTTTAGATGAAGGTCAAGCAGTTACATTTGAAGTAGAACAAGGACAACGTGGTGCACAAGCTACTAATGTTAAAAAAGCATAATATAACATACAAAAAGACAAATTCTATTAGAATTTGTCTTTTTTTTTCTGAAAAAATAAAAAACCCTTATTCAATAGAGCGAATAAGGGATATATCTAGTAAAGAAAATGGTTTAAGTTATTATAGCCCAAATAAAAAATGGCTGCAAATTATCTACTAAATCGATTTAATATTATTAGAAATCACTTAACTATATATTAATTAATTCCTAACTCAGTTTTTATCTCCTCAATTGCTTTACCTTTATATTTCTTAACAGGCTTAGGAGCATCAGCCATAGTTGGATTCTGCATTAAATAATGCTTCTCAAAAAACGCAAAGTCCTTTGCATCGACGTTACCATCAAAATTTATATCTGCACTACGTTTGTTCGTACCCCAGTATGTTTGGATGAAAATTGCATCCTTTATATCGATCACATTATCTTTATTAACATCTCCTGGAACTGGAGCTATTAAATTGATTTCTGGATTATGGTGGGCAGTAGCTTTCCCTTCATCATTCACAAATCCTACATGAAATGGTTTATAAATTGTGAAATGTCCTGGAAGATCGATTGATTCGACCAACTCTTCAAGTGTAATAGGTAATTTTTCGACGCTAAGTTGTCCATATCGATTGATAACACCAGGATAATTATTACCTTCTTTATCTTTCACAGATAAAACTGCTCCTATTTGAGATGGGTCGACTCTCCAAGTATTTCTACCCTCTCTTACGAATGATTCCGGTATTCCAAGTGAACCTGAAGTTGCTGATTGTAATGGTTTAGTCCAAATTGGTACAATTGCAGAGACCATTGAAAATGTTTCGTTTGATTCATTTGCATAAGAAGCGGTTGATTCCTCGAAAGGATACATTATTTCATACAGATCGTCTTTCACTTTAAGTGTTACTTCTGCAAATGGAACATCACCTGATACTTTTCCTTCTGTAAATTCCATCTTTACATTTAATTCTGTACTTGAACCTGATGGAACTGTTTCAGTTGTAAGTTTTGCAGGTCCAATTTTTTCAATCGAAGGATGTACTTTTACATCAATCACTTCTAATTGACTATTTGAAAATGAGAAACTAGTAGCTAGTTTTCTCGCATCTGTAAGATTATTAGCTGTTAAAGTAACTTTTACGTTCTCACCTAAATTCACATAATCATTTTCAGTACTTCCATATACATATGGTGTGCCTTCTGGAACAAATGTAAAGTTTTTATATCTTGTTCCAATTCCAGCTGTATTGTACCCTTGTAATTCTACATTTACACTTCTTGCAGTCGGATCAATCGGGATATCATACGAAAAGTTTCCTTCTGTATCAACATAGAATCCATTCGTATATAAATAATGATTATTTTTTTCCATTATAAAATTGCTTGATTGATCAATCGCAATTCCTTGCTTTCTATAGTCATCATTTGTTTTATCAAAAACTTTTCCTGAAATCGGATAAGAAGTCGTACCAGGCTTAATTTCTATAAAGCCATCTTTTAAATCTGTCGTAAATGTTGGACCAGTAATATCAATCATTGTATGGTCAATCACCCCGAATGTTTTCCCTTGTTTATTTGTTCCAATCATTTTCACTTTATAATGGGCTGGTCCATAAGGTACTTTTACCGCCTTAGTTGAAATCGGTTGTTTTGAGTCGCCAGTAAATGGTAAATACATTCCGGTAAATACTCCATTTACATAATAATCAGTATCATCATTTAGTTGAGAAGCGTCCATTTGTCCTAAATACCCAATCTCTTGATTGGTTTCACCATCTAACAAAACGAAATCCAGTGTTTCCATATTTGATCTAGAATTAAACAGTACTGTAGTGTCGTAATCTAATAAAGGATACCAATTCGTATAATCAGAAGTCATCATTTTATTTAGTGTCCTCATTGAGTTAAATCCTTCTTCTACATAGTGAACACCAAATGGTATTTGATATTGTTCTGTAGAATCCACACTATTTGTAAAAACGATGTAACCTTCATAAATTCCTTTTTCAGCATTTTTCGGGATATCCAAATTAAATTGAATTGATTTTTGGCTAATTCCATTTAATTTTACAGTTGTTGGAGTAGTTAATGTCACATTATTTTTAGATGCATCTTTAGATCCTTTTAGTCCAGTTTGATAGTGAACATTAATGTTAAGGGTTTTCGCCTTTTCACTTCGATTTTTAAGTGTAATATTTCGTGATGCTAATTGATTTTTGTCATTAAAGCTTAGTGATCCGAAGCTCATTGCACCCGTTAACTCATTAATTAATTTTTCCTTTCCATTAATAAGAGTAGGCGTTTTATCTACGACACTTAATTCAACATTTGAGTGAATTGCTTCATACGCATCAACTCGTCCGCTTCCTACTTCAAATACACTGTACTCTTTAGATAATGGATCTGCTGTATTCATCAAAATAGATTTTATATCTGCTGGCTGTAAATCTTTATTTGATTGAAGTAATAGTGCGGATACACCTGCAACAAAAGGGCTAGCCATAGATGTACCAGATAATCGTTCGTATGCAATTTTATAATCCCCAGGTTTTGTGCCATCTACTGTTTTATCATTTATATAAAATGGGACAGTTGAAAGTACGGCAACTCCTGGCCCAGTTATTTCAGGCTTGATATCATAATTTATGCGAGATGGTCCTCTTGAACTGAAACTAGCTAATTCATCTTCAGGTGTTTTTATTTTTGTAAAATCACCAAATGAGAAATCTGTTTTACCAGCTTTAATCGCCTCTGAAATTGTTAGTCCATCTTCATATGAAATAGAGAAAGTTGGAATTGCAAATACTGATTCACCTACATATGTTTGAATGATTCCCTCTTCTTTGTTCTCTTCATTATTATAAATGATAATTCCTGCTGCACCCTTATTCTTCGCGGTTTTGATTTTATCAACAAATGCAGTTTCCCCCCGCTTTACAAAGACAATCTTTCCATTAACATCTTTTCCATTGTAATCAACTGGATACCCAAGTCCGACTTCAACTAGATTAAATGTTTTACCTTGTAATTTAGTTAAATCATCAGAATAGTTTCTAGCTAATTCTCTTAGTTTATAATCATTACTATTTTGTTTACCTGAATATTCGTACACATCAATCGCACTAGATGATGCACCAACTGTTAATGCTAATGCCGCTGCTCCTGGCGAACCAAGTGTATACAACTGATCTCCACTATTCCCTGCAGCTACAACAGTTGTCACTCCACTTAATACCGCATTATTAACGGCTACAGATGTGACAAAATGTGGGTTATTGATCGTAGCACCTAATGACATATTAATGACGTCCATTCCATCCTTCACCGCTTGATCAATCGCTGCAATGATGCCATCACTCGTACCACTTCCATATGGTCCGAGTACTCGGTAAGAATAAAGATCTGCTTCAGGTGCTGCGCCAATCGTTTTATACTCACTGTCAGCAACACCTCGACCACCGATAATTCCAGCTACATGTGTTCCATGCTCAGTATAATATGTATTCGAATTAATAATTTCTGGTTGACCTGATTTTTTCCAATCTGCAAAAGTCGTTTCCATTGGATCGCTATCATTATCGACGAAATCGTATCCTCCTTTATAAGCATCCTTTAAATCTGGATGATTATAATCAATGCCAGTGTCCAGAATACCTATTTTAATTCCTTTCCCTGTCAAACCTTCTTCGTGAATACGGTCTAATCCATCGTAAGGTGAATAATTCGCAATGTTAAATTCGTCAGCTTTAAATTGGTCAGTCATTTCTTTTTGGTCTGGTGGATCAATCTTGAATTGTTCATTACTCCAAACATTTTTTACTACTTTTGATTTTAATAGATTTTCAATTTGATTTGCAGGTAGATTCATTGATACACCATTAAAGGCAGTTTTATATGATCGATTTATCTTGAAACTTACTTTTGATTTTTTTTCATCAGTTAATACTTGGCCCACTTCAGCTTGAAACGTTTTATGATCCTGATCAACTAACCCTGAAGCTTCGGCCTCAGTAAGCTGCTTTCCTTCTACACTTGCTTCAATTTTAGCCACTTTTGCTGGCTTATTTGTAAACTCCACAATTACATTCGTTTGTTCAGTAGACTTTAAATCAATATCATGAGAAATTTGAAGACCCGTCGTAGCCTTTACTGTTAGTTGATTTAAAGCAGTCCTTTGCATTGGCGTTAACTTAGCAAGCATTTCCTCAACATTCGTCAAACTCCCGGCTTTCGATACATTCGTTACATTTCCAAATGAGGCTAAAATAAAACTAGATGATAGCGCTAAAACAGTCATGCTTTTTACAAACTTATTTTTTTGTATGCTACTTCCCATCTTCTTCCTCCCAGTTTAATCACTACGAAAATGGAATTCTATTAAAATCACCTTTTCAAATAGTGTTAACTTTTTTAATAATTCTAATGAAAAACTAACGTTCACTTAATATTATTTAAAAAATTCAATTTAGGGTCAATGGGGGTTATGACTTCCAGATTTACCAGTAATTCCAATAAAATACTTCTTTATCCGACAGATTTCCTCCGTTTTAATGGGGTAATAGGATATAATTCTTTTAATTTCCAAGCTAACTAACTGTATAATTGGTAGTAAATGGATGTTTTTATTTCATTTTAAATTGATTGACCTAGTTTTGATTTTTATGAAAAGGTAAATTACTATTAAAAATGAATACATTGTACAGACAACTAACAACTAGCTACATAGGAGGATTAAATGAAGCCGATTGAAATAGCCGAACTACAAAACTTGAAAGACCAATTACCTTCACTAAACAAGATCATTTCGTTAGAGGAAGTTTTTTGGATAAATCCAAAATTTGAAGCATTTCAAAAAGGAATTAAGAAATCTCCTCTAAAGCTAGAGGATGTTAAAGATGCAGAAGATCGATTAACTCGTTTTGCACCATATATCGCAGAGGTCTTCCCTGAAACAAAGAAGACAAATGGTATCATTGAATCACCTTTAGTCAACATTCCTTCATTGAAAAAGTCGTTAGAAAAAGTATATAAACAGCCAATCTTAGGTGATTTATTACTTAAATGTGATAGTCATCTACCAATTTCAGGTTCGATAAAAGCTAGAGGCGGGATATATGAAGTTCTCAAGCACGCAGAAAAACTAGCTTTTCAGCATCAACTGTTATCTAAGGACGATGATTATTCCATTTTAGCTAGTGAAAAGTTCCAAAACTTCTTTTCAAAGTATTCGATCGCAGTTGGATCGACCGGCAATTTAGGACTTAGTATAGGAATCGTAAGTGCAAAATTAGGTTTTAAAGTAACAGTACATATGTCGGCTGATGCTAAACAATGGAAAAAAGATTTACTTAGAAGCATAAATGTTGAAGTTATCGAATATGAAGCAGATTTCAGTAAAGCTGTAGAAGAAGGTCGTAGTCAAGCAGATGCTGACCCTACTTGTTATTTTGTTGATGATGAAAAATCACATGACCTCTTTTTAGGATACGCTGTAGCAGCAATCCGCCTTAAAACACAATTAGATGAGCTAAACATATCAGTGGATGAAGACCATCCTTTATTTGTCTACCTCCCATGTGGTGTAGGCGGTGGTCCAGGTGGAGTCACATTTGGATTAAAATTAATGTTCCAAGACAATGTCCACTGTTACTTTGCAGAACCAACCCACTCACCGTGCATGTTGCTCGGTTTAATGACTGGTCTACATGATAAAATTTCAGTTCAAGATGTAGGCATTGATAATATTACTGACGCCGATGGACTGGCAGTAGGGAGACCATCTGGATTTGTCGGAAAAACGATCGAACCTTTCTTAAGTGGAATTTATACAGTTACCGATGAACACTTGTATCAATTATTGAAAGAACTAGTCGATACAGAAGGAATAAAACTTGAGCCATCTGCGCTAGCAGGAATGATTGGGCCGATTAAATTAGGTAAAGAGGGAATAAAGAAAAAAGGAACACATATTGTTTGGGGAACAGGTGGAAGTATGGTTCCTGCAGAAGAGATGGACCAATATTATCAAAAAGGATTGAATTTAACATTAGATAAACAATGATTATATTATAAAAAGAAGCAAAACCATTTTAAAGGTTATGCTTCTTTTTGCTTCCATCGGTTTTAAATAAATTTCTCTTCATTATTTTAAAGGGTTCATCGTAACTGAAAAAACATAACTCTGATATTTATCAATGCCTCCGTATTTATATCGTTTACCATCCTTTGAATATGTTCGACCATCTTCTTGAAAACCTAAATCATGCAAAACATCCTTTATTGAAGCATCTTCATAGTCTTTTCCAACAGTGAATTCTACACCCAAACTAATCACCTTTATTCTTTTTTCCATATATTGTGTAATTGGTGTTTAGTTTATACAAAATTTTATTAATTCCTAATTTCTTCAAGTACTAATGTAGTATACTGATATAGGTCTCATACATTAAAATCAACTAACCAATAAGTCACAGATAGTGAATGGGGAAAAGGGAGAAAAACAGATGAAAAAATTAATAAAAGTATTTACAGTAGGAGCCTTATCAGTTGGATTGCTAACAGGAATTGTAACTTCAAAAGCTGAAGCAAGTTCTAGTGATGTTGTAATTAAGGCAGGAACTGAATTCTCATTAAAGTCAAATGGTGATTTACTACAAGTTCAAGATTCTACTGGAAATACGATAAATGCAAAAACATTAAACGATCAGACTGCTGATTATGATGATGAGTCAAATATGTTATATGGTAATAGCTATGAGACAAAATACATAGATTACGATCCATCTTATGCTTATACTGTTTCAACTAATACGCAATCATATACTGCTACCTCTACAAAGAAACCTCTTACTGGTTATACTAGTAAAGGAAAAAAATTAAACATTCAAGCAGTAAAAAATACGAAGCTAATAAAGGTTAATTCTCAATGGTACAAAGGTTCAATCAAGTACACTAATTATAAAAAATCGGGTAAAAAATGGGTAAAGCAAACTAAATCGTCTACTGTTTACATTCCTTCAAACAAGGTTAATGTGAAGACTACTTGGATTAAGCTTACTAAATCAGTTGACGCATTTGTGTGGTTCAAAGCTTGGGAAGTATCTGGAGCTACTTTAGAAGAATACAATCAAGTTATTATCGGTATGACATATGAACAAGTATCTGCGATTTTTGGAATAAAAGGTAATTTAGATTATACTTCTAGCTACACGGATTCAGACAATATCACTACTACTTACGAAAATTATAGTTTTTATGCTCCTTGGGAAACCGGCTATGCTTCACTTTCATTTGAGAATGGCATTCTAACTGATAAATCTGGATACAATTTAAAATAAAAAAACAGCAGTAATGCTATGTTTTTTAGGTTTTGAAGAATAGTTTCTTAGTTTTATAACTTATCTCTATAAGAGTTAAAAAGATAGATAAACAGATACCATATCTGTGTTATCTATCTTTTTTTTACTAAAAATGACATCATCATTTACTACAACAACTTTTTTTATTTTTGTTAAACTAACGCGGTAGCTATTTAACTTCCTTATCTTTCTACCTCGGACACTCTGTCCAACCAATCATTTACAAGTGTGTTGAATAAACCGTATTGCTCAATTTGCAAATTATGACCTGCTTTATCTAATACTGCAAAAGTAGCTCGTGGAAATTTGTCCATTAATTTAAATGCATCCTTATATCCAACAACTGAATCTTGTAATCCTAATAAAAAAACACTTGGTTGTTCAAAAGTAAGTTTGTCTATTTCAAACGTGAAACCATAATTATTCCTTATTTTAGATAAGAAATTCTGATCAGCAACAGAGCAACCACTTACCACTTCTTTTGTATAGCGAATCCAAGTGTTTTTATTTAATACAACATTGTTCGAACGGAAATCTGTTTTCTCATCTTCACTTAACTGTTCAATTAATTCCTTCTCTTCACTTAGTACAACATGCTCTGGTAATGCTCGTTTCTCCATTTCTGGAATGATCATTGGACAAATAAAAGCTATACCTTCAACTTTTTCTTTTCTATTAGCAATAATTCCTCGCGATAAGTATCCACCATACGATTCACCGACTAACAAGAAAGATTGGTCAGGTATAACTGAATCAATAAAATCCAATACGAACTTCAACATATCATCTGTGCCATTTATGTAATTACTTCCGTTTGTTTCACCCATTCCTGGTAAGTCAAAATAAATCCGTTTATACCCTTCTCTTTTAGCGAATATCGGTTCCATACATCCCTTCATCAATCTAGAATCTGGAGTGAAACCGTGAATCATTATTACTGGTTTTCCTTCGCCGATTACATCAAAGTTAACTTCCAAATCATTAATTAAACACTTAGGCATCTTAAAATCCTCCAAACAATAATTGATTTACTTAGAATTATTGAACTAAATCTTACTTAACTCACTACCTATTATAATATAGAATTAAGAATTACTTTCTTTTAGAATAGGCTCTGTTAAGTATATGGTTGATTTTTAAATAAAGGCTTACTTTATAAGATTGGTTTTACAATTTGGTAGTAAAGAGTTCCCAAAATGTCTTATGATCCTCTACAAACTTTCTTTCTGGCCTAATCAGCAATAAAAAAAGGGTCTCCGAAGAGATCCTCTTTTTATTGCACTACAGTACTAAAAACCGAACAATTCAAGTATTCCAAAAATAAAAAACAAAACTCCACCTAACAACCAAGCATCAAAATCATTTGTTATTTTCTTTTTTAAAATTTTATTTTCAAGACTACTCAACAAACATATCGTTGCAAATATAAGATAAAACAAACCTTGGAAAATATGATTTTCGTTTTCAGTCCAAAAAGAATAAACCAAATAGATGAAAATAGGAAAGGTCAAAATTCTTTTAGTAAGTTCTATTTGATTTATACTGATTTTAAAAAATCTATTAGTAAATCTTTTTTGGATTGTTCTCAAAGTAATCTCCCCAAAATCTTCTTGTAGTTATACTACATTTTAACATATGTTTCTCTTACACTTTATCTCTAATAATTACCAATTCTAATATTTCTTAATTTCCAGTCACTTCAATAAAAAAGTGAGCCAAGGGTTAAGTGGAACCACTTTTTAGTTATTTTACCTAAAAAAAGTATAAGACGTGCTAATAGCCTATTCCACATACACCCAAATCTACATATATTAAAAATCGAAAGCTCATAATTTCATATTACGATTACTTTAAACAAATGAAAGGAGAGTAAATATGAACTTTTATAACCAACCACCTTATACTTATGATGATTATTATCGAAATCCACAGCAAGCAATTTCTCCACAGCAAACTCTAACATTATTAAATCCAGCTATTAGTCATGGATTACGCGAAGCCCAACACCTTGGCTATCAACATGCAATGACAGAAGCAGTTGCCATTGGATATTTAATGGGAAAAGGTTACGATTATAATACCGCTTGGAAAACTGTAGAATCTTGGTGGAGACCACCAGGTACTCCATTACCTACACCGTATTAATATGTAAATGATGAAAATAGTAAAAAGACTGATTCAAATTTAAGAATGATATTATCCCCTTATAGTAGACACTCAAAAAAGCCTATCCGATAAAAAGGATAGGTAGTCTACTATAGGGGGATTTTATTATGGCTTTTAAAGGATCAAAATTTAATAAGTATTCAATTGAGTTT
>Ga0209025_1000614_pt1 | contig 64024 bp, 60 predicted proteins | sample AraplaMF_Col_mLB_FD_184256 | JGI IMG/M metagenome (GOLD analysis project Ga0209025, IMG submission 184256) | Arabidopsis root microbial communities from the University of North Carolina, USA - plate scrape MF_Col_mLB (SPAdes) (version 2) | ecosystem: Host-associated > Plants > Roots > Endosphere... | reverse complement strand
CTTGTTTTCCAATTCCGTCCAATTCCGTTACCATTTGCTTTGGCAACCGAACCACGATTTCAGTAGTTACACTTGATTCGGACACAAAAATACACCTCCACCGTCAACTACACACCCAAATATATATATGACACCTATTGTAATAATACCATTGTATGGAGCCTGTTGCAAAGACTTCCTTATTCCTTGCTTATGTTTTCCAATTCACAGGAAAAACATTCATCTTCTATTATTTTTCATCTTATTTTAAACAAGGAACAAAAGAATTCCTATGCAAAACTTATATTAAAAGTGATTATAAGTAAAAGCTTCTCATCAAAAAAGAGCATATTTTCCATCAATAAAAAGCTCAATTAAATGACAAGAAGCAAATTAGATGATCTTCTATATATTATTCAAATAATTGATGATTTCTACAACTTTACCATGTCGTATAAATATTCTCGGCACACGGAAACTAATCGTTGCAATAATTTCATAATTAATAGTCCCGGAATATTCAGCAACCTCTGTAGCGCTAATATATTCATCACCTTGTCGTCCAATGAGTGTAACTTTCGTACCAAGCGGGACTTCACAAGGAAGATGAATCATGAATTGATCCATTGTTACTCTCCCTACAATCGGTACTCTTTTACCATCCACAAGCACTTCAAATCCTTGTAATCTTCTAAGCCAGCCATCTGCATATCCAATCGCAACAGTTGCAATCCATTCTTCAGTTTTTGTTCGGTAAGTGACGTTATAACTAATTCCATCCCCTTTAATCACCTGTTTAATATGAGCAACTTTCGTATGCAGTGATAACGCCGGTTCTAATTTAAATGGTAAAAAAGGACGTATTTCTACAGATGGGGATAATCCATACATCGCAATACCAATTCGTACTGCATTAAATGTAATTCCTTGAAAACGTAAAGTTGCAGCACTATTAGCTGTATGGACAAATTTAGGATCCACTCCGAATTCCTTCAACCAACTTAACTGCTGCAAGAACGTGTTATATTGCTTATCAAAATACGAAGTCTCAACCTCATCTGCTGTTGCAAAATGCGTATATACTCCTTCTAACTCTAAAAATGGTGCACCTTCTAAACTCTTTAAGAATTCTTTTAATTCTTTGCGTTCGCGTATTCCAATTCTCCCCATACCACTATCAAAATTAATATGGAATTTCATTATAGATGAACCATCCCATAGTTTGATGGCTTCTTCCACCCATTCTTTTTGAAAAACAGTTAATGCTACATCATTTTCAGCAGCTACATTTATATCTCGAGGCGGGGAAGGACCTAGCACTAAAATTGGTACGGTAATACCAGCCCTTCTAAGAACTAAGGCTTCATCTAAAAAAGCAACTGCTAATCTTGTTGCACCTGCTTCTAATGCGGTTTTAGCCACCGGTACATAATCGTGCCCATATGCATTCGCTTTAACTACAGCAAAAATCTCAACATTACTCGGAATGAACTCTTTAATATGCGTAATATTGTTATAAATCGCATCTAAATCCACTTCCACCCAAGTATCACGGTAAAATGACGCTTCTTCCATAAATACACTTCCTTATACACGATATGCGAAGCTTATTCTTTTATATGCTTCTTTTATGAAATCCACCTTCAAACTAAGAAAAGACGTGGTGCACATATATCACCACGTCTAAGAAGTTTACTTCACCTGCTTCGCTGTAACTGAACGAGCTACCATTAACAACTCATTCGGCTCTAAACCTTTAGACACGAGCATATATTCTACTCCGTTATGTGACCACGTTACAGATTCTTTCGTCAATGCACCAATCGTAAACCCAAGATCAACCGGCTCTCCACTTACACTTACTGCTGACGAAGCCTCTGCAACTTTTGCCTTTTCTTGTATTAAGGTAAAGGATTTCTTATTTCCAGTGTATGTGAGTATCGTACGCTTGCCACTGTCTGTCTTCAACTCTTTTTCGTCTTTCAGAGTCATGCCTTGCGGCGTATCACGCGGATACAAAATAGCAAATGGTTTGTCTTCTTTCGCTGTTGTTTGAACATCTACTTGCGCTCTAGACATATTTTGTTTCGTATCAAATGCACCTTTATCAAATTTCGCATCGAATTTCACTTTAGAGAAATCTACTTTCACAAGAACATTTTGATCATTATCCATTAATTTCACCGAAACTGGTGTTAAATCGCTTTTCTTCAATGTAATCTCTTGTTTCGGTAACATATTTTGATGTTGATAGTTTGTTTTTGTTTTGAAAATATAATATTTATCTGTTTTCTCGAAAGTAAGGTTTTTCTTATCCTGCAAAATATCTCTTACAAGTGATTCATATAAATAGGCCTGGCTACTATTTTGCGGCCAATCACTTTGAAAACGGAAACTCTTATTAAGCGCTGGAGTTAATACAAATACCCCTTCTTCATTTCTTAAAATAATTTGGCTCTGATCTTTTTTTGCATTCTGTAAATTCACACGATAAAAAGAAGGTTCTTTATGCCAAATTTCCACTTTATACTCCTGAGGCTCATTCCCTGTTTTAATAGTTAATTTCGCTTCAGCTTGATAACTTTTCATCCCTTTCACTTTCGCTTCTAAATCTCTCACAACATCATCTTGTTTCTTTTCCATACAGCCCGCCAACACAAAAACGGTCAATAAACCGACAAGAACTAAAAACAGACGCCTTTTCATCACTTCAGCCCCTTTGCCCCTATAAATGAATGGAAGGTGTACCTTCCTTATCGCTACCTCAAATATATGAGACAAGGATATGAAATATGCAGACTAGCGTGACAAGCTTTCTAAAACAACTTGTGCAACAGCAAATTCCTTACTATGACTAATTGATAAATGAACAATATGCTCTGTATTTGCAATAAGAAGCGGCTTCCCTCTATCATCATTTTTCACTTCAATATCTAAAAAACTCACTTCTTTCCCGATACCAGTGCCTACCGCTTTTGAATACGCCTCTTTCGCTGCAAATCTTCCCGCTACAAACTCTGTAAGGCGACCCCCTTTCAGTTCCATAGCAACATTACGTTCACTTTCAGTTAAAATACGTTCCATAAATTTAAGCTTTCCATCTAGCATTTTTTCAATTCGATTCAATTCAATAATATCTATTCCAATCCCTACAATCATTTCGAAATCCCCTTCTTCTATTTAGCTTTCTTCTTTCATATTGTAAGAATAACAGAGAATCATTCTGATGCAAAAGGAGTGATACTACCAGCATGCTAATACGACCCACTCGCATTTCCTTAAATCCAATCATCCTCTCTTTACTTCTTATTCAACTATTCATGATGATGTTAGGCGACTTCTTTCTCTTTCCAATGGCAGCTAACAATGAATATATCACTAAAGGAGAATGGTGGCGTGTCATAACTTCTCTGCTCGTACACGTGGACTTACAACATTTTCTTTCTAATAGTATTTGCTTATTTATTCTTGGCTCTTCTATCGAAAAACAACTCGGACACATTTCTTTTATCATTCTATTTTTTCTTCCCGGTATTTCCGGAAATATCGCTTCTTATATTATTATGCCTCCTGAATACATTCATACGGGAGCATCTGGTGGGATTTTCGGGTTACTAGGCGCCCAACTATTTTTATTGTACAATCGATACCGCCCTTCACACTCAAAAGAAATTGCTATTTTCTCAATCATGATACTTATATTACTATTATTTACTTTCTTTAATCCTTTCGCCAATCCTATAAGCCATTTAGCAGGATTAATAACCGGTGGTATTTTAACTCCTTTTTTAACAAAAAAATTCGATGGTGCTGAGCTTATTTAATGTAAAAGCTCGCACCATCGATAATTTCCACATCTATTTGTTTACTTAAGTCCCTCATGAGTTGAAATAAAGACTCATCCTTCTGCTTCGCCTCAATCATACAATCAATTTGCTCAACACTTCCCTTAATCCTTCTTAAAAAAGATAAGAATGCATCAACATCAATAAAATCAGCGTGTGCCCTCGGGTCTTTCTCATCTCTAGGACTGGAGATATGCATTTTAACTGGTAACAAAGATGTTTCCCACGTATGAACAACACGCGCCCAATCTTCATGCCAATCTTCTCGTTCATTGTTCATCGTATGATGATGCAAATCAAACACGACCGGAATGTCTAATTTTTCTCCTAAATACAATGTTTCCGCTAGCGTGAAGGTTGTATCATCATTTTCTAACATGATCATTTCTTGAATACCCCTTGGAACGTTAGACCAATTTTCTATAAAGCGTTCTAATGCGAGCTCTTTATCTTTATAACCTCCTCCAACATGTAATACACATCGTTGCTTATGTTCAATCCCCATACCTTTTAACATTTTTTTGTGCATCTGCAAAGTTTTTACTGACTGTTTAAAAATACTTTCCTCCGGTGAATTTAGTACAACAAAGTGATCCGGATGGAAATCAATACGCATATTCATACGAATTGCGTATTCACCTAGCACTTTTAAACTTTCTTTTAATGGACGAATATAGTTCCACTCTAACAACTCCTCATGATTCGCTAAAGGAATAAGCTTAGAACTAAGTCGAAAGAAAGATATATCATGCCCCTTATTATGCTTTAATAACCGCAAGCAATTTTCCAAATTCGAATTAGCGATTCTTTCAAGTTTACGAATCGCAGCCTCTCGATCATCAATCCGTTGAAACTGTGCATATGTCATCGTTTGAGATGGAGATGCGTTCTTCAAATGCACACTCATCGCAACATACCCAAGCCTTACAAGCATATCGTACCTCTTTTCTACATGAGTTATTATGTAGTATGTACAATTTTAGAAATAAAAAAAGAGAATGCCAACAAAGGGCATTCTCTTTTTTTATTAAGCTTGTGGACGGCTATGATGTTTTCTTTCGCCGCGTCCATTTGAAGAAGATCCAGGGCGACCTTGACCTTCACCTCTACGACCACGGTTACCATCACGGCCACCATCACGATTGCGATCACGGTTACGACCATCGCCACTGCGTCCGTCACGGTTACGGTCACGGTTACGACCATCGCCACTGCGTCCATCACGACTACGATTACGGTTACCATCACGGTATCCGCCTCCGTTACCACCGCGTTTTTTAGAACCGCCACCTCTTGAAACAACTGGTGGTTCTGATGTTAAAGCGATTGGTGTTGTATCTGGCTCTTTTGTCATCATTTTTAAAGCAGCAGCTACTACTGTTACAGAGTCGTTCTCTTCTAACATTTCTTCTGCAATACGCTTGTAGTATGATAAGTTATCATTTTCAATTGTGCTTTGAAGTTTTTCAGCGATTAAACGTTGTTGACCTTCTAGTGCCTCGTCAAGTGTCGGTGCTTCCATACGGTCAACCTTACGTTTTGTTGTACGCTCGATATTTTTTAATTGTCCTGATTCACGTGGTGTTACAAATAACATTGCAATACCTTTTTTACCTGCACGGCCAGTACGACCGATACGGTGAACGTATGATTCTGGATCTTGTGGGATATCGAAGTTGTATACGTGTGTTACGCCTGAAATATCAAGACCACGTGCAGCAACGTCTGTTGCAACAAGAACTTCAATAGCACCTTCTTTAAATTTACGTAATACAGACATACGTTTCGCCTGTGTTAAGTCACCATGAATACCTTCTGCTGCATAACCACGTAAGTTTAATGCTTCTGATAATTCATCAACACGACGCTTTGTACGACCGAATACGATCGCAAGCTCTGGAGATTGAATATCTAGTAAGCGCGTTAATACGTCAAACTTTTTCTTTTCTTGCACTTCTAAATAGAACTGCTGAATGTTTGGCATTGTTACTTCTTTTGCTTTTACTTTAATGTGTTGAGGCTCAGTCATGAAACGCTCAGCAATACGACGGATTGGATCTGGCATTGTCGCTGAGAATAATAATGTTTGATGTGTTTCTGGCACATCTGTTAAAATTGCTTCAATATCTTCAATGAAGCCCATGTTTAACATTTCATCCGCTTCATCAAGAACAACAGTCTCAACGTTTTGTAGGCGAAGTGTTTTACGGTTAATATGATCTAAAATACGACCCGGCGTACCAACAATAATGTGTGGGTGTTTTTTTAGAGCACGAATTTGGCGGTTAATATCTTGACCACCATAAATTGGTAAAATACGAACGCGTTTATGTTTACCAATTTTGTATAGTTCTTCTCCAACTTGAATTGCTAATTCACGCGTTGGCGCGATAACAATACCTTGAACTGCTTCTTTACGAGTATCTACTTTATCTAATAGCGGTAATCCAAATGCTGCTGTTTTCCCTGTACCTGTCTGCGCTTGCCCAATAATATCTTTACCTTGCAATGCATGTGGGATTGTTTCAGCTTGAATCGGCGTAGCCTCTTCAAAGCCCATACTTTCAACAGATTGCAATAAAGATTCACTTAATCCTAATTCTCGAAATGTTGTCAATGTTACTTCTCCTTTTCTATCCTATACTTATCATTTAAAAAAAGGCATTTTCCGAATTGGCGGAAAAGCCCTTTTCCTGAATGCTCACGTATATAAACGGGCGTATTTCTACACGAAAATACTTTTAAACGTTATTACACTTTATCAATTATAAGTTTTGTATGTGCAAAAAGCAAACCCAACTGTTACCTTATTTTCATATTCAGGACTTTTTTTCTTCACTTTTATTTTTTAACATCCTCTGTAAGCGCTTATTATAAGTTTCTTCTATTTTCGTGACTATCATCCCTATTTATATTCACCAATTATTTCAACATCGTAATAACTTCTTCTAATTTCATACCACGAGATGCTTTAACTAATACAACATCGTTATTACCAACTACCGCCTGTAAATCTTTTACAAGCTCTTCTTTATTATGATAGGCCTTTACACGTTCACCAGGGAAATTAATTTCCGCTCCCTCAGCAATTTGAGCCCCTAATCTACCATATGTGAATACATATGAGATTTTTGCTGGGTCAATTAATTTACCTACTTCATAATGAAATTGAACCTCTTGGTCTCCAAGCTCTAACATATCACCAAGCACGACGATTTTTTGAGAAAAACCATCTAAACCATTCATTAAATGGAATGCTGCTTCCATAGCTGTCGGACTTGCATTGTAAGCATCATTGATAACTGTTAACCCACTATCCTTTTTTACAATTTCCATGCGCATACCTGTCATTTGAAGTGTTACTAAACCTTGTTTCATTTCTTCCCATGTCACACCAAAATGTTTCGCAATCGCCATGGAAGCAAGTGTATTATACACATTATGTTTCCCTAACACTGGTATATAGAATGAAATGTTTTCTTCTCTATTCATTTTAAAATGTGTGCCAGTTGCCTGTAATGTTACAGTCGTTGGATAGTAATCGTTTGCTCTGGCATCACCAAATGTTACTGTTTCCGTCGCTAAATTCATTTCAGGAACACGATTTGTTAATAATGGCTCATCTCCGTTATATACGAACACTCCGCCTTCTTGTAATCCTGCCACAATTTCTAATTTCGCTTCTGCAATTGCCTCACGAGAGCCTAAATCCATTAAATGCGCCTCACCAATGTTCGTAATGATAGCTGCATTAGGACGAGCTAACTTAGATAAGAATTCAATTTCTCCTCGGCTTGACATACCCATTTCTAATACAGCAACTTCCGTATTTTCTTCTAGGTTTAAAATAGTAAGAGGTAAACCGATATGGTTATTGAAATTACCTTCTGTTTTTTGAACTTTGAATTTAGTCGCAAGAAGGCTTGTTACAATATCTTTCGTAGATGTTTTACCGTTACTACCTGTCACACCAATAACTTTAACATCCAATTGATCGCGATAGTTTTTCGCTAACATTTGTAATGCCAATAGTGTGTCTTCTACAAAAATAACTGGAAGATTCTCAGGCGGATTTGCTACATCTTTCATCCATAATGTAGCAACAGCTCCATTTTCAACAGCTTTATCTACAAAAGCATGTCCATCGAAACGTTCACCTTGAATCGGAACATATAAATTTCCTTTTTCGATTTTTCTCGTATCAATAGACACTCCCTGTATAGTAATTCCCTCATACTGCTCTGCTAATCCCGTACCATTTATCATCTGTTCTACTTGTTTTAACGTTCGATTAATCATGAAAACACTCCTTACATAGAGGAAGCACTATTCCTTCGAATAGTGCCTCCTCCTTTTTTGTTATATTGTATATTTAATTTTTTGTTTTTCTTCGTGACGTTCAATCGCCAAACGAATTAGCTCTTCAATTAATTCTGGATATGGTAATCCAGTATGTTGCCATAATAGAGGGAACATACTAAACGGCGTAAATCCTGGCATTGTGTTTACTTCGTTAATATATACTTCTCCGTCTTTCGTTAAGAAGAAATCAGCTCGTGTTAAGCCTGCACCATCTAAAGATTGGAATGCAACAATTGCATCTCGCTTAATTACATTAGACTCTTCTTCTGTCATTTCAGCTGGAATAATTAACGCTGTATCACCATCGATGTACTTCGACTTATAATCATAAAAGTCCTTTTTCGGTACGATTTCACCTACAACTGAACATTTCGGTTCGTCGTTACCTAGTACACCAACTTCTACTTCACGACCTACGATATTTTCTTCTACAATAATTTTGCGGTCGAATTGGAATGCCTCTTCAAATGCACTCTCAAGTTCTTCACGATTTTTACATTTATTAATACCAACACTTGAACCAAGGTTTGCTGGTTTTACGAAGCAAGGATACCCTAACTTCTCTTCTACTTTGTCATAAGCTTCTTCGCGATTTTTTTCCCATGCACTACGAATGAAAGATGCATATTTCGCTTGTTTCAAACCAGCTTCTGCAAAGATATTTTTCATAACAACTTTATCCATACCGGCAGACGATGCTAGAACACCATTTCCTACATAAGGAATGTTCATTAATTCTAATAACCCTTGAACCGTTCCATCTTCACCATTTGGTCCATGTAGTAATGGAAAAATAACGTCGATAGCATCTTCCTCAGAAGTTGCAGATGGAATAATTTCCGTGCTTAATGATAACGGAGAAATCGAATTTTCTGCACCGCTCATTTTTAAAGCTTCAACATCCGTTACTTCACCTTCAATACGCTCACCGCGTACCCATTGACCTTGCTCTGTAATATAAATCGGATGAATCTCGAATTTATCTTGATTTAACGCTTTAATAGCAGCAAGAGCCGTCTGTAACGAAACTTGATGCTCAGCTGATTTTCCACCATATAATAAACCTAATTTAATTTTCGTCAATTAAATCACCCTAACCAATTGTTTTCATTTTTCTATTTTAGCACTTTTTATAAAAATAGGTAGTTCCTATTTGAAATAAAATGTAACTTCCACAAATAATTAAATGACACCACTTATTGGATTTCTACACTTTTCTATTTCATTTTCTTCACAACTACACAAAATGAAATGGCAACCTAATCTAGTTATGTACCTAAAATATGTAGAAATCCCCTTTTTGTGTATGTCACCTATTTTATTAAGAAGATTGTTTGGTTAGTGTGTCCTTTTGCCTTTGTTCCACAAGGCGATCTAAAGAAACGTATACAATACCTGCAACTAAACATCCTACACCTAAAATTGTAAATAAGAAATGTCCGAGTAATCTATCTAATAAAAAACCTCCAAGAAGTGGACCAAATGCACTTCCCGTAATCCACTGCAAACTCGCTGCTCCCATATAAGTTCCTCTCAAATGCTCAGGGGCCAAATTCGCTACAAACGTCATCTGTACAGGCGACATAATCATCTCGCCTAACGTATATATGGCATACACGAACATTAACGTCACTAAAATAATTGTAGCATTTGTATTAAATTCTCCAAACCACTTCGGTAACCACCCTATAAAAAACAAACCAATTCCAAACAAACACGCCCCGTATAACATCGTCTTTCCGACAGGTTTATCTGTCGCCCATTTTGAAATTTGAAACTGGAACAACACAACTAATAGTCCATTTAGCGCCATTAAATACGGGTATGGATTGTTAACTCCAAAAATATCCTTCATTTCATTATCAAAGTGAAGTGGTAACATGCCTTCTGTTTGAGAAAATCCCATAGAAATAATGATACCTGCTAACAAATAAATCATTAACGCCTTATCTCTCATTAAAACTTTCCAAACTGCACCTGATTCCTTCTCTGCATTCTCTTCTTTTTTATCTGCTGCTTTTGGCATTGTCTCCTGGATAAGAATTAGTACAAGTAATGCATAAAATAGCATCGTAGAAGAAGCAATAATAAACACAAGATTCTTTGACAACACCACTACTGATGCACCCATTATTGGACCGATTGCAGCACCTATATTGTGTCCCATTCGCAATAAACCATATGCTTCGGTTCTTTTTTCTGGCGCGGTCACATCTGCAACCATCGCTGATGCAGCTGGATGAAATAAAGAATTACTTAATCCTAAAAAAACAGATAAAATTGCATATGAAATAAACCCTTCTATAAATAAAAAACCGAGCATTAATAATGCATTACTTGCCATTGAAAATATCATAATCGGCTTTCTTCCATATATATCAGCAATTCTTCCACCTATAAGCGATCCAAAGCTTGCAGCAATTGGAGAAAGCGCCATAATAACTCCAACCTGTAATAAAGAATCTACCTTATCTTTTAAATATAATGCGAAAAAAGGCATTAACATCATCATCGCAATTCCATTCAATGTCTCACCGATAAATCGAATCCATACGTTACGATCCATTTCCCTTAGCTCACGCCATGTATTTTTCATATTTTCACCCCTTTAGTTGACCAACAATTATCTTATAATAGATTCAGAAAAATGTAAATTTTCAAATAAAAAACCCATTCTAACAGAATTAGAATGGATTTTTCCACTTATAAATTCGCTACATCATCTTCTTTTTTACTATTATTTAAAACACTATGTTTTCGACTATATAAGAAGTAAACCGCTATACCGATAACCATCCATACTCCAAAACTAATCCACGCTGTCCCTGATAATTGAAGCATTAAGTATAAACAGAAAATTACTGTTAACGCTGGTAAAAATGGTACGAGTGGCGCCTTAAATGCTCTTGGTAAATCCGGATGAGTCTTTCTCATCACAATAACCGCAACAGCTACGAGTGCAAAGGCTGACAATGTCCCCATGTTTACAAGGTGTGCCAATACATTTAAATCTATTAATCCTGAAATCAATGCTGCAATAATACCCGTTGTCCATGTATTTAAAAACGGTGTTTTAAATTTCGGGTGAACCTTAGCCAGACGCTTCGGCAATAACCCATCACGGCTCATCGCATATGAAACACGAACTTGCCCATACATCATCACTAGCATTACAGTTGTAATCCCTGTGATTGCCCCTACTGAAATTACCCCCGCTAAACCATCTTGTCCAATAAATTGAAGTGCAAAAGCAACTGGATCTGATATATTCAGCTGTCCGTATGGAACAATTCCTGTCAGAATAAGTGAAACAACGATATAAAGAACTGTACATATTAATAACGATGCAATAATGCCGATTGGTAAATCACGTTGTGGACGTTTCACTTCTTCCGCAGCTGTTGAAACTGCATCGAATCCTATAAATGCGAAGAATACTGTAGCAGCCCCAGCCATTACACCATCTAAACCAAATGGCATAAAAGGCGTCCAGTTTTCAGGCTTCACATAATTAAAACCAGCAAAGATAAAAATAAGAACAACTGCTATTTTAATAAATACCATAATATTATTTACACGTGCACTCTCTCGAACACCCCTAGATAAAAGAGCTGTCATCACTAAAATAATTAAGACTGCAGGCAAATCAATTATTCCACCTTTTCCTGTGCCTGGGGCCGAAGAAAGAATGGTCGGAATATGAATCCCAAATCCCTTTAGTAAAGACTGAAAATAAGCGGACCATCCATTTGCTACAGCAGATGTAGCAAGTAAATATTCAAGCATTAAATCCCAACCAATTAAAAACGCGAATACTTCTCCCATCGTCGCGTACGTATATGTATATACGCTACCCGAGACAGGAACTGAAGAAGCAAATTCAGCATAACAAAATGCAGCAAAGGCACAGGCTAATGCGGCTATCGCGAATGATAATATAATAGCTGGTCCAGAATGTTTTGCTGCCACTACGCCTGTAAGAACGAAAATACCAGTTCCAACAATCGCTCCGATTCCAAGCATAGTTAAATCCAGTGCGCCCAATGTTCTCGCTAACGTTTTTTGCTTACTTTCTTGCATTAACTTTGCAATAGGCTTCTTTTGAAAAATTTGCTTCATCGTCCACTCCTCCAAGTTTTAAATTTTCTGAAAATTTTTAATTCGCTTTTTTATTTTACTCATAACACTTTTTCTCGTCAATACTTTTGTCGAAATAAGTAGAAATCTTTCGGAATATACAATATCCTTATTATTCTTTCTGAGAATCTTTCTATCACCTTATTTTGGTGTCATTATACATATTAAAGAGGCGTGCCCCTTTATTGAGCACGCCTCTTTTTGCTTATTTCACAGTATATGAACCATCTTCAATCCAGCTATACATATACTTTTCATCTTCCGTTTCATGTGCTTGTTTTACAATACGAAGCGGACGGAATGTATCTATCATAACGGCTAATTCAAGCGTCTCTTTTTTTCCGATACTTGCCTCTGTTTTCCCAGGATGCGGCCCATGAGGAATTCCGCTCGGGTGAAGTGTAATAGACCCTTCTTCCACACCTTTTCGGCTCATAAAGTTTCCTTCTACATAGTACAGTACTTCATCACTATTCACGTTACTATGATAATACGGTGCCGGGATAGATTCTGGATGATAATCGTATAAACGCGGTACGAAAGAGCAAATGACGAAATTATGCCCTTCGAATGTTTGATGTACTGGTGGTGGCTGATGAATACGGCCTGTAATTGGTTCAAAATCCTCCACATTAAAGACCCACGGATATAAATAACCATCCCACCCAACAACATCTAGCGGATGATGCCCTAAAACATACTTATGCATATATCCTCTCGACTTTGTCATTACGACAAACTCACCTTTCTCATCATATGTCTCTAATTTTTCCGGGCCACGAATATCTCTCTCACAAAACGGGCTATGTTCTAACAATTGCCCATATTCATTGCGATAGCGACGTGGTGTTGTAATTTGGCTATTCGCCTCTACAACAAGAAACTTAGTCTCTCCTTCATCTGGAATAACACGATAAATCGTTCCAATTGGGATCGTTACATAATCACCTTTTCTATAGTGAATCGTTCCGAACATTGTTTCGATTTTTCCTGTTCCATAATGAACAAATAACATTTCATCGCCATCGCCATTACGATAGAAATAGTCCATTTTTTCTGTCGGAGTCACTACTCCAATTAATAAATCCTCATTCCCAAGCATAAAATTTCTTCCGCTTACTGCATCGCCCGTTTTTTTATTTTCTTTCGTGCGAAAATGACGATGTGCAAGAGCTACATCTTCTTCATACTGCAACTGACAAGAATGAGATACTGCCGCATGACCTACTTCCGTTGGCATATAATGATGGTACAAAATAGACTGCGTACCAGAAAAACCTTTCGTTCCCATTACCTGTTCACGATAAAGCGCTCCATCTTTTTTACGAAATTGTACATGTCGTTTATGAGGTAGCTCCCCCATGTGACGATAAAACATGCCCATCACCTGCTTTCATGTCTTTTTTGACCGTATTACGTAACGTACCTAAACCAGTAATCGACAGCTCTACAACATCTCCATCTTGTAGCCACTCTTCTGTACCAAGTTCTAAAATACATCCTGTTCCTACTGTTCCAGAACCGATCACATCTCCCGGATATAAGGTCACGTCTTGTGAAGCACGTTCAATCATTTCAGCAAACGTATAGTAAATATCTTGGAAATTTCCCTTTGATAATAGTTTCCCATTCACGTGAGCAGTCATCTCTAAATCATATCGATTACCATTACGATAAATGTCTAATTCCTCTTTCGTAACGAGATACGCTCCTAATGAAGTTGCAAAGTCTTTTCCTTTTGCTGGTCCAAGCCCTACCTTCATTTCTGTTGCTTGTAAGTCCCTTGCACTCCAGTCGTTCATAATACAATAACCAAAAATATATTCCTCTGCTTGCTCACGAGAAATATTTCTTCCTTCTTTTCCGATTACACAAGCAATCTCTAATTCATAATCAAGCTTTTTAGACTTCTTCGGACCAATTACAAAATCATCTGGACCAATAACAGCACGATGGTTAGTAAAATAAAAAACCGGGACATCATACCATTCAGGTACAACATCTAGTCCTCTTCGTCCGCGAGCTGTTTTTACATGCTGTTCAAATGCATAAAAATCTCGAATGCTACCCGGATTAGGAATAACAGCTGTCAATTGTACTTCTTCTAAGGAATATATACCCTTGTTTGGATTCTTACTATTACGCAGCAGCTCTACATACTCATCCGCTTTCTCTAAAAAGGCGAGCATAGAGGAAGGGACTTTTCCGTCACTAGCAAGATTCATATCGATTACTTTGTCACCTTCAAGCCACCCAGCTCGCATTTCTTTCGAAGGGAGACGAAATGTAACAAATTTCATCATAATTCCTCCCTATGAAAATGAAATTTCCACCAGCAAAAGAATTCTTGCTGGTGGATACAAATCTTATAAATTTCCGCGACGCTCTTGTTCTCTTTCAATTGATTCGAATAATGCTTTAAAGTTCCCTTCACCAAATCCACGAGAACCTTTACGTTGAATGATTTCAATAAATAAAGTTGGACGGTCTACAATTGGTTTCGTAAAGATTTGCAGTAAATAGCCCTCATCATCACGGTCTACTAAAATCTTTAATTCTTTTAACTTATCAATTTCCTCATCGATTTTTCCAACTCGCGCAGTTAACTCATCGTAATACGTATCTGGTGTATCTAAAAACTCCACACCATTTGCACGAAGCGCTTCAACTGTTTTAACAATATCACTCGTTAATAAGGCAAGATGTTGTACACCTGCTCCATTATAGAATTCAAGATATTCTTGAATTTGCGATTTTCTCTTTCCATCTGCTGGTTCGTTAATAGGGAACTTAATACGACTTCCATTCGTCATAACTTTTGACATTAATGCCGAATACTCTGTACTAATATCATCATCGTCGAAATGGATCATTTGTTTAAAGCCCATAACATTCTCGTAATAACTAACCCACTCTTCCATTTTCTCAACGTTACCAACTACATGATCTACAGCAATTAAACCAGATTCTTCAAATGGAATATTAAACTCAACCTTTTGGAATCCTGGCATAAATGTTCCTTTATAATTTTTACGCTCTACAAGCGTGTGAATTGTATCACCATACGTACCAATAACTGCTTTTTTCAATGTACCATCCTCATCTGTTAACTCCTCAGGTGGAGCAATTGCGACGGCACCACGTTTCACCGCTTCCGAGTAAGCCTTATCAACGTCATCGACAAGTAATGCAACGTCTTTTACACCATCACCATGAGTTTTTACAAACTCTGCGATACGATTATCGCTACCTAGGGCCCCGGACACAACAAAACGCATATTTTTTTGCACAAGAACATAAGATACCTTTTCACGGTTTCCTGTTTCTAATCCAGAGTAAGCCACAATTTTGAATCCGAACGCTCTCGCAAGGTAATAACTCGATTGTTTTGCATTCCCTACGTAAAACTCCAAATGATCTACATCACGCACCGGAAAAAAGTCCTCCATTTGTGCAGCTAGCGTATCCATAGATTTTTGTTTCATAATCTCTTCATCCCCCTGTAAATAGATTAAATGGTCCATACCTAAAACCAACCGAAAACGCTTCCAACATCAATTTATAGAAATTAGTTAGCAGGCTAACAATTTCTGACCTTTAAAATTTTCTATCTTTTCTGTCAAATTCCTCTTTTTTTCTTACATATAAAATTCGACTTTTTTCTCTTTAAAGTAAGGGGAAAATATTCATAATTGAAGGTATATATGTGGGGAAAACAAAAAAGACTCCAACATATTAACTACTTACTAATACGTTAGAGTCTTTATTTTTTTTGAATAATTGTATTTATATTTCTCATACTAATATATTTGCAAGGAATAGAATAAATGATGTTAATATTACTGCTCCGCCTAATGATCCTAATAAATCTGTTTTTGTTACTTGTAGCACTTGTTCACTGTTCATATTCCTCATTCTCCTTTCATTTTGTACAATTTAAAACTTTTATTATACTAATACGCTTGATAGAAATACGATTAATGCCGTTAACACTACTGCTCCACTTGCTGATCCTACGAAATCACCTTTTGTTACTTGTAATACTTGCTCTTTCATATCTTTCATTCTCCCTTCATTTATCTTTTGTTACAAAACTTCTATTATACTAATACGCTTGATAGAAATACGATTAATGCTGTTAATACTACCGCTCCACTTGCTGATCCTACGAAATCACCTTTTGTTACTTGTAATACTTGCTCTTTCATATCTTTCATTCTCCCTTCATTTATCTTTTGTTACAAAACTTCTATTATACTAATACGCTTGATAGAAATACGATTAATGCTGTTAATACTACCGCTCCACTTGCTGATCCTACGAAGTCACCTTTTGTTACTTGTAATACTTGCTCTTTCATATCTTTCATTCTCCCTTCATTTATCTTTTGTTACAAAACTTCTATTATACTAATACGCTTGATAGAAATACGATTAATGCTGTTAATACTACCGCTCCACTTGCTGATCCTACGAAGTCACCTTTTGTTACTTGTAATACTTGCTCTTTCATATCATTTATCCTCCCTTTGAATAAGTTTTCTATATGTAATTTCTAAGAAATGTTTTTTTCATAGTTTTTATGTTATCGTTACATTGAATTTGATAACGTAACGTTTGTAACATTAATGTAACATAACTATTATTACGTTGCAATATGATTACGTAAATTTTATTACATTTTTTTTACGTTTTTTTATAAACACCCTTAAAAACCCTATTTCAATGCATTTCCCACTACATTCACGTTTGTAACATTCGTGTAACATTACAGTCATAAACCTAAATATAACTATATTCCTCTCTACTTTTGTTACAAATCAAGGTGAATCTTTAATAAGTAAGGTTGAATCTACTAGGTTTTCACTGGATGGTACACTATAGGACAAAATACTATCTTTCCAAGATAAGTTTATATGTTTCCTCTATATAACTATGTATAATAAAAACAAAGAGGTGGTCATTTTGAAATTAATCGCATTAGATATGGATGGTACACTACTATCATCTAATCTTGAAATCTCCAAAGAGAACTTACAAGCAATCCAAACTGCACAAGAAGCTGGACATATTGTAATGATTTGTTCTGGCCGCGCAAAAGAGGATGCTTTAAAACTATTGGAAGAATACCAATTATCTCTTCCAGTTGGAGCAAGCAATGGGGCAATTGTTTACGTGGATGGAAAAGTAATTAACTCGCGTTGTTTACAAAACGATAAAGTATACAAACTTGCAAAATTACTAGAAGCTGAAGGTTTTCCATATAAGCTATATACAAATAAAGGGGTTTACTCTCCTTCTACATGGCAAGATCAAGTGATGCAGGCATTCGAAGAAAACAAGCATGCGCTAGATGTTACATTAGAAGAACTCGAAAGAATTACAGAAAAACAAAAGAAATCAAACCTAATTACTGATTTCCAAAAAATCGAAGATGTTGTAAACAATCAAGAACTCGAAATATCTAAATTCTTCATTTTAACGTTCAATGCAGGTCATCGCGCCCAGTTATTAAGTATGTTACAAGAAGATACTGCTATTATGGTTACAGCATCTGCTCCTACTAATTTAGAAATTATGGATAAGAATGGACATAAAGGAAATGGGCTACAGCAGATGGCAGCTCATTTTAATATACCAATTGAAGATACAATTGCTATTGGTGATAATTTTAATGATGTACCAATGTTAGAAGTTGCTGGTTTATCTGTTGCAATGGGAAATGCTGAAGAAGATGTAAAAAAATTATGTGACGTTGTAACATTAACAAACAATGAACATGGTGTTGCCCATGCAATCGAGCAATTTGTTTTAAAACAAACTTTATCTAGTAAATAAAAAAAAGACCCTTTCAACTTCTGAAAGGGTCCTTCTCTTTTATACATGATGACAAGCAACAAAATGATCTTCACCAACATTACGAAACTCTGGTACCGTTTGTGTACAAACATCTGTCGCAAACGGGCAGCGTGTATGAAAACGACAACCTGAAGGTGGATTTGCTGGACTGGGAATATCCCCCTCTAGTATAATTCGCTCCCGCTTCACTGTTGGATCTGGTATTGGCACAGCTGATAACAATGCTTTTGTATACGGATGAAGTGGATTCGTAAATAACTCATCACGCGGTGCCGTCTCTACAATCGTTCCTAAATACATAATTCCTATTTTTGTACATAAATGTTCCACAACACTTAAATCATGTGAAATGAATAAATAAGATAATCCCTTTTTCTTCTGTAACTCACTAAATAAATTAATGATTTGTGCTTGAATAGATACATCTAGTGCTGCCACAGGTTCGTCAGCTACAATGAATTCTGGATTTAATACCATAGCTCTTGCGATAACGATACGCTGACGTTGCCCACCAGAAAACTCATGAGGATACCGGTCAATATGATACGGAGCTAAACCACATAACTCCAATACTTCTATCACCTTTGCACGAACATTTTCTTTCGTCGCTAGTCCGTGAGCCAACATCGGCTCACCAAGTGCTTCTCCAATTCTCATTCTTGGGTTTAATGAACTAAATGGATCTTGAAAAACAAGCTGCATATTAGGGCGATGTTTTCTCAATTCCTCCTTGGATAAGGAATAAACATCGTGCCCTTTAAACTTTACTTCTCCCTCCGTTTTTTGGACGAGACGTAAAATTGTTTTTCCTATCGTTGTTTTTCCACTTCCTGATTCTCCAACTAGGCCAAACACTTCACCTTTATTAATAGTAAAACTTACTCCATCAACTGCCTTTACATGTCCAATCGTTCTACTAAATATGCCGCCCTTAATTGGAAAATACGTCTTTAAGTTTTTCACTTCTAATAATGGTTCACTCATTGTTCCGCACGCTCCTCATATAACCAGCAAGCTACTTTATGGTTCTCATCGTGCACATTCAAATTTGGTGCCTCTTCTTTACATATTTCCATACAATGCTCACAACGACCACTAAAATAGCAAAATTCACCTAAGCCAACTAAATTCGGAACTTGCCCTGGAATAGAATATAGTTTATCTATTCGTTTTCCCATTACCGGTTTTGATTTCAACAAACCTTTCGTATACGGATGTTTCGGATTTTGGAATATCTCTAGTACTGGAGCTTCCTCAATAACTTTTCCGCCATACATAACGACAACGTAATCAGCCATTTCTGCTACAACGCCTAAATCATGTGTAATTAATAAAATCGATGTTTTAAATTCCTCTTTTATCTGTCTTAGTAAGTCTAAAATTTGAGCTTGAATCGTAACATCAAGAGCAGTTGTCGGTTCATCTGCAATTAATAACTTAGGATTACAACTAAGCGCAACAGCAATCATAATGCGTTGTAACATGCCTCCACTTAGTTCATGTGGATACGAATGGACAATTTCATCCGCACGAGCTATACCAACTTTACGAATTAATTCGATTGCCTTTTTATACGCCTCATTTTTACTAAGTAATTCATGCTCTCTTAACGTTTCTACAATTTGTTCTCCTACAGTGAAGACGGGATTCAGCGATGTCATCGGCTCTTGGAATATCATCGCAATATCATTTCCTCGTAAACTACGAAGCTCTTTCTCTTTCATACCTAAAAGACTTTTTCCTTCATATAAAATGTCTCCACCTACTACACTTCCTGATTCAGCAATAAGTCCCATAATCGATAGCGCCGTTACACTCTTTCCGCAACCCGATTCACCTACAACACAAACTGTTTCACCTTCTCGAACTGCAAAGCTAACATGATTAACAGCCTTTACTGTTCCTTCTTCTGTCTGAAAATGTGTTTGCAAATCTTTCAGCTCTACTACCGCTTTACTCATATTCCCTCACCTACCGTCTCATCTTTGGATCTAACGCATCACGAAGTGCATCACCAAGTAAATTAATTGATACAACTGTTATAAAAATTGCAAAACCGGGCGGAATCCATAACCACGGACGCTTTTGGAAATCGATTAATGAGTTAGCTGCACTAATCATATTTCCCCATGATGGTGTAGGCGGGACGACTCCGAGACCTAAGTAGCTTAGTGCGGATTCCCCTAAAATAGAGCCTGCAACACCTAATGTGGATACAACAATTAAGATCGGTAAAACATTAGGGATTAAATGATATATAATTTTCCGGTAATCTTTCATTCCTAACACATCAGCAGCTTGCATAAATGCTTGCTCCCTGAGTGATAAAATTTGACCTCTTACAAGACGTGCAAGTCCTGGCCAACCTACTAAACTTAAAATAATCATAATGACATAAAGACGATAATCAGATGGTACTTTCCATTCTGATAAAATAGCTCCCATTATAATAAGCAACGGCAATCCCGGCATCGACATTAAAATATCTGCAAGACGCATAATAATATTGTCGACAATCCCGCGATAAAAACCTGCAATAGCTCCTAATAAAGCTCCAAGTATAACCGATAAGACCATTGAAGCTAATCCAATTGTTAATGAAATGCGTCCTGCTTGCATAAGTCTTGTTAAAATATCTCTTCCCAATTGATCTGTACCGAGCCAATGTGAAAAACTAGGTGGTTTGTTAATTAAAGCGACTTGTATTTTCCCTGATGCATATGGCGAAAAGAGCGGACCGACAAAACAAAATAAAAACATAAACATTAGTGCATAAAACCCCACGAGTGCCATCTTATTTCTCTTTATTTTTTTAAGAGCCTGTCGCCATGGTGATGATTCATTTCTTCTCTTTTTTTCTTTTTTCTCTGTAATTGCTGTAACAGTTTCCATCTAATCCCCCCTTACTTCAACCGAATACGTGGATCGACAACTGCATATACGATATCAGCGAAAAAGTTTGAAACAATTGTTAAACAAGAAAGAAACATCGTAAATGCCATTAATACTGTATAATCACGAAAATTTAGTGCTTCTAATTGAATATTACCAATCCCTGGCCAGTTAAAAATTTGTTCAATAATAATTGCTCCCGAAAATAAACCTGGTAATTCAAATGCTAATAACGTAATCGCCGGTAATATTGCATTTTTTAACGCATGCTTATAAATAACAGTCTTCTCCTTTAAACCTTTCGCCCGTGCTGTTCGTATGTAATCTTGCCTTACAACCTCTAACATGCTTGTTCTAAAGTAACGAGTTAATGAACCCACACCAAGAAGAGTCAAAATAAATACTGGTAAAACCATATGCTTGGCAACTTCTATTACGTAAGCTAATCCAGTCGAATTACTCCCGACATCAATCATTCCGCCTATCGGTAATAACTTAAAGTCCACCGCGAACACCTTAATTAAAAACAAACCGATAAAAAATGAAGGAAATGACATTGCTGCAAAGACACCAATTGTTACAAGTTTATCGAATAAAGAATGTTGCTTCGTCGCTGAGAATACGCCGATAATAAGTGCAATTAGCCAAATAAAAAACAATGCAATAACAGCTACACTAAAAGAATTCCAAATAAATTTATTTAATAATGACGTTACAGGTTCCTGATATTGAAGCGAAAAACCAAAATCCCCTTGCAATGCATTACCTAACCAATGAAAATAACGCTCAACAATTGGCTTATTTAATCCATATAATTCCCTAAGTTCAGCTGCCCTTTCAGGTGTAATCTTTGGATTTGAATCAATATAGTCTCCTGGAAGAAGCGCAAACAGGAAGAAAATAATAATTGATGTTCCGAACAGTGTAGGAATCATTTGTAACAACCTACGAACGATATATGTTTTCACCCTTTTTCTCTCCAATCTTATGCCTAAAATAGAAGAACATTTTTTCAAAGCGGTACATTACTAACCGAATGAAAAAATGTCTTCTATTTATACATCCTTATCGTTATTTTTCAAATGATAAAACTGGTAAGTTTGCGCTAATACTATTGTATTTTTCAGAGTCAATTCCTTTTATATTCCCGTTATAACCAGTAATTGTTCTACGGTAGTTTAATAGAATTACTGGTGGGTCATCACTTAACTCTTTATATAATTCTTTATAAATAGGTTTACGTTTTTCAATATCAACTGTCTCAATACCTTTTTTAATTAACTCATCTACTTTCGCATTTTTATAACCAAGACTCTTATCATTGACACCAGACAAATATTCACCAGCTGTTTCACTCGGATCACTTGTAATCGGTGTCGAAACAGAAGCTAAATCATAGTCACCTTTATTTACCTTCGAAAGCATAGTATTAAAGTCCATAAATTCTGGATTAAATTCTACACCTATTTCTTTATAATTCTCTTTCGCAATTGGAATTAATAAATCACTATCTTTAGCCGAACTTGGGCCGAAATAAGAAAGCTTTAATTTTTGACCATCTTTTTCACGAACTCCATCCGAACCAACTTTCCATCCTGCTTCATCTAATAATTTTTTCGCTTTTTCTTTGTCGTATTCATATTTATTAACTCCTTCTTCCGTATAAGCCCAAGAAGTTGGATGAATTGGTACATTAGCTACCGTACCGTATCCTTTCAATGCTGTATCAACATATTTTTTACGATCTAATCCGTAAATAAGTGCTTGGCGAACCTTTTTATCCTTTAAGTACGGCTTATTATTATTCATATAAATATAACTAAATGACGCTGCTGTTTCGATTTGGATATTCGCAAATTCTAAACCCTTAGCCTGTTCAAGAATTTCATCACCAGTACCTAGGCCAGTGTAGTCAACCTCACCTGTTTGGAATAATTGAAGCTTCGTATCGCCAGAAGTAATTTTATAAATGAAGTTTGGAATTTTGGGTTTGCCCGCATAATAATTTTCATTTGCTACAAATCGAACTTCTTGCCCCGGGATATACTTTTCAAATTTATATGGACCCGCAGCTATCGGTTTTCCATATAACTCTTTTAAGTAATCTAAACTTGTATTTTGTTTGTAATCTTTTCCGTAATAAGCTTTTGATAATACTGTACCACCTAAAACAAATATAGCTTGTGAATTAACTTTTTCAGTGGTAATTTTAATTGTTTGTGGATCAACAACTTGAATACCTTCAATAGAAGTTGCCTTTCCTTCTTTATATTCTTTACCACCTTTAACCGCATATTGAGAGATATCTATTTCACCTTCATATGCCTTATCATGTAAAAGCGTCAATGTGAACGCTACATCATCTGCTGTTAATGGCGATCCATCGCTAAATTTTAAGTCTTTACGTAAATGGAATGTATATGTTAACTGATCAGAAGAAACGTCCCACTTCTCCGCTAATTCCGGAATTGGTTTCCCTTGTTTATCCGTTGATACAAGAGATGCAAAAATCACTGAAGTCACGTTTCCATCCCAACCATTTTGTTGGAAATATGGTAAAAATACGCCACCAGGTTTACTAATACCAACTACTAGCGTATCTTTTCTATTCTTCGCTTTATCTGGTACTTTCGTTTTATCTGTCGCAGCGATCTTTTCAATTTTTATATTTTTTAAATCTTGTTGTTTAACCGGTTCTGTAGAAGCCTTATCTTCCTGTCCCCCACAAGCAGATAGCACAAGCGAACTACTCATTAATACCGAAAATACACCAGCCCATTTTTTCGTCTTTTTCTTCATTGTCCCCACCCTAACTTTTTTTTAATAATTACACCTTATGAACTGCTTGCCTTATGTATGCCTCCCACAGCAACATTTATAGCCAATCGGAAAAGTCGGTTTTAATCGTAAAAAATAGATGTTTTTGAGGGGTAACAATCTTATTCCGACTTTTCCGGTAGACTTTATGGTTAATAGCTTATAACTTTCAATATATTTTGTCAATTCTTTCTAAATAAATATTTTTATGGTTTTTTTCAAAAATATTGTCTATTTAATTTAGGAAACTACATATCGTTGTAGTTATCTTCACTCAACCCCTACTATAGCTTTTTTTATAAGTCCCTTTTCGTTTTCAATATGTATCGTTTCTAATGTTTTTTAGTTTATGCATCCACATTTTATATTAAAAAACATAAAAACTACTTCTATTCCTTCAGCATGAAACATAGAATACTAATAATCAATTACCAAAAAGGGGGCGAAAACATGGACAACCTATTCCAATATGTCCTGCACTACGTATTATTAACAATTATGATAGTCGGGGCGCTATTACTATTCCCTTTCTTCCCAAAATTCGTCCTCTTTTTAGCTTTTTTTATTATGCTCGGGATCGCTATTATCATTTCAACAAAAGAAGATACCACACAAAAAGAAAGCAGAGTTCAGCGCGTAAAGCTGTGACTCTGCTTTCTTTTTTATTTTCAATCTCAGATTTCCATCATACATACTTATGTCTCGGGAAATAATTAGCCTTTACTTTCGTAATTAATCCTATCGAAAATCTACTAATAACATATATATTTTGCCTCATCATTGCATATGTTTCACAACCTATACAAGATGCGTAACAAAGATTTACCCAAGTTACTGTTTCACGTGAAACACACTTTTTCATTTATCTCTTACAGTAAAATATAGTTATAAAAAAAGAAAGCTAATCCCTTCAGCAAAACTGAAAGGAATTAGCTTTCTACTCTTTACCCCACAATATTATCTAACTCATTATATAACTCCGCTCGTAACAACTCTTTTTTCGTTTTTTCTTCATACAATTGTTCAAGCATTTCAACATCAGCTACATGTTCCATTTTACATTCAAGTGCATATATATCTTCTTCTACACGCATTAACTCGGTTTCAATCCCCTCAATATTCCTAGCTTCTTTCTTTTTTACAGGGACTGTTTCAATACTTTTTCTCCCTTGAGGTTTCTGCCTTATTACTTGCTTCTCAATCCTTTCCTCCCACTTTTGACGAGCCCATGCATAGTTCCCTGCAAACTCAAATAATTTGCGTTCATCAATCCAATACGTCTTTTCAAATAACTTATTTAAAAAATAACGATCATGTGAAACAGCTAAAATCGTTCCATTATATTGCTCAAGAGCTTCCTCTAAAACTTCCCTTGATTCAATATCAAGATGGTTTGTCGGCTCATCTAAAATTAAAAAATTGATGTCTTGATACATAAGTTGCGCCAGTCTTAGCCTCATTTTTTCTCCACCGCTCAGTTGCGTTACATTCTTAAACACAGCTGGACCATAAAATAAAAACTTAGCTAATATATGTCTTGCTTCTCCCTCTGTTACAGCTACATACTCTCTGAAAGCTTCCAATACATTACTCTTCATATTTCCGTACGCATGCTGCGATAAATAACCAATTTTGACACTACTACCCATCCGAATTTCACCAGCATCTGGCTCTATTTCTTCTAATAGTAATTTTAGTAGCGTAGTCTTCCCTGTGCCATTACGACCAACGATAGCCGCACGCTCCTGAAAACGAACATGTAAATTCGCTTGTTCAAATAAAGGTTTGTCAGAAAAACCTTTACTCACTTCTTTCATTACAACAACATCTTTCCCGCTTCTCTCTTGCCCTTCAAACTGAAGTCCCATCTGTTTTCGTTCTAAAATCGGTCTCTTTAACTTCTCCATACGTTCTAACGCACGTTCCATATTTCTCGCTCTCTTATGCAGTCCTTCATTCGGCGGATTCGCTTGATTTGCCCATTCACGTAGACGCTTAATTGCTTCTTTCATTTTCTTTATTTTCTTTTGCTGTTCTTGATAAGCCTGAAACTCATGAAGCAACCTTTCTTCCTTCTCCTCAACAAACTGAGAATAATTCGTATGATACACGTGAATTTCTCCATCTTCTAAATCAAAAACTTTCGTTACAACTTCATCAAGGAAATAGCGATCATGTGAAATAACCATAACCGTTCCGGTGTATTCTTTTAAAAATTGCTCTAACCATTCGACTGCAAATAAATCCAAATGATTTGTCGGTTCATCTAATAGAAGTAAATCTGGTTTCTGCAATAGCATATACGCAAGGCTTACCTTCGTCTGTTCTCCTCCACTTAATTCTAGAAATGATCGGAGGAATAGTTCCGTCACTTGTAGACCATTTGCTACCTTCATAATATTTGCCTCTATTTCATAACCACCAAGAAACGTAAATTTTTCTTGAATTACACCGTACCTCTCCATCAGTTTTTGCAAAGCAGACGCTTCCCGTTCCTCCGTCATATTTTTTTCTAAAACACGCATTTCTTTTTCTAATTCCTTTTCTACTTTAAAGGCGGAACCCAATACATCGTATACAGTCATGCCCTCATCAAACTTTGGAATTTGTGCGACATGACCAATACGTGTACCTTTCTTCATATGAACGGCTCCTGCATCCACATTCTCCATTCCTGTTAGAAGACCAAAGATTGTTGTCTTCCCACTACCGTTACGGCCAACTAAACCAACACGTTCACCATTCTTTATTTCAAGCGATATATTTTCAAATATGATGTTTCCACCAAAAGATTTCGTTACATTATTTACACTACAAATTGTCATTTTCCGTACTCCTTTCAATATAAAAAAACCATGGGAAAGAAACATTCCCCATGATTTTCGACATAGAAAAAGGAAGCCAAATAGCTCCCTTTTCACACGTTTATTAAAAATGGGTGAAGAGATTTCTATCGTTCAATAGCTACTATGCAATTGTTAAAAAAGGGCAGACGTATCCCGTTAACAATTACATCATGAAAAATCGCACGACAAAAATAGATAAAATCTAAAAATTTGGCACGCGCAGCTAAAGAACGTTTCATCTCATTCACCCCTTTCGTACGGAATTTAATACTTACTTCTTTATTATACTTCCCTATTTTATGTTTGAATAGTCATTTTTCTGAAAATAATGAAGATAGACTAAACATTTCAATAAGTGACATCAAATCTTACAAAACTGTTATGTTCACGTAATGGAAAGCGATAGTACGAAAAGATGCCTCCCTATACAATAAAGATGTAAACAAGAGAGACAAACAAAAGGAGGAAACAATCATGATGAAAGAAATCGTAAAAGCAATCTTTGAGGTATTAGTGAACGGACAAGCAGTTGTAAAAGAACTAAAGGAACTATAAAAAGGAGTGAAGAAATATGATGAACATGGTGAAAATGATCTTACATGCTTTAGTCGATGCAAAGGCAGTTAGCCAAGAATTAAACCAACAATAAAAAGGGGTATATGAATATGAAGAAAGCCATTATTATAATCACAAGTACAGCAATCGCCTTATACACAATAAAAAATAGAAAAACGAAACATAGTGAAAATACTCTATATTATCCATACACATTATTAAAGAAAAAATAAAAGACAAGATACCCTATCGTAATGAGGATATCTTGTCTTTTATTTTTCCCTATTCACTTTAAAGGATTTCCTCCTCCTTTCCCCGAATGTATTAAGCGGGATTTTTACACATATTTTAAAGGGGTATATACAAATGGATACACAACAACTATATTTTTTAAACGATATCGGTAAACAAAAACCAGAAAGCATTCGGAACAGAAGCGCTGCATGTCCATTTTGCGATAGAGAAAATTTAACGGATATTTTAGAAACTGAGGGCTCAATTATTTGGTTGAAAAATAAATTCCCTACATTAAAAGATACATTTCAAACCGTGTTAATCGAAACGGATAATTGTGAAGATCATATCGCAACATATACAGAAGAGCATATGCGAAAACTAATTCATTTCTCTATTCAACATTGGTTAAAGTTACAGGAAAACGAAGACTTTTCATCTGTAATTTTATACAAAAATCATGGTCCATTTTCAGGCGGAAGTTTGCATCATGCACACATGCAAATTATCGGAATGAAACATGTAGACTATCTCGAGAATATTGAAGAGGAAAATTTCCAAGGGATAATTGTTCAAAAAAATGAACGTATTGAACTCAATATTTCAGAGCTTCCTATTATCGGTTTTACTGAATTCAATATAATCATTGATGATATTGCATGTATAGATGAAATGGCAAATTACATTCAGCAAACTGTACGATACATACTGACAGATTTCCATAAAGGGTGTAGCAGTTATAACTTATTCTTCTATCACTTAAACGGAAAAATTATTTGTAAAGTTGTTCCTAGGTTTGTCGTTTCACCGTTGTATGTAGGATATAAAATACCACAAGTTTCTACAAAACTAGAAGAAGTGAACATACAACTAGCGCAGTACTTCACAAGGCAGGAAGACAAAAATATCCATAAAAAAATAGAGTAGGTATCGAAAACCTACTCTTTTAGTACACCTTTATTTCGATAGTATACGTTCTCTAATCCAACGTTATACTTCATATTGTTATCCGTCCACTCTGGCCCTAAATTCCCTGGCCATCCTGATGTATTCGCTACATATTTCAATAATGCAAAATCAGTCAAGCCTCTTTGCACCCCGCGCTTATATCCCTTCACCAAATGCGGCATTGCAATTTGTGCATTTGTACGTGGGTCTTTCAACTCTTCATCAGTTAAATGATCTGGCGCAAGTCCACCACCACGGTGCAATTGAAACAATCCGAATGAAGTTCCGTTGTCTCCAATACTTCTTGGATTCAATCGACTTTCATGTTCGGCAATTGTAAGAGGTATCCATTCTGGAAGATTTACTTTCTTTGCTTCCTCTATAATAATTTGTTTCATCTGTTTTGCTTCTTCTGAATCAACATAGCTTGTCTCTTTCACTAGCTTATCCATTCCTTCAGACTTTCCTTGGAAATATAAATACACCCCAAGAACGACTAAAAATCCTACAAAGAATTTCTTCACTACCTCTACCTCTTTCTCCGCTGAAATTTGTCCCCTTTCAGCCTTCCCTTTACAATTACCTATGTTCTATCATTCTCTTACTCTTTTATCATAGCAAATAACTATACATATTATCATCATGCTTTAGGCCTATTTTGTGAAAAAACATTTGGTAAATACGTGCAAAAATGTAACTTTCATAGACTATAACTTATTTTTTGTATATAATTGTAAATTGAATTCTAAATATAAACTAGGAGAATAATAATATGAAAAAATGGCTATTACTCTTATTCAGTTTACTACTATTAATTCCTGTCCCTATTTCCGCACAAAAAACCGAAAAGTCGAAAGTCCTTATTTTATACAGTTCAAATGATGATCAAATTACAAGTGATATCCAAATACTTAATACACAAGTAGGACATTTCACTAATGATATAACAATTAAAAATATAAAACAGTTATCTGAAGTAACTGATAAATCTTCGTATACACACGTTATTTACATGGGTGAAAAACAAGAAGAACTTTCTACTGAAGCAAAAGAATTTCTAGAAAGCTTCCCCGGACCACTACTAGTTTTAGGTCAAAACATAGAACAGTTATCTAATCGTTTTTCGTTCATCACACTTAAAAACGAAGATATAAACTCTGATAAAATTGAATATCCAACACGTAAGCTAAAGAATACATTAGAGGAAGAGAGATCAATTAAACAACTTGATACAAATGGAACAATTCTTGCCCATGCCTTAAGAGACAATAATACTTATCCATTAATTGTACAGCAAAACAATTCGTATTACGTTGCAACTTCCAACCTCTTTGATTGGATATCTTATTATATTGGCGAAAGCTTATTTTCTTATTTTCAACAAAAACCTGAAACTAATAAAAAATTAGCCTATTTACGCCTCGAGGATGTTCACCCAGCTGCAGATATAAATCAATTACAGGATATTGCCGACTTATTAAAGAAGAAAAAGATTCCTTACATGATAACTGTTATTCCTGTATATACAGATCCAGATACAGGTGAAACACTACATTTAAAAGATAAACCCGAACTAGTCGATCTTTTACGCTCTATGCAAGATGATGGTGCAGCAATTATTATGCATGGTTATACTCACCAATTTTATGACAGTGAAACTGGTGAAGGGTTTGAATTTTGGGACGTAAAAACTGATCAACCCATTCGTCAACCGAAGCATGAAAAGCCAAAAACAAAAGATAATTTCCCAAATATAGAGGCATATAACCAATATGTAAAAAAAGGTGAAGCATTTGAAGAAAAATATACGACAGATCATATTGAAAAAGGTATCCAAGAACTTGTAGATGCTAAACTATATCCTGTCGCATTTGAAGCACCTCATTACACAATGTCTCAAAAAGGTTATGAAATCTTATCAAAGTACTTTTCAACTTATGTAGGTCAACTGCAGTTAAGTGATACAACTTGGAAATCCATGCACTCTCCAGCGTATAGAAGTACACCATCATTTCTACATGGAATGAAATTAATGCCTGAAACAGTTGGATTTATTGAAGAAGATAAACCACGAGCTATTGCCCAAATGAAAGAGCGTGCTTTATCTGTTGCTAAATTATCCGATGGAATTATTGGTGCATTCTATCATCCTTACTTAGGTGTGAAACCATTAAAAGAAGTATTAAAAGATCTAGAGAGTATTCCAAACATAGAGTGGATTGATTTACAAAAAGAAACGAATGAAGTAAAAATGAAAGATATTCATATTACTACTAATAAAGACGGTATCCACGTTGAAAAATCAACTAGTGCAAATGACGTAATTGATTATATAAAACAATATGGATTCTTCCTTATACTTGGGTTCGTTATCATTGTCTTTCTATTATTATTAAGACGTGCGAAAAAATTAGAATCCTAATAAAAAACACTAAGCGAGCTGCTTGGTGTTTTTTAGGATTCAGTCAATCGATAAAAGCGAACTGTATTCTTATATATTTGTTCTGCAACTTTCTCTACTGGAATTTTTTTTATTACACTAACTTCTTCTAATACATCTTTAATCATACAAGGGTGTGTTATAGTATTCTCTTGAAATTCCCACGGTCCATCCGTTTCTACCATCATATATTCCAGTGGATAATACGAAACGATCTTTCTAATTTTCTCCTTATGTAAAACATCTGGTGTGATAGAAATATAATAACCATTCCTCACCATCCGTCCCATTGTCGCTTCATTTCCTTTAAACCAATGGAAGTGTGCACGTGAAATTTTATATTCTTCAAGTAAATCACATACAATATCGGCATCTTCATAAACTGCGTGTAATACAATGGGCAAATCATATTCACTAGCTAGTTCTATAAATCGTCTCAATATCGCCACGTATGAATCTATAGTAACCCCTTCATCTTCTTTCGTTAAATAATACGGCAAGCCCACTTCACCAATCGCAATGATTTCCTCAGCATGAGCTTCAATTAATTTGAATATGCGCTCACATTCTTCTTTATGAATCGGTTGCTCCGGATGAAATCCTATTGCTGGGTGTATGAAAGGGAATTTCTTTCCTAAAGATAAAGTTTCCTTACATGATTGATAATTCATAGATACCGCAATAAGCCCCTTTACCTCTTTACTATTTTCCAAATCTTTAAGTAATCTACTTTTCTCTTCATCCTTATATTGATCAACATGTATATGGCTATCAATCCACTTCATCTTTATTCCTCCATAAAAAAAAACAAGAAAGGAACTCCCTTCTTGTTTTATCATCTATATTATTTAACAATTAAGTTTGTTATGATATCAAATAATCCAATACATACTACAGCAACAGTAAAGTAGCTACAGAAATCTTTAATTGGAAACCTCACTACTTCTTCTTTACGCATCCCATTTTTCTCCCTTCTTACTAAATCCCTAACTATTTTCATCTATTTGTATCTATTATGCAAAAAATATGACAAATTTACTATCGAATTAACTTACGTAAACCTTACAATGTTGTAAGGTTTATAAAAAGAGCCCCATCTACATACAGATGAGGGTTATTAAAAAGTAGTTGGTTTTTCATTCTTCCTTACATTACAAACAGAAAGTAATACATTAGACTTTCTATTTATACTATATTAAATTTACTATCTTTTAACTATCGAATTACATTACAGAAGGCTTACATGTTTGTAAGCTATGCGTAATGTAATTCGATAGTTTTCCATATCTATATTTCGTACAATACAGTTAGAAAGTAAGCCAAATAAGAAGAACGCTCACATAACCAAATTACATTGCTAGTAGCTACTCTTCTTATACCTTTCACTCATGCTACTACAATGTACCCCCTTCCCCTTTATATAATAAAAAAAGCCTTAGCCCATATGGACTAAGGCTTTTTTACGAACCTCGAAATACCCCTACCTAGTATTTTGATTTTCGACAAAAAATAGGCAGGGGTATATTTCGCTATCTCATCGCTAAAAGTTTACTCTTCGCATTAATAGGAATATTTACAGCTTCAATTTCTTCAATTGACTCGCCGTATCGTCCTTTTGCGTACACTTTTAATGCTTCATCTCTCTTTAACATATGCTTAACAGTCTTCTTTATTTTTTGTTCTCTTCCACGTTCGTCAAATGCAATAAATTCATATTCATACCACTCATCACCAACATGCTGACCAATTGTATTCACAACCGTATAGTATTCTTTCGTCTTATAAAGCGGATTATATTTATCAATAACTGGTCCAAGTTTCGTAGGCAGTAACATTACTACTATCACTAGCATCGCTATTATAGTAGTGATCATTTTTTTCTTCACAATAAACATTCCTCCTCTGCAGGATATATATACATCCATTTTAAGAAGAAGCAATAAAATCTACTATTGAATCTCATTACATTACACTTACATTTTTGTAAGAATAAAAAAAGGTGAACGATTTTACTCGTTCACCTTTTAGCTCGCTTTAAAGCCCCCACCAAGCACATCACGCACATCATGAATAACAACGAAAGCATCTTCATCTACTCGGCTAATAACTTGCTTTAACTTAACAAGCTCTTGTTTATTAATAACAACATATAAAACTTCTTTATTTTTTCCAGTATATCCGCCGCGTCCTTCTAATACAGTGACACCGCGTGTCATGTTTTTGGTAATAGCCTCACGTATTAAATCTGGTTGATTTGAAATGATTGTAACAGCCGTTTTTGTATCCATTCCTTCTACAATGAAATCAATCACTTTCGCACCGATGAATACTGCAACAAGTGTGTACATCGCTTTTTCTTGTCCTATTATAAATACAGAACCAGCAATTACAACGATATCAATAATAAGTACGCCTTTACCAACGCTCCACCCTAAATATTGATTTGCTAACTGTGCTAAAATTGCCGATCCTCCTGATGTACCTCCAGCTTTGAACATACAGCCTAATCCGATACCTACAAACAAACCAGCAAATAAAGCTGCTAATAGCGTATCACTATTTACATGATACTCAATATGTTCTGTAACATATAAAAACAAGGATGTTTCTACAATCCCTAAAATCGTATAAACCATCGTTTTTTTATCAAAAAACTTATAACCAATAGCTAGTAAAACTGCATTTATAGCAAAGTTCACAATCCCTGGTGACCAATCAAATAAGTAGTACGTAACAACCGTTAAACCAATAATTCCACCTTCCGATAAACGGTTTGGAATTGCAAAGTAATTAATACCAATTGCGAATAATAATGAACCAATTGTAATTAGTGTTATTTCCTTTATACGTTGATTAACCATAATTCATACCCTCCCCCATTTGACATTGTATCACTATCTCCTAGAGGTTTAGAAGTGGTTTTTATTCCGCATTTTACCTCTTAAAGATCGAGATATTATGTTTAAACAAAGGGTTGATTAATTATTCATATTTTCTCTAACTGCACGAACAAATCGCTCCACATTCCCTTTCTGAATATACCTAGCTCTAACCCTTTCATGATTACAAGTAAATTCAAAATATGGACAGAGATCTATGTCATCTATATGCAAATACGGATACTCTTCAAATATTGCAGGGTAGCCCGAAAATTTCCCGTAAAAAAGGAGACGTCTAGTAGTAGCAGCGAAAATCCCATGCCGGTAAGCTACGGTAAAATCATCCTTCTCAAATATCCCTACCACAACAGCTAAAATCTTTTCGTCATCCTCTACATATTTTTTCATACTCGATAAAAGTTCATTCATGCATATTCCTCCAAATTCTATTCATTGTTTTAACACTTGAAAAGAATCCATGGATTATTACAGACCGGTTTAACTCTTTTATAAAGTATGAAACGCGTTTCCTGTCAAAGACATTTCAAAAAATAATCCGTTATGCGATTATACACATAACGGATTAAGACTAAACTGTAGAGCGTTCCACAAGTTCATACGGAATCTCCACCTTTTCTTGTTTATAACTCTCGTTGCTCACTTGCCTATAAAACATTTCAAAAGCGTTTTTGCCTATCTCCTTTAAATTTTGATCAATCGTTGTCAACTGTAACACTTGTGAAATAGGTTGATTATCAAAACCAATAATCGCCAAATCCTCAGGAACTTGAATACCTAACTTTTCAACTTCTGTCATAATCCCAATCGCAACTTCATCTCCTGCTACTATTAACGCTTCTGGGAGGACCTGCATCTCCTTTAACTTATGAGCCGCTCTCACACCATCTTCTAATGTAAAACATTCTGTAAAAATCCACTCTTCATTAACCTCTTCATCTATGGATTGTAATTGATGTTTATAAACATCAAAACGTTTTTGACTACTTGGCCCTAACTTCCTTCCCGTACAATAACCAATTTTTTTATAACCTTTTTCAATAAGATAATTCATTCCTAACTGAAAGGCTACCGAATGATTTGTATATACACTTGAGATATTTGAAATATCATTATCTTCACAAGCAATTATTGTGCCGTAAGAAGCATACGGTTCTATCGTTTCCCAATCATTCGCACGCGAGCAAATAATAAGGCCGTCCAATTGTTTTGTTTTTAGCATATGTAAACTTTTCATTTCTTCTTTTTTATTGTAATTCGTTTGGCAAAGTAACACCCTGTAATTATGAGCTAACGCCACCTCCATCATTCCACCTACCATCGCATCAAAACACGGATGATTAATGTAAGGTAAAATTACACCAACAATATTCGTCTTCCCTTTGGATAAATGAACAGCGTTTGCGTTTTGTGAGTAATTCAACTTCTCAACTATCTCAATAACCGCTTTCCTTTTTTCTTCACTTACATATGGGTGATCATTTAGCACCCTCGAAACGGTCGTAACTGAAACTCCGGCCATCTTTGCGATATCTTTAATATTAGCCATACACTCACCTCTCCTTTTAACTTAATGAATTCCATGAACATATGTCAAATCTTCTCATCATTACACCTTCATTCGTTTTTCTTACAAAAGTGTAATTTTCCTGTAAGCTAATTCGATAGTGACTCTTCCCAATATCTTATACAATTAAGTCAGAAACAGGGCAACAACTATTCGAAAAGGAGCGGATTAATATGATGAACAAAATGAAGAACAACAAATTTACAAATACAATGGGCATGGTATTGTCCGCTCTTATCGATGCAAAATCTGTTGCTTCTACAAACAAGTAAGGAGAGATTATAATGAACAACATCACTTTTAACAAATTAGATTTTTTAGGACTAGCTAGCGGCTCTCTTCTTCTTACTGCTTTTATTTACGCTGCTACGCTTATATAAACTTTGTGTCCCCTTTCCCCTTTATATATAGAAAAAGACGACCGTCTATGCCCGGTCGTCTTTTTTACTTTTGTTTTGATTGCAAAGTTTCCTTTAGTTCTTCAAATTTTTCGTTTAATTGATCTGTCATCATTTTCATAGCCGTTTTTCGATCTATTTGTTCTCCGGCATCAATTTGAATCGGATCTCCAAAAACTAATTGCGCTTTTTTTCCTTTTATTAATTCTTTTACACTTGATGGACCAATATAAGCTGCCGGCACTAATGGAACGTTAGAACGCAGTGCAATCGTAACAGCCCCCGCTTTTAATGAAACGTCTTCTGTTGATCTCGTTCCACTTGGGAAAATCCCTACTACTTTTCCCTCTTTTAATAAACGCGATGGAATTTTTAATGTGCTCGGCCCTGGATTCGCACGATCTACCGGAAATGCATTTACATTTTTAAAGAACCAGTTTTTGAATTTCCCTTCAAATAATTCTTTTTTGGCCATGTAATGAATTTGGGTTGGATACATCCCAGTTGCTAACATTAAAACGTCCATAAAACTCGTATGTGTACACGCAACAACGTAAGGGCCGCCTTCTGGTAATTTCTCTCTCCCTTGTACTTCTACTTTCCCAGCCATTTTAAATATATATTTCAACGAAAATGTAATTGGTTTATACATTTGTTTCGTTCCTTTCTAAATATCCGAAGTATAATCATTTTCTTACAATGATTATAACACTAAGTTTTAGGAGTTGGTAATAAAAATAAGTATTTATTGTTAAATTTCAATTCTTACAAAAGTGTAATTTTCTTGTAAGCTAATTCGATAGTGACTCTCCCCAATATCTTATACAATTAAGTCAGAAACAGGGCAACCATTTGAAAAGGAGCGGATCGATATGATGAACAAAATGAAGAACAACAAATTTACGAATACAATGGGCATGGTATTGTCCGCTCTTATCGATGCAAAATCTGTTGCTTCTACATTAAACAAGTAAGGAGAATATATTATGCAAAATATCACCTTTAACAAATTAGATTTTTTAGGACTAGCTAGCGGCTCTCTTCTTCTTACTGCTTTTATTTACGCTGCTACGCTTATATAAACTTTGTGTCCCCTTTCCCCTTTATATATAGAAAAAGACGACCGTCTATGCCCGGTCGTCTTTTTAAATTTTTCTTTCTTTTAACTCTTTTAAAAGCTGTATCAGTTCAGCTTGTTGTTTTACCTTCTTACGACCATTTCGATTAATTGCTGCAAGCTCGCACGCAACTCCGACGGCGAAGAAAAACAATAAACTTTCTAACATGTTAAATCCTCCAATTGCCTATTAAACCGCTTGGCGTAATTGCTCTTCTTGTAAAACTTGCTTATTTATATTTTCTTCTTTTCTCTGACAAACGTTATTGCGAATAAGTGCTGCAATAACAAGTAAAGTTCCTACAATATCAAACATTGTTATTTGATACCCTTGTATCATCATAATAATCAAAGTCGTAACGGGTACAAAATTAATAAATAAAATGCCGTTAATCGATGATAAGATTTTCACACCGTAATTCCAAGCGAGTAGCGCTATGATTCCTGGTAATGTCATCATAAATAACAAATCATACTTCACGATAGAAATCGTTCCCATACTTGGGACTGGAACATACCCAAGCACCGTAATCATTACAGTTATAATTCCTGTGACAGTCGTACCAAATACACACGTCAATGTAGAATAGCGTAATGTTGACCAATCGCTACACGTTTGACCACCCATCGTATAAATAACCCAACCTACAACACCAATAAATATAAACGCTAGTGAAAACATGTTATCTTTCAATGTTAAAAAGAAACTCATATCACCTTTCGTAATAACAAACACAGCTCCTACAAAAGCGATAATCATGCTCGTTATCATATATTTTTTCGGTTTTATATGCTTATATCCCCATAAAATACAAATGGAAATCATCGGCATGAGTGCTTCCATAATGGAGGCTACCATTACACCTGATTTTCCCATTAACATTTGACCTAAAAATATGAGTACATTATATACAGTAAACGCCATCGTTCCAAAAAAGACGAGTAACTTTCCCCTTCCTTCTAAACGAAATGCCTGTTTTCCTTCTTTCATTAACAATAATATAATCAGTACTATCGCCACTGCTCCATAACGAATAAGTGAAAAATAAAATGGATCTATGTATTCTAGCGCATGATCAGCAACCGGAAACATCGCTCCCCATGACATACTTGCAATTAAACATGCCAAAGCTCCTATTACTATTTGACCTCTTCTCACCATAATCCCCCGCTTCTTTCTATTTGCACAAAGAGAATTGTAAAAGAAAAAACATATCACGTAAAACGATTCAAAATGATGTTAACTATCATTTATAATGATAGTTAACATCAAGGGGGAGCATACAATGGAATTACGAGACTTACAAATCTTCCAAAGCGTTGCCGATCGCGGTAGTGTAAGCGGCGCAGCAAAGGAATTAAATTATGTACAATCAAATGTAACCGCACGTATTAAACAATTAGAAAACGAGCTAAAAACACCGCTCTTTTACCGTCATAAACGAGGCATGACTTTAACAGCTGAAGGAAGAAAAATGCTCGTTTATGTTAATAAAATTTTGCAAGATGTTGAAGAGCTAAAACAAGTGTTTCTAGATAGTGAAACACCATCTGGTATATTAAAAATCGGTACAGTCGAAACAGTAAGTACATTGCCTACCATTTTGTCTTCTTACTATAAAAGCTATCCAAACGTTGATTTATCATTACAAGCTGGTCTAACCGAAGAACTTATTAGAGAAGTCCTTGACCATCAATTAGATGGCGCCTTTATATCAGGTCCTATTAAGCATCCACTAATTGAACAATACGATGTTAGTACAGAAAAATTAATGCTCGTGACACAAAATAAAGCTTTTCATATAGAAGAATTTACTACGACGCCCTTACTCGTTTTTAATCAAGGGTGTGGATACCGTACCAAACTAGAACGATGGCTTAAAGATGAAGGTTTGCTACCAAAAAGAATTATGGAATTTAACATATTAGAAACAATATTAAATAGTGTAGCACTCGGTCTTGGGATTACACTCGTGCCCCAGTCCGCGGTACAACATCTTTCTACAGCAGGTAAAGTACACTGTCATCCGATTCCCGAGAAATACGGTAGTATTTCAACTGTTTTCATACGCCGCAAAGATAGCTACATGACCAATTCAATGCGTAGCTTTTTAAAAACAATTGAAGAGCACCATCACATCAATATGCTTTAAAAGACATTCTTACACGAATGTCTTTTTTTCTTACAAAAGTGTAAGTCTCCCGTAAGATAATTCGATAGTTGTAGTTCATCATTTTCCCTATAATTAAGACATAAAGCAGGGCAACAACAATTCGAAAAGGAGCGGATACGCATGATGAACAAAATGAAATCAAACAATTTTTTTAACACAATGGGCATGGTGCTATCCGCACTTGTCGATGCAAAAGCAGTTGCAACTACATTAAACAAATAAGGAGAGATTATAATGAACAACATTACTTTCAACAAATCAGACTTTATCGGACTTGCAAGTGGAGCGACTCTTCTTACAGCTTTCATTTACACACTTGCTCAAAGTCTTGTTTAACAATTCGTTTCCCCAAACCCCTTTATATATAGAAAAAGCTGCTCGTCTTATAGACAAGCAGCTTTTTAGTTTGTTTCATATATAATTTGGCCTGTTTTCATAATATCGTATCCGCCAATCGCTTTTAACTCATTATGAAATTCTTCCGATTGCAGAATGTCTTTCATAACTTCAATAAGTTCTTCATTGTCTTTATTCTTCAAAATTACTAAATCATACTGTTCTTTCATTATCGGAATAAAGTCTACATTTACAATTTGCGAAACCTTTTCCGATCCTACCCCAACATCAGCTTTTCCGTTCGCAACTTGCGTGGCAACACCAAGATGACTCGATTCTTCCCATTCATATCCACTAATATGTTCTTTATTTAACTTTTGAATTCGTAATTGTTCATCCACTAGCACCCTAATACCAGAGCCTTTTTCTCGATTTACAAATTTTATAGAGGACCCGGATATGTCAGCCCATGTCTTTATTTTCTTTGGGTTTCCTTTTTGAACATAAAACCCCACATTTCTTGCCAATAAATTGATCATAATACACGGTTGTCCAACTAAAATACGTTTTACGTAAGGAACATTATAAGTACCCGTTTCACCATCAAATAAGTGTAAACTAACTACACTTCCTTCTCCTTGGTACATCTTCACTAAACTTGTTAAACTACCTTGATACGCTCTTAATACATTAGAATTTAGCAATCGATTTTCTATACGTTTTGCCAACATATCTAACGTTAGTTCTTGCCCGCTAATGATGCATGTATTCAAGATACTACTATCGTCATTCTTTACAGAAGTAACTTGTATCTTTCCTGTTTTCATTTGCTTTATATATTGTTCTAAATCCGCTGTATCAATGCGCATCTGTCTACCAACTCTATAAGAAGGAAGTTCTCCTTTTTTAATTAAGTCGTATACAGTTAGTTTTGATACTTTTAATCGCTTCGCTACTTCTTCCGTTGTGTAGGAATGATGATCCATAGACGATTCCTCACTTTCTTCCTTCATTGTAACAAAGAAAAGAATATTTCTCCTATTTTTTAAAAACAACCATATTGTTCAAATTATATTCAATTATAACTAGTTATAATTAGTTATATTTAGTTATAATTAGTTATGTCAAAACGAAAGGGGATTTTTTTATGAACAAATTCACATTACGATCTATTGGGGCACTTATACTTTCTTTCCTTCTTATATTTAGTGCTGCTTGTACAAGCGTGGAAAAGAAGGAGAAGTCAGTTGCTAAAGAGAGAAAAACAGTCGAACTGACTATATCAGCTGCTGCTAGCTTACAAGATGCATTAAAAGAAATTGAAAAACAATATAAAGAGAAAAAGCCTAATATTAAACTTTCTTTTAACTTCGGTGCTTCCGGTGCACTTCAACAACAAATCGAACAAGGTGCGCCTGCTGATTTATTCTTCTCTGCAGCAGAAGATAAATTCCAAACACTTGTTAAAAAAGGATTCATTAATGAAAAAGAAGGAAAAAACCTTCTTGGAAATGAACTAGTTCTAGTCGTCCCAAAAGATAGCTCTCTTACAAAAATTCAAGATTTAAAAGATGAGAAAATCAAAAAAATCGCACTTGGTACACCTGAATCTGTACCCGCTGGGAAATATGCAAAAGCTTCTCTCACACATGAAAATCTTTGGAATGACATTCAAAATAAAATCGTATTTACAAAAGATGTTCGCCAAGTGTTAACATATGTAGAAACAGGTAATGTCGATGCTGGTATTGTATACAAAACAGATGCTCTCATTTCAGACAAAGTAAAAATTGGCGAGACGGCAGCAGCTACTTCTCATGAACCAATCCACTATCCTTTAGGCGTTATAAAAGAATCGAAGCATAAGAAAGAGGCGACTTCATTTTATGAATATTTGCAGTCAAAAGATGCACAATCTATCTTTAAGAAATATGGATTTACAGTCCTATCATAATTGCCATGAGCTTTGATGATATTTTGTCACCTGTCTTTTTATCTTTACGAGTAGCTGCATACGCCACCATTATCGTCACAATTTTAGGAACGATTATCGGTCGGTCACTAGCACGCTCCTCATGGAGATATAAAGTAATACTAGAAACTATTTTCTTATTACCAATGGTACTTCCGCCAACTGTAATCGGCTTTTTTCTCATTATTATTTTTGGAAATAACAGCCCCATTGGAAAGTGGATAGAATCGGTATTTCAGCAGTCCATTATGTTCACATCTACTGCTGCTATCATTGCTTCTACAGTTGTCGCATTTCCGCTCATGTATCAATCAGCAAAAACAGGATTTTCGATCGCAAATGTACAAATTGAAGAGGGCGCTCGCGATCTCGGCGCCAGTGAATATCAAGTTTTTCTACACGTTACACTACCGCTTGCATTTCCTGCATTACTAAGCGGTATGATCTTAAGCTTTGTTCGTGCACTAGGAGAATTTGGTGCTACACTCATGTTTGCTGGGAATATTCCTGGCAAAACACAGACAATCCCAACAGCAATTTATATGGCCATTGATGCAAGTAATATGCAACTCGCTTGGACACTTGTAATTATCACTATCAGTATGTCACTCATATTTCTCCTATGTATTCAGCTCATTAATAAAAGAATTACTAATTCTTAAAGCAGCTTTCGACAAAAGCTGCTTTTTTATTTCTTAGGAAATAAAAAATACTATATAAAGTGACTGAATTTTACCTTTTATTTAAATATACATTCTATTTGAATTTACTTTCTAAAATAGGCAATTTCCTGTTATTATATGGAGGTGTTTGAAAAAATGAAGAAATGAAAACGCATTTATATCGTGAATTCTTCATCCTGTTTTAGCGATCGGTAATCTTCTACTCTATTAGTGGGGCATTACCGATCGTTAGAACGATATGTAATTATATTGGTATAGAAAACCGAAGGGAGTCTTGTAATGGACATTTTATTAGCGCTTCTTCCTGCAATTGCATGGGGAAACATCTTATTAGTAAGCGTAAAAATGGGCGGTGGTGCATATAGCCAAACGGTAGGTATGACAATCGGTGCTCTATTCTTCGCAACAGTTATGTATGTATTTACTCAACCAGCTTTAACAATGACAATCTTGATTGTTGGTTTTATTTCAGGTGTATTCTGGGCTTTAGGACAAGTAAACCAATTAAAAACAGTTGAAAAGTTAGGTGTTTCTACTACTGTAACGATTTCTACTGGTATGCAACTTGTTGCAACTTCTATCTTTGGAGTTATCGCTTTCCGCGAGTGGACTACTACAACAACGATCATTATGGGAACGATTGCAATCCTATTAATCGTAGTTGGCGTTGTATTCACATCATTAGATGATAAAGAAAATGCACAGCCACCAGGACAATTGAAAAAAGGACTTCTTACTTTAATTGTTTCTACTTTCGGCTATCTTGTATATGTAATTATTATTCGTTGGTATAACATTGATGGTTGGTCTGCTATTTTACCACAAGCAGTTGGTATGTTTGTCGGTGCGGTTGTACTGACATCTAAACATAAGCCATTTAACAAATATGCAATTCGTAATGCTTTATCTGGTTTACTTTGGGGAACAGGAAACTTATTCTTACTTCTTTCATTACCACGTGTCGGAGTAGCGACAAGCTTCCCATTATCTCAAACTGGAATCGTTATCTCAACATTCGGTGCGATTGTCTTCTTAGGTGAAAAGAAAACAAAACGTCAATTGATCTTTATTGCACTAGGTAGTGTTTTAATTATCGGCGGCGCTGTATTACTTGGTCTAACAAAAGCATAAACTTATATTCTATTAAAAACCCCTGAGGCATATGTGTCCCAGGGGTTTTTTCGATTTTAATTATTTTCTAAATATAATTATTTACACGCACTTGTCCTTTATAGTTCTTCTTCCACTCTAGCAAACCAGCTACACATATAAAGAGATTAATAACAGCTAGTATTAGCATGACATATAAACCAGTGGAAATATAAATTACAATGCTAACTACGTTATACAAAATCCATAAATGCCAGTTCTCTAAGATTTTTCGACTTAGCATAAATTGAGCTACTAATCCTAATACAGCATTTAAAGCGTCTAAATATGGACTTGTTGATTCTAAATGACGGACTTGATAATAGCCCCAACCAACCCAAGCAACTAAAATAAAAATTATATAAAAGGTCCACCCCTTTAAACCTAAACGGACAGTTGCTTTTACCTCTTCTTCCCCACTACGTGCAATCCAATAATACCAACCATATACATTAAATATAAATTGAAAGACTGCTAATACTGCCATTGCATATAAATATTGTATAATGAAAATATACAGAAATAATGTAACAGTAATCATACCAAATAAAAAGTTGGATACTTTTTCTCTTGCTAATAACCAAACATTAACAATCCCCATAACCGATGCGAAAATTTCAATATAACTCGATTGAATGTAAAATCCAACCAATACGCAAATAATACTAGAAATGAGTAAAAAAAGTGGACTTCTAACCATATTTATCTCTCCCCAGATGTGTAATAAATTCCATATCACCAGTATAAGGAACTCCTCTTATTTTTATCATGAATTCCCTTATTCAAAAACCCCCTCATTATCTATTCCATATACGGTAAGTCTTTTCTTTTTACAAAATTCTCTTAAAAATGGTATCGTTTTTTATAACATATCTCTACTAGAAGGGAATAAAGGATATGCTTACTAAACATCGAATTTTATTTATTGGTGCCGGTCGTATGGCAGAAGCTATCTTCTCCGGGTTACTTAAAACGAGTAAAGAATATATCGAAGAAATTATCGTTTCCAACCGAAGCAACATAGAAAAACTAGAACAATTACAAGGGCGATATAATGTGTCCATCACTACAGACTGGAAGCAGCATATTACATCCGTTGATACGATTGTTTTAGCAATGCCACCAGCTGCACATGAACAGTTATTACAGGAGTTATCTCCTCTTCTAACTGAGCAATTCGTTGTGACCGTTGCTGCCGGAATTGGACCATCTTATTTAGAAAAACGGCTTCCTCAAGGGACACCTGTTGCCTGGATTATGCCAAATACAGCTGCCGAAATCGGAAAGTCCATCTCCTTATATACGACGGGACATTCCGTAGGTGAAACGCATCAAGAAACGCTACAACTCCTTTTAAAAGGTATTGGTACCTCACAGTTTTGTACTGAAGAGGAAGTTCATCAACTTACCGCCATTACTGGTAGTGCACCTGCTTTTCTCTATCACTTTGCTGAAGGTTTAATTGAAGCGACGAAAAACTATGGAATTGATGAGAAAACGGCAAACCACCTTGTCATTCAAATGATTGCTGGTTCTGCCGCTATGCTCCAACAAAACGAAGATCCAGCTATGCTCCGAGAACAAGTAACAACACCAGGAGGTTCAACTGCTGAAGGCTTAAAAGTTCTATATGAAAATAATTTTTCAGAAGTCATTCAACAAGCAGTTGAAGCAACAAATAAAAAAGCTAGGGGGAAATAATATGAATTTAACAAGTTTAAAAGACTATACAACATTACATAATGGTGTAAAAATGCCTTGGTTCGGTTTAGGTGTGTTTAAAGTAGAGGACGGATCAGAAGTAATTGATTCTGTAAAAGCAGCTATTAAAAACGGATACCGCAGCATCGATACTGCAGCAATCTATCAAAATGAAGAAGGCGTTGGTCAAGCAATTCGCGAATCTGATATTCCTCGTGAAGAGCTATTTATCACTTCAAAAGTATGGAATAGCGATCAAGGTTATGAAACAACAATTCAAGCATTTGAAACTACATTAGAGAAATTAGGCCTAGAATATTTAGATTTATATTTAGTACATTGGCCTGTAAAAGAGAAATATACTGAATCATGGAAAGCGTTAGAAAAGCTTTATAAAGATGGTCGTGTTCGTGCTATCGGTGTGAGTAATTTCCACATTCACCACTTACAAGACGTATTTGAAATTGCTGAAATTAAGCCAATGGTCAACCAAGTGGAATACCACCCTCGTTTAGCACAAGAAGAATTACATGCTTTCTGTAAAGAACATAACATCCAGCTCGAGGCTTGGTCACCATTAATGCAAGGGCAACTACTGGATCATCCAACATTACAAGAAATTGCGACAAAATATAGTAAATCAACTGCACAAGTTATTTTACGCTGGGATTTACAAAATGAAGTTGTAACGATTCCTAAATCAATTAAAGAGCACCGCATTATTGAAAATGCAAACATCTTTGATTTTGAATTAAGCTCGGATGATATGAAAGCAATTCAAGCTTTGAATGAAAATCATCGCGTCGGTCCAGATCCAGATAACTTTAACTTCTAGCAGAAAAACCACTGCCATGTGCAGTGGTTTTTTTCACTTTAAAAAAACTGAAAATTTAAACTATGTTTCATTTGATTGACACTTCATTATCCAAGGTGTAAGATTTTGAATTATCAAAGAAACACAAAAATTAATAAAATTCATTCGTTTACTCATTGTATCAAGAGAGGTGGAGGGACTGGCCCTTTGAAACCTCGGCAGCAGGTTCATTTTGAATACTGTGCCACTTCCTGCAAGCTTTATGCTTGAAAGATAGAATGAGGGACTTCGTTTATATACGGGTACATAACTTGTATGTGAAAATCCCTCTTTCTCAATCAGAAAAGAGGGATTTTTTTATTTTTCATTTCCCTCATCATCATCCAAACTTAATTATTTAGGAGGAAAATCAAATGAAAAAGAAGTTTTTACCCGGTATCGCATCAGTTGTAGGAGTAAGTATTTTATTAACTGGTTGCGGTAGTTATAAAAACGAAGCTAGCGGAGCAAATGCAAAAGACGAGGCATCTAGTAAACAGGTTTTAAACTTATCTTCACCTTCTGAAATACGAACAATGGATACAGCTCGTGCTACAGATACTGATTCCGGTCAAGTAATGAGAAACGTATTTGAAGGTTTGTATAATCTTGGTGAAGGTAACAAACCTGTCCCTGGCGTTGCAAAATCCCATGAAGTAAGTGGCGATAAAACGAAGTACACATTCCACCTGCGAGATTCAAAATGGTCAAACGGTACTCCTGTTACAGCGAAAGATTTCGTCTTCGCCTGGCAAAGAGCTGTTGATCCAGCAACAGCCTCTGAATATGCATTTTTATTCTTTGATATTAAAAACGCAAAACAAATTAACAACAAAGAGCTTCCAGCCGATCAACTTGGTGTAAAAGCAGTTGATGACCATACGTTTGAGGTAGAATTAGAGCGTCCTGTTCCGTACTTTATTAGCTTAACGGCGTTCCCAACATTTCTACCAATTAGCGAGGAATTCTTTAAAACACAAGGTGATAAGTACGCTTTAGAAGATAATACAATTTTGTATAACGGAGCTTTTACACTAAGTGATTGGAAGCATGAACAAAGCTTTAAATTTAAGAAAAACCCTACCTACTGGGATAAAGATACTGTCAAAATCGAAGAAATCAATTTCAACATCGTAAAAGAAAAATCAACAGAAGTAAATTTATTCGAATCTAAACAATTAGACCGTATAAAACTAACATCTGACTTCGTTGATAAATATAAAAAGGATGCTAATTTTAAAGAACGTCCGAACGTAGGGGTACAATTTTTACGTATGAATCAACAAAACAAAGTACTTCAAAACGTTTCTGCACGCCAAGCAATTGATCAAACGATTGATCGAAAGTCCTTTGTCAATACGTTATTAAATGATGGCTCTACACCAACCTTTGGTCTTGTGCCAAAAAACTTTGCAAAAGGTCCTGATGGAAAAGACTTCCGTGCTACAAACGGCGATTTAACAAAAGTTGATACGAAATCTGCACAAGAATTATGGAAAAAAGCAAAAAAAGAACTAGGTTCTGAAAAGATAACATTAGAATTATTAACAAGTGACGGTGACCTTGAGAAGAAGACTGGTGAGTTTCTAAAAGGTCAATTAGAAAAGAATTTAGAGGGCTTAACAGTAAATATAAAACCGCAACCACGTAAACAACAAGTTTCACTCTTATTAAAAGGTGACTACGAAATCGGAATTGATGGTTGGAGCCCTGACTTTGCTGATCCAATTACATTCCTTGAATTGTTTACAACGAATAACCCTTACAACTTAGATCATTACTCTAATAAAGAGTTCGACGAAGCAATTGAAAAGGTGAAAACTACTTTAGCTGGTGATGAAAAAGCCCGCTTTGATGCATTACTAGCATCAGAGAAAATATTATTTAAAGACTCTGTTATTGCTCCTCTTTACCAAAAAGGCGAATCTTATTTAGAGAAATCTTATGTGAAAGGCATTGTACAAGTAGACTTTGCAGGTCAATTAAACTTCAAATGGGCAAAAATTGAAAAATAAAGTGAAACTTTAAACAACGTATTTCCACCAACTCCCATTGTTTTTTTGACAAAATATATTAAAAGTAGATTCCTTAATATGAGTGAATCTACTTTTTTAATATATTATTCCAAGAAATTAACGCTTTGTTTTTATTATTGACATATAGTTCTTTCTGGTGTTAATATTCTAAATAATCAAAGAAACGAAATATTTAACCATCAAAATATAATGTCTACTATGTTGAAACATATAACGATACATTATAGTTCAACATGTATATACATATAGAACACATGATTACCTATAAACAAATATTTATACTAGGTTTTATCTCTTTCTATAGCTACTTCAAGACATGGACATTATGACGTTATGAACAACACATTTAGGGAGGAACGAACAATGAAGAAAAAAGTTGTACCTGTTGTTGCATCTGTTTTAGGGGCAAGTCTACTACTAACTGCTTGTGGGGGAAATAAAAATAATGCAAGCGGAGCAAAAGTAAACGATAAAGCACCTGATAAACAAGCAATTAACTTATCATTTGCTTCAGAAATTCCAACAATGGATGTTGCAAAAGCAACGGATGGGGAATCCATGAACGTAATGCGAAATGTTTTTGAAGGTTTATATGCAATGGGCGAAGATAATAAACCAATTCCTGGTGTCGCTGAGTCGGTTGACGTTAGTCCTGATAAAACAAAATATACATTCCATCTTCGTGATTCGAAATGGTCAAACGGTACTCCTGTTACAGCAAAAGACTTCGCCTTCGCTTGGCAACGTGCTGTAAATCCTGAAACAGCTGCCGAATACGCATTCTTATTCTTCGATATAAAGAATGCAAAACAAATAAATCAAAAACAATTACCACTTGATCAATTAGGTGTCAAAGCCCTTGATGACAAAACTTTAGAAGTACAACTAGACCGTCCTGTTCCCTACTTCTTAAGCTTAACGACATTTGCAACATTCTTACCAATTAATGAAGATTACTTAAAATCGCAAGGTGATAAATACGGTTTAGAAACAAATCATTTAATCTACAACGGTGCTTTCACATTAGATAACTGGAAGCACGAACAAGGCTTCCAATTAAAGAAGAATCCTAACTATTGGGATGCTAAAACAGTAAAATTAGAAGAAATCAACTTCAATGTCGTTAAAGATAAGTCTACAGAAGTTAACTTATATGATTCAGGACAAATTGACCGTGTTGCTTTAACTGCGGAGTTTGTTGATAAATATAAGGGCGATCCAAACTTCAAAGAACGTGCTGAAGTCGGCATTCAATTTTTACGACTCAATCAAAAAAATGAAGTATTAAAAAATCAACATGCACGCCTTGCTATTAACGGCGCAATGAATAAAAAAGCATACGTAGAAACAATTTTAAATAACGGTGCTGTTCCAGCTGAAGGAATGGTTCCTGCGAAATTTGCAAAGAGCCCAGAGGGCACTGACTTCCGCAAAGAAAACGGAAACCTAGTCAAAGATGATGTGAAATCAGCGAAAGAAAACTGGAAAAAAGCGAAGCAAGAACTTAGTACTGACAAAGTAACACTTGAACTATTAACAAGTGATAATGCTTTAGCTAAAAAGACTGGCGAATATTTAAAAGGTGAACTGGAAAAGAATCTAGATGGATTAACAGTGAATTTAAAGCCACAACCACGTAAACAACAGTTGAAATTACTATTAAGTGGTGATTATGAAATCGGAATTGATGGCTGGGGTCCTGACTTCGCTGATCCTATTACATTCTTAGATTTATTCACAACAGATAGTGCTTATAACTTTGATAAATACTCTAACAAAGAGTACGACGAGCTAATTCATAAAGTGAAAACAGATTTAGCTGGCGATGAAAAAGCACGCTGGGAAGCAATGAAACAAGCTGAAAAAATCTTATTACAAGATGGCGCTGTCGCTCCTTTGTACCAACAAGGTCGCTCTTACTTACAACGCTCTTTCATTAAAGGACTTGTAACAACTGACTTCGGCGGTGAATTTAACTACAAGTGGGCAGAAGTTGCAAAATAATAAGTACTAATAAAAAGGTATCCAATTGAAGGATACCTTTTTACTGTGTACTTCATTAATTACAAGGTCTCTTCCCTTTATCATTTCTTTTATACCTATAGTGAGCCCCGCTACTAATTGTGTAACTAGTCTAATAAATAATAATGAGATAATATTTTCTCTAAATTAACTCCGGCAAATATTATTTTGTAATAGCCATTCGCTACGCATGTTGCGGGAAATAATCCCACATACAGGAATAAACATTTGTGTTAAAGAAATGCGAAGAAGACTATTGTCAACAATCCTCTTTCCCATCTTTTTGTATTGAACTAAAACTCATAATAAATATAAATGCAAATATCAAATATGTTTTCCACGTCAAAGAAGGTATATGCCCTGACCAAAGATAGCTAATTAAATAGTTAATTCCCATAATACAAGATGACGCTACTAAACTAATACTTATTAGTTTTACATATTGGAGCATACATTTTCTCCTTACCTCATTCTTTTTCCATTTCTTCAAATTGCAGGTTCATTGGCTCTTCTAGAAGAGTTTCATAAAAACTTTCTGCCAAATCCGTTACAGGAATTTTTCCATCCACCTCATCAAATCGAATACTATCTAGCCAGACACAACCTTCTCCTGATAATAAAACACCAAATGCAATACCAAGTGCTTCTTCTTTTATATCTAGTACAACCGAGTACGATTGCCAGTTATTCGTATTTTTAATTGGACGATTTTGCATGTTATCCATAGCAATCGGCTCCGTATTTTTTCCATCTACTCGCATCCACAATCCTGCCCAATCTTTTACATTCTCACTCTTAATAAATGCTGTTAAACGTAATCTCTTACCTACATAGTTATCCGCTCGAAACATTTGCATTAATGTTGAAAATCCTCCGTGCGTAACGTTCTCTTTTGCTTTTATATATGCAGATACTTTTCCTTGATGGGCAATTTCGTAATCTAAACCCATCTCATATTCAGCGGGATGACTTCCACTTAATACCCATCCTTTCGGTATACCTTTTTCCATTGAAATCCCCTCTCTTTCTATATAAAATGACTGGAAATACTTTCGATATTTTTTTGGTGGTAATTGAAACATTCTTTTAAAAGCTCTAGTAAATGCCTCTTGTGAGGAAAAACCGTATTGCACTGCAATATTAATAACTGCTCTTTCAGTCGATACCAAATCTTGTGCAGCATGAGTTAATCTTCTCTTACGAACATAATCCGTTACACTCATCCCAACATATCTTTGAAAGATGCGATGAAAATGGTACATCGATACTGCACTGTGAGATGCCACTCTTTCTGTTGTAAGCTCCTCATGTAAGTGATTCTCTATATATTCAATTGATTTTTTTATTATCTCTTTATATTCTTCATGCATTTTAGTCCCTCCCTCACAACTTCAATTTACCATATACATACAAATCGTTTTTGATTTAAATTGCGGATTAGCCCTTATGACTGCAGGATAATAATTTATTTTCAACACATACATAATTACATGTTTTTGGGAAAAACTTGTATAGAACGAATTTACATAAGGAGGAATTTATAATGAGAATTCTACTATCAGTTTTATTAGCTCTTATGCTAGTACCTGCATTAACAGGATGTAAAGCTCCTGCAAAAGAAGACACAACTTCTAATAAAAAGACGACTGAAGAAGCAAAAAATGAGGCTCCTGCAGATTTAAAACTAAACTTCAATGAATTCGATTTAAAGGCAGACTACCAAGATACAAAGAAAGACTACGAAGCAGACTATAAAAATGTAGCAGCTGATAAGAAAATGGAAGCAAAAATTGAAGATCATAAAGCAGATGTAAAATTAACAGGAGACGAGGCTATCACAAAATTAAGCCCACTTCTACAAGAATTAAAATTTGATAAAGATACTGCTGACCAAGAAGTAATCGATCAAGTAGTGAACGTGTTCAAACTTGATAAAGACTATCAAAAATTCGATTTAGAAGTTGTCTTCTCTGATGGAACGAAAAAAGAATATAAAAGAGAAATAAAATAAAGAAGTAGGCGGTTGCCTACTTCTTTATTTTTTAATTTTTGCGTACCTTAGTTCTGGACTAGAACCGATAATGAATTGGACACCGGATACTGATGGTTTTTGTAAATATGAGGAACTTGGGAAAATAATTGGGATTAATGGTGAATCTGTAAACATAATATCTTCCGCTTTATGCAATAATTCAAAACGCTTATCCTCGTTTTGTTCAACTTTTGCTTCTTTTATTAAAGCGTCAAATTCTTTATTATGCCATTTTGCATAGTTATTCGGACCATCACCTGCATATAAATCTAGTTTAGTAATTGGATCTAATAAAGAGCCGCCCCATCCCATATAAGCTAATTGGAAATCACTTTGCTTGTATGTGTCGATGTAACTCTTCCACTCTTTATTTTCTAATTTAATATCTACTCCAAGATTTTTCTTAAACATTTCTTGCATTGCTTCTGCTACTTTTTTATGTTGTGTATCTGTAGTGAATTTTAATGTTACTTCAGGTAATGTAGACCATCCTTGTTCTTTCATACCTTCTTCTAATAATTTTTTCGCTTCTGCTGGATCAAATTTAACGTAATCACCTTTTTCTTTACGGAAATCACGGCCACTTTGTGTTTTTGCTCCTTCTGGAACGAATGCATATGCTTCTTGCGCATTATTTTTATACAATTTTTCAACGATAAATTTGCGATCAACCGCTAATGAAAATGCTTTACGTACCTTCGCATTTGTAAACGGCTCTTTTTCTACGTTAAACGAGTAAATATAAGATGAGAATCCTGCAACACGCTTATATTCTTTATTTCCTTTTTCTTTTTCAATCATCTCTTGTGGTAAACCACTTAGTAAATCTAATTCTTTTGATTTAAATAATTGATACGCTGTTTTAGAGTCTGGAATAATACGAAACTCAATTTCTTTTAGAGTTACCTTTTTATCGTAGAATTCTTTATTTTTTTGTACTGTAATTGCCTGGTTATGCTTCCACTCTTTTAACGTGAATGGCCCATTCGTAATTAACTCTTTTGGATCTGTTTTTAATTTATTATTATCATCAATTGACTTTTTAGATAATGGAATAAATAGTGAGCTTGCTAATTTTTGTTTAATAGAAGCAACTGGATGTTCAAGAGTTACCTTTAATGTTTGAGGATCAACGACTTGAATACCAACTTGTCCCTCTTCACCTTTTCCAGTATTGTATGCCTCTGCCCCTTTAATAAAATACATTTCTGTCGCATTCATAGAACCCGTTTTCGGATTTAATAATCGCTTCCATGCAAATTCAAAATCATTTGCTGTAATAGGAGAACCATCTGACCATTTAATATCTTTCTTTAAATGAATTGTATACTCAGTTCCATCAGCACTTACGTCTTCTTTCTCCGCTAATTCATTTTGATATTTCCCATCACTATCTTGTGTATATAAGCTTGAGAATAAATGTCCAATTACATAACCTGAAGTACTATCTGTCGCAATAGCGGAATCAAGTGTATATGGATCGCTACCAATATTCGTTACTAATCGATCTCCTTCTCCCTTACCAGCACTCGCCTTTTGCGTTTCTTTCTTACCGCAAGCAACAGAAGTAATTGCTAAAACAGTCATAATGACAAACAGTAAAAACTTCTTCATCCTACATTCTCCTTTAACCTGAAATTTTTGGTGTTGATGCTAATAATGTTTTTGTATAAGAATGTTGTGGATTACGGAATACTTCGTCCGTATTTCCAAATTCAACAAGTTCTCCTTTGTATAAGACAGCTACTTTTTCACATAAATAGTGAACCATCGGTAAATCGTGAGCGATGAATAAATATGTATAACCTTGTTCTTTTTGGATTTTTTGCAGCAGATGTACAATTTGAATTTGCAATGAAACGTCTAATGCTGAAATTGGTTCATCAAGAATCAATGCTTCTGGCTCACACAATAACGCTCTTGCAATAGCGATACGTTGACGTTGTCCTCCGCTAAATTCATGCGGATATCGATCAATATATCTTCTATCTAATCCAACACGCTCTAGCGCATCACCTGCTACTTTATCCTTCAGCCCTTTATCACCTAAACCGAATGAAATATAACCTTCCGTTACGCTATCGCGTACTTTCCAGCGCGGATTTAATGCAGCTGTAGAATCTTGAAAAATGAACTGTACTTTCTGTAAAAAATCTCGCTTATGAGCTGACTTCAGCGTGTGAACAACTTGACCGTTATAATTAATTTCACCAGACGTTGGACTCTCAATCCCCGCTATGAGCTTTCCAAGTGTTGTTTTTCCTGAACCACTTTCACCAATAATGCCAAGTGTTGTTCCTTTCGGGATAGAAAGTGATATGTCTTTTAACGCTGTGATTTCTTTACTTTTACTTCCATATATTTTCGTTACTTGCTTTACAGTAATTAAATCTGTCGTCATGAGGCATTCACCTTCTCTTTTGATTTCGCTTTATTATGCTCTAGAACATGCTGCCAACAATGTGAACTATGCGCCTTAGAATATGTTGTTCTCTCTGGGAAACGATGAATACATTCTTTTATCGCTACTGGGCAACGATTTACAAAAGGACAACCAAAGCTATTTAATGTTTCAATGGAAGGTGTCGTTCCTTCTATAGCACGTAATACCTTTTCGGAATCATCCATATTCGGAATTGCTTGTAATAAGCTTTTCGTATATGGATGTTTAGGAGAACCTATTACCTCCTGTATCGTTCCTTTTTCAACGACACGTCCCCCGTACATAACAACTACTCGATCAGCTACTTCACGCACAAGTGCCAAATCATGTGTAATTAATAAAATACTCGTATTTTGTTTTTCTTTCCTTTCTTTTAATAGCCCCATAATTTGTTTCTGAATCGTTACATCTAACGCTGTTGTCGGCTCGTCTGCAATTACAAGCTTTGGATGACAAGCAAATGCAATTGCTAAGCAAATACGTTGCCTCATCCCCCCACTTAATTGATGTGGGTATTGCTCAAAGCGTTTCTCTGCTTCATGTATCCCTAAATCATTTAGCAAGTTAATCGCAATTCCCTTTGCTTCTCTTTTCGATTTTTTCCCATGTTGCAAAATTACTTCTGTAATTTGTTTGCCTACCTTCATCGTTGGGTTTAAAGATGAAAGCGGATCTTGAAATATAAAGGAAATATCTTTTCCGCGAATTTGATTCCATTCTAATTCTTGTAAATTCGTTAATTCCTTTGATTGGAAAGATACATTTCCATCATCGATATGAATTGATTCTTGATTCAAGCCGATAATGGATTGTGCTGTAACACTTTTTCCTGAACCACTTTCTCCTACAAGTGCAACTATTTCACCTTCGTTAATAGAAAAGGAAACATGTTTCACAATTGCTTGCTCACTATTCTCTTTTTCAACGGCTAACGTTACGTTTTCTAAAGATAAGAGCTGTCCCATGTTTTTTCTCCTTTCGATTCCGTTTTACGATTTTTGGATCAATTGCATCTTGCAAACCATCACCAATTGCATTAAATGCGAACATAATGAGTGCAATCATGATTGCCGGGAAAAATAGCTGCCACCATTCTCCGCTCAATAATGTCCCGAGTGCATCATTCGTCATCGTCCCCCAACTTGCCGCTGGTGATTGTACCCCAAGTCCTATAAAGCTTAAAAATGATTCTGAAAAAATAGCTGCTGGAATTGTAAATGATAAATTGACGATAATAATCCCTGTTAAATTCGGAATTAAATGCCCATATATAATTTTTATATGTGATGTACCTAATCGCTCTGCTGCAATAACAAACTCTCGTTGTTTTAAAGACAATACTTGTGCTCGAATGAGACGAGCCATTCCAATCCATCCCGTTAATGCAAGGGCGATAATAATGGTGAAAAGACCTGGTTTCATAACAATTAATAGTAAAATAACAATTAATAAATATGGGATGCCGTATAATACTTCAATTCCTCTTATAATCCACTCATCAATTAACGTTCCAAGGCAATTACGCCCTCTCACATATCCACTAAATCCACCAATTAGTACACCAAGCCCTATATCGAGGGCAGCTGCTACTAATCCAACTGTTAGTGAAATCTTCCCACCAGCCCAAGTACGTGCCCAAATATCTCTCCCTAGATCATCTGTTCCAAACCAATGTTCACTACTCGGCGGTAAATTTGTTGCCTCTTTTACTTGTTCACTCGCAGTAAATGGCGTTAAACTTTCGCCAATAAGCGAGAAAACAATAATTAGCAATAACGTCACTGTTCCTAAAACTGCGATTGGATTCGATATAAACTTACGAAACACTTCTTTCTTTCTGCTAATCGTTTGCTGATTTTTATTTATCGTTAATTCTTTTTTCTCTTCTTTCGTTAATAACTGTTCATTAATTTCATAAGCTCCCATTTAAATATCCCCCCTCCTTATGTAATAGAACGAATACGCGGATCAACAATGCGGTGAATAATATCTGTAATGAAAATACAAGTAATTAATAATGCACTATAGAAAATTGTTGTTCCCATAATCACCGGATAGTCTCGGTTAAAAATACTATCTACAAAATATTTTCCTAGGCCAGGAATTGAAAAGATTTTTTCAATAACGAAAGTCCCTGTTAAAAGTCCAGCCATTAATGGTCCAACAAATGTAAGTACTGGAACAATCGCATTTCGAAGAGCATGTCTTATAATAATCTTCTTAATTGGTATGCCTTTCGCTCTTGCTAGCTTAATATAATCACTCTGCAATACTTCGATCATATTAGAACGAACAAACCTTGTAATAACCGCAATTGGACCTAACGCCAATGCGAAAGATGGTAATACAGTATGTTCGAATGTTCCCCAAGACGCTACTGGTAAAAGCTCAAATTGAATAGCGAATACTTGTATAAATAGTGGTGCTAAAATAAAACTTGGAATAGAAATACCGAGAATTGCGAGCAAACTCACACTATAGTCAATTACTTTCCCATGATATAGAGCAGCAAATGTACCTGCAGCAATTCCGACTAACAATGAAATAACAAGTGCTTGTAGACCAATAATTGCTGATGGACCAAAGCCAGTTGTTATAATTTCTGATACACCTTGCCCGGTTGATTGAACAGATTCACCAAAATCAAAATGAACTACACCGTCTAAATAAGCAACATATTGATTCCATAACGGTTCATCAAGGTGATACTTCGCTCTCATGTTTTGGATCACTTCTTCAGGAAAGATTTTTGCATCTGATGAAAATGGATCCCCCGGAATAATATGCATAATTAGAAATGTCACTGTCGTAATAACCCATAGTGTGAACACCATAACCGATAACTTTTTAATTACATACACTTCAATAACCCCCTAAACACATGAATTTACTTTGTTTTATGAATGTACTTTTTCCATTACTCCCTTTTCTCTTTTTAGAATACAAAAAGCCTTGATCTTAAAAAATAAGATCAAGGCTTAATAAACAAAGGCCCATCACTTATCTTTCAAGACTTGCTTGCTGGAATTAGCACGGTGTTCCTATTACAGAACCCGCTGCTGAGGTGTCATAGGGCCAGTCCCTCTACCTCTCTGGATAAGTAAATTGCTATATTATTATTTGGTTCAAATTGTATATTTCGAATTATAATTCTGAAAAAATGAAAAGTCAATCAAATTGGATATATTTAGAAAAATCAGTTTTTAATGGGGCCATTTATCTAAATCGCAGTTTTTTGTTTATAATATAAAGAAATGATATTAAAGGAGCTATATGATGGATTCCTTACTTCTAGCGACTATAGGACTGCCATTAACAATTGTTATACTTGTTATCATTGGATTTTATAAACTTTTCATTAAAAAGAAAAGCATTACTTCTTTTTACACACCCTTCGATAATATTACCGGACAAACTATTTCCGAATTTCACGAAGAGCAGAAAGTGTTAGTATACGAAGATGAAGATGGTGATGGTAAGAAGAAAAAATAACCTTGCATGTGCAAGGTTATTTCTTCGTTTCTGTTTGAAAACGTTTATAGTATGTCGATGCTGTTGCAAAATTAATTTCTATATCACGAATTAATGATGAATCTTCTTCTTTAGCTAACTTCTGTAATTTTTTCATCGCTTGTTCCGATTCATTCAAGAAACCAACATATACCTCATGTTCTTGCTCTTTCGACTTCGGAACATGAATTTCTTTACGTATATTATCAATATCTTCTAACATGCTCGTTGTTACTTTTTGCACATCTTCTTTATATGCAGCATTCGTTATTTCCTTACCGCCCTTTTCCTTTGCCACTTCAAATAACTGCAGTGCTTTATTGATTTCTTTATTCATTTTTATATCATATTTTTCATGTACTGCGCTGTATTCTTTCATTTCTTCTGTTTGTTCTGTAGATTGCTCTACCTTCTCTTTCGGTTCTTTCGTATCTTTATTTCCATTACATCCCGCTAGAAGAATCATACTTCCCATTACAGCAATACCCAAAACCTTCTTCATCTCTTTTTCTCCTTTTATCTACATCTACTTCTATCTATAGTTTCTTTTATCTCCACTTGTTATTATACCGAGAACGCCCTACTTTTTACACTTAAGAGGATACCTTAATATATATACCAACATTTTTGTCACAGTATCGTCACTTTATGCAAATAACTTTTGCATCACCTTACAAAGCTGTATGAGTTATTTCAAAGAAATGAAAAAAGAGCTGATTCAAAAATATTTGAATCAACTCTTTTTTATAATTTAAGCTTCTAAATTTTGTCTTTGTTGCAGTTCAAAATGCTTTTCACTTCTTCTAGCCATAAATAGATAACATAATACAGCACCAATTTCACAAAGAGCTATCACAATACCCATCGGCAATGCCGTATTACTTCCACCAATACCTACTAATGGTGCAACAAGTGCCCCTGAAATAAACTGTAATAAGCCTAGTAAAGCTGATGCTGTTCCTGCCGCTTGTTTTTGATTTCTCATTGCTAACGAGAAGCCGGTTGTCGATACAACCCCAACACTTGATACAACAAGGAATAACGAGCATAAAACACCAATGAGACCTATTCCTAATACGATTGTAAGTAGTAGAGATAAGCCACCAACAGCGGCGATAATAATACCGGAAACAAATAATGTTTTCTCATTCACTTTTCCTGCTAAACGACCAGTAACTTGGCTGGCAATAATAATACCGATACCGTTAATCGCAAAGAATAAACTAAACTGCTGTGGTGATGCCCCGTATATATTTTGCAACACAAATGGTGATCCCGAAATGTAGGCAAACATTGCCGCTGTTACTAATCCTTGTGACAATGCATATCCCATAAACAAGCGATCTTTCAGAAGCTTTCCGTATGTCGCCAATGTTCCTGACAAACCACCTGTCTCTCTTTCTTCAGGAGGTAATGTTTCACGTAATACGAAAGTAGCCGAGATTAACATAAATACACTAATTGCTCCAAGAACGATAAAAACACCACGCCACGTTGTAAACTGTAATAATTGCCCCCCGATAATCGGGGCCAAAATAGGTGCTGCTCCGTTTACTAACATAAGTAGTGAGAAAAACTTCGTCATTTCAGAACCTGAGTACATATCTCTTACCATTGCACGGGATATAACGATACCAGCAGAGCCCGAAGCGCCTTGTAAGAAACGTAAAAGCACTAAAGTCCAAATAGACGGTGCTACAGCACAAAGTAATGAAGAAGCAACATAAATAATAAGAGCAATAATAAGAGGTTTGCGCCTTCCGTAAATATCACTAATTGAACCGACAAATAATTGTCCTACTGAAAGCCCAAGTAAACATGCTGTCAACGTAAGCTGCGCAAGGGATGCACCCGTTTGTAAATCATCCGTTAATTTCGGTAACGAAGGCAAATACATATCAATAGATAACGGCCCAATCGCCGTAAGTGTTCCTAATACAAGAATCATCCATAACCTGTTCATCTTTACAGGTTTATATATTTCGTGATTAACTTCATTCACTTTTTCCATTCACCCTTTCGTATTCATACTGAATCGTAACAATTATAGTTACAACATAAACATACGTCAAGTATAGCGCATTTTCCTCTTTCATAATGTAAAAAAAAGCGATAGAAATTCTATCGCTTTACTTTTTCAAGTTGCTATTTGTAAATTTAGATACGGAAGACATCGCCTCTCCTGTATCTAAGTATGTGATTTGAATTGGATCTCCCACTTCTGTAAACATAGCATATGGGAATTTTTTCGCAGGTATCATAAATACTTTTTGTTCATTTTCTAACAGTACATACACAATTGTATTTTCACCTGATTTTTCTTTATATACTCGCTGTACAATACCTTCTTTTTGCGCTTCTTTTCCACTCGAAGTTGGTCTAAATGAATCTCCACTCCCGCTTAGCGCATTTTTATAATTTTCAAGAGCTTCTTTTTGCGTCGAACCTGTTGCAAATATTTTTGCATTAGAAGCATAGATGACAGTATGGGCACGTACTAATCCCCCGTCATCAATAACAGGTACAATCCAAGAAGGTTTACCGTACACGTTATAAATAACCGGCATCGTTCCATGCCATTTCTCTCTTTTAAAGGAATTATCCACCACTTCTGAAGCAGCTGAACCATCCATAATTCCCTTTACTTCTTTTCCGTTATAGTAATACAACTTACCTGTACGTGCATCAATAAGTGAATAACCTAACGCAGAATCTACTCCTTCTTTTGGAGAGGTGAAATCAGTAAAGTAATATAGCGTTCCATCCTTACCGAAGATTGGTGTCACTCCTTCTTTCGTCCCCCACTCAGTCGGAATCTTCATATCAGTTTGCGAGAATTTTGTATTCCAAAATCCGTGAATATATTTACCGAAATACGTATTTAATGTAGATGCGGTCTCATGATTCAATACACCATCAACAAATTTAGGTGCCTTTCCTTTATCATATCTTTTCACTTCACCTGTTTGTGCATCTACTACAACAACACCCTCTACCTCAAATCCAGATCTCCCTGAAATAAATTCACCATATGTCATTGTATAATACGGTTTCCCTTTATCATCAACTTCAAATTTAGGTTTCCCTTTAAAGATTAAATTTGGTTCGGATTTTCGTACGACACGCTCTAAATTATTCCCGAAAAACATGCTTGGCACGTATTTCATCTTATAACCGAGATGCAGTTTCGCTTCGGCATCAGGGTTCGTACCTGACATCGTTACGTACCCTGGAATTGTTTCAGCTTTACGTGCTTTAAAAAATCCTGAAACTTCAATCGGCGCTACATATAAAGCCTCACCGTTTACCATTTGTGGCGTTAATTCTCCTAGCTCAAAATAAGCTACTTTCGGAATATCCCCAAATACTTTTTTCATCTTATTCTCCGCTGTCTTTGGCGGCACTGTAAACGGCTGATCATTTTCAGTAAATGGCTCTGAAATATCTTTCTCTACCTTAACAACAGAATCATATTTCTTTTGCGTGATTACTATATCGTGCAAATAACCAAAATAGCCGTAACTTGCAAGTAAAACAAACATTAGAAGACCTTTTAATGTACCTTCTAATTTCCCTATCTGATCTTGTGAAAATAAAACAAGCCCAATTAAAATTGCTACTGCAACAGAATAATGAGTAAGAATCGAATCTGCTCGATCATCAATTAGCCAAAAATATTCATAGATTGCAATACCTATCCAAAATAAAACAGGAATAACTAAAATGGATGATTTCTTACCCTTTACAACCTTCTCATCCCCCTTCTTATCCACTGCTCGAAGTTTACTACCGCTTCTTGTCCATGGAATCAAAAACAAAGTGAGAATAACTAAAACTAAAAATTTCATCAAAGGCAATGTCCCCTTTTCTTTTGTCTTCCCTTTTAGTATAACAAACAAAGGGTATTTAGGTAAAAATAGGAATGGTTATATTTTTTTACTACTTAATACAACTCCACTTACTACATATAAGATAGATGCAATATAAAAAATCGTACCAATCGTAAAGAAATCTACTAAATACCCCGTTACAATAATCGCTACTGCGCCTCCAATTGATGTCCACACATGGTATTTTCCAATCTCATAACCAGCCTTTTCCTGCACAACTTTTCGTGCTAACGACGTTTTCTCAGTATTACGCTGCACAGCACCTAAAACTCCCATTACAACTTGAAGAATATACACATGCCAGACTTCCGTTGCAATTGGAAAACAAAGCATTAATATCGCCATGGACCAAGCGTATATTATTAATAATTTTTGATCACCTACTCTATCAGACGCCTTCCCTACTAACGGATATACAAGTGCTGAAGTTAATGCAAATAAGCCATAAGCCCACCCAAACTGTGAGAAGCTATTTCCAACATTCCGAAGCAATAGAATGTAAAAAGGAAATACCATACTTCCTGCCATCATAATGATGCTTTGTGAGGCTACAAATCTTCTATATGTCATTTCGTATACTCCCTATAAAATAAATTCACAAATCTCTCTTCTGGATCCACTTCCTTCTTCTTCTGAAGAAATTCTTCTATACGAGGATATGCTTTCTTTAGCTGTTCTTTCGTTGGATAAGAATAATACGGTAAATAATAACTACCGTTATGTTTTAAAGTAACATCAATCATCTTCCGAATGACATCCTCTGTTTTCTTCACCTCACTCTCGGAGCGTCCTTGGTTAATTAAAAGCACCAGTGCAAACATATCATCTTTTGCATAGGATAAAACTGCATTTTCATTCTTTTCCACGTAACGAATCGTAATATTGAGCAAGTTCAGTTCTTCTTCACTTAATACGGCACGTAAATCATCTATATATTCCGTGAAGGAATCTATAGGCACAAAGTATTCTTGTAGCACTTCTGTAAGGTTCGGATTTTCATATTCCATAAAAGCACTATCTGATCTCATAACATTATTCCGCGTCTCAAACTGTCCATCTGTACGTTCAAAATAACTTCTTTGTATATCCCAAAATGTATTCTTTCCCCAATCACTATAACGTGATAATCCAAGCAAAAATTTCGGTGCAGCTATAATATTTTCTTCTTTTAATTCACTGTACTCTTCTCTCATATTTTGATTTTGTGCCAATGCATAATCCGTCACATACATCTCTTTTAAAAATGAGTTTGGAGCAACAGAAATACGTGCTAAGTGCATACGAACATTTTCTTCTTTTTTCACTTTCTCTTTGAAGTAAGACGTGTATTCTTTATAGTCTATCATTCTCGTATGCATTTCATATAATTCATCATCAGTTAGCTTTAATGTCACATCTAAAATGACACCAAATAACCCGTAACCACCGATGACATATGGAAATAACTCTGCATTTTCTTCTCTACTTATATTACGTACCGTGCCATCTGCCATTAACAATCTAAATGACTCTACTGTATCAATCAATGCTTCATGACGAATATCACGCCCATGTACATTTACACTTAATGAACCACCAACAGTAAAAATGTTTTGAGATTGCATCACTTGAACTGCAAGACCGTATGGATTAATTTTCTTCTGGATATCATTCCACGTGACACCACTTTGAACTGTAATCCGCTTCTTCTCTGGATCGAATGCTAATATTTTATTATACTCTTTCATATCAAGCATCGTACCGTTCGGATAGTACGTCTGTCCGCCTTGGCTATGTTGCATACCTGCAATAGAAATCTTCTCTCTAGAAACATTTGCATCTTGCACGACCTGTTTTAATGAACTTTCATCCTCAGCATGTTCAACACGTTTAATTTTCGTTGGAAGTAACTTTCCTACATCGCTCATAATGGGATGAATTAGTTGCTCTTTATATGTATTTACAGATGTTGCAAGCAACACTGTATAAGCTACAATGACCACCATCATCTTTCTTTTTTTCAAATGACACTCTCCTCTTCTACATCTTTTCCTCTTCATATTGTACCTATTTTCCTGTGAAGAAAGTATACAAAAAAGAGGGTCCTTATTTTAGGTCCCCCTCATCAAAACTGTTACTTTGCTGCTGGCAATTTTATTGGGTCAAACTTTTCGTACGACGTATATTTTGCGTTCGTAATAATGTGTGCTTTATCCTTGCCATTACTACTCATAATCATGTCTATCTTTGCTGATTCATATTTAAAATCTTTTGTAATGATATATTCTGCATCCACTTCTTCTATCTTCGCATTTTGTGCTTGTAACATTTTCTTCTGCGTTTCATCCATGC
>Ga0209025_1000613_pt1 | contig 64038 bp, 56 predicted proteins | sample AraplaMF_Col_mLB_FD_184256 | JGI IMG/M metagenome (GOLD analysis project Ga0209025, IMG submission 184256) | Arabidopsis root microbial communities from the University of North Carolina, USA - plate scrape MF_Col_mLB (SPAdes) (version 2) | ecosystem: Host-associated > Plants > Roots > Endosphere... | reverse complement strand
TCTTATTATCTTTTAAGAAAATAAGATTTTATTTTACTGATATATACTTAATACAATCTCAAAAGATATCTATAGATAATTACGATGATTTACTTAGAGAGGTGAAAGCATGCTTAAAATGGGAGAAATAATAAAAGGCTCATTCTGGCCAGAAATCGTTGAAATCAAGCACTTTGAAGAAATAGATGAAGATTTATATTTAGTAGAATCGATTGGACGTAAAACGAATAAGTATTATGAGCAGTATTTAGATAAAGTGCAGCTTAGTCAGCTAGAGAATATCAAAGAAGAAGAAAGTACATTTGATGCCGAGCGTTTACAACATTACCTTCAATATTACATATTAAAAACTGAGGAGAAATACTCACACTCCCGCGCACGTGGTAATAAAAAGATTATGCCACTGCCACATCAAATTGAAGCGGTGTATAGTCGAATGCTACAGTCACCGCAAGTACGCTATTTACTTGCAGATGATCCTGGGGCTGGGAAAACAATTATGTCTGGGATGCTCATTCGTGAATTAATGGCGAGACAAGCTGCGGAGCGAGTTTTAATTTTAGTACCACCATTAGTGTTAAAACAGTGGCAAGAGGAATTAAAGGATAAGTTTGGGGAAGAGTTTACAATTGTCAATCGAAGTCTGTTGAATAGTTCGAGCGAAGTGAACCCTTTTGAATCACATGACAAAATCATTTCATCACTTTATTGGGCTGCAAGAGAAGAAATTAAATCGTACATAATGAAGGCTAATTTTGATTTAGTCATTGTAGATGAGGCACATAAAATGGCTGCCTATACGCATGGTGTGAAGAAGCAGAAAATTAGTCGTACGAAGATTTATCAGCTAGGAGAAGGTTTACTTCGCCATACAGAGCATTGCTTATTGTTAACTGCTACACCCCATAAGGGCGATAAAGAGAACTTCCGTCATTTGATGAGCTTAGTGGATCATGATATTTTTTCTCGTCTGAATACTGGTGATTCGATTTACGAAAAGAGTAACCCATTTGTCATTCGTCGTTTAAAAGAAACGATGAAAAATTTTGATGGCACTCCATTATTCCCAAAGCGTACAACGAAAACGATTGCATTCGATTTAAGCTATGAGGAACAGCAGCTTTATGAAGAGGTAACAGCGTATGCACGAGAACATTTTAATCGTGCCAAGCAAAATAATAAACCGAATGTTGCATTTGCGATGATGATTTTGCAGCGTCGTTTAAGTTCATCGATTGACGCGATTTATTTATCGTTAAAACGACGAAAAGAAAAATTAGAAGAATTACTTGAATCGGAACTATCAACAGTTAAAATGATTGAACCTTTTGAATACGACGAACTTTCGATTGATGAGCAAGAGGAAGTTGAGGCATTAATTGAAGGTGAAACAGATGTCATTGATATTGAGGGATTACGTGTTGAAATTGCGATTTTAAATGATTTAGTTCAGAAAGCAGAAAGACTAGTTTATCAAGATGTAGAGGTCAAGTATGCAGAATTAGAAAGTACTTTATTTGGTGAGGATGGATTGCTTTCTAAGGGAGAGAAAATTTTAATCTTTACGGAGTCGAAGGACACGTTGTATTACCTAGAACGAAAGCTATTAAATCACGTACCTGAAATTACAAAGATTGTAGGAAATTTCTCAATGGATCAACGCCGCGAACAGGTTGAAAAATTCCGTAATGATGTGCAAATTATGCTCGCAACAGATGCCGGTGGGGAATCTATCAACCTTCAGTTCTGTAATCAAATGATTAACTATGACATCCCGTGGAATCCGAACCGTTTAGAGCAGCGTATGGGGCGTATTCACCGTATTGGGCAGAAGAATGAAGTATTTATTTTCAATCTAGTTGCGAGTAATACACGAGAAGGTGACGTACTTATTCGTTTATTAACGAAAATGGATCAAATGCGTGAAGACTTAGGGCAAGATCAAGTATATGATTTTATCGGTGAGGTACTCGAAGAAAATAATATAGATTTGGCGAATTTAATGGAACGTGCAATAAGTGGGCGTGAAAATTTAGATGAGCTTGTGGCAACGATGGAAAAAACGTTATCTGATGAGCATAAACGCTTGTTAGAACTCGCGAAACAAGAGCGTTTAGATGATTCTAGTTTCGATTTACCTGGAGCGAGAAGAGCTTATCAAGAAATTTCAATCAATAGTATGCCACCTCGCGTATACGGTGAATTTGCAGTAAAGCAATTTGAAACTTCTCGAATCAAATTGAATTTCTCAAATGATAGCAAAGCAGTTCGAATTGATCGTTTCCCTAAAAATATTCGTGAATTAATAAAGAGAAAGAAATATTCATTCCGAACAGACGAATCGTTAAGATTTTCATTAAGTGCATCTAAACAGACGGAAGATGTAACACTACTGCCTAATGATCACCCTGTCAAGAAGCTAGCAATGGAATTAGCAAATCAGGAGTTACAGCAGGTTGCATTACCTGTTTGTAATGTAAAAGCAACTGTAAGCGAGCCGTTAATTATTGAATTAAGCCGTATAAGTGTTGTCGATGGGAATAGTCGTGAATTGGAGCAGGAATTGATGTTACTTGCTAAAAGAGAAACAGGAGAATTTATTCAAATCGATCCGTATTTCTTATTCCAACAGCCATTAAAGTTTGTAAATAGTGAAGCTAACGAAGATAAGTCGTTTAAACGAGAGTCAATTATTCAAGCGAAAAAAGTGCTGCAATCCGTTCAAATGAAGCGTGATGATTATTTAAATCGAAAAAGCACGTATTTACGTCGCTCATTTGACGAACAAATGCAAGTATTACAGGAACGTTTAACAAACTATTTAGAAGACAATCCGAACAATAAAAATAGCGCATTAATTAATCAAACATACACGCAAATTGAAGATTTAGAAGAGCGTAGTAAAGAACGTTTAGAGGATATCGAACGTGAACGAAGCATCCAATTACAATCTATTAAATCGCTTACGCAATTGCATGTGCAACCGATTAGTAGTGCTGCGCGGATTATACCAGCTGATTATGTAGATGTTGTGAAGCAATACGAATATAACAATGGGCGATTAAATATTAGTGAAAAGAAAGCATACGGACTGGTTGATTTCACTAGTGAAGAAGCGAATGGAAATACACGCTTTATTTTAGTAACACCATTATTAAAAGCATTGGATGAGCAAATTATTTTAGAGGATTATAAAGAATTAAATGGTTCAGTTTATATCTATGTATTACAACTAGGAAAGATTATTGAAGAAATTAAAATGGAACAATTAGTGGGGGTGTAAAGAACAATGGCAGAAATTAAATTCGAAGTTGTAGAGCATATCGGAGTACTTTCAGAATCAGCGAAGGGTTGGAAGAAAGAGCTGAACCGTATTAGCTGGAACGGTAATGCACCGAAATACGACATCCGTGAATGGGCGCCAAACCGTGAGAAGATGGGGAAAGGTGTTACGCTGTCGGAGGAAGAGTTTAAAGTGTTAAAGGGCTTATTAGATCAATTATAACAATAAGAAAGCGTATCATGTTTTTAAACTGGTACGCTTTTATTTTAAATATAATGGAGGGATTTTTTATGCACTTAGAATTAATCAACAATACATTAACAACCATGCTTCTTGACTGTATCAGCCATTATCCAAAGAGCGGTCAGCAAAAGGAATGCTTTGGTTTAATATTTGGTGAGAATAATGAAAAGGTTATTGGAGAATATACCTTTCCAGTCGCAAATGTAAAAAGTAAAACTGCTTCAAGTGTAAATGCGAATGAGCAAGTAAATGACATTATTAAAGAAGCTAGAAAATTAGTAACAACGAGTGATTTTGTAGCGTATTATCATAGCCATCCATATGATGAAATTTATGAAAATTGGGCAGATCCAAGTGTTGGCGATATACGTGTTTCAAAAGATGTGAACTCTAATATTGAACTTATTTTTGCAATTGTTAAAAGTAAGGATCAAGACCCAAGTGCAACATTAAAATATGAATATTCGAACGATACACAATACAGATTTTTTGACGTAAAAGGTTCAAAAGCTAGTGATGCCCCTAGAGCTGAGCTAATTAGTCATGACGGACATATTATACATGGCCATTATAAAGACTATGATTTTAAAATCCGTGCTTATCATTGGACAGGACATGCACTAGAAGAAGTACAGCTATACTCATCCGAAGTGGAAATGAATCTATTATTACATCAAAACAACATCATACTCGAACAATTACCAAAAGAAGCAATGTATCATTTGAAAAAGCTAGAGTACTCTTTACGCTTAGCAAATAAAGACAAGTATAAAGAAAAAATTCCATATTTAATTGAAAAACTAAAGTCGGTAGGTGTGAAATAGTGTCACAAAAATTACAAGAAATTTTATACGGAATTAATCCAAGTTTAGCTGAGCTAACACAAGATATCGAAAAGCTCCTTTTTGTTTCACCTAGAGCAGCGATGCAAACAACGCGAACGATGGCGGAAACTTTAGTTCGTCAAGTTACGCAATTGGAAGGGCTTGAACATAGCGAGTTAAATTTTGGCGAATTACAAATGAAGTTAAAAAATGAAGGCATCATTACGCCAACAACGGATAATGCGATTCACTTCGTTCGCCGCCAAGGAAACACAGCAAGTCATGATGGTACGCGCAAAATGCTAATTCGAGAAGCATTAACTTGTTGGGAGTATCAGCATTTGATTTTGACATGGTTTATCGAAACATATGCATCACCAGATATTGAGGTGCCAGAGTATATTGAGCCGGTTCCTGAAAAAAGCGCGGCTGATAGTGAGTATCTAATTGAACATATTGAAGCATTAATGCAGACGTTTGTGCAAAAACAACCGATGACAGAAAATGTTGTAACCGAGCAAAAGGTTAGTCGAAGAATTTACTATAAAGATCAATTTGTTGAGATACCGGATTTTTTACGTGATGCATTTTTATTGCCACAACGTTTCCCAAAATCGACAACGTTTTTAATTCGTTTGAATGGCGAACAGCAAGCACGTATTATGAGTGAGCTGCCATATCAATTAGACGGCATTTACCAGTATGTGAAACGCTTTAAAGAAGCTAATGATGAATGCTTCTTTGAAGAATTACGATTATTCGTTGAAGAAGAACAAAAACGCAAAATATTGATGGAGCAATATTGCGGGGAAGTCTTGTTATTTTACAAATCAGATTTTGTTATATTAACAGAGGCATTAGGAAATGTTGAGTTAACGAAGGACAACTTTCCTGGCCAAACAAGCTTGCTTAACTCGTTACAAGAGCAAGGCTTCTTACATGTTAAGGATTTCCCGAAAGAGCTAGTGCTATTAGGTAAGTACCGCAATGTCGGCGAGACGGCATTAGCGAATTTATTTAATCAGTTAAAGGTGAAGGGAATGGAGTTTACAAAGGTTGAGATTTAAGGTTAGTAAAGGGTGATAGGGAGGGCTTAAATAAGTGTTACTCTAGTATAAAGAAATATATATAAGAAGAAAATATGCTACAAGCAAATAAAGTGTAAGAAGATAACCTAATTACCCATTCATCGGTTCTGGCCTCAAGTAAGTGTTACGAAGGAAGAAGGATATATTAAAGGGTTGACTAAAAGTACATATGCCTTTAAAGATTTGGCACATGTACAAATATAGTTATTTATTTAAGTATTCTTCAAGTTCTTCTTTTTTCAACTTAATAAAAATGTCTAGTGATTCTAGCTCTTTAAACAATTTAATGGAGTCTTCAGTATTATTAGTGTCCATTTGAGAAATTTCGGTAGTTCTTTTTTGTAATGTTTTAATCTCTCTTTTAATTTTTGAATCGATGATTATTTCATCTTCTTCAATCAAAGAATATACTTCCATATAATTCATTTTAGGTGTTCTAAAAAATGTTTTTAGAACGGATTTAGGAGCATTTTCTAACAATTTGTCTGATCTCAAATGATTGGAAGTAATTCTTTTATGTTCAGCTTTATTAACTAGACTATCACGAATCATTTGTTCAGAAAGTTCCTCTACAATATCAGGGTGATGTTGTTTTAATTGCCCAATAAAATCTACTATTCTTGCTAATATAGTAATGGAAAGATTCTTTTTCTGAAGTTTTTCTTCAATATCCATATGAGGATAATAATTAAAAACTTTTAAAGCTTCTCGTACAACTTTCACTCCTTTGTCCGTTTTATATGCAAGCTCTTTCATAGTCCAATTTTCTGTACTATTATTAGAAAGGTCAAAAATATATTTACCCCATTCATAGGTAGTCCAATCCTCCTTACCTCTTTGAGCTGAAGAAAGTCTATCTAATTCTTCTTCAATACTCTCAGGAGGAGAAACAACATATACTGGTATTTGCTTCATTCCAATTTGGTTAGCTGCATAATGTCTACGATGACCCGATAAAATAATATATTTTCCATCTTTCGGATAGCAAGTGATAGCAGTTTCCCATCCACGATTTTCAAGAATACGTTGTAATTTTTCAGAGTCAATTTTATAGTCTTTGCGGGGGTTTAAAGGGTTGGGTTTTATTTGTTCTATAGGGATATATTTTAAATGTAAACGTGTCATTTGATTACTCCTATCTATTATTAATTAGAATTTAATTTTTTTAATAAGGTTTCAACTTGATTCTCTAAGTTCCTGATTTCTTCTAGTATTTTTGATGCTTCATTTTTTCTGTTGTATTTAATACTAGTAATGTTTTTTGTCGCCTTTTTTATGATGGATACATTTGTTTTGACATCATAATTTTTAGTTGTGTTATTTAATAAATTTACTTCTTGTATAAAAGAAGATATTTTCTTGTTTGGGTCAAAGAGAAAAGTCATTAACTCATTTTGGGTAGCCTTTTCTATATAATTGCCCTTTAAAATTTCACTGTGTAGACACTTGTTTTCAAATTTTCTAAGCATTATCTCTTTAATATATTTTTCGCCTAAATCATGGTACAAGTCGGGATGGAATTTTTTTACTCTCATACACCATAGGCGAATGGTATCTAACATATTTACAGAGTAGGTATTATTGTTTAACTGAACTTCAATTTCATTTCTCTCGTAAAACTTACCCACAGCAATGCGTTTTTTTATTGTGGGAATAGACTCACTTAATTTAATTGCAATATCTTCGATTTTAGAATTTAAATCATTTTCAAATAAATTTATAGTGTGTGTAATCCATTCATATGGACTCCAATCAGTTTGATTACCTTGAATTGAACCCAATCTTTCTAATTCTTCCAAGGTGTTTTTAGGTTCTGGAACTAAATAAATAGGGATTTCTTTCAATCCAAGAGACTGACTCGCTTGCCATCTTCTGTGACCACTAAGTATGCAGTAAAAAGGACCAGATTTATAAGCAACGATAGCTTCTTCAAACCCTTTAGTCTTAAGAATATGTTTCATTTCTTTTGATTTGAAATTAGGGTCCTTTCTAGGGTTTTTGGGATTAGGAATGACTCTATTTATATCAGCCCAAATGAGTTTGTTAGTTAACATAGTTATAGACTCCTATATGTTCAAAATTAGTTTTTTTTTTTTTGATGCTTTTCTTTTTCTTTCACGGTCTTTTTGTTTAATAATATTCATCTCAAAAGACTGACTCGCTTGCCATCTTCTGTGACCACTGAGTATGCAATAAAAAGGACCAGATTTATAAGCAAAGATAGCTTCTTCAAACCCTTTAGTCTTAAGAATTTTGTTTCATTTCTTTTGATTTGAAATTAGGGTCCTTTTAGGGTTTTTGGGATTAAGAATGACTCTATTTATATCAGCCTGAATGAGTTTTTTAGTTAGCATAGTTATAGAATCCTATATGTTCAAAATTAGTTTTTGTTTTTCTGAAGCTTTTCTTTTTCTTTCACGATCTTTTTGTTTTTTATATTCATCTCGGCAGTGAGGATGGAGAATGGTTCTATGATTGCTTAAATTACTTTTTTGTTTTGGTGTAACATTAAAAATAGGCTCTCTACAGAAACTACAAATGTAATATTCTTTTTTCATGTGGATGTATTTAGCGGTAATAAAAAAGAGATATTCTCGTACGGTATTAAATTTAAAAGTAAGTATAGGTGAAGCATCTGTAAGTGTTGGTACAATTTGTAGTTCAGGATTAACAACAGAAATCTCTGAGTTAATCAAGCTATAAATTCGGTTTATAGCATTTCCAGATGTACTTTTCTTTTTTAAGTCATCTAATAACATTTTAATTTCATTAGTTAGACTATTTAGGAATCCTGCGTTATTAAAAGACACAAAAATAAAGTTTTCAACTGTAAGTTTATCTGTGATATTTTTCAGATCTTCTTGAGGAAGTAGTTTATAAAGCAAAGGAAAAAAATCTTCCATACTTATATACTCGCCTTTAAAAGGTAACTTATGAGCTAGATGAGTAATGGACTTTATGTCTTTAAAATCCGTTGACAATAATATTAAGAAGATGTCATCATTCATTATATAGACCTCTTTTTCTAATGTAATTAATAATAATGAAATGATAATAGTTATTAAGTCCTTATTCAAGAAGGAAACGGGGTGGAATCGGTAAAAACGGTTCTAAATGACTGTATAAATACCTTTTATAGGGAATACACAGTTCTTTGAATAGAATTTTTTCCGGTTCTTGTATTTAAAAAGAGATCGTTCTATTGCAAACATTGAGTTATAGATAAGTTGGAGGAGTTGTTTGGTAGTTTAGTCATTGGGTAATCCGGAGTGTAGAGATTAGTAACTGCTTTTCTTTTTTTCAGTGCTGCTAGGACCGTTGTATTCTGTGTAACCACTATTAGCCAAACATGCCATTAGTCCTTACTATACTTCGTTTTTATCAAAACAGCACCAACAAGAAATGTCGCAGGATATGTTAGGGGATGAACAGTCACTTTATACGAGACTTGGAATAAAAGTTGATAGCATTTGCTAAAAAGGTGGTTTATATTATTGTAGTTAAAGAAGAGTGTGAAAATAAATAAAATAATAAATGCCTAAATTGTAAGTGCCTTTGAGAAATAGAATACCTTTAATTCTTAGGTATTTGAAGTCACTAAAAGACTCTGATTAAAGCTATAAATATTACAAAATAGTCCCCAAAAATGTGATGTGACTTATAAATTTTTTTGATCATTATAGGGGTTTTCCAGAGATATTTGTCTGCTCGGAAGCCATGTAATTGCACGTATGAAACATAGACGTATAAAGGCCTTATATAGGTTTGGGGTTATGAAGTCGTTCATACACTTAAAGGGGTATACTTAGCTATACCCCCTTAAGTGTATGAAACGATAGTTGAATAGATTAAAGAAATTAGAAATTTATAAAAAAAATTATAATATGGAGGCTTAATTAATGAAAATAATCATTCGCAATAAAGTACGTTGAAAAAAATGTAATGACATAATTGAATCTAAGAATAATTATGATTTTAGGTACTGTAAATGGGGCTCGATTTTTGTGGATGGAGGCAAAGAGTATCAGAAGTTTGGATGGGCATTAAAAAATCCAGAAGAAGGAACAACGGTAGATGATTATATAAATTTGAGTTATTCAATTTATGAAGAGAATGGATAATTAATTTTTGCCACTATTAAAAATCGCTATAGCCTTCTATCATTTAATGTGTAAGGAAAATATTGGTAATTATATTTACATCATAACAGATAGCTAGATCCCTAATAATTAGAGAAACCGCTTCATTTGAAATCCTAAACGATATCGGATAGATACTATTGAAAGTACTTATTTGCCAATATGATAACTAATAATAGTTACTATAAAAAATGCTATAGTAACCATTACTGGTGACTATTCAGAATCCCTTCTATAAAGGGGGGATGACCAGTTTAGTCAAGTTGCAATATGTTTAATATTATCAATTGAAACTATTGGTTACTATAAAAGAGCCAGTAATGGTAGCCACTATTGGTAACTATTAAGAGTCTCTCCTAAAGGCAATCATTTGGTTTTACTTATAGTAAATAAAGTTATAACTCTATATACAGCATGTAAAGGAATAAGCTCAATTTCTAACGCTGCTCTTCCATTTTGTCATTCTAATATTAGACAGTCTTTAGAGTAAATAAGGATTTTTTTAAATAGTTCGGCTTTGAGTATATTTCGCGTATTCAATTTTTGCTTTTTTTAGTAGTAAATTTAGTAATTTGAAACAAAAACACTTCCAGGTATTATCTTTAAAAAGTAAAAATCGCCACTTAGATTCTAAGTAGCGATTTTTTTATTTTACATATGGTTGTAGTAAAACATACAGCCCCTTTTTTTGATCATCTGATAACTGTTGGATGATATCAATTAATTTGTCGTCGATTGTTTTAACTTCTACAGGAGAGACATCTAATTTTAAGTCCATTTGCTTTTCGACCATAGCAAAAAATTCAGTTAGTGTAAGTTCAAATACTTCACATACATTTGATAGTTGTGCAAAGTTTATATCAGTGACACCGCTTTCTAGTCTAGAGATTGAGGCCTGAGATAGTGCAACCTTATCGCCTAATTCTTGCATACTCATATTGTTTTGTTTTCGTAAACTTCTTATTGTACGTCCGATTGAGACAGCATTCATCGTCCTATCAACTCCAGTTAATTAGTCAATTTAAGCGTACAATTATTCCGTTTTACAATCAACATTTAATGTTTTATACTATTATTGAGAATTCTAAAAAACTGCATAAAAGGAGATGGCTATTATCGATAATTTTAATGCAGCAATGCAACAATTTTTGAATCAACGCGTTGATGGAGTATTGTATGAAATCAGTTCAAACGTAAAAAAAGAAGGTTTATCGCAGAGTATAGATAAAATGCTAAATCAATCTAATTTATCCTTGAATAAAGAGGCGAAGGATGAATTTACAGAAAAAATTCATGATTTAGTGTTTGAGTATCAGCATAATATTCTGCAACAAGTTTATCTAGTTGGTTTTCTGGATGGATTAAAACTTGATTCTAAAATGAAAGAGGTCTTATAAATGCATAAATGGTACAACGGTCAAATTACAATTCAGTTAAGTACAATTGTTGAAGAACAAGAAGATGGCACAAAAGAACGCAACTCTGCTCACGATGCTATAGATCTCGATTTTTTAACGGAATTAAAAGAGTTAGTGAAGGCTAAGGGCTACTCTTCAAATTTCGTTGGCTTTGATTTACAACTCGCTGGCGATGCTACTTTGACTGACATTGAAGCATTAGAGGAAACTGTTCGTCAAGCGAAAGCAAAGGAAGACGTAATTCGAGGAAAAGCTACTGTTACTAAAATCTATTTTTAATACTTGGATGTTAAGCAGTCATTTTATTGATTGTTTAACGTTTTATTAATATGAATTTACTCAAGGCAAAAAACCCCCAACTCTAATAAAGTGACAGTGTGAGTCACTTCATGAGTTGGGGGTTTTCCATTGCTATTTATTAATCTAAGGTTATATAAAACGTTTGTTCGTTATTGTAAAGCGGAAAGTTGGGAATTTTAAAACATTATAATATCTAAAGGTATAAATATGGTATTATAGAATTAATAAGGAGGTATATTATGGTAATTTTTAATTCTACTTACGCAAACATTATAGAAAATAGTAAACTATATCAAGCTCAAATTGATGCATATCAGGCCGTTCAAAATTATTACGAACAATTTCCGGAATTTGAAAAAAGAGAAGTGTTAGTTGTTATGCCTACTGGATCTGGTAAAACTGGTTTAATGTCCATTCTACCTTTTGCAAATTGTAAAGGAAAAGTACTATTAATTACTCCAGGAAAAGTTGTTAGAAGAACGGTTTTTGATGAATTTGATACAGTGTTTAATCCTCAAAATTCATTTTTGTATAAACATAACGTTGTTTTAAAGTCAGATCGACTTCCGAAAGCTTTACTATATCAAGGTTTTAAAAAGGGTAGTGAACAGGAAAGAAGTATTGCTATTCGAAAGCTAAAAGAAGCAGATATTGTTATTACTAATATCCATCGAATAAACAGCAGTAGTGATGAAGTTAACTTAATGAATTTAGTTGATGAGAATTTTTTCGATATGATTATCATTGATGAAGCTCATCATGTTGCAGCGCCTATGTGGCAAGAGGCATTGGCATATTTTAAAGCATCAAAAGTAATTAAGTTAACTGCTACCCCGTTTAGAGCAGATAAACAAGAGATTACAAACAATCCATTAGATCCAATTTATGAATATACATTAGGTGAAGCTATTAAAGATGGATTATTAAAAGATGTAATAAAAGAAGTTGAAATCCCAGGAGAATTAGAATTTGTCCATAATGAAACTGGTCAAAAATTGACGTTAGAAGAAGCGAAGCAGAAATTAAATAATGACTGGATAAACAAATCCGTAGCATTGTCAGAAGTTTGTTCTAAACAAATAATTCAACAAACAAAGCAAGTATTAATAGATAAAAGAAAAAGCTACCCTAACCATCGCGTATTAGCTATTACTTGTAATGACGAACATGCCCAATCAATTTGCCAATGGTTTAAAGACGCAGGTTTAACTGCGACATATGTAAGTACTAACTCTAATAATGAAAGAGAGAACGATATTCGTTTAACAGATTTTGCACAAGGTAAATATGACGTGATGGTTAGTATTCAAATGCTAGGAGAGGGTTATAATAATTCGGATATTTCCATTATTTCTATTTTTAGACCATTTAAATCATTGACGCCATATGCTCAAGCAATAGGGAGGGGCTTAAGAAAAATTTATAATGCTAATTCTGAATTAGACAACTTTTGTAATGTCATTTATCACAAGGAACTTGGGCTTGAAAAGCTGTGGGAGTATTACAAACAGCAAAAGTCCTTTTCAGAAGTGATTAAATCCCAAAGAGAAAGCATGAGTGTCCAAATTAATATGCTAGAAGAGATGGGGTTTGTAGAGGCAAGGTCATCTTCTAGGAAGTCTAAAATAGACATTGATGAAGATATTCTAGTAGTAGTTCCACAGCAATTAGGAAGTGTTACAAAATACTCTTCTAAAGGAATTGGAGATGAAGATTCATTTTCAACTGACGGGTTTGATCGATATTTAGCGGCCAAAAAAGCTACGAATGATGAAGTGGTAAATAATTTAAAGGCTCAAATAGAACGAATCCATAGATTACAAGAAGAAGGAACAATTTCAGAGGAAGAAGCACAAATGCTAATTGAAAAGAAAGAAGCACAAGCTAATGAAAATATTCAAGTAAATTATTCAGAAGGTGAAGACTATTTAAAGGCACAAGGTCTGAGAAAAGAGTACATTACATGGCTAAATATAAAAATTGAAGATTTCTTTGTACAAAGTAAATTAGATAAAAAAGGTACAGAATTACCAGTTCGCTACGATTTCCAGTTGGATAATGAGGTTGATAATATTGGCTGGTTAACGAGGAATATTCATCAAGCGATTTATCAGCAACTAAAAAAACGTATTGGTGAATTTAATACGAGTGATTATGGAATCGCTAAAAAAATAGTGATTAATAAATTGGGGTTTTATTGTTGAAAATGGAAAATTTGCTTTCTATTTAATAAAATAGGATAATATAATTGTTCTGTGAAAATAGTTGCAGAAGTGTTAAGTTTCAAGCTTGTCAAGGTTATAAATATTTAGAATCTCAACAAGCAAACTAGTAACTTCTATCAAGAACAGCACTAGCTGGACTTCTAGATTGCTAGACAAACTTAGCAACATTGTAATTACCTCCATAGGGTGAGTATAGTGTAATGTTTTAAGAGTAAGAATTCCGTTATATGCGGGAGCGCGTGGTCAGCAGAGCATTCATCTACGGATGGATGACACCAAATTAGGCTAGGAGGTTTTCTGTTATGAAATGGAGTAATGGGCCACAACAATTACATAACCTCTCTAGCTCTTCTAATATTAATTGGGAGAAGTATAGAACTAAAGGCTATTTACATTTTGATGAACGAATACAAATAGGGCATATGAAAGCTAACCTCTTGAATAAGGATTGGGTAGCTTCATATGCTTTTTTACCATTTATCCATTTTGAAATGAATTTTAAAAGATTTGTAACGATTAAAGAGATCGATGAGCAGGGGCAAGTAACTAAAAGAAAAGAACGAGGGGAACCTAAAAAACGTAAAATTTATTATTCTGCTCATAAGGATGGCTACATTTATAAATATTACGGCGACTTATTAAACAATGCTTATAATATCTACGCATCTGAAAATGAAATTGATGATAATGTCGTAGCCTATAGAAATAATAAACTAGGAAAAAATAATATCGATTTTGCATTTGAAGTATTTGATCATCTATTTAAGTTTGAAAATGCAGTTGTCATTTCAAGTGATTTTACTAAGTATTTCGATAATATTTCACATAAAACATTGAAGCGGAATATAAGAAGGGTTTTAGGTGTAAAAACCTTAGAACGAGATTGGTATCAAGTGTTTAAGAACCTTACACAATTTACTTATGTAAATAGGGAAGACATTGATAAGTTTTTAGAAGAGAAATATGGAAGAACATTAAATAAAAAAATCAAGACACATCAAATTAATCGAATCATGACTTCAAGTGAGTTTAGGAAATCTAAAAAGAAGTATTTAAAGCCAAACCCTAATTTGGATTCTTATGGAATTCCGCAAGGATCAAGTATGAGTGCAGTTTGCTCTAATGTACATCTAATTGATTTTGATAAAGAAATAAGCGAGTGGTGCAAGCAAAAGTCCGCAAATGCAATGTATAGAAGGTATTGTGATGACTTAATTGTAATTATCCCTCTTGAAAAACAAAGTACAAATGAATTCGCAACAATTCGAAATGAATTATTTGAAATCATTAATAAATATAAAAGTGATGGTTTAGATGTGCAACAGAAAAAAACAGAAATACGGTTATGGAATGGTGACAATATACTAGATGAGCAGCTAAAGCCATCTAAATTAGATTACTTAGGATTTGTAACTGGTGGTCAGATGATCCAATTAAGGGAAAAAAGCCTTTTTAATTATTACACAAGAGCATATCGCAAAGCCAAAACAGTCAAACGTATTGAATATGCTACAGAACGATCAGGACCAAAAAGATCTTTGTATGATTTATATACACATCTTGGATTTGAATATAAAAAGCGTGGGAATTTTGTTACCTATGCCTATAAGGCTCATAATAAAATGTGTCGGTTGCCAGTGAAGAGCTTGATTAAGAAACAGGTGAAGAGGCATTGGGGGAGGATCCATAGAAGATTGTAAGAAAATTGGCTATTTGCCAAAACATTTGCTTGGCTAAGAGCGGTACTGCTTTTCTGTAATAAAGAAAGCTTTTTTCTTGACGACAAGAGGGGAAATGTTAACTGTGAATCTGTAACTTTGTTAACTTAGAAACTTTATATTGGCGACGTTTTTCTTATAAGCTAGCATAGTAGTTCCTCTGATAAAACAAGATTAGAGATTTAGATATAGAGTCAAAAAAATTGCTGCAGAAACGTTTGAAAAAGTTATTATAGAGGCTATTGCTGAAAATGAATAAGTTCGAGGTTATTCATATTGTTCTTGTTCTTCTCTACTTGAACAAAATGAAATTGATAAGGCGAAAAAAGTGATCTCAGAAAAACAACGAGAATTGCGATTAGCTGAAGTTAAGAGTGTACGCGAAGAAATTAATGAAATAATTCGTTCGATTAAAGATATTGATAAAGAGTTATTAATTTTCAAGCTTAAAAAAATGAAGCTATATGAACTATGTCCAGATGTATCACTTAATTTACAGGGTTATTTTAATCAGTTAGAAAAAACACGAGCTAGATTAGTGAAACAAAAAATGATGCTAGCCAAACAAAAAGGATAATAAGTTCGAGTTTGAAATAAAGTGCAAATTCTTGCGTATTACAAGAGAGTTACTCTATTCCTTTTGTTTTCAGCTAGTTGGATCTTTAACATAAAAAATTAATTAGTTAATTTATTATATGGAATTTATAGTTAAATATACATATAAAACTAAAGGGATGAAGAAGATGGATCTATTAAAAAATAATTTAGAGCAAGAGTTATTCAAATATATAGAAATGTGTGAAGAAAATACAATTATTATTAGCCCGTTTATAAGCTTTAATATTGCAGAAAAATTCGTTCAGATAATAAAAGATAAAAATATAGATTGCAAAATAATTACTAGATTTGAAAGAAAAGCTTTTATAGAAAAAGCTAGCAGTTTAGAAGCATTAAAATTACTTGTTGAAAATGGTGTACAAATTTTTGCTTTGAAAGATTTACATTCAAAGGCTTATCTTATTGACTTAAAACGGTGCTTTGTTGGATCTGCTAACTTTACGAATAAAGGATTGAACAAAAATCATGAATTACTATTATTCTTTGACGAAGATTCTGAGGTTGAAAAATTTAGTTCATATGCTAATGAGTTAATAAAACAATTGGTTGATTGGGCAATAACAATTGAACGAATACAAAGAGAGCAAGAAATTATAGAGGGTTACAAAGCAACCCAAAAAGAAACGCAAAAAACAGACGATTCTTGGGGAGCAGATTTAAAAACAGAAAAATCAGTTGATGAGAACGCCATTGTATTATCAGTTCCAGCAAGAGACACTATACATTTGATTGAAAAATATTATGTTCATGCCCATCCAATATCCAGCGGTTATAACTATTCACCTACAAAATACATAACATTTCGAAAACCAAATGGTGGTGTAATGGATAAAATTTATAGAATTAATAAAACGTTATCTATAGAAATGAAGGAATGGAACAGTGAAATTAAAAAAATAGATATCCCTGACATAATTAAAGATAGTGTTGTTAACTATATTGTTGATCGGTATAGGGATTTTGATTTCGATAAGGCACAAAAGTATAAATTTTATCTTTTAAGTTTGCTTTGTGAACTTCCAAATGAACCGCATCCGCCAGCTAATAATGCTGGAGGATGGTTATATACAATTAAAGATTTAAAAGAGAGTACTGGTCATGTATTCACAATTAATCAAATAAAGAAAAAACATTTAGTAGCGGATTGAAAAGGCTAAATAAAAATATTTTATTTACTGATAGAGGAATATAAATGATAGCAGAAACAAGTGAGAAAATAAGTAATTTAATAAACAAAATAAGGAGTATTTTATGTTTATAGAAAGTATATATAGATAGTTATAAAATTTGAAGAATTTCAGTTTAAAATTACCGACTTCCGAAGTAGCGGATGTAAAAGGCGATTTTAAATTAAGACTTTCAATTTTAATTGGAGAAAATGGTACAGCTAAAACTACGATAACACAGGATTTTATAGATTCTTTAGAAAGTAATTATGAAATTAATTACGTCATTAATAAGGAACAATTTCGTAAGACAAATAAACGAGCACAAACAATTCATTTATTTTGACACCTGGAGAATTAAAATTCGCCAAACAACACCCAAATAGTTTTAAGCTTTATTTAGTGAAAGATTTAGATAGTGATATTCCAAACTACAAAGAATTACCCTCTCGCTTTTGGGAACAACCATCAAAATTTAAATTGAACGAAATCGTTTCAAAAATTGAAGTGGAATTTTAATGTGCTAGCAAAAAATAAAATTTGATATTACACAATTAAATTTACGAATTAGGTATTAAGAGGCGATGCTAGAAAACAAACAAGAGAGAAATTCATAATAGAGTCGAATCAAGAGAGATAATAAAATTTTCTTATAGGTGAGTTTAAAGATGAATAATAATCGTAATATATTGGATGCATGGATAACTATAGAACAGCTATCAGAAGGTTCTATTAGTAAAAAAGATAAAACGTATGATTTGCTATATGGACCTGCACCAGATTGGAAAAGATTTTTTATAGAATATATTGAAAGACAGAAAAGAAAAAGTCACCTTTCTGAGAAGAGATTTATTAAATCGGGTGTTGTAATGTATTTTGGGATTTTTGCTTTTGATGAAGTTGTAGATATTTTAAGGAAAAAATATAAAATAAAAAAAACAGATGAAGACATCGCAAAATCTGAAAAATTTACGATTGCTCTTTATTTCAATCATGAAATGGAATTTTTAGAGGATTATTTATTTTTAACAATCAGTGGTTACATTCGTAATAAAGGAGATTTGCCCGAAGATTTACGAAAAGTTGAAAATGAATTTAAGGAAATTTTGAGCCGCAGATTTGAAGAAAATTTTAATGCAATGTTTAATGATTTATTTATTCGATATAATGTGACACCGGATAATTTTCGCTTCAAATATTTAACGGATATCGAAAATGGTGATGTAAACTTACATTCTTTTTTTATAGCAGATTTAAACCGAGCGAAGCTACTGAATAACGACAATTTAAATCAATATATAAAAGGGTTTAGCGGAACGAAATATAATCTAGATAGTAATAAACATTCAGCCTTTTTTAATCCGACAATTTTTGAGGAAACTGTTCTGCAACCAAAATATTATCCATTAGGTAGATTTCCAAGTAATACTTCATTTGCTCTCTCCTTTATGCAACAAGCTGCAGTTAATTTAGCGTTGAATGATAAAAATAAAATTATAAGTGTAAATGGTCCACCCGGTACTGGCAAAACAACACTATTAAAAGACATATTCGCGGATTTAATTGTTCAACAAGCCATTGAAATAGTTTCAAGTTCAAAGAAAAGTGTCGAGCCAACTATTATATATTATAAAACTGCTAAATTTGGTAGTTTACCAAAAGCGATTTCCGAAAAAAATGTTATTGTAGCTAGCTCCAATAACGGTGCCGTTCAAAATATTGTAAATGAGCTACCGAAAATCAAAGAAATCGATAAAGAATTTATTAAGGCCATACAAAATGTAAATTATTTCACTCACATTTCAAACTGCCATTTAGAGAAAAAGTTTAGTGGTAATACGTTTGAAATTAAATCTACCTTTAAAGGTCATGAAAACTGGGGGGCGTTCTCTTTAGAGGGTGGCAAAGCTTCGAATATGGAACAATTAATGCTAACAATAGAATCTATCATAAAAGATTTAAAGGAAAATTATACTCCCGAACCAAAAATTTATGAAGAGTTTAAAGTTATGTACCAAAAAGCAAGCTATGAAAGACAAAAGATTCAACAGCTGAGTGAAAAAATTTACAAGCTTCGCAACCTAAAGCCGGAATTAGCTCAGAAAGAACAAGACCTAAAAATTAAAGAGCAAGCAAAAAAGCAAGATTTAGATTTGTTTGTAAATGAGGTTTCAGGAAAAATCGATGCACTTGAAGAGGAATTAAACAATCTAAGTAATAATCATCATTCATATTATCACCAAGTAGAAGATTTAGATTTCACTCGAGCGCAGGCTGAAAGAAATTTCGAGGTGATCCAATCTCAAAAACCGAGCTTTATTTCGTTACAGAGATTATTTTTAAGAGCTAAAATTAATCGTTATTTTAAACAATTAAATGAAGCAAATGAAGAGTTACAACAATTGATTTTGAAACGAAGCAACCTTTTAAAGCTCAAGGAAAAAAATGAACAGAGTATGAATACTACAAAAAATTTATTACTAAAACTAACAAATGAGAAACAAATGAAAGTTGCGGAATTAAATAATTGGTTAAATAATGAAATGGATAAATTAAATAAAATTAGAAAACAAATTCGTGATTTAGAAATGGAGCTAAAGGCGCATAATATAAGAGGTATACAATTTGATTTAGCTTATGAAGATTTACAAAAATCGAATCCATGGTTTACTGAAAAATTTCGTGACATACAAACTAAGCTTTTTATATTAGCTTTAAAAGTACGTAAACAGTTTTTATACGACAACGTAAAAAACTTAAATGCGGCAGCGATTATTTGGAATAAACAAGGTGAATATGCTGGTAGAGTAACCGGACAAATTATTGTGAGAGAAGCCTGGCAATGGATTAATTTCGCAGTCCCAATCATTAGCACAACCTTTGCAAGCTTTAGCCGCATGTTTAATGCACTAGATGAAAATAGTCTGGGCTATTTATTTATCGATGAAGCTGGCCAAGCACTTCCACAAGCAAGCGTTGGTGCAATTTTTAGAAGCAGAAAAATAGTAGTTGTCGGCGATCCATCACAAATTAAACCAGTCTTAACATTAGACTCAAATGTTTTAAATTTAATTGGACAACATTATCTTGTCGATGAGAGATATGTTTCATCTGATGCATCAACCCAAACGTTAACCGACGCTGCCAGTCAATTTGGTTATTACAAAAATGAAGATGAGTGGGTAGGAATTCCGCTATGGGTTCATAGAAGATGCAATGAGCCAATGTTTTCGATTTCAAACTCAATTTCATACAACGGGCTGATGGTACAAGGAAAGAAAAAATCTGAGGCTAATGGAACAGCTGTTTGGATTGATGTAAAAGGAAATGCGCGTGATAAATACGTAAAAGAACAAGGCGAAATGCTAAGAGATTTAATTAGATTCCAACTAGTTGAGAAGCCTGAATTAGCCAATGAGATATACGTAATTACACCTTTTCGCAATGTAGCAAACCAATTAATAAAGATATTAGATCAAATACAATTTACTCAACGAGAAGAGGGGCGCGTCACAAACGTTGGCACAGTTCATACATTCCAAGGAAAAGAAGCTAAAATTGTATATTTAGTACTTGGTGCAGACACAAAAAGCAAAGGAGCAGCTTCGTGGGCAGTTTCAGATCCCAACATCATGAACGTTGCTGCCACCCGTGCTAAGGAAGAATTTTATATTGTTGGAGAAAAACAACTCTATGCAACACTTGGCAGTCGGGTAGCTGATGAGACTATTAAGATTATTGGGAAATATAATAGGGGGAAGTTGTAATAATTCGTGAAAGGTACTCACACAATTTGAAAGTAATAAACGTTTATTTATTAATGTTTATTTCCTTTTTCTATGGAAATTGTATCTGTGCCTGGCACCGTCATTAGGTATTGATACAGCAGGACATGAAGTAGCACTTAGAGTAAATGGCGGAAAAACTATAGTGGTTTTATCTGGTGTGATTTAACTCAAAGTAACATATACTTATAAAGCAAAATCTATCATGGATGAATTGCCAGTGGATGTACAGATTAGAAAGCAAGTAAAACTTCATTGGTATAAAGTTCATAAAAGACTTGATAAAAATAAACACCAGTTAAGAAAAGTTAATTAAAAAGGTAAAGTATAAAATGCAGCCTATAATGAATGTAGAATAGAGACATGGACACAACTCGGTTAAGTATACACTCCACGCACTTTATTAGGGTGCGTCTTTGGTATATCTAATTTAATATTGTTAGAAACATAAAAAGCAGACGGTTTAGAAGTGCGATAATGCACTTCTAATTGACCGTCTGCTTTTACTGTTATTTTATGAATGAACTACGCTAATATAGTTGGCGTTAGCTCTTCTATCGAATGTTTAGGGTAAAGCTGTCGTAGAATATGTGCTTTTAACTCAGCAACATCTACAGTTGTACTGTTTTCCTCGTATTGCATCATAGTAAGCTGCCCGACTAGCTTTTCGATTTGAGGATTTAGAGTTGTTACAACGCCTTCATAAGCTTAAAGCGCTAATGTAAAAATTTTGAAAAGTTGATTATGCAAGATGTTCACGTCTAGCGTTATCAAGCTGTGGTGAATCAGCAGCAAAAAATTATGCACCATCGTTCCTAATACATCCATTTCAGGACTACCGATGATTGGTAAACGTGAACAGATAGAGTGAATCGGGACATTTAAACATTCCAGGACTTGGAATAGTAACGTATAATGTATATTTAATAAAGAATAACTTGAAGTACCTATAAATAATAAACCAATAAATTATTTACTAAAGGAGACAATTGAATGGAAAAATGTCCTCATTGTGAAGGTGATGTTTTCTTTTATGACAAAGAAAATGAGTATGTATGCGTAAGTAAATTTGGTTGTGGATGGCGCGGTATGCTAGAAAAGAGTGGAAATTCCCACTTTGATTTTTATAATAAAGTATGTGAAAATTTTCCTTTTCTTATTGCGCATGAATATTATCAACTGAGCCAACTTGTAAAAAAACAAAAAATTTATGGCGCATTACTACAGTTACGCGATGTATTTGAAGTGACGATTAAGCTACCTACACTTACAGCGATTAGCATTTTACGCAGCAAAAATGAATACGACCCAACTATTTTTTCTCGTCTCCTTTTTTCAAGTTTGAATTTAGGAGATTGGTACGAGTTAGCAAATTTATGCGGGAATTTAAAAAACAATCTACTACCAACTGAATTAAAACAACTACTGAAATCGATTTGTAAACTATTCAAAAATAAAAGACAAGATGTATGTGAATGGCGTAATAGTAAAATCGGTCATGGCGCCTTGAATATCGATGAGCATTATTGTTGGGAGCAATTGATCTTACCATATATTCAATCATTAAATGCCCACTATATAGCGAATGAAGCATTGTATACTTCTTTAAACTATGTGGATGCAAATCGTTACACTTTAGTAGGAAAAGATAGTTTTGAAAATTTAAAATCAATATTTGTGGAAGATTCGCAATTAGTTGAAATGTTTCCGTATGTGTATGCTGATGAAGAAGGGGTGTTTTTATTTGATACATATTATTCAAATAAGAAAAAAGTGGCGATGCTCAACTATCCGAACGGTATAAAAAGAGAATATAAAAACGAGATTTATAATAAATTGACGAATGACTATCAATATATCCGGAAAAATGGTGTTTTTGAGCAACAAGAAAAACATGTAATTGATACGACATTATCACAAAGCGACATTGATCAACTGTATGAAATACAAAAAGTGAATGATTTTATAAAGCCGCCGTATTGCCAACAATATGTCCAAAATATAATAGACAATTATAGCAAGGGTATATTCCTCCTCCAAATGGAACAAGGTATGGGTAAAACTACATTTGCTCAAGCTTTAGATGAATTAGCCTTGAACAAAATTAAGTTGAAGAATGCGTCCATACGCGGCTATTATTTTAATAATACATTTGCTTCGGATGTAAAGTATTTTCTTGAGCATGTGATTGATATGTTACGATCGAATAGTTATGGGAAATTGGATATTAAGCGCGTTGCATCGACTCAAATACAGTCACCGGAGGAATGGATTGAATTAATAAATGCTTATTATGAAGCCCATGTGAAACATTTTTATGCAGAAAAAATGGTTTTGATTTTCGATGGTCTTGATGAAATTAATGCGAACGAAAAAGCGATTTGGGATTTTATTTGTATTACAGAATCCATGAAACAAATACTAAATGATAACATTTATATTTTCTACACATGTCGAACGAATTCGGAAATTTCAAATGCAACACAACAGTATTTAAATACTATTTCATTTACACATCCGCCTTTACAACTAACGCGAGAAGCCGCCGATTATAAAGAAATTTTAAAACTGTATTTAAAGAAAAAAAATTCAGAACAACTTCTACCGATTACAAATGGGCGATTTTCAGAAGTGCATTTAGTTGCTCAGCTAGCGGAGTCGGGCTTAGCTGTTAATGATGAAAGCTCGATTTTTACCCAGTATATGAACTATTTAGAGCAACAGTACGATAAAAAATTTATGCGTCAACTAATTGAAGTCATATTGCTGATTACCTATGCGAAAGAGCCGATTACGATTGAAGAAATTGCTTTTGCGTTGCAAGAGCCTATATCGTTGAAGTTACTAGGTTATATTTATGATCTACGACCTATTCTTTCGGTTCGTCAGCATCAAAATCGTCATGTGCTTTCTTTATCTAATGATAGTTGGATAGTAAGTAGCAAAGAGTATTTTGCGGGGTATTTGGATGGTTTTATCGGTTATTTAATGGAATTTGATAAAGATTATGAGCCTGAAAGTATTGATGTGTTAGATGAAGATGCAGAATTTTTATCATTTATTTATAGCAATTACGGAGAGCTTTTTCTTACTAAGTTAAATGAATCAGACCAAATTGCTGCTATGAAAATGATGCATCATATAGCGTTAATGTTTAATGAAAATAATTTATACACATATCGTTGGAATCGCAGTGAAAGCATGATGCAATTGATTATAGATCAGCCCACGCATACTCGGGAAAGGATCATACTAAAAATTGATGCATATAATCAATTAGCGAATACTGCTTATAAGCGGCGTCAATTAAAACTGGCATTGAAGAGAATTACTGAAATATTTGAGTGGATAAGATCTATCTCATGGATACATCCATATTCTCTTATAAAAATCTTGGATACCAAATTAAAGATTACTTTTGAGCTTAAACTTTATAATGAAGTTCAAGAAGTGTTGGATAAGTTAGAAATTCTTCAACGTAGTGAAGGAAACTTACTGTATGTGTTAGAATTAAAGAGAAATATAGCAACATTCAAAGTATCAATAAATGAACCAAAAGTAGCTTTAAGCTTAATAAAGCCAGTGATAAAACAAATAGAATGTAAGAATGAATTTGAAAATAGCGATGAAGTAATCTTGTTAGCAAATTGTTACGAAACTTTACGTGATATATATATACATTTAGAAATGGTAGAGAAAGCTATTGAAGCTAGTAATAAAGCTATGGAAGTTTTAGAAATAGTTCGATCAATGAGTGTTGATAAATATGAAGCTAATGCTATTAATATTTTTCATAATAATGGTGACATATATTATAAATCAGGGAAGTATAAAGAAGCACTTCAAGGGTATACGTTATCGATAGAATTATTATTAAAATTTAAAAAAAATGATCAATTTGTGGATTATGAAAAATTAGTAGATTCTTTAAGATGGCGTTTAGAGTGCTATATTAAATTAAATGACATTGAGTCACAACTTAATGATCTTCAATTAATTTGTAAATACAGCAGACACGTAACAATTGTGCCATTTCATTTATGTCAGTATTACTTCTTAATGGTTCGATACCAAAATGGTTTGAATTTATTTAGTGATATGCAAGAGTCAATTCCGGCATTAATTGCAGAATGTGAAAACCTTGATTTAACTAATGAGGATGAATTAAATTATTTCTCTAAATTAATTGTATTTTCTAAATGTGAAATTAATAATCAAGAGACAAAACAATTATTTCTTAGAGAATTGCTTCCCTTTATAAAACATCAATTTAATGAAGAAAATTATGAAACCATTGTTGATTATTTGAATGAAGCATAATGATTTATCATCAAAGTAGAAAATCCGGAGATTTCTTGAATGATATGGAAATTACTTGGTAATTATGTTAAAAGATAGTCTCCGTAAGCAATTTTATAAACCTTATTAATTCCTTTGTTAGCGCAATTTTTGATGGTCAAAAAAACCCTGCAAACGTTGATATAATAAGGGTTTTAAATTTTAGTGGTAGAACACCCGCCGTCTCCATACTTAACAATCGTTATTTGTAGCGTTATATCAACGTTCAAATGGCGTACATAGCGTCTGACACTGTACAATCATACAATCAAGCGGACAACAATCGACCTTCTAATCTTAACGGATTAGGAGGTTTTTTTGCGTGGTTAAACGTACGAGAAAGCACGGAGCATTTGCTATCGAAGAATCATTTGTTATTGCTTTTAAGCTCAAGTGTCTTGTCATCTTCAGAAGGATCTGTTGGATTCAGTTCCGATTGTTCCATTGAATTGTTAGAAAAAATAAATTCAAGTGTCTTGTCATCTTATGTAATAATTTAACTGTTAAATATGCTAATATAATAATAATAAACTTTTGTGAGGTAATTATGGAAATTCGAAACTTTGTAATATTTTCAAATACGATAGAAGAATATGAAGCATTTATTAATAAGGGAGTATTTTATTGGCCAAACGAAATTGCAAAATTAACGCCTTTTCAAAGAGTGATAGAAAATATCGAACTTCAAGAAAAGATTGGAGATAAAGTATTAATCGTTGTTGGGGCTAAAATGAAAAATATTAAAGATACATATTTAAAAGAGAGAATTACTAATTCTCCTATGATTACGCATATTGCGGAGGTATCAGAAATTTATGAAAGACCTGTTTTAGGGTATAGATACACGCATGGGAAAAATCCAAGCAGTTCTTTTATGCTGCCTTTTGAATTTTTACCACAATTTAAAGAGCTATCGAATTATTTAGGGAGAGAATTCACTGAAAATAACTTATTTGAAATCGATAAGGCCATTGAATTTGGTGAGTGTATTAATGAGTTATTAAATAACAATAAAATTGCATTTACAAGAGCATTTTTTAAAGACGACTCCATTTATGTACAATCAGAAAATGAAAATGAGGTTTTTGAATTATCCCCTGGTTTCCCAATACATAGAAAGACTGATAAAAGCATTAGTAATTCTTTAACATATCGAGAATTACCAGATCGAGAATCGTTACAAAAAATTATAAGTACTTGTAATGAAAGAGGTTTAGATGGTGATAATTTAATATTAAGCCTTCGAACGTGGCGCGGTAGTAAGTTTATGAAATTAGAAGTTTTGGAGGAAAAGTTTCAAAGTTTGAATGGGAAATTACAAGAAGGTATTTCAACGAGACTATTAACTACAAATGATGATTCCGATCATTTATTAAATGAAATCCAAAATTATCTTAACAATAACAGTGAGAATGAGGGAGAAACAATGGGATTTTCTAAAAATACAATTTTATATGGTCCACCAGGTACAGGGAAAACGTATAAAGTCATTGAGAAGGCTGTAAATATTATTGATCCAAACTTTTCAAATGGTAAACCTACACGAAACGACTATGAAGAAGCGTATCGTACATATATTGAAAATAAACAAATTCAATTTTGCACGTTCCATCAGTCGTTTAGTTATGAAGATTTTGTAGAAGGTCTTCGTAGTGATATTGAAAAAGAAGGGGCACCATTTACACCTCAAAATGGCGTGTTCAAAGATATTTGTGAATTAGCGAAGAGTCGGTATCAACTTTCGAATTCTTCATCGACTGATTTCGATGAAAGTAATATTTATAAAATTTCATTAGGTAAAGCAAATAGTATCGAAGGTGAAAAAATTTATCGTTATTGTATTGACAATAAACTAATTGCACTTGGTCATGGGAGTGGAATTGATTTTACAGATAAAAATAATTTCACAGAAGTTTCAGATGCTTTCGCAGAGTATGAAGATGATACGAGTAATAGTGTCATCAAGATGGTAAATAACTTTAAAAATGATTTACAAATTGGGGATATTGTGATTGTTTCAAAAGGAAATTTAAAGTTTAGAGCGATCGCAAAAGTGACTGGTGACTATTACTACGATGAGGAAACTGAAATACCTTACAATCATTTTAGAGAAGTTGAATGGCTATTTATTAGCAAAAATGAGGAAGAAGCTGAACACATTTTTAATACGACATATACAGATTCAACAAGATTTTCACAACAATCCATTTATCCATTTGGTGAAGATCAACTAAATTTAGATGCTATTAAAAACTTTATTACGCCAAACGAAAAAGGAGAAGAAGAACGTTTTGTCTTAATTATAGATGAGATAAACCGTGGTAATATTTCTAAAATTTTTGGGGAACTTATTACTTTGATTGAGGAAGATAAACGATTTGACGTAGAGGCTGACGGTACTATTAAGGGTTTAGAAGTTACATTACCATACTCAAAAGACAAGTTCTCTGTTCCGAAAAATGTATACATACTTGGTACTATGAATACAGCGGATCGTTCAATCTCATTAATGGATACAGCTTTACGTAGAAGATTTGATTTTGAAGAAATGTTGCCTGAACCTAACGTGTTATCAGAAGTGGATGGAATCGATGTTCAACAATTATTACTAAAAATAAATCAAAGAATTGAATATTTATATGATCGCGATCATCAAATTGGACATGCCTTTTTCATTGGCAAAAAAAATTCGGACGAATTGATCGAAGTGATGCAACGTAAAGTGATTCCGTTATTACAAGAGTATTTTTATGATGATTGGGAAAAAATTGAATTAGTCTTGGGTGGGACAGCTAAATCTGAAAGTAATGAAAATAATTATTTCTTATCTAAAAAGACATTGAATGCTAATGATTTATTTAAAAACACATCTAAAATACAATCTAAAAAAGTAAAGTATTCGGTTGTTAAAGAACCTTCTGCGAATGCGTTATTAAATATTTACCAAAGCGAACGTGATGACTCAAATGAGTAATGTAAAAGTAATTCGAGTAAAAGAAAGTTTCGATTGGATTGAAATTATTGAGGATAACGATAATGGTCGCTATTTAGAAGGTAATACAATTACAGAAACGCAATTGCAGCACATTAAGGAAAAATGGATCGAATTAGGGTTAGATCATAAATCGATTTTATGGAGCGATAAAAAGTTCAAATTAATCAACTACGTTGGCTATGTACAAGTAGAAGATGTTGCGATCGAAATTTTGCCAAAAGTATCTCCTCAAAATGATTACCAGCAAATGAGAAATGCATTAATTGAAATGATTAATACATGTTACGAGTTAGATATATTGGTAGATTATACATCTAATGAATTAGAACAAGGTGATTTGAAAGAAATATTAGCAAAATACTTTGCGAATACTCTTTTAAAAGAACTACATCGTGGCATTTCACAAGAATATCGATTAATAGAAGAAAATGCAATTTCGTTAAAAGGGCAACTACTAGTAGCACAACACATTAGAAATAATGTGTTAAATAATAAGGCCTATCAAGTAGCTGTAAGTTATGAGGAACGTGTAGATAATCATATTTTAAATCAAGTGTTAAAATGTGCAACATCATCTTTGATCAAAACGGTTCGCAGTTTTGAAACGAAAAAGCAGTTGCAGCAAATTGATTACTTACTAGATACGGTTGAAAATAGATCATTTACAAAACATCAATTGAACGAAATACGTTTAAATCGAATTAATAAACGTTTTGAAAAACCATTTAAGTTAGCAAAGCAATTTCTGCTAAACGAAACAAATACGATGCAATATCATGATTTCACAAACACATTTGTCGTTATGTTTAAAATGAATGATTTATTTGAAGCGTACATTGCTATTCTATTAGAGGAAATAGTAGATGGACCAGTTTATGCACAAGACCAAAGACATCGTTTATTTAAAAATGAAAAAACGAATCGTGATATATTCCAATTAAAGCCGGATGTAGTTATTGGAGATGAAAATCAAATTATCATTGATACAAAGTGGAAGAGAATTTTTGATAAAGAAGAAGTTACGCGTTCTGGCGTTAAACGTGAAGACATGTTTCAAATGTATGCTTATTTAACGAGATACAAATATGCTAGTAGAGGTGTCTTATTATATCCAAAAACTGAGCAACCAAAAGGAGAGGATTTATTTTTACAATCGTGGAAGTTAGAAGATAAAGATATCCTCTTACGTGTATATTCAGTTTCGTTAGTAGATCGAGAAACAACGGAGAGTGAGTTATTAAAGATATTAGGTGATATCTCTAGTTGAGTTTTGCGGATCATTCGTGCTAGTCATTCACATAATTAAAGGCGAAAACATTAGGAAGTGAACCGAACCCCGAATAGTGGACATTAAAAAAGTCGACTCATTTGGGGTCTGTTCATATTACAAAAATAGTTCTATAGTTTCTAAATAGTATTGACTTTAACGGTCTTGAATGTGAATTGAATTATTGAATAAGTATACAGCTGCTGCTAAAAGGATATAAGTAAATTTTAATTCATTATAGAATTCATAGTACTCTATGGTAATACTTTTAGGATTCGATTTATTTAGTACGAGATTATAAAAATTCTTTAATTTTCCCCAATTAATATTGATACATTTATAATAGATACTTAATGCATTGTTTAGGGATTGATTGTCAATATTTTTTAAGGAATCTTCGGTTAATTCAGGAATTATTTTTTCTAATGCATGTAATTCTTTCTTTAATTTCTCAATTTCGCTCCTTTCTATATCCTTTCTTAGAGAATCTTTTATTAGGTTATTCATTTCCTCAAAGAACATATTAAAGCGTAGTATATTGAATCTATGTACATTATAATTTTTTTCGATAGCGATAAATTTCTTTTCTAGTTCTCTATCTTTGGCTAGTCTAAAAGTTAAAATTACTCCATATATTCCTGCACAGGAAGTAACAACAGCTGCAATAATAATTCCCCATAAACTTACCCATTCACTTGAAAGCTTAAGTTCATATTTATTAAAAATATAATATACTAATATAAACATTATTAATAATAAACCAGATATTTTATAAATTTCATCTTTTATGTTTATTTTATCTTTCCTCTCTAAAATAAATTTACTGTCTATTGTTTCCTTAGCCCAAGCTTCAAACATTTAAAAATCCCCTATCTATATTCTGTTTAAGGTTTATTTTAAACTATATTGGTTTAGATTGGAATTAATAGTCTTACTCGGAATAGTGGTCATATACGATAAAGAGGAGAAGCTAGTAGAGTGAATTGATTTAATGAGAGTAGCTAGTAAAGGCTATTCTCTTTTTGTTTGAGATATAATAAGTTAGCGCTTTAGATGATGAGCGGAAAAATAAGGTGTTTAATTTTTATGCCGAGGAGCTGCAACGAAAACTGATTATTGTGTCGCCAAAGGGACATGATGAAACGTATTACAACTGCTTCTCGAAAGTATTCATTATTGAACATGATGCAACGATTCCGAAAAGTACGATTCGTGGGATACAGAATAAGAAATGACCTAGAAATGATATACGAAGAGAAAGGTTATTAGAACTTTAAGTAAAAAGTTTGTAATGAAACATATTTAAAAAGCTCTATAGATATATGGCGACATGACCATGTACTATTGAGCTTTTTGTAATCAATTACTCTTTTCTAGGAAGTCTTATTTATGAGATAGAAAGATTGAATCTTTACTAAACAGTTATAATCCCAAAAATACTAACTGTAAAGGCTAATACCACGCCAGCATAAATCGAACCTAAAGCATATTTTTTAAAAATAAAATTATGAATACTTATCATCAAAAAACAAAAAGCGAGTATAACTTGTTTCCAAATAGGTTTATCGAAACTTTCTTTAAACCAAATAAAATCATAAAGAAGACTGATTACCATAATAGTAAGTATTACTACAACTATTTTCTTTAGTAAATTAGATTTCTCCAAAACCTAAGATACCCCCCTTAATAAGGCTTTGAACCAAAGTACCAGTCCCCTTTAGCTCGTAACTGAATATTCATTTTATAACTTAATATGCTAGCAATTGCCCTAACATTATCATTTCTAAGTGCCTGTTGCAATCGGTGTATACTACAAATGAAATTTTGATTACAGTGTATGGGAAATTAAGATAGTAATTTTTTTTGCGGGTGTTGGCAGTATCATCGGTAATGTGATTGGCGGTAAATTATCTGACAAAATCGGTAAAAAAGCCGTTGTATCTATAGCCGCTGTTATTGCTGCCATTGGTGTTATTAGTTTTTCGTTGCTAACGGAAAATGTCGTACCTGCAATTATAGTTCATGTTTTTATGAGCGCTTCTATCGGCTTAGGTCAATCATCGTTAACAGCTTTAATATCAGAATTGAGTCCGAAGATTAGGGGAACCGTAATGGCACTGAATAGTTCTGCAATGTATATCGGGATGATGTTTGCGTCGGCAGGTGCTTCTTGGCTGCTAGCTGGTGAAAAAACATTCGTAGCAATTGGTATACTATGTGCAATCGCTAGTTTCTTAGTTTTATCGATTGTTCGTTACCTGATTAAAGAAGAGCCTGCTACAAACCAAAATGGAAATCACCTACAATTTAAATAAGACGTATATCTTTTAAATTTATAAAGATCAACAGGTATAGTAGGGATGACCAATACTATCGAGCTTTTTTTGAGGCAATTACTACAACATTACCTAAATACATATTTAATATCTCTACTCTAAATAAAACTAATCGATATTGGTATTCTTTTGAAACAAAGATACTAATGCTAAAATTAAAAATGCTTTAGCGAATGTTTTTGTAAATTCCTTATAATCATTAGGTATATATTTACTGGTAATTAACGCGGTTACTGCCATTACTATATAAGTTAAAATGCTTTTTAATTTTGTATTTTTTATTGTAATTAAATACATTAATGATTCAGCAAATAAAATGATAAGTAATAAAATTAATAAATTTATTACTATATAACTCAAAGATTTCACCTTCTTTTAAACGATTAAAAAACAAAGAATTTTACAAGTAAAATAAAACGTAATCTTTTAAAAAGCTCAATAGGTGTGGTAGTGACGACCAATACTATCGAGCTTTTTGCGTTCAGTTAAGGTGTATTTTATTTTCTTTTTATATTTAATAAAGACATCAAGCCAAACCCGACTACAGCAATACTTAAGCAAACAGTAGAAAATAGATTTTCACCCATTTTGAAGATTAGTAGGAAGAGACTTTATATGAACATTAAGGGTACAGTGTATTTCATTCTTAATTTATTTATTATAATAACTCTCCCCATTCGAATAAAGATGAAAAGAAACAAGTAATAGCTAAAGCTCATAACGTAAATTTACTTTTTATGTTCAGAGAATTTCACAATGTTCACTGGTTAATACAATAAATAAAACTATCAGCCATTACCAAAAATAATGATATTAATCTTTTTTAAACGTATCAGGGATGATAGAAAAGAGAACTATTCCTGATATAATTGCTATGAAGAGTGATAGCGAAATAACCTTACTTATAAGTAATATCACTAATACTAAGATAATGAGAGATCGCCAAACCAATATCACTTTGACATCCAAATCACAACCTTTCATTTATCATTTTGAAAAACATTATTAAATAAGTAAAATATTTTTTTATTTACTAAATGTAGTGCAATGAGTAAACAACACGATAGTTTAGTACATTTTTTCTTAATCTTTTAAATCTACATAAAACTAGAGAGAAATATCAAACAACCCACTTTTTTAGTAATCTAGATAACACCAAATAAATTATTAAAGTATTTAAGGCTAATAAAGTAAAATCAAAAAATAAATTATTAATCCCTAAATCTAATATTTGAAGAATTGATACATTTTCTGATCCTTTATACTGAATCCATTTAAATGGAATTCCTAAAATGAATGCAATCACCAAACTAATATTAGCAATATATTTTCTCTTCAAATGCCAACACCTCGGAAGTGTATGTTGTAAACATAGTTTCTTAATTTTATGGAGTCACTATTATTTTCCTTTGCCCTTAGTTAATATACTTCATTGAGTTCCTGGGCTTCAAAATTTTAGTTAGATGAATTTTTATAGAGAAATTACTTTTTAATCTAACTCTTTGTGAGGCATTGTTATTCTCACAGCTAATTCTACTAATGGTTTAGAAAAAGTACTTGGAATCATCGGACTTGGTAATTCCCCTTTATAGTTTGCAAGCCCAAAAGACGCTTCACCAATTTTAATCCAATCTATTTCATCTGTTCCTTGTATGGCTCCAATAAAGTGGTAATCAGCAGTATATAAATCAAAACCATCTTTATTAGGATTAAATCTCCAAACCTCAGCTCCTTTAGTTGGATCAACTCCGAATTGTCGGAAGAAATTCAATACCTCTTGACTAGCATTTTGAATTTGCTGAACAAAAAGTTGACAATCCCCACATCCACAATGCGCATCTTCAGAAACTTTTGGAAGTCCTTTAAATAAATCAATATTATTTCTCCTATCTATTCTTACTCTGAAAATACTTAGGGTAATTTCATCCATGGAATTTTCACCTCACTAACCAATTATCATTGTGTAACTAACCATAGGTTATAAATAAAATTATCTTCATAAGAAAGACGGCGGAGTTTATTATATAACTGAAGATAAGGGTAATTACAAAATTCCATGGAACATCACAGATAGGAAATACACCTGGTAGAGGAAAAAGGACTATAAAAGAAGCGGATCCAAATAAGGCCTCAATTTAAACTATGGGGGTAAGAGACAATTAAAAAGTTCAATCGATGGAGGGGATAACCATGACTATTGAGCTTTTTATATCATACTTTTTTAGATTGACTTGGCACAAATGTGTACAAGTATTTCAGAGGCTAACCTTCAAAAAAAGTCAGCCACTTTTACAATTTATTTCTAAAAAAGAGGTTGTTGCTCAATAAATTTCCTCAATCACTATGGTTTAGGTTTACTACTTGATTAGCAATATAAAATTTACCCTCTCGTTTATACACTACAGATTTTGGAAACTCATCTCCATTTTTTCTTTCATATATTGGAGTACCCGCATTTAAAGAATTAGACTCAAAATTATTATCCGGAATTTGATATCTATTTATTTTTTGCTTAATCTCCCCCAATTTCCTTACTACTTGGGATTTTTCAACTGGTTCTCCGGTTACGACATAGACTGAATCTTGAACTTTGAGCATCTCTACAAGATTGTGTTGGCTCTCGTAAACCTTATCAACAGTTATAAGCAAGGCAATTATAAGTATTGTTGTACCAATAATCCAAATCTTTTTTTTGTTTTGCATACTGCATACCACTCTCTATTTATTTCTACTCTTAACATACGTACTTGATGCAGTGCTTATATATTTTGTTGTGGAACCAGTGTATATTCCAGCTCCATTATATTTCTTCACATTGTATTTAGTCACATCTACATTGCCATAAACACCTGGTCTTGTCCATTTTTTGGGATCAGCATTAATAGCTTGCCCACTAGATCCTGCTTTCGCAACAGAAATAGAAAAATATCCATATCCAACACTTGCACTAAATGACATAGTAGATTTGCTAAAATAATAAAACGAGATGTTGTATTGATATTCGCTCCAATCTGGATGCCAAGTAATAAAGCCATTAGAAATTTCTCTAGTAGTTGATTCCTTTGTCCATTTCTCAGTCCCTAATGTTGCACTTCTTAACAACGGGTTCGTATTATCATTACTGTTAACAATAAATTCATCCGGAAGTTCTGTACCGTCATTCATATATCCGCTTTCTACTTCTTCTTCTCTAACTACTGGAATTGCAAAATCATTGGACTCCATACTCTCAATGTTCTCATTTTTACTAATCGTTTCTGGAGTTGAAAAATTATTGGGCTCCATGCTCTCAATGTTTTCATCTTTACTTATCGTTTCTGCTGAACTTTTCATTACCCCTACATCTAGTATCAATCCCGATACAAAAAATACTGCTACAACTAATTGTTTCAACCATTTTTGAGATTCCATCTTTGTATTCTCCTCTCTTTCCTAGTGTTATCTGTTGATAGTGAATATTTTGATAATTTGTAAGGATTCTTGATGTTTACTATAACCTATATATTTGTGGTAATATCGATGTATTTTGTTTTTATCTACAAGGAGATAAATCTTAATCGAAAACACAGATAAAAAATTTTAGTATGGTATTTCCTCCTTCTTTACTTTTCCCGGGTATATTATTAGCATATCAATAGCTATAAATATTATAAAATCAATTTTTATTGATAATTAAACAAAAATTGATAAAAATCAGAAAATTTAACGTTTGACAGCAAAGATAATACCTATAAGAAAGAAAAGAAGCCTAGTAAAAACTAGATTTCTGCATTTAAATAGAGGTATTAAATTACTTATAAAGTCCTGTAGAGAACCCTATGCACAGTCTATAAAAGTTTCAAAATCAACTTTTGTCAATAATTGAACAAAAATTGATAAAAGTCAGGAAAATCTTTTGCTTTTAAACACGGCACGTATTGAGATGTGTAACATTGGTGCTCGTTGAACGAGGAAGCAATTTAGTTATTGAACACGAATTGCTCCCTATGCCTAAAACGCCACCAATTGCACAAAGCTTGTTATGGGCATTTTTACAAGGCTTAGAAGTAAGACCAAGTAAAATATTTGTCTCTAAAGAGTTAAGTCTGATGCTGCAACCACTAGCAAAAGTTGTAGGGGTGGAGCTTGTAGAGAGTGAACTTCCTTGCATTCGAGAAGTGAGAGAAATTTTGACAACTGTACCAATGAATTTTTTGGAGAATAGTGAATAACGAAACCACACATTTCTGTGATATTAGCACAGTTAAATGTGTGGTTTTTATAAATGACCTTTTTTCTTTGCATTTCTTCTATCCTACTATGTACGATTCCAAGATCATGATGAGCATTCGGAAGAAACCTTGAATATTGAACAGTTAATTACGTTTAATAATAAACATATTCAATGTTGATTAAAATGACTGTATATAATTGTAATCACAGAAAATCGTTGAACCCGAAGGATAAGGGTGTAATGCGAAGCGGAAGAAGATATAGTGATATAAAATGCTAGTATAATAAATAATATTGAAAATGTTATAAACAAATAACTTTCATAATGGCGAGTAGACTGGTATTAGGTTAGCGTGCCATTTTTTATTTTAAATGGATACTCGCAAGAAATAATGAACATGGTTTAAGTCGATTAGTTTCAGCGGTTGATTTTATACATAAGAAAGACGGGGGTTTATTATAAACGGAAGATGAGGGCAATTACAAAATTCCATGGAACATAACAGTTGGGATGTATAGTTGGGCAAAAGAAAAATGCACTGTAGAAGTAGCGGGATCAATCTAAACTGTTCAAATTTGAATGTATTTTATTTTCTTTGTTATACAATGAAATAATATGCCAAAACCGACTACAGCTATACGTAAGTAAATAGTAGATCATAGATTTTCGCCTATTTTGATAATTAGTAGGATAAGACTTGTTATGAACATCAAGAGTCCACCATGTTTCTTTATAAATTTTTTCTATATAATAATATTTCCTATTTTAATAAAATGTTTATTCAACGAGAGCAGAATTCCAATAAATTGATAATGAAAAACAGTAAGAAAATACTCATTGCGAGTAAATTTTTACTGTTTTTTTTGTTATTTAAAGATAAATGAAAAAAATGGAGAACTTTTTAAAATTTATGTAGACAAAAAGTCTGGAATCATTTAGTATTTTTTGAGCGGTCTACTTTGTAATGATTATAAAGTAAGATTAATTGTTGTTGGAGAGGTGAAGGTAGGGCTTATACATGTAATTTTGTCCTATGCTTTGAAGGATTGATTAGAATGTATTCATTTATGACAACAAGTGAATTGAAGGATAGAGGTACCAACTTATTGTTTGTGACCTCCTTTGCAACATTAAGAAAGAATGTATGAAAGTCGTCAACAAACACCAATAGGTATCTCTCAGGATTTAGAAAGGAGAAAAATATGAAAAAATTAAACATAGTAGTAATTTTATTACTGATAATATTCCAAATAGTATTATCACCAATCTCAGTATTTGCGAGCGAAGCGGATGCTAATATTGGAACATCTGGAACAACTGAAACAAAAGAAGAACCAGCAGTAGAAGGAAACGGAGCGAATATCAATGAAAGTGCTGGTGTAAGTGATGGGGCAGTAGACAAAGAAACTAGCGTTGTTTCGCCTAAACAATTAGACAACCAAAGTGCTCCTATAGACAAATCAAGCACTCTAACAGACAACCAAAGTGCTCCTATAGACAAATCAAGCACTCTAACAGACAACCAAAGTGCTCCTATAGACAAATCGAGCACTCTAATAGACAGTCCCAATGCTCCTACAGACAAGTCAAGTACTCTTGTAGAAGAATCTAAAATTGTCGGAGAAGATAATAACTCTGCAAAATCCGAACAAACTCAAACAAATACGTCTCCTGTAGGAAAAGCACGAGAATTAAGTAATACTGGTTTTCTCGATAGTGCGCAAATTACAAAAACAAATTTAACATACGGTGAACAAACAGGAGTTTATGTAACATTTAGTGAAAAGCCTAATCTCAAATTAAAAACGGGCGATACAATTACGATGACTTTACCTCCGGAATTAAAAGGTTTCAATACGAATATTAATCTAGAGGATTATGGTTCGTGTGATGTTACTAGCGGACAAGTTGTATGTACGTTCAATAGCAAAGTAGAGGAACGTGAAAATATTACAGGTTTCTTTAATTTCTCTATATTAGGGACAAATGTTGAAGTTGGAATTACAAAAACGGTTCATACGAACTTTGGAACAGATTTAAGTGAGCAAGCTGTAACAATTACTCATTTAAGTGGCAGTTCTAAGCCAGGAGTTTTTTTCTATAAAGCAGGAGATATTATTCCAGAAAAGGCTGATGAAGTTCGCTGGTTCCTAAACTTCAACTTAAAGAAAGAATATCTTGATAGTGATATCGTTTTACAAGATTTTTCAAAAGGCGGTCAACAAATAAAGAAAGATAGTTTCAAAATCCAAACAAGTGGCCAATTAGGTAATCGTCAATTCACACCTGAAGAGTTTCAAAGTAATGGGTTAGGATATGTGAGTTTTACGAGTGATAATTCATTTAATGTAGTAATTAAACAAGGATATGCAAGCTTATCGTCGTTCACTGTAAGTTATAAAACGACGATTACAGCTGAAGGGGTAAATGAAAAATATTTGAAGAATGAATATGATTTGAGTTACAAAGTCAACAACCAATTGCCAGTACATGAGAAAAATGTGGCTCAAGTAAAAAATATTTTAGCCAATGGTTGGGCTGAAGGGAATTTACCAGACAAAGGTACATTAAGAATACTGAAATATATAGATGGTCATAAAGAACAAGTCATTCCAGGTGTTCAATTTAAAGTTTTCTCATCAAATGATCAACAAATTGGCGATTTTTATACAACAGATGACAAAGGAATTGTAGAAGTACCGAACTTGAAAGCTGGTGAGTACTATGTACAAGAAGTATCAGCTCCTGAATATGTAACATTTGACGCAAATAACAAAATTCGATTTACAATAGAAGCCGGCGCTCCAAAAGGTATTGACTTACCAATTGGCAACAGTTTGAAAAAGACTTCAATTGAAGGAACGAAAACATGGAGCAACGATCGTGAACAAGATCGTCCATCAGAAATCAAAGTAGATTTACTAAAAGACGATGAGGTTATTGCTACAAAAACAGTAACAGCAGAAAATGGCTGGAAATATCAATTTGAAAACTTAGACCAATACACAGTAGAAGGTAAAGAAATCAAATATGCTGTGAAAGAGCAACCAGTAGAAGGGTATAAGTCAAAAGTTGAGGGTTATAATATTTTAAATACAAAAATACCTGTAGGATCAATTGTTTTAACGAAAATAAATGCTGACACTAAAGAAAAATTAGCGGGTGTTGAATTTGCATTAATTAACGATGAAGGCAAAGTAATTGCAGAAAAATTAGTAACTGATAAAGACGGTCAAATTAAAGTTAACAATCTACCTCTGGGCAAATATGCATTTGTGGAAACAAAAGCATTATATGGATATAAACCTTTATATGAAAAAATGGAATTTTCAATTGAACACGAACAAAAAGAAGATGTTCAAGTAACAGTAGAAAATTTCTATAACAAGACAACGGTAGTATTGACAAAGCATGCTAAAGATGAGCGAGGTCCAGTATTACCTAATGCGGAATTCAAACTTATTAATCAAGAGGGGAAAGTAGTAGTAATAAAATTAGTAACAGATAAGGACGGTCAAATTAAAGTAGATAACTTACGTCCAGGTAAATATGCATTTGTGGAAACAAAAGCACCAAATGGTTATCAGCTTGATGCAAAACCAATCGATTTTGAAGTTAGTTTGGTAAACGAAGAATCTGTTATTCAATTACAAGTAGTTAATCAAGTTGAATCAGAAAAACCGATAGAAAATCTAGTGCCTCCCGTGAAACCAGAAAAACCGGTGGAATCAGGTGAAAAACCGATAACACCAGAAAAACCGTTAGAACCAAGTGAAAAACCGAAAGACCCAAAAAATGAGAGTAATGTAGTAGAGGAACCTAAGACTCAAGAGAAAACAGAAAAACCAGTAGAGATTGAAAAAACACCAAAAAATGAGGGTAAAGTAGTAGAGGAACCAAAGACTCAAGAGAAACCCAAAAAACCGGTGAAACCAAGTGAGAAACCAAAAGATCCAAAAAATGAGCGTAATTTAATAGAGGAGCCGAAAACTCAAGAGAAGTCAGAAAAACCGGTGGAACTTAGTGAAAAACCAAATGACTCAAAAAATGAAGGTAATGTAGTAGAAATGTCATCAAAAGAGCAAGTCAACAAAGTTGTTCAAAATCAAAAAGTTGACCAAAAGGATCAAAATACTCTAAATCAAGCTAAACGCTTACCTCAAACTGGGGAAAGTAATACAACCTTATACCAAGTACTTGGTTTGGTATTAGTAGCACTAGCATGCTTACTATTACGACGTAGTAGAAGAGAAATTTAAAATATAATCCCCCTGTTTTGAAACGAACAGGGGGATTATTATGTCCTAATAATGGGTTCGTATAAAGTATAAGCCTTTTAGAGGTTTTTTCTAAACGCTTTTTTGAATTAAGAACGTTCAATGTAAATATATAAATACAAAAAATATTTTGGTAGAGTATCGAATATTATATTGTTGGCTATAAGAATCTGCGACTAAAAATGTTGTATTCGCAGCACCAAAACGCAAAATAGCTCCTATCCTATATAAACACCATCACATGTATCAGGTGCTGGTTCATAGAAACAATGATTTTTAAATTGACCAGCAAAAGGTTGACCGTACCATGTTGGAGGACATGGGGCATATGGATTGAAGTACCAAAGTGCGTATTTCGCTGGATGATCTCGCCAATAATCCAGATTCATTTTTGCTAATCTTTTTTCATTAGATCGAGCTCTTTGGTAAAATAAATTCCCTTTTTGAACAGCTTCAAAAGAATAATTTCCTCCTTGTACCTGATAAATTACATCTTCCACTGTTCTTAAATCTTCAAAGTCTAAACAATTTGATACAAGACGATTCACAATAACATTGCCAACATATAACATTCCTTGATTTCCTTCTCCTTCAGCTTCTGCTCTCATCAACCTTGCCATTAAATCAACGTCAGATTCTCGGTATTTTGCTCTTGGCATTTTTCACCTCCAACATATAGTACGGAAAAATTGCCAACAGTAGTTCATTCGAATTTCTCCCCCCTAAGGTGTTTTTAGGGTTTTGAGGTTTTCCCAACCGATAATTGTTATCTACGGAGAATGAATATTGTTCGCTGTAAGTACCTGCGACTAAAAATGTTGTATTCGCAGCATAAAAACGCGAAACGGCTACCTATCCTTGATAAACACTTTCACATGTATCAGGTGCTGGTTCATAGAAGCAATGATTTTTAAATTGACCAGTAAAAGGTTGACCGTACCATGTTGGAGGACATGGTGCGTATGGATTGAAGTACCAAAGTGCGTATTTCGCTGGATGATCTCTCCAATAATCCAGCGTCAGTTTTGCTAATCTTCTTTCATTTGGCCGCGCTCTTTGGTAAAACATATTCCCTTTTTGAACAGCCTCAAAAGAATAATTTCCTCCCTGTACCTGATAAATGACATCATTAATTGTTCTTAAATCTTTAAAGTCTGGACATTCTGCTATAACACGATTCACAATGACGTTGCCAACATATAGCATTCCTTGGTTTCCTTCACCTTCCGCTTCCGCTCTCATCATTCTTGCCACTAAGCCAATGTCTGAATCTATATATTTTACTCTTGGCATTTTTTCACCTCCACCATATAGTATGAAAAAAAGCCTTCATTATTGAAAAACAAAATTATTCATTCGGAAAAAGGAAAATTCATTTTGAAATACTTTCATGAAAGTGGGTGAGGATTGTTCACTCAAATAACATCGTTAAATTTCTAGTCTATTTTTAAGGAACGTATAAATGTTTAAAATAATTCCTATAACGAACATAATGATTGCATTTAATGCAAGGATCAACGCTATAAATCCTCCGGCAAATGCAATTCCTTCTCCTGTGTCACCTGGTTCAAGTCCAACTTTATTATTATAACTAACCCCTAAATACATAAAACTACCGACTATAACTGGAATTAAAAGCGCCATGCCAATTGCAGAAGCCCATAAAGGGATCTTCTTATTTTTGTATAAATAGGATGCTAAATAATCACAAATTACAATAGATAGTAATAAGACAATCCAAACAATAGCATCTCCGTCCATTCCCAACCCCCCCTTTGAGTATAGGGTAAATCAATTTGTAACTTTTATCAATTAGAGTAAGTTTTACCCTAAAGTTTTTCTTCTTAAGATATAGTATGATACATTCTTGCCACTTGAAATTTTAAACGTAGTCAAAATCAAAAAAACACACCATCTATGCTGTAAAATGCAAGATGGTGTGTCTGCAGTATTAGAAATTCTTTTTGAAGTACGGTGTTTTTTTCATCACGATACATACGGGAATCGCGATAATTAAACCGACAACGTTTTGGATTACGTCACCTGGAATGGATGCCATAGGGGCAACCCAGCTTTTGAACATAATTGCTTGCCCGATATAGTAGACTGCAATCATCACAGGCATTGAAACAACTGCTGCGAAAATGTTTAATCCGATGTTATCGCCTCTATGTCCTTTAGACCAAGCGATTTTACCAACGATGGCACCTTGTAATGCGCGGGAGATAATTGTAGTTGGCGCCCAAATTAACCAGCCACCTACGATATCGAATAAGCCCATTCCGATTGCCCCAGCAAGTGCCCCTTTTTTAGGGCCGAATAAAATTGACGTGATCAAAAGCATGGATGTCCCTAAATGGATAAGTCCGCCTTGCCCGAATGGTAGTTTAATATTGATGAACATTGTCGCGACGAAAACAAGTGCTGCAAGAATTGATGTAATGACTAAATCAAATGTTTTCGTGCGTGGTTTTGTATAGGATTGACCTTGTATACTTTGCATCTGCATATCCTCGCTATGATGAATTTTTTGATAATTTTAATTTAGCAAAGGACTGACTATCGTAAAAGTGCCAATTTGATAAAAATATTAAAGGTCAGTTTGTTTTTCTATCAGTGAGTGCATTTTCGCATCTTTCTAATTATGATACGATGGAGAGAATATAAGCTGGATTAGTTAGGTGGAGAGTATGATGAAAAAAGTTGCTGTAATTCAGGATATGTCATCCTTTGGGAAGTGCTCGTTAACGGCTGCGGTGCCTGTGCTGTCAGTGATGGGTGTTCAGGCGGTGCCATTACCAACTGCGATATTAACAGCGCAAACAGGGTATCCGAGTTTTTATTGTGAGGATTTAACTTCAAAGATGGATCATTTTGTGGATGAGTGGAGCAAGCTTGGTGCGACCTTTGATGGCATTCATACTGGTTTTGTGACAGGGAAAGAGCAAATCGATAATATTTTTCGATTTTTAAACGTTTTTCATTCGAGTAAAACGACTTTGCTTGTCGATCCGGTAATGGGTGATTTGGGCGAGGTTTATAAAATGTATACAGGCGAGTTGCTTGATCGTATGAAAGAGCTAGTGAAGAGTGCGGACATTATTACACCAAATATTACAGAATGCTGCTTGCTTACAGGTTTGTCATACGAGAAGTTACAGAGCTATCAGGACGATTCAGATTATATTCAAGCTTTAGAAGAAGCGGGCCATCAGCTCCAGCAGGAGACAGGTGCGAACGTCATTATTACCGGTTTGAATCCGCCGCCAACAGATGCGAATAAGCGTTACGTAGGTAATATGTATGTCGATGATCATCGTTCATTTTCTAGCATCCGAGAATACAACGGTGAGAGCTATTCAGGCACAGGTGATTTATTTGCATCCGTCATTATGGGAGGCATGATGCGCGGGCAAGATTTAGTTGAGTCGATGAAGCTTGCCGAGACGTTTTTAGCCGCTTCGATTGAAGCTACATCAAAGCAGCAAATTCCGCGCGAAGCAGGCGTGAATTTTGAAAAGTTTTTACGAATGCTACTTTAGAATTCTCAGAGTTTTAATCACATTTTGAGTATGGTGGGTATTCATCAGTTTATTAAGGATATAATTAAAATCATGACTTGGGGAGGTGTATAATGGATTCAATTAGATATTACGTAGTGCAAGTAGATGAGCGCTATTACCAGGGGGAAATTGACCTTCTATCATTTACAGATGACGAAGAACAGGCCTTTGCGTTTACGGATATTGTAGCTGCAAACGAGTTGGCTAATGAGGTCAAAGGAATCGTCCTGACAAGAGAAGTCAGTTATAAGGAGCTTGAAGACTTTTCAGCACAATATCTGGTTGAGTACGAAGAATTGCCAAAAGAAGAGCGTGACACTCTAGAATCATTTTGTAGGGATCTTAGTATAGGAATGTTTGAATAAATGCCGAATCGAATCTTTTCGGCTCTTTTTTATGCAGTTATCGACTAAGCTTAAGCATTCTATCTCTCTCTAAAATTGTTAACAGCCCGTAGCCATGATTAATGGTTGCGGGCATTTTTGTAATATTGATTTGTGCGTGTAGAATTAAAATGTGGTGAAGAAATTAGAGCTGCATTTTTAAATGGAAATGATAATAACATATCGTATGTATAGGAGGTTATAAAAAAATGAATCAGAAATCAAATTGGCGACCTAGAGGTTTTCTTCAGTGGCAGCTCACATTCCTCTCTGTGATAGTATGTTTCATTATCGTTATAGTGGCATACTATATTTTTATTCCAAGTAATATGGATCAAATCATGAGTTTGCTTGCATGGGGGTCTTCTATATTTCCGATTATTCTAGTATTTACAGCATTAATAATAATAGTTTTATTAGCTCTTTCTTTTTGGAAGAAAACCTTCCTTGCTCTTACAGTTCTAATTCCTACTTTGTTGTTATTAATCTTTTTAATTGTGCAGCCAATTAGTAATATGAAAAGCTATGCTAAAGGCGAGAATGTATCTGTTTCACTTAGCCCACATTTTTCCTATAAACAACATATCTCAACAAAGCCTAGTGTAGATGTGGTGTATGGGAAAACTACGGATGGCATTGAATTAAAACTCGATGTGTGGCCAGCAAAGGAAAAATCAGAGGATGTTTTAACACCTGTCATTGTTCAAGTGCATGGGGGTGGTTGGGTAAGTGGAGATAAAGGCCAAGTTCGAGACTGGAATCAGTGGATGAATGATCAAGGGTACACAGTTTTTGATGTCCAATACCGTATGCCTCCTGAAGCAGGCTGGAAAGATGAAGTAGGGGATGTTAAATCGGCATTAGGTTGGATTTTGCAAAATACAGATACGTATAAGATTGATCCGAACAGAATCATTTTAATGGGAGAGTCTGCTGGGGGAAATCTAGCTATGCTTGCTGCATATAGTATGGGAGATAAGCAATTACCACCATCAACGGATGTTCCAGATGTACCAATCAAGGCGGTGATTAACATGTATGGACCGTCAGATATGACTGAGTTTTACAAGAACAATCCAAGTAAGAATTATGTCCAAGATGTTATGGATAAGTACATTGGAGGTTCACCATCTGAATACCGTGAACGTTATGAGATGCTTTCCCCTATAAGCTATATCCAGAAAAATACGCCACCAACAATTACGTTTTTGGGAACGAGCGACCGTATCGTTCCTGTGGAGCAGGCGACCGTACTGGATGAGAAAATGACTAAGAATGGTGTAGCGCATAAACTTTATCTTCTTCCAAAGGTCGATCATGGCTTTGATGCAAATCCAGGTAGTTTGAGCACACAATTTGCCAAGGCGAAAGTAAAAGCATTTCTTCAAAAATATAATAAATAATCATTAGTAATAGGAAAACCTTTGAAGGCATTAACCCTCAAAGGTTTTTCTATTTAGAAAGTACATGTCGGATTATTATCCATCTCAAAATATATATGAAAATGCTTACTGCAATTTGGATTAAAAAGAGTATTACAATGCTTACAGTTTGTGTGATTCATATATTCATGAATAGTTAATTCATTTTTACATACGCCACAAAATATTGCCTTTTCATCAAAATCCTCTTTATTCCATGGCTGAATTTTATGATTAGCATTTTCCTCATGACATTTATAGCAAGGATAATACTCTCCACAACATTTAAATTTAATTGAAATCGTATCTACCTTATTAGAATAGTGCGTACATCTTCCTTGATCATCAATAACATTTCCTAGAATCTTCATATTTCAAACCTCTTTTCATAAATAATGATGTCGTTTCACAACGTTTAAATTAAAACTTCGTTAGACGCAATCAATCGATTATATTGCTCCGCCATTATTCTATAATGATGCTTTTCGTGAATCGCAAGTAGCTGGATAGATTGAATAAGGTTAGGATAGTGAGCAAGAGGATCTGGAAAGACAATATGCCCAGCAATATCCTCCTCGATATTTTTTAACAATTCTTGCATCATGCTCGTTTCGTTCACAAGTAATTGTTCTATTTCGTCACTGCTTAGCTTAAAACGTATTTTTGAGGGAGGCACTAATATTCCTGGGGCCCGCATGCCTCTGCCTTTTTTGTTTTTATATTCCTCGTAAATATCATGTATTTCAGTGGCGAATGGTTTGTTTCTTCGCATTTTTGCGTAAGGCGTTAGAATTAAGGAAAACTTTGTTGCTGTTTTAAGCATTTTTAGGATCAGATAAAGGTGGTAGAAGTGTTCACCGATAGACCATTTTCCTTCCTTCTCACGATGCCATAGTTGTTCCTGTGAGAGTGAATGAATGCAAGGTAGGTAGTGAGTTCGCTGCTCCTGTAATAGATGAAAATGATGCGCCATACTTTTTGATTTCATATTTTTCATTCCCTTTTATGATGTTATTACCATTTTAGGGAAATATCTTATGAAAGTATATAAAACACTATTAGGAATTGTCGATAAAAATGAAAAGTATCGAAGGGGGAAAAAGAATGAATAGTAGACTTTTAGCAGCTGCAGATGCTGAAGCTTATCTGAATTTAAGATTAGAAGGGCTACAAAATAATCCTGAGGCATTTGGTTCTAGCTTTGAGGAGGAGAAGGATTATCCGATTGAGCAGATTGCCAACAGATTTGAATCACAGGGTTCTTATACGATAGGGGTATTTGATCATGAAGAATTAGTGGGCGTTGCTACGTTAGTTCAGGAAAGTAAGCTTAAATTAAAGCATAAAGCGAGCATCTTTGCTGTTTATGTTTCTCCGAAAAAGCGAGGGCTTGGCATTGGTAAACGTTTAATGGTCGAAGCAATTAATAAGGCGAGGGAGTTAAAGGAAGTTGAACAGCTTACTTTAACGGTTGTGTCAACGAATGCTTCGGCAAAAGGACTGTATTCTTCTTTAGGGTTTGAGGTTTTTGGAACTGAGAAGAGGGCATTAAAAATAGGTCAGCAATATTTTGATGAGGATTATATGGTTCTATTTCTTTAAAATGAAAGACTCCAAATAGCATTTTAGTCTCTATTTGGAGTCTTGTATTTATGGCGAGCCCCAATGAATTAATGAAAACAAAGCAATAATTAAAATATCACAGCAATTTTAAAAGGGACATAGTTGTTAGCGTTTGCCCGTTTTATTTTTCAGTAGCGTTAAACTCAGGACTATATTGATTATTGATAATGAGAATATTAGCCAAAACCCTAGATTACCTAAGCGTTCAATTTGAATGGGTGATTGATTGTAAAAATAATTATAAGTGATACCTAAAACAAGTAAAATTGCCAGCACAATATTAGTCGTTGCAATTTTATTGTTGCTAATCATAATTGCCTCCAATCGATCCTGTTATTGCTGTATAGTATGCTTGAAATAAAAATCTGATAAAGAATTAAAACTTCTCGGATATAATTACATTACTCGAGGTGTTAATCGGAATATTCGGTAAATTAACTAGGTAAATCATCTAGGACCTATTCTTCCACCCTTTGTTAACCAACTCCAACACATCTCGAAAAACCGCACCTTTTCTTGAAGTAAATAAGGAAAACCAATAAAAAACCAATACAAAAAAGCAAGAATCAATACACCAGTTAATATACTGTTCATCTGAGTAGCAATAAAAATGCTAAGGAACATAATAAGAAAATATAGTACCGCAATTCTCTTGTAGGCTATCATAAATTTCCCCTCCTATTAATTTACAATCATACCGAAGAGGTAACCTTTTTAGCAATGAAATATATCCGACAAATATTTTAGGTAATCTATATCCTAAATTATTTGTTGGTTTAGGTCATATTTCGTTGAATTGTTCTGACAGCTTTAAAAAGACTGTCCCTAGTTAATCAATAAAATGGTTGGGCCTATCTTCCATTACAGTAACAACATTTGATCACACCCCTTTTAGTATTTCTGATATTTAATAATTTCAGATAACTCCGTGATAATATCTTCTAATTTATCTATTTTCCTTTCAAAGCGAATGAACAGATAGACTGTTATGGCAATTGGGAACCCAAAATTTCCTATTAAGCTTATCCACATTGATACATTCTCCGGTGTCATAATGTAAATCACCCTCCTGCTTAATTCAAAATAGTAGTATAAGGTGATCCTCAGATTGGAAAGAGGATCTATTTCACCTTGGCTATATCGCCAAAATTTAAACTGTAATATGTAAAAGAGAATCCTTCCTTAATAAAAACAACCTTACAGATAAAAAATATTTAGTGATGATTTCATTACTAAAACTGCAGTTTTATTCCTCCACTTAATACCAATAAAGCCGAATTAACTTATCTTTTTGTATATAAAGGTGATTTTTTACTGCTTGATAAGAACATTCGTTCCTATTTTGGTTTATAATATAGATATTACATTCACTTTATATAGAAAGAGGGCGGATATAGGAGGGATTATTAAATGGAGAAAGATAATCAAAAAATAGAGGATTTCTTCTATAGAAATAATGAGCAGGTTAACAATCCAATTATAAAAAGCTTTTTGTCGGATTCCCAAAATCTTTATTTGGTGCAAAAAGCAATTTTATATCCAACTGATATTAATAGGAAACTCGTGGATGAATCTTTTCAATCTCACTATAAAAATGTTAGGAAAACCAAATATGTCAGTAATTTAATTTATTTCTTTAGTTTAGATTTTGATAAAAAAAGAAGAAGGTTGCGAAAGCGCTCTTTATTAATATTAGATAAGGGCTTATCAGAAAAGGATGGCAAGACTGCTATAGAGCGAATAGAAGATGCAAGCAATGAAACTGAGCCTGATAATATAGTTGGGGAAGGGTTATTAGACAATATTGAAGATGAACAGTTATTAAAGTCCCTACAAAAACTAACGGTTAAACAGCTTCAAATTTTAGAAATGATTTATGTAAAAGAGCTGTCTATAAAAGAGATCGCTCAAACATTACAAACTACACCACAAAATATTTCAAACCTTCACAGGAAAGCTTTAAATAAACTCAATAATACACTCAGAAAAAAGGGGGGAATGACTTATGGTGAATTTAGGAGATCAACATAACGAAGAGACTCTAACAATTATCGAGAACTTCATACCTAAAATTAAACATTGCTTACACAATACAGACTATCAAGAAAGGGAAGACCTGGAACAAGAGATTAAACTAAAAATTATAGAAAAACTTGCAACAGTAAGGTTTCAAGATGCACCTAGTTTTTGGGATTTTTTCTCGTGAACTGTATCCCTAGATGACTCGAGTTAGAAACTTAATCAAGTTCTTGGCAAATCTGATCAGTTCGAGTGAATAGCCATCACATTCTTGGTAAACCCGAGCGTACCGAGCAGCCACCCGATCACATTGAGTTACTACCTGATCATTTTCACATCATACCCGAGCGGATTGAGTTACTACCTGATCATTTTCACGTCATACCCGAGAGGATTGAGGCACCACCCGATCACTTCAAATTGCTACCGTTGCCGACACCTTGAAAATTAAAAAACGATGCACATAGCTATAACACTATGTGCATCGTTTTATTGATTGATTAACCTTTTAGGAAATCAGGTTTTGCGAAGTTTGGGTTTGGATATTTATAGAAGCCTTCGCCTGTAGCGCGGCCTAGTTTGCCTTTATCGATATACTCTGTTTTTAAGAGGTTGGCTAATTTTTTAAAGTTTTCTTCACCAGTAGCAGCGGCTTTTGCTTCTACAATGTTGAAAGCAGTATTTATGCCAACAATGTCAAGGATGGCGAATGGACCTAGTGGTGCGCCTGTTCCGATCATCCATGTTTTGTCGATTGTTTCTGGGTCTGCTACTTCTTTTACTAATAGTGATTCAGCAGCATCTAAAAATGGAACTAGTAATGAATTTAAAATATAGCCTGGTTGTTCTTTATATAATGGAAGTGGAACCATGCCGATTGCACGTGCAAATTCTACGACTTCATCGAACACTTTCATATCAGTGCCTGGGTGTTTCATAATTTCGGCTGTGTTGTTTTTCCAAATCGTATTTGCAAAGTGAAGCGCTATAAATTTCTCTGGACGACCAGTTGCTTCTGCAAATTGGCTTGGTAATAAAGTAGATGAGTTTGTCGCAAAGATTGTTTTAGCAGGGGCAACTTTGCCAAGATTTGTGTAAAATTCTGTTTTAATTTTAACAACTTCAGGAATCGCCTCAATCACAAGATCAGCATTTGCAACCGCTTCTGATAAATCACTTTTAAATGATAAGCGTGCATATGCAGCATCAACTTCTTCTTGAGTTGCTCCTAAATCTTGTTGGTATAACGGTTTTAATTTTGTAATACGATCTTGTGCATTTGTTAAGGCCTCATCATTAATATCGTATATCGTTACATTAAATCCTTTAAAAGCTGATTGATAAGCAATTTGACTACCTAGAACACCGCTACCTGCAACTGTAATGTTTTGATAATTCATCCTAAATTCCTCCTTCGAAATTGTTACATTAATATAATTTCATGGATATGTAATGTATCCCTTATTACAACTCCATACTACTTCTTTCGATATTGAAAAATCAAATAAAAGCCTCAATTATTATAATGATATAAAGAATGTACCGTTGAATGGAAATTTCTAAAGCATAACTCAGTTCAAGTATGGACATATAACCATAAAAAATGTCACCCGAGAGAGTGACATTTAATTTTCAATGGCTGTTAATGCTTTATCCATTTGACGTTCATTATATTTTATTGCATTACTATTAATGGATTCGAGTCCTTTAAAAGTATAATTCGAGTTTTGATAAAACCCAAAGACAAAATCGTTAATAGGCGTTTCTTCTTCTCCATAGTATCTATTCACTACATATGCCTTAAATATATTTCCTAGCATATATTCACTATTTTGTACGTCTGCTAAATATTTTTTATTTTTATATTCGGCAACGATGTAATCCTCGAATTCTTTGATTTCAGCCTTTGTAGCTGGATATTTTTTAGCGTAGGCTTCAATTGTATCGAACTTTTTTGAAGGAGTGCTATTAAAAGAAGCAACCTCTTTTACTTTACCCTGCCAAGTTGCATCTTCTGTTGATTTTACTTTAGCTACTGGTTTTTCTTCATGTTTCTCGTTAGGAGATTCTTCTTTGCTTACTTTATAAGACTCAGGTAGAAATTCACTAGCACTTAAAGCAGAAAGACCTAAAATAAAAATAGAAATTCCCGTAAACTTTAGCATTTTAATTGCTTTTATTCTGTCCAATTTTATGAAATTGAAAATGGCAAGAAGAAGGGAAATCACTCCTACTATACCACTTAATAAAAATATGCCAGAAAGGATTTTAAACAAGTATAAAGCCCCCTTTCTTATAGCGTTACTTTAAAACTGATAGCTTTTCCAATAATCTTTGCAGGATTATTTTGATCTACTATATAAGGTTCATGTTTTGGGTTATCTGGCATAAGTAAAATGGTATCACCTTGTTTTTTAACACGCTTAAGAGTTGCTTCTGTATCTCCATTTACAAGAACAGCTGCTATCTCGCCGTATTCAACTTCACTTTGCTCTCTAATCAAAACCTTAGAGCCATTTGGTATAGTCGGCTCCATCGAATCACCTTTTGCCACTAAAGCAAAAATATTTCCTGCGGGTAATAACTCGGAAAACTCGTACATATATCCTTCTACATTTTGCTCCGCTAGGATAGGCTCTCCACAAGCGATGATACCTAAGATTGGAATTTTCGCAAAGTTAGGTTGTATTTCAATTAAATTTGTTGGTTGCTCTTCCGTTAACTCAGAACGCCTAATATTAAAGTAGTCAGCCATTAACTGAATTTTATCAGGCCTAGGGTATGTGCTAGCTTTCATCCAATTAGAAACGGTTGTCTCTGGTAAATTTAAATCTCTAGCCATATCTGTTTGATTTAAACCTCTTTTATCCAATTGCTGTTTTAAATTTATGGAAAAGACGATCTTTAGTTTATCCGATTTATCCATATTAAAGCACCTCCTTTTATATAATGATACCGATAATCAGTAGTTGTGTAAACTTTAAAGTACCTTTTAAAGGAATTTTTCACTTGACTATACCGTTTAAAGGTATTACAATAAATTTACATTGTAAAAGATATTGATTGAGTAGTAACTGAATCTATTCAAGAATAAGGAGCGGGGTTTAGAATGCAATGAAATTAAGAAGCGTGTAGAAGAAGAAGCAATAGAGAGAAAAATTACGGCGGATAAAAATTTTTATACAATAGTACCGTTTAAAGGTATTATGTCGTTAATTTTTTTGGCAATGAGATTTTATTTCAAAAATGATTCTCCATTACTTACCTCTACAAACAAAATAGTGTTTAATCTCGGCTATTTCTTTAGATTCCTCTAACTGGAAACCCCTTCGTTCACTACTGCATACTTTATACCTACTAAAGGAAAAATAGATTTACTACTTTTTCCACATAAATGAAAAAGGGGAATAAAGCATATTTATAGTAGAATGTTCATTCAAAATAAGAAATAATGATACACTTCGTAGGATTTATTGAGAAAACTACCTAATTACTACCTAATACATTGTAGAAATTAGGTAATATATTTTATGGGTTTACATGGATATTTAGTAATTTTTTACGTTTTGAAAAATAGGACTTTTTTATAATTTTGAATAACTTACATATTTTTATAGATTTACTAACAGTTGTTTTAGTACACTAAATTTATGAATTGAAAGGGGCAAGAATAATAATGAAAAAAACACTTTTAGCTGGCGCACTTAGTATTGCATGTTTTACAGGAGGTTTTGGGGTACATGCAAATGCACAAGAAAATATAGATGTTGCTAGCTTTATCCATTCAAAACAGGACGTTGCAGTGGTTATACCATTACAATCATTGACTTACCAGGACCTTTATAAACAACTGTTAATTTCCGAATTAGCTATTGATTATCGTGGTATTGTAACAACAAAAAATAGTATTACAGCAAAGTGGGCAATAGATCCTAAAATGACTCCACAGGAACAAAAAGAATTTAAAGAGTTGTACGGTAACGCTATGCAAGTAAAATTTACTCCATCTGGGAATTCATTTAAAGGAGAAGTTTTGGTTAAAGGAAAATGGATACCTTTAGATAAGGAAGAATTAAATGAGCTTATTAAAGAACTATTCCGAGATGAAACTATTGACTTAAAACCAGGGGGTTACTTCACAGATGCTATAGGACACTGGGCAGAGAGCTATATCCAAGTACTTTATCAACTTGACATAATTAGTGGTACATCTGCTACAACATTTAATCCAAACGGACAAGTAACACGTGGACAATTAGCCACTATGATTTTCCGTGCTTCTGGATTAGATGCGAAGGAAGATTATGAAGGTCCTGCTTCATATAAGGATTTGGGGAAATTTGCAGGTGCAAAGGAAGTAGCAATTTTAGAAGAGTATGGCTTAATCGATATTTTCGATGGTGCTAATTTTGAGCCGAATAAACCTGCTACACGTGAGGAAATGGCATTTGTAGTAGCAAAATATCTAGAATCAATGGATTATGATGTAAGTAAGGTTAGCAAAAATAACCCATTTACAGACAAAAATAAAATGCGTCCCGAAACTGTTGAAGCAATCGGATTATTAAAGCAATTAGGTGTGATTGATGGAGTGAAAGGTCAATTTAATCCAAAAGGTAATCTTACACGTGCTGAATTCTCTAAAATTTTAACACTTACATTAGTGTTACTTGATGACGAGGAGTAATTAAAAAAAGAAGCAATCCACAATATTTGGTGGATTGCTTTTTTATTCGACGAAACTATGAAATACGTGACTTAATAAATAACCTAATAAAATAAATGCTATAAAGGATTTTCGTGATACTGAACGAATATGATGCAAAATAAATTCTGAAATACTAGCGGTTGCGATTAACCCAATCGATACACCCATTAGTACGCCTTGTGCCTTATTAGATAACTCCCAATATTGGCCAATCTGTATAAAAGCACTAAAGAAAATCGAAAGTGCTACAAAATATATAAAGAGTCTCCATATCCTTTCTCCTTGTGACAGTAATGCTGTTGAAAGTGCAAAGCCTTCTGGTAGATGATGTAGAATAATAGAAGCTGTTAATGCGATACTTAATGCGGAGCTCCCTAGTAACTGTCCGACAGTAAGGCTCATTGGAATAGTGTGGATAATTATAGCGATTGCGAGTAGTGATACAGAGGGATTTTGTGTATGGGAACTGTGAAATATACTATTAAGTATTTCAAACATAAAATAGCCCATCAAAATTCCAAGTAAAAGGCCAAATGATTTGTACATTTGAAAAGAAGAAGGAATGACGTCAACTACAAGTAAGCCAACTAAAAATCCACCACATAATAATGATAATCCATGAGTTGTATGTTTGAATAGCCTAGAGAATACCCAAGCTAGGGCTCCTCCTATGCTAGCGCTAAAAAATAGAAAACCACCAAGTATCATTGCACTCAATTGCAAAATTCCTCCACCCTATATATTCTTTAAGCCGTTTAAAAAAATATATGCTAAGTAGAAATGAATATGATAGCCGTAAGTTTTAGAAAAATGTTCGTAGTACTAATTACTAAAAAGTAAAAGGTTATTTTATCGATAAATCTATTTTTAGGGGTATTAATATCGAAATCTGCGTAATCGAACCGGAACAGACACTAATTACAAAGTTGATGGTGTTAAATTGACTGAATATTATTTAAATTTTATACTCGTAAGTAGTAATACCAGATTCATTGATTTAGTAACTACTAATGAAGGTGAGGAATGTAAGTATGAAATGGGATGCGAGTTATGATGTGGTAGTAGTAGGTTCAGGGGCTGCCGGGTTAACAGCAGGTCTTACAGCAAAGCTACAGGGCATGAAATCATTAGTCATTGAAAAGACAGAGCGTTATGGCGGGGCATCTGCCTTGTCTGGTGGAGCACTATGGATTCCAAATAATCATGTGATTAAGAGTGAAGGTGTTCCTGATACACATAAACTAGCGCGTTTATACTTAGATTCAACCATTGGTGATCGTGTACCAGAGGCTTTAAAGGAAGCTTATATTAAACGAGGACCAGAAATGTTAAGGTTTTTAAACAATCATACTAGGCATATACGTTTCCAATATGCTAAAGGATATTCAGATTATTATCCTGAAAAACCAGGTGGCTTACCTCAAGGACGGTCGATTGAGCCACTTATTTTTGATTTGAAGAAAATGGGATCATTAGCAGATACGATGCGTCGTTCGACATTGTCTACTAAAGGCTTTACGATGAATAGCTACGAATTTCATAAGGTGAATATGATAAGACGCACGATAAAAGGGAAAACAACTGCCTTAAAATTAGGTATACGATTGGTGAAGTCGAAAGTTAAAGGGAGTCTGCCTGTTGCATTAGGGGAAGCATTAATTGCTCGTTTACGAATGTCACTTGCAGAAGTGAATGGAGAGCTATGGATTTCGACTGCATTTAAAGATTTTATCGTTGAAAATAATCGGGTGATTGGTATTGTAGTTGAACGTGATGGGCAGGAGATGCGCATCGAGGCGAAGCGTGGGGTTGTCCTTTCCTCAGGTGGTTTTTCTCATAATCAAGCATATCGTGAAAAATATTTGCCAGCACCAACAAACGCAAAATGGACTTCTACACCAGAAGGACAAACAGGTGATATTATCGAGCCAAGTATGAAAATGGGAGCGACACTAGATTTAATGGATAAAGTATGGGGAGCACCTTCTGTTATTGATCCACAAGGACAACCTTTCTTCCTTGTTGCAGATCGCGGGGTTCCTAATATGATGGTTGTGGATGGTGCTGGAAAACGTTACTTGAATGAAGCGGCACCTTATCATGAATTTGTAGACAACATGCATAGTCACCATCAAAAAACAAACGATGCTATACCTTCTTGGATAGTAATCGATGCAACAGCAAAGAGTCGCTATATTTTCACAGGATTATTTCCAGGGCAAGCTTTCCCAAAAAGTTGGATTGAGAACGGCATAGTGAAAACTGCACAAACAATTAAAGAGCTTGCTGAACAAATGAATGTTCCTCCAGAAAATTTAGTGGACACTATAGAGCGCTTCAATGCCTTTGCTCGTAATGGGCGTGATGAAGATTTCCATCGAGGAGATAGTGCTTATGATAATTATTATGGAGATCCTACTTTGACGAATCCAAACCTAGCAGAGCTTAATAATGCTCCATTTTATGCACTCCCTATATATCCCGGAGATATCGGGACTAAGGGTGGCTTAGTAGTGGATGAGCATGCTCGCGTTGTAAAGTCAGATGGTACGGCAATTGAAGGGTTGTATGCATCGGGGAATTGCTCAGCCTCTATAATGGGTGAAACGTATCCAGGACCAGGTGCAACATTAGGGCCTGGTATGACATTAAGCTATATTGCAACAACGCATATGGCAAATGCAGTGAATAAGGAAGAATCGACAATGCTAAAGGTATAAAGATGTTCTACGACCTAAGTTTAGTAATTTACTGGACTTAGGTTTTTTGGTTGGATTTTTAGGGGGGTCTAATGATAAGTAACTATGAATATAGTAACTATTAAAGTGTAATTTCGCTCCCATCAAAAGTAGAGGGAGACATTTGTTAAAAACGTAGTTGATTGGAGTAAAGGCTGACGCCACCAGAAAAGTGTCTAGTCGGAACAGAAATCAACCCCAGAGTCATGTTGATGAACGTTAAATTGATAATTTTTATGAGTTATAAAAAGGAGTGTGTGCACGTGCTATCTTATAGACTCGTAACAACGATGGAAGAGTTAGAGTCCTATAAAAGTACTTGGTCAGAGATACTAGAACGTGAAAAAAATAATAATCCGTTCATTGAGTTTGAATGGGTTTCGACATGGTGGACGACATTAGGTGTGAATGACAATGTAGAGATTTACATAGTCGAACATGAAGGTATGGCAGTAGCATTTTTCCCGTTTGTTCGTAGTAAACGTTTTGGTGGTATACATCATTTTTCTTTTATAGGACAAGGGTTTGCTACTTATATGGAAGTAATAGCAGTGAAGCAATGGAAGGAACCATCGATTGGATACTTACTAAAGGAGCTTTCCAGGAAATATGAACGGTTTATTTTAGAGCTACACGGCTTATTAGAAAGTAAAAATACATCACAAATATTAGAAAAATATGCAATAGAGCATCGGGTACCTCATTCTATTTTTCGTGCGGTTACTCCTTATATTGACTTTCATTCTATAAAACTTGAGGATTTTCTTTATAAGTATAGAAAAAAATTTAAATCGATTCAGCGTCGTGAAAAAAAATTAAAGGCGCTTGGGTACGTAACTTTTCAATCCGTTCATCGTGAAAGAATAGCCGGTATGTTTGATTTGTTTGAGAGAAGATGGCAGAAGAAAATCGATAAAAGTAGGTTTACAGAACAACAAACGAGACGCTTTTTTGAGTGTTTAACTAAGGAGAAATGTAACGCGTTACGAGTAGAGGTAGATAGTCTCCAATTTGAGGGGTATTGGATTGGTTTTACTATCGATATTTGCTGTAGAGATCGAAACTTTTGTCAAGCGATGGGACATGATCCTGATTTCAATATGTTTGGACCTGGTCGTTTAATAGAACGAGAAAATATGCTCAAAGCACACGCTTCGAACTATCGTTTCTATGATTTTGGCAGTGGTTATGAGCCCTACAAGTTTGAATGGTATACACATATTGATTTTTCAAGAAGATTTGTGATGAGTACAAAGGGTAAAAGAGAACGTATTTTACGACTGATAATGATTTTGCGGGACAGATTGAAAGGTCAGTTAACGAATAATCATCAGCTCGTAAAATTGAAACGAGATCGATTAGGGGAACTGCGCTATTTTTTAAAAAATGCTCGTCTAAAGGATTGGTTTCATTCTTTCAAAAAAGGAATTAATCGTTTGATAGCTGTTCATATTTTTGATATTTATGTTTCTGAGAAAGATCAAGGTCAAAATTCATCCAGGTTTAATGAAATGTTTATTCAGGACGTGATGGCTTATAGGGGGCGTGATAACTATTTTTCAAACTATCAAAAGGGTTATCGAATCTTTAGAAATAGCACGAAAGAAATAGCCTTTTTAAGACATGATCAACTAATATATGAAGAAAAAATAGGATTCACACACAAACTTCCATCTGATGTTTCCTACATTAAAGAAAATAATTGTCAACTGTCCGATATCGTTGCTAAAGTGCAGGAGGAAGGAAGAGCCGTCTGTATTTCCGTTCATTGGTATGAAGGAAAAAGGCGTAGAAAGCTAGTACAGTTAGGATTTAAAAAGGTAGAGAGAATAAAAATATTTCAATTATTTAACAAGAAAAAGGTATACCGCAAAGAAAATAATTGGTTAAAATACCTTCAATCACAGGGGAAAAATATTGACCATCTATGGCAATTAGTGCTCTTACCAATGTTTACTTAAAAATCCCCAGCGTCTGTAAAGCGACGCTGGGGATTTATTGTGTCAGTTTTTTCCAGAGGATGTTGGATACCTGCTGAAAGAATTAAAAGTGTATACCTGGTTTATCAGATAGCTTACAGCCTGTGCCGTATTTCGCTTTTAAGGCACCTTTAAAATTAGTTTGTTCAAGTTCTGGGAATGCTTGCTTCCAAATCTCAAATACATTGTGACTTGAAGCAGTACCTTCTTTTGTTAGTCGAACAATATGGAAACCATATTCATCGTTGCATCGAGCTAATGGACGATTTTCACGCACTGTAATGATTCGACCGCTTGCTGTAACATCATATAAGCCCTCGTAACCTGAAATAGCACGTCTTTCTTCATCGAAGTCAGCTGCTTTTTCTTTCTTTGTTTCTTTAACTTCCTTCTTTTCTACAGGCTTAGCCGCTTCTTTAATTTCAGCTTTCTCTGCAGGCTTAGCTACTTCGTTGACTTCAGCTTTCTCTACAGATGTAGCCTCTTCTTTATTTTGAGCTGGAAGCTGTTCCACAATGACGAAATCTTTATTAGAAGCTTTGTCGCTCATTGTCGCCATTACGTTCATAATAGAACCAACATAACGTACTGGTTTATCTTTGCCTTCTTCGAATACGAAAATATTATAATCGGTTTTATTCATCTTTTTCATAATAATATTTCCAGTTTTAATAGTAAAACCGATAAATTTGTTCTTTTTAAGTGCTTGTACAGCTTCTTGCTTTGTTAAAATCATTTTTAAAATCTCCTAAAGAATTGTTTTTTCTATTCTACCATAAAATCAGTGTTCCTGTTTTTCTTAAATATTGGATGTTTTATTATTGCAATGATAATTCTTTATTCCGAGAGTAGAAATTGAGCTGCAAATCTCCAATGAGTACATATCTACCATAACCTTCTCCGATTTGTGGTGATGAGACTGGTAGAATCGCTCAGGCAACCTTGCAAACTGAATAAGTAGGTAATAAAATTGGTCGGGTAATTAATAAAACTGCTCGGGTAACCTCGAAAAGTGATCGGGTTGAGTATAGTACTGCTCAGATCCTAAAGGTAACTGATATAACATATAACTACATAATCAAAAGGAGGATATAATTATGGTGCAACATTTATTTACTATGAAATTAAACTGGTCGGAGGGGAGAAATGGGACGGGGAGTATTGTTGCGAACAATCTAAATACGAAAATTTCTATTCCTCGAGAAATGAGTGGACCAGGGATTGGGACAAATCCTGATGAAATGCTACTTGGAGCGGCAGCAACTTGCTATTTAATTACACTGGCTGCACTTCTTGAAAATTCGAAGATTGCTGTGTTGGATTTGTCTATGCAAGCTGAAGGTTTTGTTGATGTGACGAACGGTGTTTTTACGTATGAGAAAATCGTACATAAGCCAAGAATTGTTGTACAAAATTTATCTGAGCGAGAACAAAAAAGAATTAATCGCTTAGCGGAGAAGGCAGAACAAACATGCATGATTAGTAAGGCATTAAAAGGAAATGTTCAAATTACAGCCGATGTACAAATTATACAAGGGTGAAAATGGGCATCTCTATTAATTGGCTTAATTTAATAATGTTGGGAGTTATTTAAAAATGATTTTTAAATAACTCCTTTTTGATTCATTACTAAAAATTTGAGACGAAATCTATTAAAATGTGTGGCATTTTTAGTAGGAAGATTGGAGTGGAGTTGGTGACTCCTTTGCTAAAGCTTTGCATTCCGCACAGCAAACCCCGCTGTTGCTGTCGTTTCGCTTCGCGCAGACAAACCCCGTTATTGCCCCGAAACCCCTAGGAAAACGCCCAGTCGAAACGGAAATCAACCACGGTATAGTGATATGCTTCTTTTTTTACATATTATTATGAAATTGCTTTTTCAAAAGAAAAGTAGTTCTATAAATATCCCAAATGAATATATAAAGTTAAGTGCTAAAAAAATGCAAAGGATGATGTGTTGCAAGAGCAGACGGCTCAGACTATTAAATTTTATAGTCAGTACGGGAAAAGAATTTTTGATATTGTGGGGGCACTCCTATTACTTTTTATTACCATTCCTCTTATGTTAGTAGTATTCCTCATTTTACTTATTAGTACAGGCCGCCCTGTTTTTTTTAAACAAATTCGTACCGGACAGGATCATCAGCGCTTTGTTATTTGGAAGCTACGGACAATGACCATACAGGTAGTTCCGGTGAATATGCCTATTATGTGTGCAGAAGGAATTCCGGATGATTACTTTTTTAAAACTGAACAGGATGTACGAATCACGAAGGTTGGGGCAGTTCTTCGGAAGTTAAGTATTGATGAAATTCCACAGCTCATTAATGTCTTAAAAGGAGATATGAGTATTGTTGGCCCACGACCAGAAGTACCAACCATCACAAACGCTTATAACACATTACAGGCACGTCGTTTAGAAGTAAAGCCAGGTTTAACAGGGCTTGCTCAAATTAACGGCCGCTCTAATATTTCTCACGGGCAAAAAATTTCATATGACCTAGAATACGTTGATTGTTATTCTTTTTGGATGGATTTTAAAATTATCATCAAAACACTTTATGTAGTTTTAGCGAGAACAGGTGCTTATTAAAAATGAAGGAGTGTTTGGTTCTGAAGATCGTTCAGCTTATTACACGTATGGATAAGATTGGAGGAGCGCAAAAGCATGTAGAGGCACTTACCCTAAAATTAAAGCAAGATAATCACGAGGTAACTATAGTGACTGGCCTTTATGATCCATCATTGTGGCGCTTTCAAGAAGAAAAAATTGATGTTATCAGTATCCCAGCCATGCAGCGGGCGATTCACCTTAAAAAGGATTTACAGACCTTTTGGCAATTAAGAGCAGCATTAAAAAAAATACAACCAGATATTATTGCTGTGCATTCATCGAAGGCGGGCGCAATCGGTCGTGTAGTGGGAAGGCTTTTACGTATTCCAACTGTTTTTACGGCTCATAGCTGGAGTTTTACAGAAGGCGTACCTCACAAGAAAAAGAGGATGTATAGTCGAATGGAAAAATCAGTGCAGCCGTTAACAGCTAAAATTATTACGGTATCTGAATATGATCGCAAGCTAGCATTAACGGAAAAAATTGCTCCTTCTCATAAAATGCAGACGATTCATAATGGCATCTACCAAATAGAGAAGCGAGTAGCACCTATTAAAGAGACTGATGAGTATCCATTAATAGTGATGGTTGCTCGTTTTGAAGTGCCAAAAAGACAGGATTTATTGCTAGAGGCTTTAGCGGAAATTTCTGATGTACCTTGGCGCCTGCGATTGATAGGTGATGGCTCACTTCGCCCTAGTTTAGAAAAATTCGTCGCTGATAAAGGCTTAATGGATCGTGTCTCGTTTTTGGGCAATCAATTAGATGTCACATCTTTACTTGAGGAAAGTCATTTATTTGTCTTGCTATCAGATTGGGAGGGCTTACCGATTTCAATTATTGAAGCAATGCGAGCAGGACTTCCGATTATCGCCACGAATGTAGGTGGCGTTAATGAGTTAGTTTCTGATAATGAGGGTGGATTTTTAATTAATCGAGATGATAAGGACTTACTAAAGAAAAGGCTTAAACAATTATTAATGGATGAGAGCTTACGTCAAAAAATGGGGGACGCTAGTGAACGTCGCTTTTTAAAGGATTTTACGTTTCTACCAATGTATCAGAAAACTCTATTTGTCTACGAACAGGCTGTTTTAAAGTCAGCTAAGAAAGGTGATTAGTTTGCAATTAATTCGCATTCGAACTGATGATGAGCTTATGTGGTACAAGGATATTTGGGATGAAATTTTAGAAGCGGAGGACAATGATAATCCATTTATAGAATTTGCATGGTTTTATAACTGGTGGCAAATTGTTGGGCGAAGAGAGCGTGTGGAGCTCTATGCCGTTGAAGAAAATGGGACTATCATTGCCTTTTTCCCCTTCTTAGTCCGACTACGATGGGGAGTACGAATTTATGCCTTTGCAGGAGAAAATATTGCGAATTATTCAGGTGTTGTAGCGAAAAAAGAATGGCTGTTGCCCGCAACGACCTTTGTTTTTAATCAGCTCATTGAAAAGTATAAACATCTACTATTTTCGTTTCATGGATTATTGGAAAGCAAAGACTCTACAAAGGTGATTGAGCAATATTTTGTTGAAAGGCAGTTACGTCCGAGTATTTTTCGTGTAGTGACTCCGTATCTTGCCTTTCACGATGTAGATTTTTCTAACTATTTCAATCAACGTAGAAAAATGCATGGTGTTGACAGAAGAGAACGGAAGCTACGGAATTTAGGCTCATTATCGAGGAAAATCCCTTTGCAGGACGAGCTTTGGCAAATGTTTAGATTATTTGATCGACGATGGGCTAAAAAAATAGATACAAGTGATTTTACGAAAGGTAAGAAAAAGGATTTTTTTGAACGGTTAACGCTTCTTAAAGGGGAGGCATTACAAGTCGAGATAGACGCACTTGTTTTTGAAGACCAATGGATTGCCTTCACCTACGGGATTTGCTGTCGTGGACGTTATGTAACTTACGCACTTGCACATGAGCCAACATTTAATATATTTGGGCCTGGTAGATTAGTGAATCAGGAAACTATCAAGCGAACCTATTCTGAAAACTATCGCTTGTTCGATATGAGTATTGGCTATGAGCCATATAAGTTCGATTGGCGCTCTAATATTGATTTTACAAGGCGTATGCTCGTAAGCAGTGGCACGAAACGAGCAAAGCTATTGGCGAGTTGTTATACGCTGAAGGAACGACTCAAGGAATTTTTAAAAGGCAATCATCGTGTCGTGGAATGGAAACGCAACACTCTAGGTCAATTACGTTACTTAGTAAAGTATGGAAAAGTAAAAGATTGGCTAGAATATGGACAAATGTTCGTAGAAAAATTTATTCGTTTTAAGCAAGTGGATTTGTATGAATTATCCCCAACAGATAATGTTACACCGCAACGACCTGTAGGAGATTTGTTTGAGGAGTTGTCGATACAGGAGGCGATGCAACTTGATAAGGAAGAAATTATTTCTCTATTTTATAAGGGATACTCCATTTACAAAGATTCTTATGCAGAAACGAATAAGCCTGCGTTTGCGTTACATGCGGTGAACTGGCGTGTAGACGAATTGCAAATTGTTGAAGCATTGCCAAAGCAGACATATTTTTTAACCTATGATGTTTATAAAAATATCGATATTATCACAGCCTTTTTCCAAAAAATGAAACCTGCACAAACACTTTGGGTTACTGCAAGCTTTTTGCAATGGCGAAAGCGTAAACGATTATTGCAGCTAGGCTATAAACGTATTTCTCGAATGAAACATTTTAAATGTGCTCGTTTTGAGCGAAATCATGTAGAAAAA